>Ga0207035_1025_pt1 | contig 45075 bp, 35 predicted proteins | sample Alteio_BWMinCont_77_FD_153272 | JGI IMG/M metagenome (GOLD analysis project Ga0207035, IMG submission 153272) | Enriched cells from forest soil in Barre Woods Harvard Forest LTER site, Petersham, Massachusetts, United States -... | ecosystem: Environmental > Terrestrial > Soil > Temperate forest >... | reverse complement strand
GTGCTGGAGCGCATGACGATTGCGTCATGGCGATGGCGATGGCGCTTTGTATCCGTGACGAAATTCGGCAGTAGATTTCGTTTGGCTGCAAAGCAGGTACAATCCGATTGAAACGGGGGGCATTTTGGCGGTTCTGGCGACGCAGGCGATTCGACGCATGAGAGGTGGGGCGCAAAGCCATCTTATGTTGGCTTCTGACGGCCATCCTTATGTCGTAAAGTTTCAGAATAACCCGCAACATGTACGGGTTTTGGCGAATGAGTTGCTGGCAACACGCCTGGCTGAAGCTGTTGGATTGAGTGTTCCTGCCTGTGACGTGGTAGAAGTGACGGATTGGCTGATTGAGCATTCCAAGGACCTGAGCCTCGATCTGGGACAAAGCCAGGAACGATGCGCAGCGGGATTACAGTTCGGGTCGCGGCTTATCGGCGGATTGATGCCGGGGCAGGTGGCGGATTACCTGCCGGAAAACCAGCTCGCCGAGGTAAAAAACCTGCAGGAATTCGCAGGTATGCTTTTGATCGATAAATGGACATGCAATTCAAACGGACGGCAAGCTGTTTTTTACAAGAGACCCCGCGAGAAGCGTTACACTGCGACATTCATTGATCAGGGTTACTGTTTCAATGCGGGAGAATGGAAATTTGTTGATGCTCCGCTGCGGGGGGGTGTACGCGCGGAATCTTGTTTACAGAGGTGTTTCTGGTTGGGGCAGCTTTGAACCTTGGTTGAGCCGAGTAGAAGATCTTGATCCGCAAAATGTATGGTCGATCGCGGAGCTGGTTCCTCCCGAATGGTATGGCGGGAATCTGACTGATATCGAGATATTAGTAGAACAGTTGCTGGAACGCCGTAATCGCATCCGGGAATTGATTACACTCTTTCGGGAATCATCGAGAGAGCCATTTCCAAATTGGATGAAAGCTGGAAAGGATATGCTGGAGCGGCAGTTTCCGGAGCCAGGATGGGCCGATACTATTCGTGGGCCAATTATGTAATCGTAGGTGTGACATTAGCTGTTCTGGATTGCTGAGGGATAGACGGGATTGAATGCGCGGAAACAATGTGATTTCTTTCTGGTCCGGTATGTGCCGGATCCAGTGAGGAATGAGTTTGTGAATATTGGAGTTCTGCTGCGGGAAGCAGGGCAGCCCGAGCAAACTGTGGTCCGTTTTACGCAAGACTGGGCCAGGGTTCGATGTGTTGATCCGGATCTGGATGTGGCAATGCTGGAAGGCCTTGAATCTGAGCTTCGGGGAAAGCTCTCTGAGGAAGGTGCACAGGCGCAGGCAATGATGCGAGTGCTTGAAGACTCTTTTTCGAACGCAGTTCAAATCACCGAGCCAAAAGCATATCTCGCAGAGTCGATGATATCGGGGATTGAGGAGCTGATGCGGTTGTATGTTGAACCGCGTAAGAGACAAGCAGCCATACGTAAGAGTGGGCGACAGGCAATTCACGCGAAGATGAGATCGCAGTTCGAGCGTGTTGGCGTCTGGGACTTTATGCGGAAACGGATTGCAATCTCCGGGTACACCAAACCTGGTGATCCGTTACGCATCGATTGTGGTTACAGGCCAAACGGCGTGGTTCGCATGTTTCATGCCGTATCGCTCGATAGCGATACGGAGTGGCCTAAAGTACTGGCGTTTAGCGCAGCGGCGATTCGCGAAGGCGTCGCCAGAGTCGAAAATGCAAAGCTCGAGCTAACGGCAGTGGTGGAACCGATTGCTGCGGTAACGACAGATCGTGAAGATGCAGATCGGGTGGCACAATATCGCTTTTCCGTAGAGACGATGGAAGCGGAGGATATTCGCGTGTTGACGACGAACGATTTGCCCAGGATGGCAGAGACGGCACAGAGAGAGCTGCGAGTGTAGCAAACGATGACCGACTGAGAAAGAAAAGCAGCAACCGATGGGGCATGGCGATAAGCCATGCCCTTTGTTTTGGAGAAAAGAAAAGGTTGGGGGACGAAACATTGAAGGTCAAAAGCTCGGTTCAAAGACTGTGGAAGCGCAAAGAGTCTGCAATTGAAGCATCTGAGGTGCAGGTGGCGAAACGAAAGACGCTGGCGCTGCCTTCGATTCTGACTCCCTACCGAACGCATTCCAGTGCATTGCCTAAGCCCACTCCGGTGAACCTGCGGCGGTTTGCGGAGACGCCGCTGGTAAGGCGGGCTATCAACCTGCTGAAGGACCGCATCGCGAGCCTGGATTGGCAGGTGCGAGTGAAACGCGGCTTCTCGGTCACGGGTGTCGTGGATGTTCAGGAGCGTGCTGCGGCTCTACGGCGAGGACTAGAGGAGCCGAATGCATCGGATTCATTCCGCACATTGATCGAGCAGGTCCTCGAAGATGCGCTGGTCGGTGGATTCGGCGCAATCGAAATGGAACTCACAGGGGACGCACAGAAACCGTTCGATCTCTGGGCAGTAGATGGCGCAACAATTCAGATCGATCCTAAGTGGGATGGAAACCCGGAATCTACGCGGTACGCGCAGACAACCGGGCTTCCCGGCACCTACGGCCAGATTTTATTGCGTGACGATCAGCTCATTTACATACGCATGAATCCCCGATCACATACGCCGTTTGGCCTGGGTCCGCTGGAGGTCGCGTTCGAGACGGTGAACTCGTTTCTGGCCGCACATAGGTTTGCCGGCAATCTGGCGAGCAACGCGGTAGTGCAATACGCGCTCTGGATGAATGAAACGACGCCTACTGAACACGAGCGACTCATCCGTTGGTGGCAGGACGAGATCGAAGGCACGGGACGCGTTCCTCTGCTCAGCACCGAGCAGAAACCGGAAGTACTGCGGTTTGCCAGCGGCACGGACGCCGATATGCGGCTGAACTGGCAGGAATTTTTGATCCGCATGGTTGCGAATGCCTTCTCGGTGCCGCCGATGCTGCTCGGCTTGGAGCAGGAGGTAAATCGAAATACAGCTTCCGAGCTGGCAGACGAAGCATTTCGCAGCGCAGTTGTGCCGCTGGCGAAATTGCTGGCGGAGCACCTGACTCGGGATCTGTTCGCGAAGAAGCTGGGATGGCGTGAATTCGAGTTCGTCTTCAACGAGTTGGATGCTCCGGATGAGATTACGGAGTTGCAGATCCAGACGCAGCTTTTGACTGCTGGTGTTCTGACGGTGAATGAGGTGCGAGCGATGCGCGGGCTTGCACCGCTCCCGTCCGCACCAGCTCCGGATATGTCGGTGGAAAGGGGGTAGGGCGACGCAGCAGAGAAACTGAATAGCTTTTGAGCATTGGGGGATGGAGAGGAAATGAGATTGGAAGCAATGGCAATCACGATGCCGGAAGTTGCGGACCATCCAAACCGGATTCCGTTTGAAGGTGTGCTGACGGTAGTGGATGAGGCGAGCACGCGGCCTCCATCCGGAGCGCGCGGACATCGCGTGATTTTGACGCGAGACGCGGCACGGGCAGCGCTGCCGTCGCTGCTGGGCATGGCAGTCGACTTTGCGCCGAAGTGGGATGGACACGATGCAAGGGCGAAGTGCGGCATCATCACCGAAGCTGATGTGATTGGAAACCAACTGCGGGTACACGGCTATCTGTTTGGTCGTGATTTTCCAGAGGTTGTACAGCAGCTCGAGCAAAGCGTCTCGGGAAATATGGGCATGTCGTACGAACTGGCAGATGCGCACGTGGCGGACATGCGCGCAGACGTGTGGACGCTGACACGAGCAACATTTACCGGAGCGGCGATTCTGCTGAGAGAAAAAGCCGCATATCGCAATACATCATTTCGTTTATCCGCCAGCCACTGCAGAAGTAGAGTTCCGCAGCGCGATGGGGCAACCGGGAAACTGGCTGCAGGCTCTGTGCGGCGGTTTGAGACACAACATTTTGGGCAAATACAAAGAAGGAAGGAAGCGTAATGGAAACGGAAAATATTTTTGCCTCGTTGGGAGAAAGCATCGATCGCCTTAGCTCTGCAGCGAGTTTGCTGGAACGGACTGTGGCGTGGCTGGAGCAACGTGAGCCGATCACTGCCGGAGCCGTTGAGAAGATGACGGCGGCAGTAGAAAGTCAGAGTGAATTGCTGCAACGCGAACGAGTGTTGCTGCAGAAGCTGGAGGCCGCAGAACAACAGATTGCGGAGTTGCGGGCGCAAGGCAGCCGCTCTGCAATGGCGCGGCAGACCCTTCCTGCTTCGACGACACAGTTGCTCGCTAAGCAGGGACTATCAACCCTGGACTCTATTCAGGCCGGAGCGTTGGATGCTGCTCTCACGGGGTTGAGCCTGGAACAGCGTATTGCCGTGAAGGCTCAGCTGCTGCGCGCCGGAATGCTGACTGACTAAGGACATATTCAGGAGTTAACGGAGCATCGGAATGCCGGGTTACACAGGAAGAAAGCAATTCCTTGAGAGCAAATTCTCTTGTCCTCTTGCTGTCCGTGTACCTGAATAAGGTTCGCAGAAGGCAGATTGTCTTCACCGCGACACAAAGGCAAATTCAAACAGAAGTGTTAACAGCCTATTTGGGCAGAAAGAATCGAATGAACGCGAACTTCTACGACATTCACGCAGCTGCGGATTACATCGGGCCTGGCGCTATTGAAGTGCCGTTTTACCAGACAGAGATCACCGACATCGTTCAGCGCCGGGGCATTTTTGGCCAGCGCGTCAAACAGGTGCCAGCAACAGGTCATCCGTCGCGCTTCTTTGAAGAAACTGCGATCCCGACTCCCGGTACTGCCGGCTTTGTCGATCCGCGCAACATCGTTGCACCGGTGGTCAGTCCGACACGCGTGGAACGCAGCGTACCGTTGAAGGCCATTGTTGCCCAGCTGAATTACAACCTGTTCGATATCGAACTTGGCACACAACAGAAGCAATTTGCTTATCTGCAGGCCAAAGACCTGGTGGATACCGTCGAAGGCGTCCTGCATTCGCACGATATTGCACTGTGGAACGGTAATGATTCTTCGTTGAGCACGCCAACATCAGCGCAATATTACGGCGTTGCTTCCCAGATTTCCGCAGGTGGCAATACAACGACGATTGGCACAACAGCGAGCATTGTCGACGGACTTAAATCGACCGTTGCGCAGATGGTGGCGAACAGCGGCTTCGCTGTGCGGCCGACTGCCATCTATGCGAACCCAGTATTGCTTGATTTGATCGACCGCGAAATGAAGACGGACTTCAATGTTGTTCTGAATACGCGACAGATCAATGCTGGATTCACGGTTAAAACTTTGTCGACTCAGGCTGGTGATCTGCCTCTGATTCCGGACTGGGCATTGAGCTATACAGGAATTCCCGGCTCCGGCTCGGCGGTGCTTCCGGCCTACATCGTGACGGAAGACATGATCGAGTACCACTGGCTGAGCGATCCAACGCCGCGCATCTTTCAACTCGGCGTACCCGGATCGCTGGCTTCACAGTATGTTGTGGTGAAGTTCGGTGGCGTTGTGGTGAAGGGCGCGAACTATGCGCACTATCAGGTGCTTGTCGATCGCTAGTCTGTAGTTCTTAAGGACTGCTGAAGCAGCCATCGGGCTGGTCTGTACAAGGCCAGCCCTTCTTTTTATGCAAGATCAAATCTGACGCGGAGACGACTATGGGATATTTGCAACCGACAGACTATGAAAGCTTCGGGCTTGCATCGGATACTACAGACGATTGGATTACTGTCGCGTCTGCATTGATCGATAGCCACTGCAGACGGCTTAGTCTGAACCCGACACAATATATGGAGCGATTACGGCTTACTGCGGGATCGCAAACAGTGCGGTTAACTTATCTGCCTCTCACTCCGATCGCTCCTGCCACATCGCCATTCATAAATATTCAGGCTCGCTATGCGCGTCCCCGACGCGGGCAAATGATTTATCCAATGCAGGAAGAAATCGCATGGGCGTTCGCATTGCCAGGCGCATGGACACAGATGGATCCCTCCACGGTTGATTTTGTTCCGTACACGGGCGAGTTAATTTTTCCGATGAATGTTCTTGGCCTTCCATACAACGAGGTGCAGGTGACCTATACAGCCGGGCTTAGCATCATTCCCGATGCCGTAATGGCGGCTTGCGCGCTGATCGTAAAAAATGCGCAGGCAACACCGGGACTGAATGTTAAGAGCAGCAAGATCGACACCATGCAAATGCAGTATTTCTCGGACACGCTGATTGACAGCACTGTGCAGACCTTGTTGAAACCCTGGGTCGCAAACCGGTTAGGGTGAAAAATGAGCGCCGATCTTAGCGTACGAAATCCGAATAACAGTCCGCTGCTGATGGCAGACGCATTGTTGCGTGCGAGTGGAGGGATGGTTGTGTCGCTCCTCGTAGCACCGCTTACCACCGACAGCACCGACGCGGGACAGGTGGGCGTCAATGCGCCTAATTTTCAGCAACTGCCGCTTTCTCCGGCAACCTTTCGCAAAATCCGGGTAGCTATGCAGGATGATCAACTTTCGCAGTACGAGTTATTGATCTCTGCCTCTGCTGTACAGCAGCAAGTCAGCGCGTTGCAGTTGGCATCAGCGGATGCTTTGTTCGATACGGCAGCTGGTGTCGAAATCAACGGCACACAGTTCGTGATTGAGTCTCGTTCTGTTTCAGAGGCTCTCGGGCAGGTCTACTTGTATCGCCTGTTCGTGCGTGAGGCCCACGCCTGGCTGCAGCCGGTCCTGTAACTCTCATAAAGGGCAACTATGGAAAACGCGAAAGATACTTTTTACATAACGCTGCGTAACCGGCTGGCTGTATTGAATCCTCAGCGCGTCATCATCCTGCGCGGACTGCAAAGACCCGGCATTTTAGTGGAAGAGGCCGAAGCTGTTGTTCCGCAAATGCCAGCTGATGCTTTTGTGCTGCGCTGGACAGGGCTTGCAGTGGACGCACAGTTGCCTTCGGCTTTGGCAGAGATGACGTGTGAGGTTCATTACACGACAGGCGGCACACAAACCAATGGCGGACTAGATAGAGGACGCGCGCTCGCTGAGATGGACGCTGAACTGCTCTCCATCCTTAGTCCTAATTGCGCCCAAAAGATGAACTACACGCAAACTCCAACAACTGCGATGGAGACCCAGGTGTTTTGGACAGAGCCGCAATTCCAACCCATGGTTACTTTGCGCGAACGGCTGACACGCGTAGCCAAACTGACTGTCTTCGCATTTGAGGAGCAAGGTGAGTTATGAGCACTGCTGTTACAAATTATATGGCGCTGCCGACTGTTAACCGACGAGTGCGTGCTTATTTTGCGCCTGTTGATCGGGTGCATCAGGTCCCATCTATCTTCGATCCATCGCAACTGGGACAGTTTTCACTCAATGCTCCGCCTTCTCCGTGGATTGATCTTGGATGGATCGAGAACTTTGCTCGCAAGTCGACGAGCACCATAGGCGCATTGAGCAGCGGAATCCCAAGCGTCGCTCAATATCAGGTGCGTGAGACAACCGGCGCAACTGTTTCGTTCCAGTTTAAGGTATGGAGCAAACTATCGATGGCACTGGCGGCCGGTTCGCAGCATATGAACCTTATTCAACCCGCCAGCGGAGGCGTGGCGAACGGTTCGGGCGCGAAAGGGATGGTAGCGGTTACCGCGCAATCGGGATCAACGACGACATCCATCGCTCTGAACGCCGCCGACACATCACAATTCTCGGCGGGCTGCATGGTTGCAGTGGACGTAGACTACACAGGGCAGACTGGATTCGTAGGCAGTGGTGTGTTTGCTGCTTTTGTCCGGAGCGCGACTGCGGTAAACAATGATCCCGACTATATCCGCCGTGTGACCTTTAATGTCGCGCGCGTTTCTGCGGTAAGCACAAGCGGATTGCAACTGGCGCAGCCACTGCTCGCAGGCGTCCCAGCAACGGGCATGAAGGTCCAGCCAATACTGGGGTTTGTCGACCGAGAGGGCGGCAGCTTTTTTCAGGAGTGGTCGGCTCTGTTTGTCATGCCCGGAGAGCAGGGTGAGCGTGTGCTCTTTCACTATCCCAGGCTGCAGGCGATGCAGGGATCTGCTGAAACCATGGACACGCTTGTATCTCCACTGGAGCGCGTTACGCTAAATGCCGGCTTCCGCGCACTTCCCGTAACGGACAGCAATGACGGCGAGCAGGTCGTTTGCTTCCGCAGCTTCCTTCCCGGTAGTGTGACGCTGCTGTAGTTCTGCAAGGAGATCATGTGAGTCTAACGATCGACAATCTTGACGGCAATGGGGCTCTGGACTACACAGCTACTATCATTCCCAGCGTGCCGATACGCATCGTGCGGCAACTGAACGAGCCAACCATCTGCAGCTTCAAGCTGGCGCCAAGCGCAACGAATCTCCCAGTGCCATTGCGCTTTGCGAGGGTAATTGCCGCAGATGATAGTGGCGTTGTTTTGTTCACGGGATATGTAGCGACAGAGCCTGCTCTGGAATTAGCTGGAGAGGGTTTTGCCGGCCCGATGTATGAAGCGGCGGTATCTGCGATCAGCGACGATGTGCTGCTCGACATGCAAGGCATATCCACAATGACGTCCAGTTTCGCGCAGGCCGCGGGACAGACCCTGGAAGTCCTCACCAGCACAGTGGACCCGGCCCGCTTTTCTTTCAATACCGCACAAGCGATAGGCGTAGTGGGACGGTTCACGGCAGAGCCGGCCGATAGTTGGTCAAAAAATGCTGGAAACCTTGCCTCAAGCTCGCGCAATACCTATCGAGTAACGTCTGGCAGCGTGAGTATGACGCCGGTGGGCAATGTTGTACACACGTTGAACGAAAGCGATGGGACATTGCAGGTAAATAAGCTGCAGGCATCTATGGTAAAGATGCTTGCGAATGATGTGACAGTTTGCGGCGAGGAAGAACCGAGCGCATATGTCACAGAAGTCTTTGCGGGCGATGGAATAACTGTATTGTTTGATTTGACAGAAGATCCTTTTTTCCCACCCTCTTCTAAGACAAAACCCTTAGTGGATCTCTTCCAGACTCCGGCGATCAATCCTCAGTTGTGGCAACTACGGGATCCGGGAGCGCACGTTTCGCTTACATCGAACGGGTTGACCTGTACTGGTGGAAACGGATTGGATGGGCAAACTTCTCTGTGCGCGATCAGTAACATGGAGCTGGGTGGATCGCTTGTCATCGAAGCGAATGGGGTACTACTCAGCGCGGGAAGCAAGGGAATCCTAAACGGTTTATATACCGGGGACATAAATACTGCGGATTGCGTCGCCGGTTTTCAAGTGAGCCAGGTAAGTGGAAGCATCAGCATTGCACCACTGATCGACGGAGTTGCGTCGGGAAGCTCTTTTTCTCCAGTTTCGGGTCATCTATACACATTGCGTACACGCGTGTATGGAAAAGAGATGCAACGCGTCCTGCAGGCCTATTATTCCGTGGGAGATAACGGTACGGAGTTATGGGGTGGCACTGCTATTGCTTGCGGCGTAAATCTTGTTCTGGAAGTACAGGACATGACGAACGGTGTGAGCCAAACGCCTGTAGTGCTTTATGACGGTGCTTTGACTGTTGCTCCTTCAGTGTGCACGTTTGGTTTACTCAACAGTGCAAACTTGGTTTGCAGCATTCGCAGCGTGGATGTGACGCAGGAAGGCCCACAATGGGTGACAAGCATTCCGCCTGGCGGAAATATGATGACCCGCCGGATTGGGACAACAGCCCAAGGAGCGGATTGCAAGGTTGAGAGAACCGGTAAGCTTCGCTTTTATGCGACCAGCGTGCCGCAAATGGGGGAACAGGTTTTTATTTCCTACCGGACGCAAAGACGTGCGGTTGCGCGCATGGCGAATGCTGTAGGCACTTCTCCGCAAAACTCCACTCAGATTCCAGCCATCTCACGATGGCTTGGAACAGTTACAAGTCCGAAGACGATGAGCTCAGCAGATTGCGAGAATGCGGCATCGGCGCTGCTCAGTTTGTCATCGAGCCGGGCGGCGGCGTGGAAGGGCGCTTATACAGGCTGGAACTTCGAGACAAATGGGGATATCTGGCCTGGGGATATCCTGGCTATTTCGACCACCTCAGCAGGCATCACCGCGAACCTGGTCGTGCGCAGCATACAGATCGATGTTGCCTGCTCATTTCCGCAAATGAATAAATACGTCATTCAATTTGCGAACGATTGGGCGGATGCGCTCGCAATCAAAACATCTTCGACCGTACCGGTGGATACGTGGCCTCCGCAGCAACCACAGACGGTAGAGCCTCTGGCCAATTTACTAACATTGACCGCTTCGTCGATCAGTTCAACTGCGATCCAGATAAATGCAGGAGTCATACCTCCCAGCGGAGGTGGATTCGAAGTGAGGCGTCGTGACTGGTCATTCGGACCCGGCACTGACTCCAACCTTGTATTACGAAGTCCAGTAAGTAACTTTACGATTCCGCGTGAAGCTGCGATGGAGCAGTATTACATTCGCATGTACGATGCTTCCACGCCACCGAACTATTCGCGATTCTCAAGCGCGATTTTCGTCAATGTACCACTTTAAGACTAACCATCGCCTTGATAAGGCGCCGCAGGATCGTGGCCTTCTGGCGATGGCGCATCTCTAATTCAGTCGAACAGTGAAAGCGAACCAATCTATGAGCTTCTTACACCCCGGCACGTGGGGAGCCGGAACGGCGCAATCCTTTTGGACAGGAGCCGGAGCACTTTGGATCTTCTCTGCCGCAGTGAGCGCGATGGATCCGCCTGAAACCGGAGCCAGCCGATTTTATGGCTGGCTCTACCGCTTCACCCATCTTCTGGCGGCAAATCTGGATAGGGCTCTTGGAGTCGAGCCTGCGGGTCATTCGTCAGAACAACCCAAACTAAATATTTCGAATAAGGAGAAAGAGTAAATGGCGAACATACTTCTTGGCATCGAGCACGGTGTAGAAGTAGCTGCTGAAGATCTGCTTAAATTTGTAAGCGGCGCAAAAGCTGCAAGCAGCACGGTTCAACCCGGAGTCGTTGCCGGCCTTGGTGTATTACTTGGCACCGTAGCAAAAACCATTGGCGACATCAATGGAGTTGTAACGAACCCGCTGAATTTTTCGCTGGATGCGGTAACGATCCAGGATCTCAAAAGCGTTTGGCCAGCTATCACACAGTTTGCCGGCTCACTTGGCATCAAGCTCTAGTTACGAGTAACCCAACGATTCACCAAAGACGAGCTGGGTGGTTCTGCTTCATGCAATCTGCGCACTATAATCAGATTTATGGAGCACGCCCCGCTTGTCGGCGTGGTGATGGGCAGCAAGAGCGATTATGAGGTACTTAATGCTGCCGTCGACCTGCTGAAAGAATTTTCTATTCCCTATGAAGTGCGAGTGGTTTCAGCCCACCGCACTCCCGATTGGCTTTTTACCTATGCTGAACAGGCGGAGTCGCGCGGGCTGCGCGTGATTATCGCAGGCGCTGGCGGCGCGGCGCACTTGCCTGGCATGCTGGCAGCAAAGACGCTCGTTCCCGTGCTCGGCGTGCCTGTGCCGGCGACGATGTTGAACGGTATCGACTCGCTGCTTTCGATTGTGCAAATGCCCAAAGGCGTACCTGTAGGAACACTTGCTATTGGAAAACCGGGAGCGGCCAATGCTGCGCTCTTCGCGGCTGAAATTCTTGCTACAACTGACTCTGGCCTGCGTGAACGGTTGCGTGCGTGGCGCAATTCGCGCAAGGAAGAAGTGCTTGCTGAGGAGTTGCCACAGTGAGCGCAATTCTTCCGGGCGCGACGATCGGAATTCTGGGCGGCGGACAGCTTGGCCGCATGACAGCGATGGCTGCGCGATCGCTCGGTTATCGCATTCAGGTGATGGACCCAGATCCGTCGTGCCCGGCGCGATTTGTTGTCGACGCATGCTTTGAGGGGGCATGGGACGACGCTCGGGCTGCAGCCGATCTGGCACGTGGATGTGATGTTGTCACACTTGAAATCGAGCAGATCGCAATTGCCAGTCTTGAGGCAGCGGAGAAGTATGCGCCTGTGCGCCCTGGCAGGGCGATGATGCGGATCATTCAGGACCGGATTCTGCAGAAGACATGGCTGGTTGAGCATAGGTTTCCAGTCGGGGAGTTCCGCACAATTCATTCTGAGGTTGATTTAGTGGAAGCGGTGACTGCGCTCGGTGGCCGCTGCTTTGTGAAAAGTGCGCGCGGCGGCTACGATGGCCGCAGCCAGGTAAAGATTGGATTTGGCGAGATCAATGTTTCTGCTGAAGAAGAGAGCCGAAACGCCTGGTCTTTGTTGGGCCAGCTTCCGTCGGTGGCAGAAAAGGCACTCGACCTGGAAAAAGAAATTTCCGTGATGGTGGCACGCACACCAAGCGGAGAGTTGAAGAGCTATCCTTCAGCGGTCAACCACCATGAGCATCAGATTCTGGCTTGGAGCGTTATCCCTTCTTCAATTTCCGTGGAGCTAGAGACGAGAGCGCAAGAAATCGCCAGGCATATTGCTGAAGAGATGCAGTTAGAAGGCGTGCTCGCGGTTGAGTTGTTTCTTACGCAGGATGGACAGCTGCTGGTGAACGAACTGGCGCCACGCCCGCACAATAGCTATCACGCCAGTGAGCGGGCGTGCGTGACGAGTCAGTTTGAGCAGATCGTACGAGCTATTTGCGATTTACCTCTGGGCGATGTGTCTGTGATCAAGCCAGCGGCCATTGCGAATTTGCTGGGTGATCTTTGGCTAGACCACGCACCGAGATTTGATCTTGCCCTGGCTGTGCCTGGGGTGGGGTTGCATCTCTACGAAAAGCACATGCCCCGGGCTGGGCGGAAAATGGGGCATCTTTCCGCTATTGGCGAGACGCCGGGAGAAGCAGTGGCCCGGGTGTTGGAAGCGAAAGAATTGCTCTAGCCTTAATCTGCAAATAAAATGGGCAGGCTTAGCGCCTGCCCATCTCTCAATTGACAGTATCGACCTAGCCGATGTCCTCATTCCAGGTCTCAAGGTTCTTTTTCATTTCTGCCATAAACTTCCCTGCGTCGGCGCCATCGATGATGCGGTGATCGAAGCCGAGCGTCAGATGAATCATGTGGCGAATGGCAATCGAGTCAGTGCCCGTATCATCGGTGATGACGGCAGGCTCCTTGAAGAGGCCTCCGACACCAAGGATGGCGCTTTCCGGCTGATTGATGATCGGTGTGCCAAACTGCTCGCCGAAAATTCCTGGATTTGTAATTGTGAAAGTGCCAGATCCAACTTCATCCGGCTTTAGCTTCTTGCCACGAGCACGTTCTGCCAAATCGGCGATGGCACGTGCCACGCCAACGAAGCTGCGTTCTTCTGCCTGCTTGATCACTGGTACGATCAAACCCCAATCTAGCGCGACCGCAATACCCAGATTGATGTTCTTGTGATACCGGATGGCATCGCCTTCCATGGATGCGTTGACAATCGGCATCTTGCGCAGGGTAGCGATCACCGCACGAGAGATGAACGGCATGTAGGTGAGCTTTACGCCATTGCGCTGCTCGTACTTAGACTTCTCCTTCTCGCGGATTTTTACGATGCGTGTGAAGTCGATTTTAAAGACGGTGTGTACATGCGCATTTGTGTGTTTGGAGTCGACCATACGCTGCGCAATGATCGAGCGCATTCTGGAGAGCGGCACCAATTCGCCCTGTAGAGCTGGCGTTGCAGGCGCAGCTGGGGTTGCCGCCTTGGCTGGCGCTGCGGCGGGTTGTGGCGCTGGAGAGCTGGCTGGAGGAGTGGCTGGAACAGCGGTTCCGGCTCCGTGCTTTTCAAGAAAATCAGTCACATCCGTCTTGGTGATGCGGCCGCCTGAGCCCGAGCCCGGAACCTGGCTCAGATCGAGATTATTGTCCTTGGCGATTTTGCGCACCAGCGGTGAAGAGCGAACATTCTCGCCGACGCTGGCAGATGCTTCCTGAGGTGCGGCGGCTGGAGCCGATGCCGGGGCAGGTTCTGCCTTTGTGGGTGCCGGGGCTGAGGCTGCGGGAGCGGCACTTGCTCCAGCCGTGCCACCGATTACACCGACGACTGTGTTGATCTGCACCGTGTTTCCAGCCGGAACTTTGATCTCAGAAAGAACACCGGCGGCAGGTGATGGAATCTCGGCGTCTACCTTGTCCGTAGAAATTTCGAAGAGCGGCTCATCACGCTGAACGGTATCGCCAACCTGCTTGAGCCACTTGGTGATGGTTCCCTCGAAAATGGATTCGCCCATCTGGGGCATGACGATGTCTGTTCCAGGTCCGGCAGCCGCTGATGTGGGAGGCGGCGGAGCGGCAGGTGCTTCCACAGCGGCTTCGGCCTTCGGCGCTGCTTGCGTTGCTGCAGGTGTGGGCGCTGCGGTCGAGCCAGATTCGGCAATCACACCAACTACGGTATTGATCTGTACGGTCGTTCCTTCGGGAATCTTGATCTCTGAGAGAACGCCCGCCGCGGGCGACGGAATCTCCGCGTCTACCTTGTCCGTCGAAATTTCAAAGAGCGGCTCGTCGCGTTGCACTGTGTCGCCCGGTTTCTTGAGCCACTTGGTGATCGTTCCCTCGAAAATCGACTCCCCCATCTGGGGCATGATTACGTCCGTCGGCATGAATTCCCTTTCCGCAGTACTGCAAAGACCTTATGATTCGCAGTTGTTGATTATAAATCGGTGTTTCGGCCCGAGGCTCGCACGAGACCAAACGGTTTAGTTTACGCGAAATGCGCTTCCTTCTCACCCCGCAGGCGTTTTACTTCGTCCGGAATTGACAATGGCGTGTCCTGCGCTGGACTTTTCGCGGGATCAGGAAGCAGATCCTCCAGCGATTCCAGCCACAGTATCTGATGGTCAAAAACCTGCCCAAAGTAACGGGATACCGTGTGCATGACGTTCTCCATATCTGGCATGGCGTGTACGCTCGTGTCGATCTCTAGTTCAAAGCTAGTGACTTCACGGTCGGCGATTCCGCATGGAACGATCAGGTTGAAGTCGCGTAAATCGGTGGTCACATTGAGCGCAAAACCATGCGAGGTAATGCCGCGCGAAATGTGAACACCGAGGGCGGCAATTTTCTTCTCCTGAACGGAACCGCCCGCGAAGGTCCACACACCTGTCCTGCCGGCAACTCGTTGCGTGCGGACGCCGTAATCTCCGCAGGCACGGATCAGTACTTCTTCGAGCTTCCGAACATAGTCGACAGCGCCAAGACGCGGATAAAAGCTGCGCAAATCGAAGATGGGATAGCCGACAAGTTGACCGGGGCCGTGGTAGGTCACATCGCCGCCACGGTTGATCTCGTGTATCTCCACGCCGCGCGTAGCCAAAAATTCATCGCTGGCCAAAACGTTAGAGCGGCTGGAGTTTCGTCCCAGTGTCAGCACTGGAGGATGCTCCAAGAGCAACAAAACATTGCCGATACGTTGCTGATGACGTAGCTCGACGAGTGTTTTCTGCAGCGCCAACCCTGTGGCGTAATCAAGGCGTCCGAGATCGAGAACAGAAAGGATCATTTGTTCAGAAAAGCCAGAAGCCCGGATTGCACCGGGCTTCGTTTCAGACTGCATTACACGTTGATCGCCAGGCCTTCCACACTGCCGAAGCCATCCAGCATGGCCTCTGCCAGGGTCGGATGTGCATGAATCATGTAGAGCATATCCTCTACCGTGGCTTCGAGTTCGATGGCCGTAACTGCCTCGGCAATCAATTCCGTTGCCTGTGGCCCGATGATGTGCACGCCAAGAATCTCGCCATATTTCGCGTCGGCGACGACCTTGACAAAACCCTCGTGCGAATCGACAATCGACGCCTTCGAATTGGCCGAGAACGGGAACTTGCCAATCTTCAAGGTGTGACCTTTTTCCTTGGCCTGTGCTTCCGTGAGTCCCACGCTGCCGATCTGCGGCTCCGTATAGGTGCAGCCAGGGACACGCTGGCGGATGATGGGCCGCGCATACTTCCCGGCAATCTTTGCAGCTACCACCATACCCGCCATAGAACCACTGTGGGCAAGCTGCGGCAAACCAGCAACAATATCGCCAATCGCATAGATGCCGGGCTCGTCGGTCTGCATCCACTCGTTCGTCTTGATGAAGCCTTTTTCCGGAACGATCTTCGTCTTATCGAGGCCAATGCCTTCCGTGCGCGGCGCACGGCCTACGGCCACCAGCACCTTCTCGGCTTCCTTTACAACCTGCTTGCCGTCGGATGCGGTGAAGGTAACCTTAACCCCGGTTTTCGTCTTTTCCACCTTTTCCACCTTCGCGCCGGTGTGCGTGTCAATACCGCGCTTGCGGAAGGTGCGGGCTAGTTCCTTGCTGACATCTTCGTCTTCTGCCGGAACCAGTCCCGGCAGGTATTCGACGAGCGTAATTTCGGAGCCAAAGCTGCGAAAAATTGATGCAAATTCGACGCCGACCGCGCCAGCGCCAATGACCACCAGCGATTTCGGGATCGCGTTGATGGAAAGAATCTCGATATTCGTGAGGATTTTGTCGTCAGCCGTAAGACCGGGAAGCAGGCGCGCGTCAGAGCCGGTCGCCAGCACTACATTCTTCGTCTTGATCTGGCTGGCCTTGCCGGAGGCATCGGTGACTTCGATGGTGTGTACACCGTCTTTTGCTGAACCCGTTACGCGTCCAAACCCGGAGACCACGGTTACCTTGTTCTTCCGCATCAGGAAGTCCAGGCCCTTGGTGTGCTTCGTGACGATCTGGTTCTTGCGGTCGAGAATGGTCTTCCAGTTGAGCTTTGTCTCGCCCTGCAGCTCAATCCCGTATTCCTTGGCGTGCTTCAGGTGGTCATAAACTTCGGCGTTGAAGAGCAGCGCCTTGGTGGGAATGCAGCCCACATGCAGGCATGTTCCACCTAATTTGTCAGTCTTTTCGATCAGTGCGACCTTCAATCCGAACTGACCCGCGCGAATGGCGCAGGTGTATCCAGCCGGCCCGCTGCCGATGATTGCAATGTCATACGTTGTTTCTGCCAAAGAAGTGCTCCGTTCGAAGAAATTAACTCGATGGGTCGAGGGCGAAAACCCACCTGTACCCAAACATTTCATTGTACGCGGAGAAGGCTTTCCCTAAAGAGATGTTCCAGTTCGGGGAACGATGCAGCCGCTCAGCCCAGAACTCGTGCCGCATCCTTTGCGAAATAAGTCACAATAAATCCTGCCCCTGCCCGCCGGATCGAAATCAGCGACTCCATCATGGCGCGTTCCGGCTCAAGCCAGCCCTTTGCAAAGGCCGCGTGCAGCATGGAATATTCGCCGGAGACCTGGTAGGCCCCAATGGGCACGTCGAAACGCTCCCGCGCGGCGCGAATCACATCGAGATACGGCATGGCGGGCTTCATTAGCAGCATGTCTGCGCCTTCGGCTAAATCAAGCTCGATCTCACGCATCGCTTCGCGCAGGTTGGCGCCATCCATCTGGTAGCTGCGCCGGTCGCCAAACTGGGGTGCGGAATCAGCCGCTTCGCGGAATGGGCCATAGAACGCGGATGAGAATTTCGAGGCATAGGAAAGAACGGGCACGTTCTCCAGGCCTTCTTCGTCCAGTTCATCGCGAATCGCTGCCACGCGGCCGTCCATCATATCGCTGGGCGCAACAATATCCGCTCCTGCTTTTGCCAGCGATAGCGCTGTTCGCGCAATCAGCCGTACACTCGAATCGTTTTCAATTTCATAGGATTCGCCCTGCTTCTTCACGATCCCGCAGTGGCCGTGCTCTGTGTACTCGCAGAGACAGACGTCCGCAATCAAAAGTAGATTCTTTAGCGCGGAACTCTTCTTGAACGCGCGCAGCGCACGCTGCACAACGCCGTCTTCATCCCACGCGCCCGATCCCTGCTCGTCTTTGGTCTCCGGCAGACCGAAAAGAAGCAGTCCGCCAATTCCCAGCGACGCAGCGGTTTCCGCTTCCTTCAGAGCCTCGTCAATGGAGAGATTGAAGACCCCCGGCATCGAGCTGATCTCATTCCGCACGCCTTCGCCGGGACAAATGAATAGTGGATAAATAAACGCACCCGGTTCCAAGTGGGTTTCGCGTACAAGCGAGCGCATCGGCTCGCTGCTCCGCAAGCGGCGAAGCCGCGTAACTGGATATCCCATATTTTTATTTTATGGCAGGGCTATCTGTTCATACTCCTGCCCCGATGGTGCAGGCAGGAACACCCAGAGGGTATAGATCGCAAGAACGGTCCCTGTGAGTGGCTTAATGAGCGTCAGGAAGGCAGTCACAATAGCCAGCGTCCGCGCCCATGGAGCACGCCGCAGCAGGGCTATACCGGTGATCGCAGCCAGCAACGCCCGTCCAAAGACAATCACCGTGATAAAGCCGGGCAGCCACATCATGTGTTGAAAAGGAAAACCTGGGCCGAAAGTGGAGAAGCCGTGTCCGCCGTGACCCCACCAGCCCCATCCGCCAAAAACACCGGCCACAAAGGGGAGAGCGATGAGCCATCCAATCATGCTCCATGCTGCCCAGACGATCCAGAGGATACCTACTGTCTGGATATGTCGTTGCACACGTGAGTAGGCTGCGGGGCGCGCGAGCGGCATAGGGGGCACGGGACGTCCACACCTGGGGCAGACCTGCTCAAAGGCCTGCATGGCTTGTCCACATCCGCTGCAGAACATTGTCCGAATCCTCCTGGAAATAGCTACGTATGCATTTGTCTGCCGGTTCCGCAAATCAGAATTACCATGGAATTCATGCCCCTTGTGAAGTCCATTCCGTCTCCGGTAGAGGATTGTAGCCGCGCTGTTCTGGAATGGGACAGGTTTCTCCAGCTGCTGACCGGATATTCCGTCTCTTCTATCGGGAAGGCATGGGTCCTCGGTTTGAATCCATCAACCGACCGAGATTGGCTTAACCGGCAACACTCGCTGGTAGAAGAAATGCGCCTGCTTCTGAGCGAAGGCGCACAGCCCGGATTGGGATCACTTTTTGACCCCACCGATTTGCTCAATAAATCTCGCATTGAGGGTGCAGCGCTCGAAGCAGAAGAGCTTCGCGATGTACTGAATCTGGCGGATGATATCTCGGGTTGGGTATCGTTGCTGCGGCTTCCTCCTGAACGCGTACAGGATAAGATTCCTGAGCTCAGGGGCTTATCTGCGTCTCTCCTTACCAGCGATCTGCGCCCCTTAGTCGATTCATTGCGCACAAAAATTCTGCCGGACGGCACGCTCACCGATGATGCTTCTCCCGAGCTGCGGCGCATTCGCCGCGAAATGGAACGCCAGCAGCGCACCATCGAAGACAGCCTGCGGTCGGCGTTGCGCAGACTCTCAGAAGGCGGCAGCACGCAGGATGACCTCATCACAATTCGCGGCGAGCGGTTCGTCATTCCGGTAAAGAGCGAGGTAAAGCGGCGTGTCCAGGGCGTAGTTCACGGTGCCAGCTCCAGCGGCCAGACCGTTTATCTGGAACCGCTGGAAACGATCGAGTTAAACAACGACCTGGTGCGCTTGCTCGAAGACGAGCAGGCGGAAATCCATCGCATCTTTCTTGCAATGACACGGCAAATTGCCGGGTATGCGCAGGTGATCGGCGAAGGCGCCGCCGTGCTGGCTGAGGTTGAAACTCTGCTGGTACGTGCACGATTTGCGCAGGAATATGAATGTGTCAGGCCGCGGTTCGGAGAAGATTCTCCGATCTTCGAGCTGAAGAACTCGCGCCACCCGCTGCTTGAAAAGCGTCTCCGCGCCAGCAATGGAAAGATCGTGCCTCTGAGCCTTGGTCTATCAACCGAGGAGCGCCAACTCATCATCAGCGGTCCGAATACCGGAGGCAAGACGGTTTCGCTCAAAACCGCAGGACTGCTCTCGATCATGGCGCAGGCTGGTATTCCTGTGCCTGCAGAAAATGCGGTATTTCCGGTATTTAAAAATATTCTTGCCGATATCGGCGATTCGCAATCCATCGAGCAGAATTTATCCACGTTTTCAGCACATATCGTCAATCTGAACCGGATCGGGCAGGTGGCCGGTTCTGAATCGTTGGTGCTGCTCGACGAACTCGGCTCGGCAACCGATCCGGAAGAAGGCGCTGCGCTCGCTGTGGCGATTGCGGAACACTTTCTGCGCACGAGAGCGTGGTCGATTATCTCGACGCACCTCACCTCGCTCAAGGTCTATGCAGCCAATCATGCCGGAGTGAGAAACGCTGCCGTCGGGTTCGATGAGCACACTCTCGCCCCCACGTACGAGCTTCGTCTCGGCGTTCCCGGAGCATCCGCAGGCATCAATATCGCGCAGAGACTGGGCTTAAATTCGGAGATCGTTACCGCCGCCCGCTCTCAGCTCAATACGCAGACACAGGATATTGCCAGCTTTCTCGATAGCCTCCACGCGCAACTGGAGCAACTTGGCGTGGAACGTGGCCGCGTGCGGCAGCTAGAGCAGGAACTCGCGCGCGAGCGCAATCGTCTGGCCGTAGAAGGCATGAAGGAGTGGCGCGCCAAGGTCCGCGATCTCGAACAGAAGCTTCAGTCTTTGTTAAAGGACTTCGAGTATCAGGCAAGAGAGACAGTCCGAGCCATCGACGATCGCGCAGCGCAGCAGAAGCTTTCGAAGCACGCAGAACAGCGCATTGCTCGCCTGCGGCGCGGGTTTCAGGAAACCTTCAATTCCACCGTGGTCGCGGATAAAACCGGGGCAGACAAGGGTGATAGAGACGCGCATCCGCACCGGGTGCGAAATATCTCTGCAGGAGACACGGTTAAGCTGCGCACGCTGGGACGCACAGGCATTGTGCAACGAGAGATCGATCCCAATACATTTGAAATTGCCATCGGTCCGATGAAGATGCGCGTAGGCCGCGATGAAATCGCCGAGGTCATTTCCGTACGGTCAAACCCGATTGAAGCAGCGCGCCGACGCGGCGTTTCTGTTTCGGTTGCTGATCCCGATCCCGAGATGCGTCCGGAGATTAACCTGATTGGCAGGACCGTCGACGAGGCTACGAGCGAGGTCGAGAAATTTCTGGATCGAGCCTACCTGGCCGGCTTGCCACGCATCCGTATTGTGCACGGCACTGGAATGGGTATTCTGCGGCGAGCCCTGCGGGCCATGTTGGAGCGTCATCCCCACGTGGCCTCGATCAGCGAGCCCGGACAGGCCGAAGGTGGCGCAGGGGCGACGGTAGTCGAACTTCGAGACTAGCAATGTGCGAGGTACCATTGTATGGACGGCTAGGCCAGCCGGTGCTACGATACCACTCGCAACGTGGGGGCTTGTCATGATTCGGGTCATTACTGTCGAACGCGAATACGGAAGCCAGGGCGCGGAGTTCGCTTATCATCTTGCGCATCACCTTCAATGGAAGCTCATCGATCAGTGTCTAATCGATGAGATCGCCGCGAAGGCAGGCGTCACTAAGAAGCTTGCTGAAAGTTGCGATGAGCGGCTCGACCCCTGGTACTACCGCTTTGGCAAGGCGTTCTGGCACGGTTCGATTGAGCGGCTTCCGGCCACCTATGATCCCGAAATCTTTGATGCTGAACGCATGGTGGAATTTGTGCGTGATTATCTGCAGCAGCAGGTTAAAACCGGGCATTGCGTCATCGTCGGACGTGGCGCGACCAGCGCACTGCTGACCACTCCAGGAGTTTTTCACATCTTTGTGCATGCTTCCATGAAGCGCAAACTCGAGTGGTTCGCGAAGAACTTTCCGCAGCACGCAAAGGATGCGGAGCAGGAAATTTTGGCGACCGACAAACGGCGCGCCGCATATGTACGGCGCTTCTACAACCGTGATTGGACCGACTACCGGCTTTACCATCTCATGCTGAATTCGTGCATGGGCTTCGATGCGATGGTCAAAGCCTCGATTGAAGCCGCGGGATTGCCTGCAGATGTGCCGCAACATGCGGAACTCTAAATACACAAGCTGTCATTTGGTTGCCACAGTGAAGTACTTTATTTCACGATAGTCATGCCTCATCGCCATATCTTTTTTGAGTAGAATTTTATTTATGAGTAAATTTTGCCTCTAAGCTCTTCTCGTTGCACTGCCTTGAGTCTCACCTGCGAATTGCTCCCTCTCTGACAAGCAACCGAATCCTCCACAACATCTTCCGAAAGACAGTGTCACAACCGTCTGTGGGTTGAGGGGCCCATGGAAAAGAGACTAGGCCGATCGCTCCTCGAAACCTGCGGATGGCAGCCAGGGAAACGAAGGAAGTTGGCAAGGTATACCCATGAAAGTTAGACGTGTTTTGCAATTTTTTATTCTTACAGCCGTGCTGTTGGGTCTTCCCATCGCATCGTTCGGACAAATCAGCATAGGAATCGGGGTCAATATCGCTCCGCCGGCCCTACCCGTCTACGATCAACCCATTTGCCCGGGCCCAAATTACATCTGGACACCCGGATACTGGGCCTGGAGCGGATATGACTATTACTGGGTTCCCGGAACCTGGGTCGTTGCACCCAGCTACGGTCTGTTGTGGACACCAGGTTACTGGGGCTGGGGTGGTGGCGGCTACGCGTGGCATGCCGGATACTGGGGACCGCATATCGGTTTCTACGGGGGTGTGAACTACGGCTTCGGCTATTACGGCGGTGGATATGAAGGCGGCTACTGGCGCGGTAATAGTTTCTACTACAACACAGCTGTAAGCCACGTAAACACCACCGTCATCCGAAATGTGTACGTCAACAGAACAGTCGTCAACAATGTAACGGTCAACCGAGTGAGCTATAACGGCGGACACGGCGGCATCGAAGCCCGTGCTACGCCACAGCAGCAGACGGCGATGAACGAGCGGCGCATGGGACCCGTGGGTGCGCAGACGACGCACGAGCAGATCGCCAGACAGGACACCGGGAATTTCTATAAAAGTAACCACGGTGCGCCGCCACATGCAGCTCTGGCTAGACCGGCGGCTTCGGTCAATGACTTTCGCAACAACGCCATTGCCGCGCGGCCAGCTGCTGATGCGAACAACAGACCTGAAAACGTAAACCGTCCGGTAAACAATGAGGCAAGACCGGCGACACGTCCAACTACTGAAACCCGTCCCGAAAATACGGCGCGGCCAGGAAACAATGAACAACCCTCAAATGTAAATCGCCCGTCTCCTGCTCAACGACCGACGAATACAGCGCGGCCAACACCAGAAACCCGCCCCGCCCCAACGAGCAAGCCTGAAAACACGGCCCGCCCAGAAACACGGCCAGCTCCGTCACCACAGCAATCACGACCTGCTGAACAGCAAAGGCCGGCCGTACAACCACAGCGATCGACTACGCAAATGGCGCGACAGGAAACAAGGCCCGCTCCGTCACCGCAACAGTCACGACCTGCTGAACAGCAGAGGCCAGCAGCACAACCTCGGCCTCAGCCTCAGCAGCATGCTCAACCACAGGCTCGCCCTGAGACTCAATCCCATCCAAGCGAACCTCACGGCGAAGAACATCCGCATAGCTGATCGTGTCGTAACCAGAAGAACGGCCCGGATTCGTCCGGGCCTTCTTTGTGGCGATTTTCGGAGTGGCGCCGCCGCAGTTTTGCGGCACGAAACTGTACTTCCCAGCCGCAGTCAGCAATCGAGCCATTGAGCCTCAAGCATATTTCTGCAGAGTTGGTTGGCCCACCAGGACTTGACCTGGAACCAACGAAATATGAGTTTCCGGGTATCACTGTAAACTTATGATAATAAATGACAAGCGAGCGTAATTAAGCGCAGCCCTAAGTAGTTGAGCGACCGTAATTCTTTGTAGCAATTTGTCGCAAGCGACAAATCTGATGTGTGTGCCGTTGCTGTACCCAAAAATAGACTTTCCCGTTCAGCTGTATACGGCTATTAGACTCCAGATGAAGTACCTCTTTTTCGATTTGTGCTGACCGGATACTCCGGCTAAGCGCTTCTTCAGCGAGCGCACGCCGCCGCGCGCAGCAATGCGGTCTAGAAGGCCGCATCACGGTCGTAAGACTGAGGCATATTCAAATCGAGCCCTGCACTATCTAATATTCCGGACGCAATGCGGAGGCTTTATGGATTCGCATTCTTCATGAATTTGTCCGCGATGTTAACTGCGCTTTACGATGACAACACCCTACACCAACGGCCCTGAACGAGATCCTGTGGCAAAGATGGGACCTCGCCAATCGCATTGCTGAGTCCTCGCAGCATCTCTCAACCACGAAACGTCGTCTCCTCGAATTGTGTTATGTGCATGGTCTGAGCGTTAGAGAGATTGCAGGGACTCTGGAGATGACGAAGGCGACGGTAAATGTTTACCTGGCAAGCGATTCAATAGCTGGCATCATTGAGCACGCCAAAAAAGGCACCACTAATCGTTCATCCAATAATCGCTCCAATTACGGTATATACTCACCGCCAGAACTGGTTCTAGAGCTCCCTCCATCGCCAAGGAGCTAAATTCAAGGCTTGGGCGCGAAATCTCTTGCCAGATGAATTGCCCTACATTAAATAGCTAATAAATACAACGGGTCGTAGATGTAAATTATGAAAGGCCTTCATAACATCCGGCTGGCGACTTTTACGATGCCGCTCTTACTTGTGGCTATAGCTCCGGCGGCATCCACCCAGACTGTTCGCGGCTTGGAACCCGTGCATATCGAAGCTCCTCGTGTCGCAGACAACGGCAAGTACTATGCCATAGTCATTGGGATCAACAATTACCCATCACCGTTAAAGCCGCTTGAGACCGCCGTCAAGGACGCTACAGCTGTAGCCACCGTCCTCACTAAGAGCTATGGTTTCCAGGTCAACCTCCTTCTCAATCAAGATGCCACTCGCGTCAATATCCTTAACGCTATCAACCGATTTCGCGATCGTCTTAACGAAAACGATAACCTTCTCATTTACTATGCCGGCCACGGTTACTCTGATCACGCCGCCGACAAAGCATATTGGCTACCAATTGATGCCGATTCAATCTACAGCTCGAATCGCATTATCGCCGACGAGCTCACCACCGACATCCGCGTCCAGAATGCTCGTCATGTCCTCGTTATTTCCGACAGTTGCTACTCCGGCGGCCTCTCCCGTGATGCTGACTTCCCTACAGAGTCTGCAGGCCAATCAGTCTTCCTCAATCGGATGCTGAATAGCAGGTCGCGCACACTTATGGCAAGCGGTGGCGACGAACCCGTATCAGATAGTGGAACCGATGGACATTCTGTTTTTTCTTACGCACTTCTTCGCGCGCTCGAGCAGCAGAGGCAATCTGTCTTTACTGCTAGTGATCTCTTCTATGGTTCTGTTCGCCAGCAGGTGGCCGGGAAATCTGATCAGGTACCGCAATACTCTGTAATTCGAAACTCCAACCATGACGAAGGTGACTTCGTTTTCGTAAAGAAAGACGAGCAATTAACCAAATCACCTACCGTTTCCTCGACGCCCACGACAGATCAGCCTTTAGTCACACAGCCGCCGGCTGATAGCTTCGTAGTATTGAAGGCGCCGGGCAAAGCGATCTCTGATGCAGATCTAGCCCAGATTCATCAGCTGCTTACTCAATATGAGAGTGCAGTAAACAACAGGGACCTGAAGCAGCTAAAAACCATCTGGCCTGAAATTCCACCGAAAAAGGTCGAGCAATACAAGACCATTCCAAAGGGCGCGAGAATCAGTATAACGATAACCATGGCGACTCTGCTGGAGGGGAACGACAACGCAATCGTGAAGTGCAAACAGAATTACTGGTTGGACGGGAAAACTCAGGACGACAATGTCACGTTCTACGTGGGAAGGCTGAATTCTGGCTGGATCATCAATCAAATACCGTCTTCCAACTAGAAAGTGTATGAGATTCCCACCAGAGGAACTGCCGTGTGATGAAGGCCATTGTGATCAAACTTGGCGAGTATGTTGCCGGAGACGAGCATATCCTTCACCGGTTTCCACTTGAAGCCCAGAGCACCGCGAGCAGTGTCGAAATTGCCTACGGCCAGCGCAGTATTAGGGAGACCTAAAGTTGTTACTTGCGCCAGTCGGGCTGCGTTCAGTACATGTTCTCCAAGAAAATCGGCGGATACTGTGAAGTTCTTTACGGCCGCCATATCCGCACCCACGGCATAGGAAAGTATTTCAGGCATGTTTCCCTTTTCGCCAGGTACCGCACCTGCCAGCAGAGAGTCTCCGTTCCACTGATAGGCCACGTTCAGATGAGGTGAAAACCTGCCCGAACGTGACACCGCCTCAAAGGCCTTCACTCCCACGCTTCCAGTGCCTAGAAAGTTAAGCGAGTCCCCTGAAGGTAGGCGCAGGTCGCAGCCGACGGCCAATTTAAACTTTCCCGACGCGAGTGCAGTCGCCTTGGCTCGCAGAACTACGTCGCCTATGCCGGTAGCAGAGCCAGAGACCTGAGCGTTCTGGAAGCTGATAGTTTCACCGCCGGGAGTGGTGAACGAGCAATATGGTTGCACACAATCTACTCCGTTTGCTGCCACCGTAACATTCAGGATGGGTAAAGCGACCGAAGTGTCGAGCCAGCTGGTTACTCCAAAAGTCCCAAACAAAGCATACTGGTTAAGATGGGCGTCTGTCCTGACGATAGTAGCTATCGGACCGCACTGTCCTGCATCCGTGCAAAACTCGAAGATCATCGGAATTCGTTTGAGATTGATGCCGTCGAGGCTGTCAAACCGAAACCGTTGATACGTTGCGGCAACAAAGAGCTTCTTGGTGTAAAGGGTTTCTCCCCTCTCTGTTAGAACAGGACCAAAGGTCTCCGTTCCGGACGGAACAGGTAACTTAATCGCAGGGTTTTTAGTGTAGACGATACCCGAAGCTGGCGATGCTAGCGGCACAAGTGTCAACTGGGTCGCAAGAGCTTCATCAAGAGGTTGCAACGGATTCACAACGGCTTCTCCGAACAGGGACGGAATCTTGCAGTACAGCTTGTCTGCATGAGCCTGGCAAAAGCTGTTGACTTGGGCCCGTACATGAACAAAACACAAAAAGCTCACAACCAGCAGAAGCACAAAAGGACTCTTTCGCATTGGGCTTCCTTTCCCAGTATCCGTCTAGATCAGCCAACTAAAAAAGATAACTATTTATTTCTATTGAAGAGTCACCTTGAGCGGGACTGTCGTGAGCGTCTGGTTGAAGTCGGCAGCGCCCGGTGTTGCACCAGAGGCAGTGATGTTGATCGTGTATGTTCCCGTCACATGACCGCCACTCGATGCGTTGCTATGAAACGATCCACCGGTACCGCAGGCAGTCAGAAACATTAATGTTGCAAAGGCTAGCGCTGAGGTCACGAGCATCATCTTTTTCCCGCCGTGATTCTTGAATCCGATGAGGAAAATGCACCCGGTAATGACAACGGCGGAGCCGTCGAGCGGGTGTTTATCCCAGGGGTTACCACGCATCGGCAGATTGGCGTTTAGATTATTCGAAAACAACTGCAGGGTCACCGCAGTTCCCCCGGTATTGATCACTGGATTAGGCGTAAAAGAACAACTGACACCAGTTGGCAGCGTTGCCGGACTGCATGCCAGCGTGATCGATTCTCCCGCTATGCCGGTTCCGGCGGTTATTGAGATGGGTATGGTGACCGAACCGCCGGCTGGTAGCGTGTTGGTCGCAGGCACAATGATCGCGGGAACCGGGACAATAGTGATCTGGGTTGTCACGAAGATCTGAGGGTTCACAGTCGATGTGGCGCTGACAGTGATTTGCGCCGGAGTCGGTGGGGGATTTGGCGCTGTAAAGAACCCCGAAGTGCTGATCGTGCCTGCGCTGGCCGACCAGACTGCAGGTGCACTCGCCGTGAATTGAAAAGTAGTGCCGGCAACCAGCTGGGTTGCGTTCGACGTGATAGACAGTGGCGATACGCCGACGCCGCCCAGATTCACTGTTTGCGGAGAGCCAATTCCAGCGTAACTAATTGCCAGTGTTGCGTTGCGCGCACCGAGTGATGCAGGGGTGAAGGTAACAGCGACTGAACAGCTTGAGTTTCCTGCCAAGCTTGTCCCGCATGTTGTCCCTGAGCTAAGAGCAAATTCACTGGCGTTCGCCCCGCCAAGCGCTAAAATCAATCCGCCTAAGGTGTTCGCTCCCGGATTGGTGAACACGATCGTCTCTGTGTCACTCAGCGTTCCTTGAACAATGTTCCCGAAAGAGATTGATGAAGCCGATAGGGTCGGAGCTGAAAGGTTGAATGATGCGTTTGATGTAGCGCTGTCTTTATAGCCAGAAGCAACTGCTATCGCTCGTATGGTCACAGATGCATTAACGGCAATTGGGCCAGCATAGAGGGTCGAGGCTGCCGTGGGTTGGGTGCCATCGGTTGTGTAGTAGAGCTTCGCTCCCGCAAGGGAATCAGTGATGGTTGCGGTCTGGGTCGAGGTATAGCTGCCGCCCGCCGGGCTGATGTTGGGAGGGGGGGCAGCTCCAACAGGGGTAATGGTGAGCGTGCCATCCACGTAGTTGAAGCTGTAATTGGTGGCCGCCAGAGTTTTGGTGGAGAAGGTGATCGGATAGTCTCCCGGTTGTGAAGTGCTGGTCGCCGTGGTAGTCAGCACAGCCGATCCAGTTATGACGGAGCTAGTGTCACCATTCACAAATCCGGTGATCGTGTACGTCAGACTCGGGATTGGTTGACCATAAGCAATCGCTGCAGGCGAAGTTGCAGTTACGGTCAGAGGAGCCGGATTGACCGTGAAATTCAAGGTACTGGACGAACTTGCAAGGAAATTGGCGGGGTTGCCAGGGTAATTGACGGCAAGCAGGTGATTGCCTGCGGCCAGCGACGCTAATGGGATAACGGCAGACCCTCCGCTCAATGGCCAAGTGCCTGTGCCATTGCTGCCTCCATCGACCTGATACATAACGCTCTCATTTTGGCCGAGCGCGCCACCCGAGTTTATGGTGACTTTGATATTCGTCCCGCCGTAGAGGAACGGACCGCTGTCGGGAAAAGACACGTTGGTTTCTTCTAATGTGGACAGCGTGATGCTCGCCTTAGCTGAGGGATCCACGACCGGTGTGGCCTGGACAACAACCGATCCCCCGTTTCCTCCCGGTGTAAACGTGATCGAGGTAGAAGGAATAGGCGGGTTAGGTTCAAAAGTTCCAACTGACGGAAGCCAGTTCACCGTATTCGGAACGCCGTTTGTTACAACGGCGGTGAGAGTGACGGGCTGGCCGATAAGAAACGGTTTCGCGCATGTTGTTGTCTTGAGCGCATCGCTGTACTGGCACTGCTTATCTGGGGAGTCGAGAACAACACCTAACGCTCCGGGTGTGGTCTTAAAAAGTGTGCCGTTTCCGCCGCCGGAGGTTTGAATAGCGCACGGGCCGATACCCTGATTCCCGTCCGTTCCTTCGAAGCTGCAGGTTGCTGTCCCACCAATTGCGCCATAAGGCTCAAAGGCAAATGAAGTTGTGACGTTGGTCTTGCCGACCAGTCCACTTGTGTCAAGTGTAATAGTGCCTGTCAACGCGTCGCTCTGTACTGTTATTGGAAAGAAACAAACCCAGGGATTGGCCGGGGTGACGCTATGCACGCCTTGCCCCGAGACGCAATTCGCGGGACTAGCCACATTTGCACCTGTATAGGAAACTAACGCGTATCCCTTTTGAGTGCCGGTTACGCAGTGTCCAGTGAAGGTCAGGCTCGTGCCGGACTGATTCACGAGCTTCATATCGCAGTAACCTGCGATGCCCTCCTGGACGAAGAATCCTGTTTTATTAGGAGCGTTGGGATTCGTTTTAGCGGGAGCTGTTGGCGAAATAGGTTGTAGCGTGGATTCGGCTGCCGTCCCAAAGAAATTGGGAGAAAAAACGGTTTTCGTGGGGGCATTGGGGTCTGGGCTCGCTGCCGGCAGTGTCCAACCCACGATGGACACTATTCCAGGTGTCGTGAGGCCGGGTCCAGAGATGCTGATGCCCATTGGCTGATCCGTGCCTGGGCTCGAGCACGGAGTGCCGATGCTGATGCTGCAGCCGCCGCCAGCTAGTGTCCCCTCAAGCAAATATTTACCGCTGGGATCAATCTGGCCAAAGAAGACATTCCTTGTGCCTGGGTCCTTTGTTGAATCGAAGCTAAGATCTTCGACAGCGCTCCCGTTCAAGAAAATCGTGTATGGCGGTAGCGGGGGATCCTGCTTTAGTTGGCCAATCGCACTCGAAGAACCTGTAACATAGATTGCTCCTATGTTATCGACTGCCAACGCCTGCGCACTGGTAAAGGTGGGTAACGCCTCCCCGCCAAGGAAATCCGTAAAGACCAGTTGCGTGCCGTCCCCAGACAGGCTCGTAACAAATGCATCCTCCGACCCTTTCGGAACTGCAGTAGGCAAAGGTACTTGCATAGCCGGAGTGTACGGAGGAACCCCCTGATTTGTGCCGTCCGCACCACTGGGCTTGCTGGCGGGTAATTCGAGAGCAAAAAATTCTGGCGAACCTTCGACCGGGAAAGGATTCCAGACCGCAGGGCAAGTCTGTAATGGGCAGTCTTTTGAAGAGTCGGTAGAGCCCGCCACGATTACGTTTCCAGACGGTGCCAGCCCAATGGAGAACGCAATGTCATTCTTAGATCCGCCCAGGTAGGTTGAGAAGACTCTAGTGGGGGACGTCGACAAGTTTGCCGCGGCAAAGACGAAAGCATCGTTAGGACCGCCGCCGTAGACAGTTTGATACGCGCCTTGGGTTTTCGGGAAGTCCTCCGAGGAAGTCTGTCCGGTGATGTAGACAGTAGAGCCGGACAACGCAATGGCGTTTGCCTGGTCGAAGACACTACCGCCGATATAGGAAGCAAAGACTGTGGTGCCGTCTGAACCGAGCTCTAACAGGAATGCATGAGTGCCCGAGGTTAGCGCCGTTCCTAAGGCGTTCTCTGCCTGGAACGAAGAGTCCTTTGAGAGGATCGTCAGCTTCTGGCTGCCGCTGTCAGTGGTGGCGAAGCCAGTAAGGTAACTGTTTCCGCTCCCATCTACCGCAATCGCTGTCGGCTGGACAGGCAGGAGAAATGAATATTGCAGGGTCAGCGTCGCAGTAGCCGGACTGCCGGCAATTGATGCCGAGAACTTTGCAGTGTAGCCATGGCACGCCTGCGCCAGCGAGCAGGGCTGTGAACCAAGTTGAGGGAAGCTGGCTCCGTTGGTCGTAGTCCCCGTGATATACAGGTTGGACTGCGAATCGGCTACCATTCCCGTAGGCACCGTAGTCCCGGTAGTCCCGCCAAGGTAGGTGACGCTTTCTGCCACCACAGTTGGACCTGTTCCAGAGTCTTGATTGTAAGGGGGAAAGGTTGATGGCGGCCCCTTAGAACCAGTGGTGTCGAGTCCTAGAATCAGGGTATCTTTGCCGGTCGTATTGGGATTGTGCGTGCCGTTCTCCTCCGACGTTGGCTCCGTGATGAAAGGTGAACTCGTCGAGAGGGCGACGTAGAAGAATCCTGGCTTGCTCGCGGGAACTATGCTGACTGCAGCGTCATCCGCACCGCCGCCGATGTATGCGCCGTAGAAGAAAACCGGATCGATGACGAGCGGTTCACGGTGATCGTATGGGCCGAGACGAATAGAGGCCTGGTTCGTCGAGAGCAGCCAGGACGCCTCCACCGGCTGCCTTGTGCCATGAATAACCTGGTAGGCCTTCAGCCCTCCTACGGAAAATCCACTGGCTCCCGTGAACGACAGGTCACCATTGCGGAGTGAAGGAACGAGGCCGTCGAAGGTCATTCTTATTTGTGCTGGATTGGCCTCGGGCGCAACGACAAAGTCATACTCTAGCTCGCTGCCGTTACCGTGATAAATTAGATCGACCCCGTCATAGACTTCCGCGTACGAGACTTCCTGATAACTAGGTACATCTAGGTGCCAATCGCGCGGATCCTTACCGAGATAGTAGTTCGTCTGTGTTGCTGTTCTCTCACGGCCGCGAATCTCTGCTGCATGCGCCCCCAATAAATGCATAGAAACCCATTGCCCGGGGCCATTCGCTTGGTGATGGAGGTTGAGAGCTAATCCATCGTCATTCAGAAGCAGCGTGTAACCCGCTCCCCTGGCCAGGAAGCGTGCTCTTCTACCTGCCTGCCCTTTATTTTCCTCGAATTGAAGCGGAAGATTTCTCAGAACGGAACGTGATATGCCGCTCGCTGACGGCCTGTACCTGGCACTCGCCTCGGCCAAAGGCCTTCTCGGTGAGAGCTCGACCGTCTGCGACACCAAAGTGCACGGCCAGAAGGATAGGCTGATTAGAACGCCTGGCAGAAAACGGGCAATGCCACCAGAACGCATATTGAAACTCCTCGGAAAAGGATCTGTACACGCTGAAACAGCAGACAGATCGAAAAGGGGCCGGGACTACAGTTAGGGCTGCATTTATATACTGATTAAAGTGAATTAGCAACGAAAAAGTTATCAAATTGCAACCAGATTTGCTCACTCTGTCGCTTTAAGCACACTAGCAAGGTTACCGGGGAAACTTCCTGAAGAAGCGACAAACTCAGACTGATCATACTGGGTTGCATTGCGAAGAGGACGGCCAGGCAATACCTACCAAGGAGAGCATCGTAAGAAATCCTGGTGGCCCGTCGTTCCGTTTCTGTCAATGACATAAGTGAAGCTGAGAGTGACTAATCCGCGCTTCTTTATTTAAGCGGAGCGCGCACTTTCGCCGTGACGCCCACTGTTATATAAGTGACATCTGGGATCGTCTGCTGCGCGGCATCCATAACGTTTAGGCTGCTGGTATTGGCCGGAACGATCAGGCCGTCTTTGATGACAAGCCCTGCCTGCTGCTTGCTGAAAGATGCGAGATGGGTACTCGGAATGACTATATACATTCCTTGTTTCAGTCTCATCTTCGATCCCTCGAAGGAATCTCGCGCTTCTTTGGTAGCGTAGATGAAATTGTCAGCGCTTTGGAACAGCCAATCAGTATTAGCATCCTTTGTCAGCCCGGCCACGATTTTGTCGACAGTGAGCAGGGCAGTCACGGCGATGGCGGGCAGCCCCAGACCCATGATTGGTAAAAGCAGCCCATGGCTGCTACGAATCGTGTCAAAGAGCTGCATCCAACGGCTCTTTCGGTGCTGTAGAAAGAAATTCCAAGTCCAGGTTCCTCCTCCACCGGGAAAGGCGACACTTGTCAACTTGCCCCATGTTGTTCCGGGATCAAAAGTCATGTCTTTCAATGGAGGAAGCTTCTTGTTCTCGGGTAAGAATGCCGCTATTGCTGTCCAAGCAAGTCGTTCCGTGAGTGACGGCATTGGTGTTGATTGTTGCAGGTCGATTCGAAGCGACCCTCCGTCCAAATTCGCAAATCTCGACTGATCATTGGTGGAAGGACGTATGTGGTCAACATTCACGAGGACGTTGACATCGCCTCGATCAGGTAATCCTATATCTCCAATATCGCTACCAGTCACAAAACCCTTGCTCCTATCGTAGTAGATACACACAGCGCGAGGAGCAACGTTAGGTCCAATCGATCTAGTCCTGCCATAGTCCGGATTCCGGATATCCTCGCTCCAGAAATCGTACGCCGCCTGCACTTTCTCAGAAGTTTGCTCACCCGAATCACCGGGCTTTGACAAGACTTGTCCAATCGCATCCGCCGAAAGCCTTGAGGAACAAATTGCAGAGAGAGCACTGATGGACGATAGTGCACTGAGTAGGTCTCTTCGACTGGTTTTCACTCTGTTTGACTCCATTTTGCGTTTTGTCTTGCTCTACCCAATTAGGCGAATGCGGTCACATCATCGCTGGTGTCACAGCGCCAGTAAAAATAAACGAAGACAGCCATAGCGCCCGCCAATGGGTGCCAAAGCAGGCCATGCGGTTGCGGCCCTGTTGGACTGCACATGAATTTGCCAGTCTGAGAGAAAATCCAGAAAAATGTGGCCACACCAATACAGCCTACTCCCGACCACCATCGCCAAGTCGGTCTCTCGCTTTGTCGAATCCACAACACTATCTGTAGCGGGAGATAGCACAGGAGCACCTGAACCAGGATCAAAATCGCCGAGATTGGCGCATCAGGATTATTCACCGATAAGTATTCACCAAGTCCAGTGACCAGAGCCACGGTGAGAATATAACCTACCCACATAACCCATTCGGGGATCGAGATCCATAGACGGCGTAGCGTGTAGACGATAAGAAAATCCACGAAAACATACATGGAAAGGTCATCAGTGATTCCGCCCCACTCCTTTATCGCGCCGTGAAACCACATGCTGCCGAGCCCAAGGAAAAGAACGGCAAATATATAGACGTCGGGGAACAATGTATTCGATCCTATTAAATTTTCCGCGCCATCCCTGCGCGACCAATAAACACCCCAAGCGACGATGAAAGATGTCACAATCGCGTAGAGGTTGAACCATGTATTTTGCTTCTGGCGTACACCGGGCTTTCCTTGAGCTGCATCTGAGACCGAAAACGCCTCACAATAGCAGGTATTGTCGGCTGCTATCTTCTTAAGCTCAAGCTGATAATTTTTCTGCGCTTGCGCCGAAGCATGAGGCGGGGGAGCAACCAGCGCGCTCTCCGGCAACTGCTTGTCCGACCCCCATACGCAATTGTTGATAGGACCTGGCCAGCCCGCCAGCATAAAAACCAGAAATAATCCGAGAACAACGACAATACCGATTCCCCAAACGTAGAATCCCGAATACATGCGGTCAAACACTTGATATCTCCTTCGGTCGAGATAGTTTGCTACATGCCACCGCAATCGCGTTCGCTAGCTCTCTTCTGCAACGATCCTAAAAGGTATACGAAATCCCGACGAGCGGAACTGCTGTCGCTCTTAAACCCGAATTGTTTAGTTTGAGGGTGACGTTGCCCGTAATTAGGATGTTGTTCCAAAGATTCGCTTTTACACCCAAAGCCAGGTTTTCGGCCGGATAAGAGCCGCTCTCTTGCACGATCGTTTTAAAGGACTGAGAAGCATTGTTGACCGGTGCGCTCAACATTTTTGATGTGGACACCTGCGGAGCGTTAAAGAAAACCTGACCGAGAAGGTCACCTGTCACCGTGACCCGTCTAGTTACGCCGAAATCTGCTCCCGCGGTATAGGAGAAAAAGCCGGGGAGTAAATCTCGCTGGCCCGACGCATTGGTTGCAAGCACGGAATGGCTGTTCCATTGATATGCCAGGTCCAGGTGAGGGGTTAATCTCCCCCGATGTGAAATCACTACATAGGGCTCCAGGCCGAAAGCTCCAGATCCAAGAAAATTCTCCGCATCACCGGATGGGATTCGGAATTCACCACCTACTGCCAAATCAAACTTTTCCCGCATCAGAGTTCTATGTTTGGCCGAGATAACTACATCACCCGCCCCGCTGGCCTCACCGGGAAGGAACTCGGAGAAGGTCGCCGTGGCACTGCTCATCGTGCTGTATTCAGTTCCTTGCGCACTCACGCCCATTGAGACACGTGCAAAGGGAACCGCAATGGAAACGTCAAGTCGGTCAGTAACTCCGAAGGTTGCTGCGCCAACATACTGGTTAATAGTTGCGCTTACACGGGTATTAACGCTCGTGACGACCAGGGGTTCCTGAGTATTAGGAAAGTAAAAGAGAATGGGCAGATTCCGCAGGCTATTGTTGTCAATTTGACTAAACGAGAACCGTTGATACGTAGTTGAAAAGTATGCTCGGCCACGGCCGATTGTTTCCGCTCTCTCCGTAAGAACCGGTCCGAAGCTCAATTGCGATTGAGCATAAACGCCTTGCGATTTGTCAAAAGTATACAGAAACCCTGATGCTCGCGAGGGCAACGGCAACTGGGAGATCTGCGTTCCAAAGGCAGAGTTGAAGAAGTTGAATGTGGCCGGGGGAGTGTGAAGCACGGTCGGGATGAGACAGGCAAGCTTGGTATTACCGCACGCAGTCTGCCCCACTGCGACCGACGGCAAGAACATTAACATAAGCGCGGTATTCACCAAAATTCGAGTCAGCATGCTTCTTTCCTCTGCCTGCCGCCAACGGCGTGTGGCCCCCTGATACTTCCCTGCTTACTACGTGGCCCTGATGTCGCGGAGCCCGGTGTTACTGTGGCTGGCTTACTGTCAGTGGCACGATCAGCGAAATCTGTATGAAGCCCGATGTATTTGAATTGACTGGGTTGTCGACAATAGTTATCTGATAGCTCCCAGGTGGGGTGCCTGATGGCGAATTCGCCGACGGCAGGACAAACCCACCACCACAGCCCACAAGTTGCAAGAGCAGCCCAACTACTAAGATCTGCGCCCCGTAAATCTTCAAGATCCGCCGACGCGAAACTCTCTTACCCAATCCGATGCACCAGAAAAGCATCGCCGGCAAGGGAAGACAGACAGCGTAGAACCAGGCTTTTCGAACCATGGAGGTAGCGGCAACTGCACTTCCTGTCGTCTGGATATTGATTGTTACGCTTGTTTTCGGAGGGGAAAGCGTCACGGGTGACGGTGTTGAGTTACAGCTGATCCCAAGAGCCGACGCATCATCAACATTGCCCTTAGAGTCTATAACCGTTGTGCACGTAAATGTCACTTGTACTGGCGAATAAGGCCAAGGCAGACTAATCGGGACGTTAGTGCTCTGCCCTGGGAACACAGCATTAACGGACGTGGCCGGAATCAGGATCGTCTCGTTGCTGATTGTCCCCTGCAAATTGAACGAATCTGTTGCTGTGGCCGTTATCGCATATGTGGAGGGCTGGCTTGGATCCGATGGCGGACCATATGTGTGTGTCGCGGTGAAGGTCCCGTCTGGCTGAGAAGACGCGGTAGATGAAGAACCGTCACCCCAACTGATGCTTGTGGTGATCGGCAAATTCTGCGGATCAGTGCAACTTACTATACCTTCGATATTGTACTGAGTATGAAAATCAGACGTGTCACTTCCAGTTCCTTGTAAGGCAAGATTGGTGCAGGTGGGAGCATGGTTAACAATAATCATTACCGTGTTGCTCGCTATACTTCCAGATTGTCCTTGTACCAGGGTGCTCACTAATACCCAGTAACTGGTCGTAGTGGTTAGTGCGGGCGTTGTATATGAACTGCCGGTGGCCCCTCCAATAGGCATTGAAGTATTGCCGCTCTGTCCCTGATACCACTGATAAGCGAGCGGCGGCGTACCCGTTGCCGCTACTGTCAGGGTGGCTGTCTGACCATTCACGATGGCTTGACTGACTGGCTCGGTGGCGATTGCAGGGGGAGAATATGGGATGACAGTGATCGTGGCAGGCACGCTCATCGCTTCTGCCCCCGCGACCCGATTGAAGACTATTACCGAATAATTTGTGGTCGTAGTCAGGCTCGGAGTGGTATAGGAACTCGAAGTAGCACCCGGAATGCGTGAGGTCGTACCTCCAATTTGGGAATACCACTGATAGGTAAATGGAGCCGTGCCGGCGGCGGTTACCGATAAATTGGCGGACTGGCCGTAATCAATGGTTTGGCTGACGGGCTGGGTTGTGATCGCCGGGCGAATCGAAGGCATTGCCGCAACGCCCTGAGAGCTGCGTCCAACGTTCAAAGTGTTTGTAACCTCGCGTGTATTCGCGTCGATAACTGAAACCTGCCCAGCATTTCCGGTACCGCTGGCGCTCTGGTTGCAACAGCTGGTCACATACACGTCGGCGCCGTCAGCGGAAACGGCAACTCCTTCTGGGCCGTTTCCGACGGTTATTGCTCCGTTATAGCTGGAGAGAGCTGGATTAAACAGATAAATCTGCCCGTCTGAACTGACATCGGCGATCGCATACAGGATGCCAGCGGGAGTAGTAGCAAAACCATAGTCGGATGGGGAAACGAGGCCACTCGTAGGGCCGTTGGGTAGCATAGATACGGTGTTGTTGCTCGTATTGATGCACGCGACGATAAAGTTGATAAGGCTACCGCTCAGGACGGAAGCAGACATACAGGCAAGAGACCCATCGGGAGTCACAGCCATTGATGCGGTTGAACTAATAGCGGTGCCGGGAATTGGAATTTGTGTCACCGCGCGTGATGCTACATTGATTTTGTCGAAGCATGCCGTCGTCTGGCCATTTACAGTACAGGTGTCCGCTACATAAGCGGTGGTGCCATCGGGCGCGAAGGCGATCCCAGCGGGTTCCATCAGGTTGGGGATGGACGCCTTCACTGTCGGCGGGCTCGTTGTGGTATCGATAATTTCCACTCCAGAGAAACTCCCAGAGGGATAGGTGTAGGTCTCTGTCACCCACGCTTCTGTTCCATCCGGTGTAACAGCTATATCCACAGGAGCATCCTGCAGCGGAACGGCGGGGCCAAGAGTGTTGCTGTTCGTGTAAATAAGCGATACCTTCGTACTCGATGCGATGGCAACATAAGCGACTGCATTGTCAGGAGTAATTGCCAGCGCTCCGGGCTGGCCCGGGACAGTAACAGGAGTCGTTAGCACAGTGTTCGTTGAGGCGTTGATGACTGAAACAGTACTGTCCAGCGCGTTGGCCACGTATACGCATGGATAGATTGCACCATTAGGGTCACAACCAGCGGTCTGGCCTTGAGCCACGATCGCATGGAATGCCAGCGCAATAGCTACCGCTGCCAACACACCGGCGATACGCGCGGATGCGCGAACACGAACTTGAACTGGCCCGAACCTGCACTCATTCTTCACGGTATCCACTCCATTGTTGATCTGAAGAAGAGGCCCGATGTATAGGGACGCGACTTTAATGCACGTTTCTAATGAGTGTCAACAAATTATCTCAGTACCCATACGTGAGTTATTAGAAATATGCAGCCGGGATAATTGCTGTCAGGTGCTACTGTCATCACTCACCTCGACTTAACACCGTTAACCAGCCAGGCTCCCTGCTGATTCTTCGTCAGCATAATTTCGACGGAATTTACCTGCGGAGGCTGTCGTCTCCCTACCCACGTATAGAACATCCATTGATCGCAATCGACCCTCGCAGTTTCCGCGTCATGAGTTTCAATCACATTTCTCAGTTGCACTTTGACGGCTTTAAGTCCAGGAGAACGAACGGCCTGACCCAGCGCTTTCTCTTGCTCCCTGGTTAAGGTTGGCCAAACTTCTCTTATCAGGTGCATATCCATAGATGCATAAGCATCCTCGTACTTACCTAGACTGGCATCAATCGCGCCTTTCTCCGGGTCAGGTGGTGGTGGTGGAAGAGCAATAGGCAGGAGATGTGATGCCTTGGGCTGCACCTCTGCTTCTCCGCTGTGGCTCGTTGCCCGATAAAAGACAAAGTCTCCTTCGTCGTGAAGCGAGTCACGAATCGGTTTATACGTTGGCGTCTGCGCCGACCTTCCCATTACCTGTAGACTGACGTGAGAGAACAGTTCTGTGGCAGTAAATACGTCTCCCGGAGGAGCAACTAGATTCCGCAATAGAACATTGGCAAAGACCGAATGATTTGAGGGTCCCCACGTCCCGTCGTTGTCCTGAACCGGTTCGTCTCCACCGCTCGACATGATGTTCCTGGATTTTCTCTCCAGCATCCTCGCCAAGTAGACCGAATGATCTTCGGGGACAGCACCGGGCCCAGCACCCATGTCGCGCGCAAGCATTCCCGAGTAGCAGCTATCGGAGATTATCAGAACATGTCGTGCTGGAATGGCCTTGGCTGCCCCAGTGATGTCCGCGGCAGTTATCCAGCGAGCATACGTGTCTTTGCCCGCATCGACAGGTGCCCAGTAGGCCTGGTCTTCATCCTTGTCGTAATACCCATGTCCGCCGTAATAGATCAACAGTTCATCGTTCTCATTCAACAAACGACGGTAGTGATCAAGCGCCCCGATAATTTGGTCCCTCGTAGCATCTGCCAGCAGCTGCGTTGTGAAACCATACTGACCTTTAAGGGCCTGCTCAATCTCTGTTGCATCGTTCACCGGCGTCTCTAACGGAGGCAGAAATGGGTTGCTGCGGATGCCGATCACTAGTGCATAGAAATTAGGTCGGCTTTCTTGCGTAGGCGATGCGGTCTTTAAGTTGACGACACCACGATCCTGCGCATCTGCCGGTACTGCTACGCCTGCCGGCCCGATAAGCCAAACGAACGAAGCAAGGTTAACGATGCATTGTTTAAGAACTCGGGACATCACAATCATCTCCCCATGGCCGAATGAAGTGCAGTAAGCAAATCATTAGGGCTCATATAGTGAAGGTTTACATTGTCAAAAACCGAAAAATTGTAGTTTTCCCCCGTATTTGTCGTGATATGAAATGCTTGGAGAGCAGATAGCAGCAGGCCGTTCTTCTTGGCTTCCTTGATTGAGTTGTATGGAATAAAGAAGTTATGCATTCCGTGCGTTCCCTTTACTGCCTGGTAGCGCACGCCGCCCGGTTCAAGCGTCATCCATCCCATACAGTTTTGCGAGGCATCAGTTCCCCCATAATGGACAATTGCGTAAGGCTGGGTCGCGGTCGCTTGCGGTACACTACTCACGGCGCTTTGAATGGGAGCCGCACCTTGGGATGAGCCAGACAATTCTTGTTGAACGCGTTGCGCTGCCGCCTGCGCCTGGCTATCTCCCAGATTTGTCGCTTTCTGATACCACGCCAGGGCCTCGGTCAGGTTTGGCTGTACACCAACTCCACGTTCATATGCACTGCCGAGTGCCTGCATCGCCGCAGCATTGCCTCCGTCCGCAGACTTGCGGTACCAGCGCACTGCCTCGGTATCATTTTTGATAACGCCCATACCGTTTTCATAGAGTGCGCCTACCATGCCCATTGCCTGCGGATTTCCAGCATCCGCTGCCATGCGAAACAGGCGCATCGCTGCTACGTCATCTTTGGCCGTGCCTTGGCCAACAAGGTACATGAGACCCAACGCGCACATAGCCGGTGGAGATCCGGTTGCGGCAAGACGCTTGTAGGACTCGAAAGCCGCTGTGTAATTGCCGGCCTTCAGTAAATTGGCTGCGTTTTCCAAAGTATCTGTGGGAGGAGCCGCGGTGGCCGTCGATTCTGCGGGGGTTCGCTGTAGCGGCACTGAATTCGTAATGGCAGGCGCCGCAACTGCTTGCACCACTGGGGACCCACGCTTGGCTTCTGACAGTTGAGTGAAGACAAATTCTCCGCCTTCATCCCCGGACTTCGCGATCGGTACATATTCGGGCACTTGGTCGGAGCGACCTGCCACTTTCCGCTGAACAAAGGTCTCGAACAATTCTGCGGCAGTAAATTGGTCGCGATCCATCAACCGAAGACTGTCGAGCACTGCCTGTGCGAAAACTGAATGCCCGTTGCCGCCCCCATCCGCGACCGGTTCATCTCCGCCGCTGGACATAAGCGTCCTCGATTTCAGCTTAATGATGGTTGCAAGCCATCGGTTCGTCTCTTCCGAGGTGATGGAAGCATGGCCTTCACGCGTGAGGGCACCGGAATAACAGCTGTCGGAGATGATAATCACGTGCTGTGAAGGTATAGCCCGTATATTGCTAGTAATGTCATCAGCGCTGATCCAGTTGGAATTGTTGTCGCGTTTAGCGTCAACTGGGAGCCAATACGCTTCATTCGTTTCTTTATCGTGGTGTCCGTGACCCGCATAGTAGATCAACAGATTGGATTCTTGAGGGAGTCTGCGGCGGTATTCATTTAGCGCGCTGAGAATTTGATCACGGCCAGCATCGTGCAGGACCTTCGTCTCAAATCCATACCGATCACGCAGGAGCTGCGCAATCGCGTTAGCATCATTAATAGCCGTCACTAACTTATTGGTGTAAAGGTAGTCATTATTGCCAATTACCAGCGCATAATAGGACACGGGCGCAGTGCTATTGGATGACGTACGACTTATGACCTCCACGCCGCGTTTCGCTGGTGCTGTCTGCGAGGGGGAAGGAATGGCAGCGACTGACAGCAAACAGACGTACAAAATGATTAGGCGGTGTAGACTCTTTCGCATCTGAGCCACTCCGTTGATTCAGTTAATCCAAACCCTTCACGCAGGGTGACGCTCAGCAAGGTGGGATCTCGACATCACTCACGGCGCGTGTCAAGGAATGCGATACATACGATAGTGCTCTTCCACTTGCTTCGTTACAACATTTTTTTGGCGTGAGCTGCAATCTCGATGCAACATACAGGGAGATAACGAGCCAACATTAAGCTGTTAAGCCTCACTGGTCCGAATCCACGAGGACAACAAAGGCATCGCCGGATTTGTTCCCCAACTGCTGAGCCAGAGCATCACCACGTTCCTGTGTTGGCTCTAAACCAACCAGAACGCGCCACGTTTGGTCACCCGGCCGGTACACCAATCTGGTGGTACCAAACTTTGCTTGCATCTGCTCTCGAAGCTGTTCGGCGCTTGCACGATCTGCGAAGGACCCAACCTGAACGGCGAACATGTCTACACCGCGTGTTGCCGGTTGGCTGATGATCTTAAGCTGGACATTGGCAATACCTGGCATAGAAATCGTTTGTGCGGCCGCGTGCGAGAGATCAATGATTCTTCCTTGGACAAATGGTCCCCGATCATTGATCTTTACCTGAACTTTCAGCCCGTTGTCGGGCCTGTCTACTTCGACTACAGTGCCAAGAGGCAAAGTACGATGAGCAGCAGTGAGCTTCTCCATATCGTATATCTCGCCGCTGGCTGTTGGGCGGCCATTGAAGGGAACACCGTACCAACTGGCGATACCGGTTAACCCATCCTGTGTTGACTGAGCCGGCTTAGATTTGCACGAGATCGGTGACAGAAAGCCGATGGTGGAAGCAGCCCACAATATCGCAATTGACGTGAGAGGATACTTCCGCAATTGATTCTTCTCCCTTCAAAACAATAGACAACTTGGTTAGTCCCAGCGACTGACCTCAGCGTTCACTTGCTCATTTCCGCGTTCTTGCCTGACACTTCAAAGGACGAAAAAGCAGAAAATACACCTTTGGAAGAAACTGTGTTCTCCAGTTGTTTCTTGGCTAGTGTGCGCGCTTTACGACTAAAACTCTCTGCGTTACGGTCCACGCGGCTAAGTTGGTTGGACCGGCCGCGACAGGGGCGATCCCTCGGGTTGACTCCACGAGTAGTCCCTGCAGAGGGTCTAATTCTCCTGCCGGTACCTCGTCTGCGCCGCGAATGCTCTTCTGTGTAAGCGATGTCAAATCAATAGGTTTGACACTTGCGAAAACCTTGAGAATATCCGTTTCTCTTGCGCGGCCCTTGGAAACAAAGGTCTTGAAAGATTCCGAATGCGTCGATCCTGGAGTAAGGACCGCCTTCGCACCTTGCTCAGTCGGATAGACAACGTTAATGCTCCCATCGCTGGAAAGGTCTAATATCGCAATGTAAAGATCTCTCTCGTAGTTATTCGTGAGTGAGGCTTCGACTACCTCCCCTTCTGTTACACCCATATCCGGTCGTCCAACCCTCGCCATTGGATCTCGAGTCTGGCTTCCTTTCAAAGTAAAGGACAAGTTAATATCTGACTGCGGGTTATGTATCGAGAGCACATTAAACCACTGCGCCCACGATTTCAGTTGGTTGACAACGTGCTGTGTATAGTCAGCGTCTGTGATAGCGACCGGTGGGGACAGTGTCGAGGCATCTGCGCCAAGAGTTTGAAGCACATTCCCTGATTGCCTCAACTGCATGTTGCAAAGCGTGGGTTTGTCCACAATTTCAATGTATTTAACGGATTGCAGTGCGTCTCTGATCGATTGCAGGGGCTGAGAATCGGCCGGACCATCAATGAACAGGCGCATCTTCAAGGTGCCGAAACGGTGTTGCCGTTCAACGGCGCGAGAAGCAGGGGCGATCTTCCCTCCTGAAATCAGACTGGCCTCTGAGCTGACTGGACCGACGGAGACGATCTGGACACTTCCGACTGCCTTCTCTGGTGGAGCAAATTTCCTGCTTCCTTGCGCATAGACTTCGTAGACCGACCCAACAGTGGCCCCGGAAACCTGGCCGATCCCGAGCGTGATGTGGCGGGCATCCAGAAGCGAAGGTGCCGCGGTAACGTAAACTCGCGCAATGCTACTGCCATCCCCAAAGACATACTGGTCCGGCTCCGCGCCCTCGAGTGACGGGTCCTGCCCCGGATAGTTGGCTTTCACATTACCGATTACGCTATCCATAACATCACGATACGTGGCTCCTGCCTTTGCAGCCCGAAGCTGTTGTGCGAGAAAGTAAGTCAGGGCGCCGTGGTCTTTTCCATCACTGAAATGCTCAAAAGCGCTCTCGCGTGAGGAAGCCGCCGAGATCGCTGCAAACTTGAGAGTGTCCGATGCGTCTATTGCTCCCACTGATCGCGTAGCAGACGTGCTATCCGTGAGTTGTGGTGGCAGCGGTCGCGTATCGGGAGGAATGGAGCGCACGCGCGCGCCTCGGACTAGCGTGCCTGAATGGCAACTGTCCAGAATAAAAGTAACATTCTTGGTCTTAGCCGCAAGCTGGGTCAGCAGAGCATGCAATTCGGTCCCGCTGATGTCTTGCACTTTGCCCTGAGGGTCTCTCGAATCATAAGGAACGATAGTTTCATCCAGTCCGCTGATTTTTCTCCCGGAGATGTCTTTCATTTGCGACCCGTGACCGCTGTAATCGAAGACGACGATGTCCCCCGGCTGCGCTTTAGCAATCAGATGAGTCTTAATTGCATCAATGATGGCGGCGTGCGTCGCTTGCGGACCTGTCAGGACCAGAATATTTTCGGGCGGAAATTCGAACTTTCCGATCAGCACCTGTCGCATGTCCTCAACATCGTTGATCGAGCCGGCAAGCGGGGAGATGCTCTCTGGATGCCCGTAGTCGTTAATGCCCACTAGGAGGGCATATTTATTAGGCGCATTCGCAGTGGGCGCGCTCGACGCTGACTCAGGTTTTTCGTTGGAAGATTTCGCGCCTTGAAGAGACGGGAGCCGCACCACACAGACAATCAGCAAGATTGCTAATGCGGCGCCGGTCGAGCTCAGGGTAGGTTTCTTCATATAAACTCCCGAGACAAACAGCTCAGTCGTCGATACCTTTGTACTGCAACGCGATGTAGCCTCTGAAGCGAGACCAAGTAGTCGCGTGGCAAATGACTCTAGCTGCGCTGCCCGATGCCTCACAGATATTGAACGTTCCGTCTCGGTTATAACCGGTAAACAAGACGACATGCGATCCCGGTTTATTCAACGCATCACCGGGCTTCAAGTCTGTGAAGACATTGGCTTTCAATTTGCCAGCAATCGTCCGAATGTTGCTGGTGCTGTAAGCGTGACCCGTGGTCGGTAGTCCCCAGCAGAGA
>Ga0207035_1017_pt2 | contig 45368 bp, 34 predicted proteins | sample Alteio_BWMinCont_77_FD_153272 | JGI IMG/M metagenome (GOLD analysis project Ga0207035, IMG submission 153272) | Enriched cells from forest soil in Barre Woods Harvard Forest LTER site, Petersham, Massachusetts, United States -... | ecosystem: Environmental > Terrestrial > Soil > Temperate forest >... | reverse complement strand
GCGCCAGTGCAGGTTGACGTCACGTATACCACTCCCGCCGAGACACATAATCCCATGGAAATGCATGGCACCATTGCCGTGTGGAATGGCGACAAGGTCACTCTTTATGAGACGACGCAGGGAGTGGTCAACCACCATCATGTGATGTCGGAAATGATCGGGATTCCGCTCGAAGACGTTCACGTCATTTCGCCATTCTGTGGATCGGGGTTCGGCGGCAAGCTCTTCCCATGGCCACACTCGATGCTGGCCGCTATGGCGGCGCGCAGAGTCAAGCGCCCGGTCAAGGTCTCTGTCCCCCGTACCATGATGTTTACGACGGTGGGACATCGTCCGTTCACGCAGCAGCGCGTTCGTTTAGGAGCGACACAGGACGGCAAGCTTATATCGTTGCAGCATGACGTTCTTACGCCGAGCTCGATCATCGATGACTACGCGGAGAACTGTACCGAGCCCACGCCGGTGCTCTACAGCTGCCCAAATGTGACGGCACAGCAGCACCTCGTCCACCTGAACATTGGTACGCCGACTCCCATGCGCGGTCCGGGAACTACACCTGGGCTCTTTGCGTTGGAATCGGCGATGGATGAGCTCGCCATCAAGCTCAATCTTGATCCGCTGGAAGTGCGAATTCGCAACTACGCCGAGACAGACGAGAGCACCAATAAAGCTTTTTCGAGCAAGCATCTTCGCGAGGTGTATCAAAAAGGAGCCGATCGCTTTGGCTGGAGCAAGCGGAATCCTAAAATCGGTTCGATGCGTGACGGAAATTTGATTCTTGGTTGGGGCATGGCCAGTTGCACATGGCCCGCGGGCCGCAGCGCAGCGGAAGTCCGCGTCCGCCTCAATGCTGACGGCACCGCGCGCGCATCCAGCGCCACCCAGGATATCGGAACAGGAACGTATACCGTTTTTGCGCAGGTGGTGTCTGAGAAAACAGGAATTCCTGTCAATAAGATTGATGTTGTTCTTGGTGACAGCTCGCTGCCGCCCGGTCCCATGTCTGGAGGCTCAACCGGCAATGCATCAGTGCTCCCTGCCATTGCCAAAGCTGCAGAGACAGTGGTCGATACACTGATGGAAATTGCAGTGAAAACGGAAAATTCTCCGTTTCACAATGCAGATCCGAAGACCTTAAAGATGGCCGCAGGCCGTATTCACGCGCAGGATCAGTCTCCGGAGAGCGGCGTGCCCTTCGGCGACCTTCTCAAGATGCGCCGTCTTGCCGGAATCGATGGCCAGGCTAGAACGGCTCCCGATGAAAGCTCAAGAAAGCTTTCCAGCCACACCTTCGGTGCGCAATTCTGCGAGGTCACCTGGGATCCAGGGATTGCACGGCTGCGCGTCTCCCGATGGCTCACTGTTATGGATGCGGGGCGGATTATCAACCACAAGACCGCGCACAATCAGATTCTGGGCGGCGTTGTTATGGGCATCGGCATGGGGCTCTTTGAAGAGACGATTTACGACTCGCGCAATGGCAAGCCGCTCAACAATAATTTCGCAGATTATATTGTTTCTACAAATGCAGATATTCCGGAGTTAGACTGCATCTTTGTGGAATACCCAGACCTGAACCTTAATGAGTATGGGGCACGCGGTGTAGGCGAGATCGGCCTCACTGGAGTCGCATCGGCGCTCACCATGGCTGTGTATCACGCAACCGGTGTTCGTGTTCGCAATCTTCCTATCCGTATCGAACAGTTGTTGGTGTAATGTATGTCAGAACTACGACAAATCGTAGCGTTGTGGCGCGAGGCAAAAGCCCGGCAAGAAGAGGTTTGCCTCGCGACTGTCGTAAGAGTAGAAGGCTCGTCGTATCGCAAACCGGGGGCACGCATGCTGCTAACCCGCGGCGGTCAACGCGCCGGAACCATTAGCGGCGGTTGCCTGGAAGCTGAGGTCGCGAAGAAAGCATGGTGGTTGACAGAAAAAGGTCCTACCATTCAGCGCTATAGCAGTTTCTTCGATGACGACTCGCCCGCGCCCTATGGGCTTGGCTGCGGAGGCACCGTTCATGTACTCCTGGAGCGCGGGGAAGCTGCGCATGCGGTACTCAATGCGCTGGAATTAAATCTGAACGTCCGCATCCCATTTGTAATTGTTATTGATACAGATAAAATGGCAACAATTCTGGTGCAACAGGTGCTCGGCGGAAAGATATTTTCCTCAAGTCCGGAAATAGCTGAAACTGAAACCCTGGCACAGCACGCAGCAGAACAAAAACATTCTTTCTATACTGCGGTTCAGATCAATCCTGATCTTGTTGCTGAGTTGTTCGTCGAGTACGTAGCTCCAGCTCCGGCTTTGATCATCTTCGGCGCGGGTGACGATGCAAAACCGCTCGCAGATTTCGCATATAAACTCGGCTGGTATGTAACGATCGCCGACGGACGCTCGCATCTGGCTCGTGCTGAGCGTTTTCCGCAGGCCGATCGTCTCACCGTGATTGACTATGACCAAATCACACCCTTGCGAGATCTGGCCATAGAAAGTGCTGCTGCGGTACTGTTGACTCATAGCTACGAGCAGGATCGAGCTCTGTTGCGGGAACTGCTGTCCAGGAGCCCTAAATATCTTGGCATACTCGGTCCGCGTCTGCGCACAGAGCGCCTCGTTGGAGAGGTTTCCAAGCAGTTTGGTATGACGGATGAAGAATGCTTGGCTCGTCTGCATGCGCCGGTTGGCTTTGACATCGGCGCACACACTCCGGAAAGCATTGCGCTCTCTATCGTGACGGAAATTTTTGCTGTGCTGCGCGGACACGATGGCCTATCTCTGAAGGAAAGCACCCAGGCGCGCCGGTATATCAACACAAAGCTCACGCATGTCTGAATCTCAGGTGGAAACGAGTTGTGCAGCCATCGTGCTCGCTGCAGGTGCTTCCACCCGACTGGGTCAGCCGAAACAACTGCTCCAGATGAATAGCGAAAGCCTGTTGCATCGAACGATAAGACTTGCGGGAGAGGCCGGCTGCGCTCCAATTTTTGTTGTACTCGGATTTGAGGCAGAGCGGATGCAGCGCGAGACCGCAGATCTGGACGTTAGAGCGGTGATCAACCCGGAATGGCAATCAGGCATGGGATCGTCGCTGCGTTCTGGAATGGAAGCGTTGATGAAAGAAAGTCAGTTGCCCCAAAAGGTAGTGCTTCTTTTGTCCGATCAGCCTATGCTTTCCAGCGAAATTCTTTTCAGTCTTGTAAAAAAGATCGCGGAAACAGACTCTCTCATTGTCGCGTCCAGCTATACAGGCAGGCTGGGTGTGCCAGCTGTCTTCCGCAAAGAGCTGTACCCCGATCTACAGAAAGTAGAAGGTGACAAAGGCGCACGAGAGGTGATCCGGATGTGTCGGGATCAAACATCATCCATTGATTTTCCTGAAGGTGTCATCGACATCGACACCGTCCAAGACCTCGAATTATTGAAGACTATTTCCCCGGAGTGAGCTTTTACAATCAAAGCGCTTGCTGACGGTAGCAAAGATTACTTTGTGCAAGAGTCTGTATCGCTCTGGAACGCAAAGTTTGCAACAGACACAGCTACAAATTGCGACAGGAAATCTGATCTCATTGGTCCTCAAAACGCCAATCCATTCATAAACCTCGCGTTCGTAGGATTTTGCCTCTCGTCGCCCAGAGACTCCTGCAATTCTGCACTCGGTGCTTTACACTGGAAGTAACGCAATATTTGCAAGGAGAACACACCAGGTGTCACAACGCACCTTCAGCATCATCAAGCCAGACGCGGTCCGCAAGGGCTATACCGGAGCCATCCTCGCCGAAATCGAAAAGGCAGGCTTCAAAATTATCGCCATCAAAAAGGCCTCAATCTCCAAAGCGCAGGCCGAAGGCTTCTACTATGTGCACAAAGAGCGTCCGTTCTTTGGTTCGCTTACTGACTTCATGTCTTCCGGCACCATCTTCCCGCTGGTGCTTGAGAAAGACAACGCCATCGCCGATCTGCGCAAGCTGATGGGCGCCACCAATCCGGCTAACGCCGAAGAGGGCACCATCCGCAAGAAGTTTGCAGGGTCGATTGAAGAAAATGCAATCCACGGGTCTGACGGAGAAGATACAGCCAAGTTCGAAATCGGCTATTTCTTCGCCGGCTATGAATTGGTCTAGAAGCTTCGACCCTAAGCGGCCTCACGTCCTGGCTTTCTTTCCAAGGGAAGCCAGGAACGACTCCCAGAAATTATTCATCGATCAGCGGAATCAGCCAGATGCTCTCTGCGTACACACAGCAGGAGTGGCACTCGCGCAGAATGCCGACCACGATTGCAAGCCGGCTCTAGCGAGCGAAACATCCGACAGCCCAAATAAAATAAAATTGTCGCCATGCACCGGGACCCATGCCTGGAATCGCGTGCAGAACTCATGCTAGCATCGGCATATTACGGAGACAGACTATTATGGCGATCAGCTTCGCGAAAGATATAAAGCCATTATTTACTCCTACAGATCAGGGTCATATGGAATTCATGTTGGATCTCTGGTCTTACGATGACGTAAAAGAAAATGCTGAAGGCATTTTGGATTCCGTCAGTAAAGGTCGCATGCCTCCTGATGATCCGTGGCCAGCGGACAAGATCGATATATTCAAACAGTGGATTCAGGGCGGCTTTCAACCCTGACGCTTCACAGCACACCTCACTGACCCAACAGGCGTTGTACCTGCATGGATCCTGGCTGCTTACTTCATCCGGACAAACTGGAGTAGGTGGTAGGCCCAGGGACCAAGCTCCACATACAGGCCCAACGAGGACATCGCACTGCCGTCACGCTCGTAAGTCGTACCCGAGAGCGCGTCCATCAATTGCCACGTTCTGTCTCTCAGATCGGTCCATGAGACTAGAACCTGTGCCTGAGCAGGCCAGTCGCTGAAATTGACTGCAACCAAATATCTCTCTTCATCTTTCACCCAATTCCAAGCCACCAGATTCTTAAAGCTTACGTTGTCCTGCCAAGCGATTCGCTCACACAAACTCCACTCCCCTTCACGAAACACGGGGCGATTCGTGATTTCCATGAGCTTCCTTGAGAACTGCTGCAGATCCTCATCGACAGGCTCCTCCGGACGCCGGCTTAGAAATACCGGCAACCTTATCTTGCGTCCCTCAAACTGGCCTTCATGGAACAGCTTTATACCGGGCAGAGTGGCTATGGCCAGTTCGACGGTTCGCAGCTTCGCAGCTGAGAAGGTCGCGGCAGCTCTTGGCTCGTCGTGGTTCTCGATAAAACGAAGCAGCTTGTTCTGATAGGCAAGATCAGCACATAGATGGAGGCGGATGTTCTCTGCATCGCTGTGTTCCAGCCGGTCGTAGAGCCTCTTGTCATAGCAAAAATCGAATCCTTTCTGCTGGAGTTCCCACTCCAGGTCCCAGTATGCTTCGGCGATAAAGAGGAAACCAGGATGCATTTCCGTTATGGTAGATATCACATTCGTCCAGTATTCAGTCGCGGGTCGCGGGCCAGCGCGGCCTCCCCATGTGCGCTCGAAGATGGGATTCAAGAAAAGCATTGCCATGTCACAACGCACCCCATCGCACTGCTGGGCAATGTTTGAAAGGGTTTCAATCGCAGCCTGCCGCAGACCCGGCGCAAATGCGTTCAGTTGCAGAACGTCGGGCCATGCCGGAAAGTAAGGATCGCGTCCGCGGGCAAAAACCATTCCTCCCACATCCATGAAAGAAGAAGGGTCCTTTTCAATGTCATCACGACTGCCTTGGATGAAGTGCTCGGGGCATTCAGAGACCCAGGGATGGTCCGGCGCGACATGGTTAGGTACCCAATCCAGCACCAGATTCATCCCTCGTTGCGAAAGCGCTGAACGGGCAACAGCGAGCCCTTCTGGACCTCCGAGATGCTGGTCAACTACGTAGCGCCGGACGCAGTAGGGCGATCCCACGTTGTCATCTAGGCGAAAGTCGGGAAGTGCTTGCCGAAAATCCTCGAGTAAGCCCGGGTTCTGATTCGCTATGGCGATTCCCGCGGGACTTCGTTCCCAGACACCCATCAGCCACGCTGCATCGAAGCCATACGCGATGGAATCCCACTCAGATGAGGGAACGGAGGACAAATTAATGTATTTCCCATATTTTCGGCTCAAGTCAGAGAGCCAGGCCCAGGTGTTGATTTCGTACATCGCAGGATAGCGGGGCCACACCGGTCTATTTGCAACTTGCCGTCGGGTCATCTTTACCATCGTCGTTGTATACCGCGAACTAACTCTGGGTCTTAGTGGGTGGTGACAGGCAATGGAATCATCTACGTAATGATCGTTTCAAACCACTTCACAAAGACACGTGCTTTTGTGCTAGTTTACTCGACCAGATGGTGAAATTTTCTTCCGAGCTCCTTTAGCTCAGGCGAGGAATGTTCATGCAAAAGGATCCGTGCGGTCTTCTCGATCATCGAGGCACTCCCACCTCAAGAGGGATCCTGTTCGACTCTTAAAGAGGCTACTTTTCGGCTGGCAACACAAATGTTGGTTTACCCCAACACCAGAGTTTTCACTCCAAGATACGGGGCTAATCGATGCGAATATCCGAATGGATACAGGCAGGTTTCACCACCATCATTGCTGTAGCGGCGTGGATTCGCCCGCTTACAACGCGCCGCCGATCAGCCATAACGCTGCTTGCCGGGTTCACCATCTTTGCAGTCATCTTCGCCCACTTTTCCGTACGCGTTCTAGCGCCGCTTCAGGCTTCGATTTTCCGCGACTGGCTGCCCGTGGTTTTGATGCTTGTACCTTATTGGCAGACTGGTCAGTTTTTCACGGGGCCGAACGAGAGAATCCAGGCGCGGCTCGTGGAAATTGATCGCTGGCTATTGAACCTCATACCTCCAGTGCCTGGGACATCTGGCCGCTACACGCGCCTCTCCATGGAGTGGGCCTATATGTTTTGCTATCCGCTGATCCCACTCGGGCTCGGCGTGCTCTATGCAGCGGGGCTACGCCAGTATGCGAGCACATATTGGTTCATTGTTCTTGTGCCAACGTATCTTTGCTATGTCATTACGCCCTTTGTACCTGCATTGCCCCCTCGGAGCATCGCTGGCAAGCAGCAAATTGCTCCTGCGCCAAACAGGGGTCGCGTCATGAATCTCTGGATTCTGAGATATGGAAGCATTCAAGCGATTTCGTTTCCCAGCGCTCATGTTGCTTCTGCAGTCGCTATATCGTTCGTGCTGTTGCGTTTTGTGCCAATCGCTGGCGTGATTTTTCTGATTGTGTCTTTCGGGATCGCCATCGGCGCTGTTGTGGGAGGCTACCACTACGCGATCGATGTGTTACTGGGAGCAGTGATGGCATTAGTCATTGTTGCAGCGTGGCTCAGTCACTTAATTCCAAACAGCCTCATTGCCACGCCAGCCGTCGCCTTGGCTATTGGGTTTTGAGGCTTGCCGTTTTCTGGAGGAAGAAAAATGGAAGAAAGGAAGTTTATTCCCAGAGGAAGCCTGGCGGCCTCGCCTGGCGCAGTAGGGGGAAAGAATCTCGCTAATGCCTCCCGCGGTTTTTCTCGAACAAGGTCGATCATCGCAACCCGGTGTACGCAGGAGATCGTGCAATAAGGAGCACAAGGTTTCCGGGTCCAATACTCGTGATCGAGGTCCTCGTGTGTGTAATTCTCCAATGGGATGGCGGGATAGCCTCGTTGCTGGGAACAATAGTGAACAAGCCCATCTTCGCAGATGTAAAGATATCGGCTTCCCGCCCGGCAGTGCCAATCGTTTGGTTGCCCCAGCGCCAGATTCTTGTGGAAGAGGTTGTCGTAGGCGAACGCCCAGAAGGCCGGCTTCCGTTCATTCTGTATCTGCTCATAAACAGCTTTTTCCATGTCCTGCAAAGGCTGGAGCTGTCCACTGTGGTCATGGACGATGCCGACAGTGGTTTCGAATCCAAGCTCCAGCGCCCGGCGTGTAATGGTAAGGGCATCCTCGGGATTTTGGACGCCGGCTCCAAGGACGGAGTTGATATTGACATCGAATTCGGCATGCTCGGCAAGCCACTGAAGTTTTTTATCAAGGACTTTCAGGCTTTTTGTCGAGACGGCATCCGGCTGCACGTTATCAATGCTGATCTGCAAGTGCTCAAGACCCGCGCGGTTCAGCCGGTGAATCCGGTCTGGAGTCAGCAAGTACCCATTGGTGATGAGGGTAGCGATCATGCCGTGAGCGCGGATACCGCGAATCATTTCATCCAGTTCAGGATGCAGCAACGGTTCACCGCCGCTGAAGGTAATGATCGCTGTGCCGAGAGCTGCAAGGAGATCGATGCGGCGCTGCATTTCCGCAAATGAAACCGGGCTGGAAACTTTGTCGTATTCATTGCAATACGCGCAGGAGAGATTGCAGCGGCGAATGGGAATAATATGAGCGAGGATGGGATGTTGGCGCGATTTGATCGCGCGCGCAATCATCCGCGTCTGACGAAAGCGGCGCTCGAAAGACCGCAGATTTCTAACCGCCCGGGCAAGTCTCATTTGGACCACCCACCCACACCTGAAGAACGACCGGAAATTTCAGCTTCAGTCTACGCCGTTGTCGAAGGAGTGACTGAAGGATTGTCGCGTCCGCGCAATACAAGCCTTATCCCCACATCCAGATACCCGCTTGCTCATCCTGATCCAACCATCCTTGGAACCTGACATTCGGACCCTTCTCGGAAGAACTGAGCATACCTCAATGAACTCATAGTGTTGACGCTCTGCACGTGCGCTTGAAGGATCGTGACCTCCACTCCGACAAACGGATGACAAAAATTTTACTTCCCGCTGACATCTGTTTCGATTGATAAGTCCATGCTTTCTGGCCAAGGAGATACCTATATGGATATGTGGAGCAACATGAGAACCACATTCAATCGGCGTTCGTTTATGAAGAACGGACTAACCACGGCCGGCATCGGGCTCCTTGCCAATAACTCATCTGTTTTCGCGGATGACGATCATGATCATGATGAACACGGCGGCCGCCTCACTCGAGGCGATGCAGCCCTGCTTCGGTTCGCGGCAGCAGCGGAAATCCTGGAGACGGACTTCTGGGTGCAATACAACGAACTGGCCGGCGTTCAAGACAGCGAAGAGCCAAGCGGCAGCGGGAATCCAGCCTTCACCGCTGCTCTCTCGGTGCTGGACTCCGACATGGCCCAGTACGTCCACGATAATACCGACGATGAATTCTCCCACCAGAACTTCCTCAACGCGTACCTGGCCTCTAAGGGAGCAGAAACAATAGATCTTGAGCGGTTTCGCACTCTGCCTGGCAGCACCGCGACAGGCTCCAGCGGACAACTACGAATCACAAACCTGATGCAGCTTACCCTCGATACCAGCTGGTGGACTCGTTACCGCAGCAGCATGAATAACCCTGACCTCGATCCGAACTTCACCTTCCCGCAGGCTATTCCCACTTTGGCGGTGGGACAGCATACGGCAATTCCCCGGACCGATGCTGATACCGTAGATCCAAACTTCCTTCAGGCCATCGCGAATACTGCAGGTTTCCACTTCCCCACAATCGAACAAGGAGGCAACAGTCTCTATCCCGCCATGGCGCAGCGAGCCACCAGCGTTGAGGTCTTGCGAATTCTGATCAGCATTGGCCCCACCGAAACCATGCACTTTCAAACCTGGTCGGACAAGGCGGGCAACGCCCTTCCTCTTACCGCAAATGATCCGGTGACAGGAGTATCGGTAACTTTTCCAGATCTGAATTCTTCGCCGTTTGGCGGCGAGACATTCCAAACGAACCTGATCATGCCCGAGCCGTGCCCGTTCCTGAGCCGCAAGCTCCCGCCATGCTCAATCATCCGTCCTACCGAAACAAAGGGGATCGCCGGAAACGTAGTCAGTTTCCTTACGGCAATGGGACTCTTCATCGGTCAGCCGAAGGCGTTCTTCAGGCTATTGCACGAGCTGGCAGCAGATGCGGACGCAGCCAGGCGCGAACGATAAGTCTGCTTCGTCAATCAGAAGATAATCAGTCATGGAGGAGGAATGGTCAGTCCGCGCCGAAGCCCGCCAACAAGGCTGTTGCTGCGAACAGGAAGGTATCGCCCACATAGTTGACACCTTCCACCGCGAGTGGAGAGCGGATCTCCAATAGGAGGATCGGAACGTAGAAGAAGATCGTGAGTAGCAGAAGTACTGTGCCTGCAATGGCCGCGGCGGTGCGGCCATTGCGGCGAATCGTCAGGCCAACGCCCGCGACGAGCAAAGTTATGCCAACGATATAGGCAAGCAGCGTCGGCGCTGGCACCCAGGCAGGCGTCATCTTCCCCGAGGGAACACCTGGCACGAACAGGGGGAAGAGAAAGTGCTGGATTGCATAGAAGACGAAGGTACACGCGACAACGAATCGGCCCAACAGGATGAGCGTAGTGCCTGCCGATCTCCCGCGCGGCCATAGGCTGCCTGCCAGCACCATCGCTCCTCCGGCGAAGGCCGTTTCACGCACGGCAATCGTCCAGAACAGCCGCTCATGTAAGTGCTTCGTCAAGTTGGGCAAGTGGATTGTGGCGACGAAGATCAGGAATAATACTGCGAGCAGGGACGCCGACCAGCGCACATATCGCCACGTGATGAAACTGATGGCCGCAGCCAGCAGAGCCGCGCCCACAAAATAAGTCCAAAACAGGGCTCCCGGTATCCAGCGCGGCACAATGGCTGAGAGATCGCGTGCTGCCAGAAAATGTTCTGCGGCAAAGATCGCCAGCGCGACGGCTTCAAAGACGGGCCCCAGCACCAGAACTCTACCGGCGCCCGAAGCTGCCGCGAACCGCGCTCGGACAAGAAAGAGTCCGGCTACCAGCACGGCGATTCCCGCTCCAATCATCCCCCAGGTCAACAAAGACATAGATATCTCCCTGTGGTCCAGGAGGAAACGGATGCCAGATAAGCGCCTGTCCCATGAGGGATCCATCCCGGTCACACAACGCACGAGTGAAGGAGAAGCTTACAGCGAGCAGGTCTGCGTTGCCTGACTATTTTTGACGATCAGTGCCGGAAAGTCGGCCAGTGTTTGCTAATCGGCGTTTCGCCGGGGGAATCTCGGCGGCGGATTGAATGTCGAGTCCACTTTCTCCACCAGCTTGTTGGCTTGCCGTCGGGAAGGACGCGCATTAGGCGGCTTCTCGTTAATAGGGCGGTTGTTCAGGAATGGCCTGTCCATCGGCGCGCGGATCGGAGGCGCCGAAATTTACGCCTAGAGTGTCGTCGTGCATGACGGCATTGCCGCGTCCCATCACCTGTGAGTAGCGCGGTACGAGGTTAATCTGGTGACCTTGCGAGGCGAGTTGCTCAAGGACCTCGCGTGGGTAGCCGTCCTCAAGATTGACGGCGCAGCCGGAGTTCCCTTTGTTGAAGCGGGCAGCATCCATCGCCGCCTGGATATTCATGTCGAAGTCAACAACGTTGGCAACGAACTGCGCGTGAGCCTGGGCCTGGTTGAAGCCGGACATAATACCGAAGCCGATGGTCTGGCCATCTTTCTGCATCATGGCGGGGATAATCGTGTGCAGCGGACGCTTGTGACCTGCAAGCGAGTTTGGTTGGCCAGGCTCCATGTAGAAGCCGCTGCCGCGATTTTGCAGAATGAAGCCGGTGTGCTCAGCGACAAGGCCAGAGCCGAAGTTGCCCGCGTTCGATTGAATGAACGAGACGACCATGCCGTCGCGATCGACGGTGGCGAGATACGTGGTGTCAGATTGCAACTTATCGAGCTGCTCCTTGCGATCCGAGGGAAGCACCTTACAGTTGGCTTTCTCGGTAATGCCTTTGGCGCGTTCTTTCGCGAGTTCCTTGGAAATGAGTTTTTGAGTGGGAATGTTGTCGGTGCGCGGATCGCCGACATAGTGAAGCATGTCGGAATAGGCCAGTGCCTTGGCCTCCATTTCGATGTGCAGTGTTTTCGGTGAGTCATGTCCCCACTCGCGAAGGGGATAGAGTTCCATGACGTTGAGCATGGAAAGAGCGGCGATGCCCTGGGTATTCGGAGGAGTCTCGTAGATGCGCCAGTCGTGGTACGTAGTGGAAACGGGCTCTACCCATTCGGGCTTGTAATCGGCGAAGTCAGCTTTGGTAAGAAAGCCATTGTTCTGGTCAGAGAGCCGGACAATGGCATCGGCGATAGGGCCGCGGTAGAAAGCGTCGGCGCCGTTCTTCGCAATCAGGCGAAGACTGTTGGCAATGTCGGGGTTGCGGAAGATCTGCCCGACGCGCGGATAGGTTCCATCAGGAAGAAAGACGGAAGCGAAGGCGGCCCGATCCTTAAATTGCATGCCGTACTGGACCCAGTTCTCTGAGTCAGTCTCCGTGACAGGAAAGCCGTTTTCAGCCAGAGCGATGGCAGGGGCAAGGTCGACAGCGAGTGGCAGTTTCCCGAACTTTGCGTGCAGGGCCTCCCAGCCGGCGACGGCTCCAGGAACGGTGACAGCATAGATGCTACTGTCGTCCATTGTTGTGAGGCCTTTGGCCTTCATGGCGTCGATGGTCTCGGCCTTGGCGGACCAGCCACTCGCGTTGAGGGCATACATCTTCTTCTCTTTCGGGTTCCATACGATGGCGAAAAGGTCTCCCCCGATGCCGTTCATCATAGGCTCGATGACACCGACGGCCGCATTCGCCGCGATCGCCGCATCGACGGCATTGCCTCCTTTAGAGAGGATCGTAGCGCTGGCCTGCGACGCAAGAGTCTGAAGAGTAGCCGCAATGCCGTAGCGATTAATGGTCGTGGAAAAAGCATTGTTGCGGGAGGGCTCGGCAGGATGCTGGCGGGAATCGCGGATGTATCCGCCACTAGCGTTGGGAGTTGGAACGTCCTGAGCGGGCGTGGAGTTGAATTGCGCCTGTGCGGCATGCACAAGGAGCAGAAAAGAGAGGATGCCAGAACACAAGTTGCGAAGGAACATGATGGTCAGGCCTTACGGAAAAGATGTAGCTAGTATATCCAGCACTCCTTTTGTTTATCGAGATGCCTGGTTTGTGTTCTCGAGTAGGAATTATTCCAGCGTCAAAGAGCAACTCGATCGTTTAGCAGGGCGTTTCTCGGCATCCGAGATGATACGGGCGTATTACTAAAGATGACTACCCGGTAGATGCAATGAAAAAACGGCTCCGCAACAGAGTGCTTGCAACGGAGCCAGGTGTGGCAGGTTACGAGGTTATAGAGGTCACGCCGGGCTACTTCCGTTCTGCGAGGAAAGCTGCAAGAGCCTTTGCAACACCTTCGCCGTAAGCCGGATCCGCCTTGGTGCAGTTCGCAACATGGCGATCCCGGACAACTTTGGAAGCAGGACCGAGAGCGCGAGCCGTGTTCTCAAACAGACGCTGCTTTTCCTCTGGGCTGAACATGCGGAAGAGGTTGCCCGGCTGCGAGTAGTAGTCGTCATCATCCTCGCGGAAATCAAACTTCTGCGCATCTCCGTTGATTGCCAAGGGCGGCTCCGAGTAGTCCGGCTGTTCCCGCCACTCGCCATGACGGTTTGGTTCGTAGCTGGTCGCGCCGCCATAGTTTCCGTCGACGCGCAGCGCACCGTCACGATGATAAGCGTGGAACGGGCACTTGGGCGCGTTCACCGGAACCTGAAAGTAATTGACGCCGAGACGGTAGCGCTGCGCGTCGCCGTACGAGAATAGACGTCCTTGCAGCATCCGATCCGGCGAGTAGCTGACTCCGGGGATGATGTTTGTCGGAGCAAAGGCAGCCTGCTCGACATCCGCGAAGAAGTTCTCCGGGTTCCTGTTCAGCTCCATGACGCCGACTTCCATCAGAGGATAGTCCGCGTGAGGCCAGACCTTGGTGAGATCGAACGGGTGGATGTGATAGGTGTTCGCATCCTCCTCATTCATGATCTGCACATACAGCTTCCAGCGCGGGAACTCGCCTCTCTCGATGGCCTCGTAGAGGTCGCGCTGGTGGGTCTCGCGATCCTTACCCACACGGGCTTCCGCTTCCTGATCCGTGAGGTTCTGGATGCCCTGTTGGGTCTTGAAGGTGAACTTCACCCAGAAACGCTTGTTCTCCGAATTGATGAAGCTGTACGTGTGGCTGCCAAAGCCGTGCATATGGCGGAAGGAGCGCGGGATTCCACGATCGCTCATGACAACCGTGACCTGGTGCAGCGACTCGGGAAGGTTCGTCCAGAAGTCCCAGTTGCTATCTGCGCTGCGCATGCCGGTTCGCGGATCGCGCTTGATGGCGTGGTTGAGGTCAGGGAACTTGAGAGGATCACGAATGAAGAAGACGGGGGTGTTGTTTCCAACCAGGTCCCAGTTACCTTCCTCGGTATAGAACTTAAGCGCGAAGCCACGGATGTCACGCTCGTCGGCTGCACCGCGCTCACCGGCAACGGTCGAGAAGCGGGCAAACATCGGGGTCGCCTTGCCGACCTCGGAGAAGATCTTGGCCTTTGTGTACTTTGTGATATCGTGCGTCACGGTGAAGGTTCCGAAAGCGCCTGCGCCCTTGGCATGCATACGCCGCTCCGGAATCACCTCGCGGTCAAAGTGTGCCATCTTCTCGATGAACCACACGTTCTCGAGTAAGGCCGGACCGCGTTTGCCAGCGGTTTTAATATTCTGGTTGTCATCCACCGGAGCGCCGAACGCTGTTGTCAGTTTTTTCATGATTCTCCTCTCTTTTGTGGTTGGTTATTGGTTGCTTGAAAGCTCCCTCACCTCGGGTCGTAGCGGAAGCCCTCAAAACGGTTGCGAAAGAGAACGATTCGTTATGCGAGCGGCGTTCTTTGCCTATCACTGCCGGGTGATATTACCCATAACAGCACCTTAAGGCTCCGCGTCTGGAACCGCTACCACACATATCAGTCGTTTTCGGACACGTTCATAACGCAGTCCTGTGAGAAGCCCTCATGTCGCAAAATGCCGGATTCTAGTCATGGCGTCCGAGGGGCAGGTCAATTAACGTAAAACAGGAGAGAGCAGATCATCTTTATGCAGTGAGCTCAAAATGAATCAGGTACTACTAAGTTCGATCTCATTTCCGCTGTCCTATTACTTCATGGGTCTGCGACTCATCGCCCTTGTGACGATGATTGCTGCCTTGCTCTACATTGTCGGAACACCACCGGGCGGTTTCGGCATAAATAAAGTTCGTTATCATTTGAGATGGCGCTATCGATTGGAGGAAATACCGTGCCTGAGTTGCCAAGTGTTCCAATTACGCTTGAAGGTTCCAGCGTTCTTCATCAAATGTTTCGGTTTGATTGGGAGTCATGGAAGAAACTCCCTGTGGAGGATCAACGCAAAATAGAAACCGAGGCTGTCGAACTTTTTCGAGCGTGGGAGAAGGGATCTGGCGAACCGGTAAGAAATCAGTCCGCGATCTATTCTCTACTGGGACACAAAGGAGATCTTCTTTTCATTCATTTCAGAGACTCGTTCGCCGAGCTTAACCGACTCGAACTCGAACTCGCTCAAACCCGTCTGAATGGCTTTCTGCAACCGCAGCACTCGTACCTGTCCATCGTCGAACTTGGTCTCTATGAGTCCTCGGCAAAGACCTACGCCGCTCTAGCGGAGAAGGGGTTAGCGCAAGGCTCCGTCGAATGGAATGCAGGTGTGCAGGAGGTTGTAGCACGCCAATCAAGCGCAATGGCGCAGCGGCTCTTCCCCTCGATTCCGCCTGCGAAATATCTATCCTTCTATCCGATGGACAGGAGACGCGGCGAAGCACAGAACTGGTACACCGAGGCGATGGCCGATCGTCAGCGTATGATGCACGAGCACGGAATGATCGGTCGTCGCTACGCGGATTCAGTGCGGCAGATCATCACCGGATCGATTGGTTTCGACGATTGGGAATGGGGTGTCGACCTGTTCGCTGAGGACCCTCTTGTCTTCAAGAAACTTATCTACGAGATGCGGTTTGACGAAGTGAGTGCCATCTACGCTCTCTTCGGGCAATTCTTCATAGGAGTCAGGCTGCAGGCTGGCGACCTTCTATCATGGCTCAACGGTAAACTTACCTAGAGCCTCGGCTGTGTTGGATTTGACGATCAAGACTCAAACTCTTGCCTTCTCGCCGCTTGAGTCGCTATTAGCTTCCTGTTACAGGAAGCTAATAGCCAACCTCGCTTGAGATTGTTTATCTGGCATATCCCTCTTCCGCCATTCGCTTACCCATTTCGACATACATTGCGTTACCACGCGGTTGCCAAGTATCCAAACCATCCACGTAGCGGTTGTACATGCAAAACGCGGCAGCAATCAGAACGGTATCGTGGATGTCGAGATCGGTTGCGCCTTGCTGTCGCGCCTCCTCCACCAATTGTTTTGTAACTCCCTTTCCGTCGATCTGAACCTGTTCGCCGATGGCTATCAGAGCTTTTAGCTTCGCCGTGATCTCTGCGTTTCTGTAGTCTGCGCAGACAGCCTCGATGAGGCTTCCATTTCCGTCGTTGAGGTGACTCGCAGCTGCGCCGTGGCTTGTCTGGCAGAAGTAGCAAGTATTTCGTGAAGAAACAAAGGCAGCAATCAGCTCCCGGTCTCGTGAGCTAAATCCCTCATTGCCGGATGTGTGCAGTAGGATGTGAGCGAGCTCACGCATCGGCTTGGCGGTCTCGGGGCGAAAGGCGAAGCCAGCTGTGATGCCTGGCATCCCTTCGGGCAGTGCGATATGTGGCATGTTTATTCCTCCAAGGTGATGCCGGCTACTGTCAGTCCTTCGGGGTTTCCGACAACGGTGTTAGGGTCGTGGCGCAGGAACAGACTGAGGATCGCCGCCGCAACGGCAACGCATGCCAGTCCCACGATGACGATCGGCAAATATGAGCCCGCGCGGTCGTAGAGATGTCCCACTACCATCGGTCCGGTTGCACCGCCCACGGCATATGCGGTCCAGGTAAGACCGTATAGCACAGAAAAATGCTTCCGTCCGAAATAACGCGCGAGCAGGTAAGGAGCGACGTCGGCTTCGCTACCGAGGCCGATTCCGAGCAAAGCCGCTCCAATCAGAGACACCGGCGACGTTTGCGCGAAAGCAAGAATCAGTGTGCCCACAGCGGAGAGCAGAAGGATGAATGTCTGAATACGCTGAGGTGGAAAGCGATCGATGAGGAAGCCAGTGCAAAGCCTGCCGATGATTCCCGCGCCGCCGCGTACTGAGAGCGCCAATGCCGCCGCAGCTGCGGTAATACGGCGCTCGGTCAACATTGCCGCCATGTTGGTCACCAGGCCATTCTCACTGAACGCTGAGAGCATGATGATGGTGGCGAGTATCCAGAAGGGCGCGCTTTTCAATGCTGCGGCTACGGTCGCACCTGATGCCAGGCTTTCGTCGGCACGATCTACAGGAACTGGCCGGTTCCGCACCAGAAGCGCTGTGAGCGGCAGTCCGAGCAGGGCGATGCCGCCAAGCGTGATATAAGCATTGCGCCAGCCGTGGTGGTCGATCACCCATTGCGTTATAGGAGGAATGAGAATAGAGCCGGTACCGCTGCCGGTAAGGATCAATGCCAGCGCAAATCCCCTGTGCTTGCGAAACCACGTAAGAATCGTTCGCGTGTAGGCGAATTGCGCCGTTCCGTTCGCGACGAGTCCTAGAACGAAGTAGGTGAGATAAAGGCGGTGAATATTTGAACTGAGCGTGCTGAGCGAAGCCAGCGCCAATGCGAATACGACGATTGAAGGCAGAATGATGCGGCGCGGCGCGAAGCGATCGAGTAAAATTCCGATTCCCGGAGAGACAATGGCAACGGTAATCGCAGCCAGAGCGAACGTTCCCGACATGGCCTCTCTCTGCCAGCCGAAGGCCGCATGCAACGGGGTCAAAAATAAGCTGAAGGTATAGGGCACGATGGGCGCGAAGCTCGTCATGACGCCAACAAAAGCGGCAGCAGCTACGGGCCAGCCGGCATAATGAATGGAGCTTTCATCGTCGGGCGGTAAAGGAATGGCGCGGGTGCTCACCGGTCACCTCTTTCTGCGACGCTGTTAGTTCCGGGGCTGTAGGTGTTAAGTAAATCCTGAGAGGGCAGACCGAACGCATTCACGACGCGATTGAAGCAGGCAAAAAGCGCCGCGACATGGATCGCTTCCGCAATCTGTAAATCAGTCCAGCCAGATGCTCGCAGCGATGCAACGTCATTCCAGGTGATAGACGCCGAGTCATCCGTAATCTTTTGCACAAAACAAATCAGTGCACTGTGTGCGGGATCAAACGACTGGGAATTTGTATCGCATGCCATCGCCGCTTCAAGCAAACCCGGCGATCCGCCGTGAACACGGAGGAAGAAGCCGTGGCTGTCTGTGCAGTAGGAGCAGCGATTCCGCGAAGAGACCGCTGTGGCAATCAACTCCTTTTGCAGGCGCCCTAGAGCTCCGTCTGTGAAGAGCATTGATTGCGCGAGGCCCATCATGTGTTCTAGCAACGGAGGGTGTGTTGCGAAACATTGCAGGATTCCTGGTATCTGTGGCCGCCCAAACGTCTCACGAAATCGGGCATAAAGCTCTGCGACCTCAGGCGACGCGTGAGCTTCATCGACGACAGACAGGTTAGCAGCCTGCACAGGCGCCGATGACTCTCGTTCGGCGAGTAGCTGGTACTCGGGTGTCACCATTACTTAAAACTCCAGCCTTACAGCGAATTGAAAGGCGCGTGGACCGCCGGATCCGAAGAAACCGCCCGCGATCGTGTCCGCCTGGAAGAAATTGGTTTGCACAGGCGCGCTCGCTGTGAAGGGGCTGATCGAGATGTTTCGCCCTGCAAAGTTTGCATTGCTTGTGCCGCGCACATTGACTTCGTTCAACATGTTGAAGCCTTCTCCGATAAGGCTTAGTGTCCATTTTTCCTGGAAGCGGAAATCCTTTCGCAACCGCAGATCAAGTGAGCTGAAAGGGCTGAAGTAGTTGATGCCACTAGGAACATGCGCGATGGGGCCGCCGGCATTGCACGGATAGACTCCGGGACACGATGGTAACGCATTCCAGCGATCAATCGCTGCGTTCAGTTGGCCACTGTTTTTGATTTGGCGGCCTAAGGCGTTGCGCGGCAAAATGGGGAGACGCGAGCCTGATGCACCGGAGATATTCGCGGTTCCGGGGAGAAAAGTATCTGCCGGGACACCGGAGCCGAAGGTGTAGAGCGGCGCGAGACTGAAGCCGTAAGGAAGCTTTGCCTCGCCATAGAAAGTAATGCGATGACGCTCATCGGTGAGAGCGTAGCCCTTTTCCTTGCGCAGGCCGGCGGTGCCTTCCACCAGGTTCACTTGTTCATCTTTGTTGCCATTTTCGAGCTGGTCGTCGTCGGAGTAGTCGAACGTCTTTGACAGCGTATAGCTGATGTTGAAGTTGTAGGTCACGGGCCCGATACGAGCCGCTCGTCGGCTTACGCTCGCAAGCAGCCCGTCGTACCAGCTCTTTGCGGAAGAATCGATGATGGTCACGCTATCCGTAATTCCAGAGAGAGGATCGGTGATGAGACAAAGCTGGTTTCCGCCTGGACACTGAATATACGGAGAAGTCGATGTGGTGCTGCGGAGAAGGCTGCCGATCAGCTGACGCTGGCCAAAGACATGCAACCCGTCGGCGCTTATCAGCCAGTTGCTGGCTATCTGTTGCTGCGTCCCGATAGAAGCCTGCTGGAACAATGGATGATGCGACCTGGGACCAAGCGCAACGATTCCGACCCCGCCAGTTTGATGTGGTCCGCTGAAGGCTGTGGTGATGGTGGGGGTGCCAGGCGCGAAAAGCGCACCGGGAGCAAAGCAATTGTCGAGTGCCGGTGGCGCACCTGTGCCGGAAATCACGCAGTTTGAGCCGCCGTATTGTGTCACGGTCAATGCGCGGTCATTCTGGACCAACTCCTTCGAGCCTGCTTCAAGAATGACGCGGTCGTAGTAGATCCCATAGCCGCCGCGCAGGACTGTCTTGCCGCGTCCGAAGGGATCGTAAACAAAGCCGACACGCGGACCAAAGTCTTTGGTGTCTGGATCTTTGTGCAGAGGAAGCACATTCGCCATCCAGGTGCAGGGCTGGGTTGGAACACTTGTGAGCGAGGGGCACGGCTGATGGGCAGCCCCCTGGCCCGTCGCGTCCGAGTCATACTCCCAGCGCAGGCCGAGGTTGAGTGTCAGCTGTGGTGAGACGCGCCAGTCATCCTGCAGATATAAGCCGGTGTAGTCGTTTGTGATCTTCGGGATAGGCACCGGAATGATCGGAGCTGTGCTGTGGATGCCTACGGCGACCGGGATGTCCAGATCGTTCACGACGCCGTCTCCATTCAGGTCCTGGAAGCCGAAGTCAGATACCAGGATCACTGAGCCGCTGCCGAAGACATTGATCAGCCCGCTTACGCGGTAGTATTGAAACTCTGCACCCGCATGCAGGGTGTGTCTGCCAAGAGTGGTGGTGAAAGAGTCGCGGAACTGATACCGGTCCATGTGTGTCGCCTGGGGAAGATTGAAATTTGCACCGTCGGCGAGATCCGGAAATAGCAGCTCGTTCGTCAGATTCAGCGGAGGATTTGTAGTGGAGGCATTGTCAGGGAATGGAGGGATGTCGTTGTAGAAATTGTCGTAGTGGACCGACAGGGCATTCGTCATCTTCGAGCCGATGACCCTGGTCCAGCTTGCTACCGCGGAGTTGAAGCGGTTCAGCGCATTCTGCCTTTCCGCCGCAGTGGAGAAGGGTGTGGACTCGGCTGCGGTTGCTTGCGCTGTGTCAGTCGAGCGGTTGAAGCTATACCGAAGGCTGAACATGTTGTTTTCGTTCAGATGATAGTCGACGCGATTGGAGAGCAGCAGGTCGCGTAGCGGCGCGGACGCGGCTGTATTGATGATGTGGCCGTAGAAAGGAGAATCTTCATATGGCGCGTCAGTGAAAACGCGCGTACCGGTCTGGATGGCTGCATTCTGGTTGCGGTATTCAACGGAACTAAAGTAGAAGAGTTTGTCCTTGTAGAATGGGCCGCCGATCGATCCTCCAAATTGCTCGCGGTCAAACGGTGGCACCGGCTGCGAACGATCAAAGGTGGCGGGCAGGCCCTGCAGATTCCGGTTGCGCTCGAATATAAATACAGAGCCGTGCGTCTGGTTCTCACCCGAGCGCGTGATGATATTGATGATGCTGTTGCCGGAGCGTCCCACTTCTGCCGTAAAGCGAGCCGTTGCAATCTGAAACTCGGCGATGGAGTCTTCCGGAAAATTCGATAACGTTCCTCCGACGACCTCGTCGTTGTTATCGGCTCCATCCACTAAAATATTGCCGCCGCGGCCGAATCCGCCAGCGGAGCTAACCTCAACGGTATTGGTTTTTGTTGGATCAAAGTTAGGTGCCGGCCTATTTCCGGGCAGGAGGAAGGCCAGTTCAAGAAAATTTCTTCCATTGAGTGGTATGCTTTGGATCGTTTTCGACGTGATCTGGCCTTGCAGCATAGACTGCGTCAAATCCACTTCCTGGCTGCTGTTGCTGCTCACATCTACCGTGCTGGTCTGCCCGGCGACATTCATTGTCGTATCCAGAGTGATCGCTTTGCCTGCTTCGACCTGTACGTGGCTGTATTGAACGTTGGAGAATCCCGCTGCCGCCAGTACGACCGTGTAGCTGGCTGGGGCCAGGTTCGACAATGTGAACGAGCCATCTGCATTTGTGATGCTCTCGCGCAACGTTCCTTGCCGCTCATCGGTGGCTGTTACATGGGCGCCCTGCACGAGCTTTCCACTTGGGTCGGTTGCGATCCCGCTGATAGAACCGCTGGGTAGTTGAGCGTGTAATAGCGAAACAAACGCGAAGAGGTAAGACACCACTCCAAACCGGACATAAAGGCGCATCAAGTCAAGACTCCGAGTAAGAACACGGCCGTGGGCAGCCGCGTGCAGGCGTCGCCTGCTGCGAACAAACATTCGGGGGAACTTCAGGCGAATCCTACAAACCCGTGGGGAATCTGTCTTCAGCCTTAAGGTTGAGAAAGGATTCCACCTGCAGGCACGGGGTTGGAACGCGTATGCTTTCGGAGTCCGGGAGAACTTACGATGCCTCACATCAACTTGCCCGAAGGATTGCAGGGTATACGCAGCGCGATGGCTTTTCGCCCTGAGACGGCAAAGCCCCTCAACGAACTTGCAGAGGTTTTACTTCACGCACCCAATTCGTTGCCACAAGGTGACCGTGAGCTGATCGCAACGTATGTCTCTTATCTAAATGACTGCTATTTTTGCCAAACCGTTCACGGCTCGATCGCCGCAGCCTGTCTGAACGATGATCATGATCTGGTGAAACGGGTGAAAGCCGATTTTCAATCCGCCGACATCTCAGAGAAGTTGAAGGCGCTGCTGGTGATCGCAGCCAAGGTGCAGAAGGGTGGAAAATGCGTCACTACTGCGGATGTGGAGGCAGCGCGTATGCAGGGCGCAAGCGATATCGAGATCCACGACACGATCCTGATTGCAGCCGCCTTCTGTATGTACAACCGCTACGTGGACGGTCTCGATACCTGGCAGCCTCGCGACGAGAAACTATACCGCGAACGCGGCAAGAAAACTGCTCGGGAAGGCTACGTGGTTATGAGCCGAGAATACCTACCTCAAACTGTGAGTGAAGAATAAAAAAGTGGGCCGCCCGATCGGCGACCCACCACGATAATTCACAGTGAGTCTACTTGACTGCCTTTACCACTTTGTTGATGAACGTCATACCATTCGGGGTGCCCAGTCCTGTGACGTTATCCCATCCTGGGCCAGTGGCCAGTGACGAATCTGTTCCGAAGGTGAATACGTCCCAGCGAGTAGACGAGGAGCTTTGGAACAGCGCGCTCACAAATCGCGTCGTGGGTGCCTGAGGTCCGGCCAGAGCCGCCGCACTCTGAAACGATGGCGGATTCGGTGGATTGAAAATCGTGCCCGTCACATTGAGCAGCGTATCAACTGCCTTTACGTTAACGTCCGTGATCGCATTGCCAGATAGTTCGTAGAGAATGGGCGCAGCCTGTCCCAGCGGCCCTAAACCTTCTGCGGCAGCCGCCTGATTCGCGATTGCCCAGAAAGCGGAGAACATCGGGCAAGACAGACTCGTGCCACCAAAGACTTCCACAAGCTGATCGTCGCCCGGAACGCTGGTGGGTGTGACAACAATTTCGTTTCCGGTTTCAGGGTCTGCATTCATGGAAATATCCGGCACCTGGCGGAACTTAACTCCACCGGTCGTATTTCCTTTCTGGAATTTAGGTTTGGCGTAAACAACACTGGTCCCACCTCCGGCACCACTCTGGAAGCCGAAAAGAAGAGGCGGAATCGTGGGCGGGTTTGGAGTGGGTTCGGCGATGCGAGCAAAGTTCATGCCCCATCCGGTTTGAAGTTCGATATTGCTCTTTGAATCGAGGAATGTGCTGGTGCCTCCAATCGCGGTTGCGAATGGGGAATCGGCATTCGCCTGCACAGAGACCGAAGGAATACCAAAGTCGGCAGTGTTCGTGGCAAGCTGATCGCCTGAATCTCCGGTGGAGACATTTTGGGAAATTCCCAGGGCGGCCGCAATCTCAGAAATGCCGTTCTCAACGACAAGCTCCGATGGATCCAGGTCTACCAGCGCTATCTCCGAAATCCCAAAGCTGTTAGAGAGCACGGTGCCAAATCCATTTTCGACTGCAAACAGATTTGCAATATCGAGATTCGTAAATGAGTTGTCCGCCGCGAGGATCAGGACGATGTTAGCGCCGGGAGCGATCGAGTGTGCCCACTGAACATCGAGCGTCGTCTCAAACTGCCAGTTGCCGGTGATGCACCCGTTCGTGCTGGTACATGTGGCAGAGCCGTTCGGGGTGAAAATTGCGAAATTCGACGATGTGAGCGGGGGCAGTCCGTTTAGTGAGGAGAACAGGTTCGTGTCCGCTTCGATGGTATTCGAGCCAAAAGCGTCAACAATCATGATGGTCTGGCCTGTTCCGTCCAATCCGGCTTTATAAACATGATTCAAGCCGTATGCCTTCTGCATTTCGGCTGCATCGTAGCCGCATGAAGGTAGATTGGGCGCGGGGCTGTTGATGTTCGCTCCATACCTGTTGCCGGCATAGATTGCTTTGGGAGTACTTCCGCCGGTCGTGAAGGTAACCACCTCGGGCGGACGCAGGCACTCGCCGCTGAAGAACAGTCCATCGGCTCCCACGGCCGAAGGGGACACCCCAGCAAAAGGCACGCCGGTTTCAGGATTCTGGGATGGCTTTACATTCGCGTGATAATTGAGATCGCTTAATCCTTGCACTGTAGAGACAAGTGCGGCAGCAGGCCCCGCTATTGCAGGTGGAGTTGCGTTTACATGGTGGGCAACTCCGTTAATCATCATGCGATTGATCTTTGTTTGAAATGCCGTTTGCGCATCTCCAACGCTTCCTTGCGCCACAACGAAGTGGTTATTCCTGTCAATCGATGTGACTTTCATATTGTGGGTCGTAAGGAAGTCGCGAACCGTAGCAGCATCTTTCGCAGTTGGTGCAAATTGGGTTTTGAACTCCTTCATTGTGAGAAATTTGTGATAGTTCGGTGAGGTTTTGTCATACATTCCCTGAACCATCGCATCCAGGGCGACTTTGTTATGCAGGTTTAACCAAACGGTGACTGAAATTGGCTTGGATTGATCTTCAGGACCGAGATTGGTCGACTGGCTGGAGGAGGCTGCGAGTCCGGAACTTACCATGAGGGCACAAGTTCCAAGCGACATACACATTTGCTGCAGACGTCTACGAAGGAACATATTTGTTACTCCTTTGGTGTTTCTTTTTCTGTCAGGTCGGGAATGCTACACAGAATGGGCCCACTACGTTGCGTAAGCAACGAAACATTGTCATGCAAATATCTCTAATGTGGAACTGAAGTCAACAAGTTGTTTTCATGACACGAATGAATGCATCATTTCGGGCTGAGTGCTCTGACGGGATGTTCGGGTCAAAGTGGTCAATTTGCGGGGAAACAATCGAGGGCGTTGGCGAACAGAATCGAGTCTGAATATCGACGCTTGATTTCCGAAATCCAGAGCATTCGATGGGACAGCACCAATTGATTCACGTGAGCATTCGCGGCGGTTACTCTGATGTCTGCTATCGACGATCGTAAATGGACTGTCAGGAACGTCCTGAAAGCCCTCGGCCATCCTAGTTCGCCTTGCAGTTCTGTGCCGTGCGGATCTCCTCAATCCTCTTCATGAATGTGTCTGTCCACTCATCGAGAGCGGCCTCGCTGGTATCGGCAACTCCTTTGGCGCGGAGGCGCTTCACCTGCTCCTGATCCATAATGTCGAATCGCGCAACGCGAAAGATGCTCTTCACGGTATCGCGGTCGAGCTTCGTGAGACGCTGGATCATGACGTCCTGTGACTCCTTGAGAACCTGCTTGTCTCCAAGCAGCGTGTCCCGAAGTTGGCAACTGGCGGCATTCGTAAAGACAGTCTGCTGCTCATAGGCACTGAAAATACCGCGTGGATTCGTTCCGAACAGATCAAGAACGCTGCGTTTCTTGCCGAATGTAGAGCCTAGGTCATGCACATAGAAGACAGGCTTGAGGCAGGTCTTTCCATTCGCGGATTTGTCCTTGGCCCACTCCGCGCAATCCAGGCGATTCTGCTGCGGGAGCGCGTTGAAGTAATGGAGCAGTCCCAGGGCCAGACGGTAGGCATCGAATCCTACCTTTTGCTCATGTGTCCATTCTCCATCGGAGTAAAACCGCGCAGCGTCATTCCACGACCAGGTTTCATCGTCATCGGGGTTGATCTCATCCCACGGCAGTTCCCGTTCAGCGCTCACAATTTTGAAGACCGTGGGGGCATCTTGGAGAGAGGCTTTGTTCTCGGTCAGCTTCTTGCCAAAGGGATCGTCGGAGCACCCAATGCAACTGGCTGCGCCGGCAGGATAGATATGATCAGCGGGGAAACCGAGCACCCACATCAGGCGTGTGGTTGCCACACCCGTGAAGACCTCGTTGAAACGCGGATTGTGTGCAGGGAATGGTGGCCTCAGATATTTGATCTTGAAATGGTCCGCTTTGATTTGGTGTTGATCTGCAGTGTCATCCGCAGGAAAGAGGGCAGCTGATTTTTCCCCGCTATTATCCTTGCTGATGACGACTTTCACAGCACTTTCCTGAATAGGATCACCTTTGGTGCTGTAGAAACCGCCCTGCGGAGTCATCTGCCAGCACTGAAATTTCATGCTGTCGCCGGGCACTTTGGCGAAGGCATAGTGAGGGCGGAAGTAGCAGGAGATGGTCTCGTCGGCAGTGAACCAGGAGAAATGGTTCGATCCGGGGTCCGCGGGATCGAAGTCCGGACCGTTCTGTATCTGCGCTGCAGTCAGCGTGGGCTGGTCGAGCATGATGACGCCGGCCTTCAGACAGGGCAGCTTCTGACCCTTCGTCATGTTTTCAGGAACGCTGCAGCCGCTGCTCTGCGCGAGGCAGTTGGACAACGCGAATGCGAGCGGAAGAACTATGAACACAAATTTGCGCATGGCGGGACCTCCCTCCTTGATGCGATTCATGACTCCGAGATGCAGCTTAAAAGGGCTTTGAGGAACAGAAGTTCGGCACCTCGGCGAGGCCCATGGGGTTGTCGATCAGGGCTAGGTCGGCAGGTTTGTCCTTCCATTCGCAGCGGGCGTTTGCGATATCTTCCCGCTTCTTTTTGAAAGCTTCGACCCACTGATGCACGACCGATGCTTCGTCGATTCCGGGCTTGAAGCTGCCGTCCTGATTGTGATATTTCGGCATCGCCGCGACGCGTGCTGCCCGAAAGAGCGCCTCGATCTGCTGATCGGAGAGCTGGCACATGAGGCCTGCATCGAAACGGCGTCCGTCTTCGCTGATCTTTGGATCGCTCAGGCCATCCTTCGCGGTGAGGCTCTTGCGCAGATTTGCCTGGCAGGCGTGCGGCGCCGCATCCGTGCCAGCGCTTCTCCAGAGCTTCTTGCCGGACCAGTTGTCAATGTTCATCTTCGCGGACGTGTTGCTGGTGAACCAGCCTCCGCTTCCGAATGTGGCACCGACATCCTGGACAAGCATGATGGACCGGTCACAGGTAGTCGTGGGCGGCTGAGTCTTTCCATCGACATCCACCTTGTTGCAGCTCAGACGCTGCTGGGGAGGCTTGTTGTCGCTATGTTGGATGAAGGCCGCCAAAAGCTTCAGTCCGTCGCGTTCGTAGACCGGCTGGCCGTTGGCCGTATCCAGCTCCTTCCAACTCCAGCCCTGCTCGTCTTTGCCGACTTGGGTCATTTTTTTCCCGGGCAGCTTACGAACAATGTTCGCGACGGCGTAGGTGCGTGTCGTGGCTGCACCTGATCCAGAAATAGGATTTTCCGGGCAGCCGTGACATTCCACCTGGACGGGATACCATGCATCGGCGTAATACCCCATAGCCCACATGAGGCGCGTAGCCACGATCTCTGCAAACACCTCGTTGTCGGTCGCGCCGAATTTAACCTTGATCGGGTCATCCTCCTGGATATCGGGCGTCAGGGTCTGCGTCTTGCCGTCAGCCGATTCGACACTGGTGATTTGACAGCCGAATTTAGGTGTCTTGCCACCCATCTTGTTGCCCGGGGTTTTGAAGTCGCAGATGAGCTTGTCGCCGTCGTGGATCTGAAACAAATGTTTTTGCTGGGGAGGACCCGCAGTGATGTCGGCTTCGCTTACCTTGCCAGGGAGGAAGAGCGCTGCGGAATGCATGGCATTGAGCCGGTCCTTCGCCGTGTAGAAGCCTTTTTCGGGTTTTTGATTGGCAGCTTCGATCTCCGGCGTCTGCGCTACGAGAGCGCTTCCCAAGGAGGCAAGCAGCAACGCGGGTAGCAATATTGCTTGCCGGTGAATGACTCTCGAATGGAATCCAGCGAACCTGCGGCGAGCCGCTGTGGCGCGGAAGGCTGGACTTGCGAAAATACGTCTGTAAACCGTCTGTACGGTGGCAGTGAGACTGGGGATCATGGTATTCCTCCTTTACCTGCGCGAAGGTGCGGCATAGATTTGCTCTACGGTTGATCGCCGGACGCTACTCTCCGCGCGCTCGTCCTGTCAAGGAATTTGTAACAGCGTCTGAGCTGATAACAACTCGCTTGTCCGGGGGGAAGGACGATGTGAATGGATGGTGAGTAGTCTTCGTGAAACGTTTCGCAGTATTATCTCCACCATCCGAGCAGTCGACTTCACCCTAACCATAAGCAGTGAGCGGACGGAGTCAGAGCCGCTGTTCAGAGGTGCGGGTCAGAGATTCAGTTTCAGAGGAGGTCGCAATGCTGTTCATTACCTTTCACGGTGGTAAGCCCGGCAAACACCCGCTCAGGAACAATGTCCATGCCTTCGACAAGGATGGAAAATTGCTTTCCCACGCGATTCTCGAAGATAAGGATGAGTTAATTCTGGATGAGCTACGCGGGATTTATCGTCACGGAAAATATCTCTACGTCGTCGTTGCCAACAGAACGCAGAACAGCATCCTGTGCTACGAAGGATCACAGACGAGCCATCGCTTCGTCAGCAAGTTCGCCTCGCAGGAGACAACCGACGGCATACTGCATCCGTTCGATCTGACCTTCGATGATGCCGGCTACTGTTACGTGTCGAGCCAGGATACCAACGTTGTTACGCGCCTGAAGGTGACGGAGGAGGGTAGAGTCGGGAAGCCTGCACTGCTTCCCGCTGCGCTGGAGAAGCGCGGCCAGTTCTCTGCCGGAACATTCATCGCTTCCAGCAGAGGCTCGCTCAGCCCAACGGCGAAGACGCCGGTTGCGGCGCCGGCAGGTCTGGAGTACTCCGATGAAGGGTCCAAGAAGCACTCGGTGCGCGGAGTTCTGTGGACCAACGGGGCGCTGTACGTCGCAGACCAGCCTGCGGGCAGGATCAAAGTGTACGACCGGGAAGGCAGATATCTCGGCCAGAGCAATCCGGTTGAAACTCCGGTTCACATGGTTGCCAACGGGAATAAACTCTTCGTGAGCGGCGCAAACGAGATCCTGCACGCAGAGCTCACCCACGATCCTGGCAATCTGCATCTGACACCAGTTCCCGGGCTGCACGTGAAAAATGCAGGGGGCATGGCGTTCTCCAGTTCAGGCAATCTTTACGTTGCAAGCCGCACGGAAAATAAGATCTTCAAGTTCGGGCCGGATTTCAAGCCTCTCCCGTTCGCGTGCGATCTGCCGGACAACCCGGAGTTCCTGCTGCATGAGTGAGGGAGTCTGAGAGTAGTGAAGGCCCAGCGTTGGCGCGGACGGCAACGCTGGGATCTCCCAGTTATGAATGCAAGAGGATGAATACTTGTTTTAATCGTGAATTGCGTGCAGGTATTCGTAATCTTCCTTCAATTCCTGCAATGGATCGCCGTCGAATGCTTCCTGCTCAACGAAGTAGTGCTTGATCCCCGCCTTTTTCGCGGCAGCGAAGATGGGCTTGTAGTCAATTGTGCCTTTACCCAGCACGGTAGACACGCGCTCACCTGGAGCCTTTCCAGCTTCTGCTGGTTTTAGGTCTTTTATATGAAGCATGGAAATGCGCCCCGGATATTGCGTCAGATATGCGATTGGATTTTTCCCGGCCGCAGTCACCCAGCCACAGTCCAGTTCAAGGGTTACGTATGCGGGATCGGTGTCTTTCAGCAGCACATCATATCCGGTGGAACCACCTAGATCTCGAAACTCCATCGTGTGGTTGTGATATCCAAAACGAATCCCCTCGGCTTTGAACTTTTTCCCAAGCTGGTTAAATTGGTCCGCATTCCAACGCCAGTCATCCAGAGATAAGCCAGTTTGAAAGTATTTCCAGGCGCCGCCAGGATAGTTGGCCAGTTTTGCAGGGTCAGCCACTGATGGCGAGGAGCAGATCACATACTCCAAGCCCAGTGCCTTCGCGTACTTAAGGTTTCCATCCACATCCTTCAGCAAGTCTGCCAATGAATAGTGGGCACTCACGCAGTGCAGGCCGGCACTGCTCATCGCCGTCTTCACTTCATCCGGACTGTGCCCGAAGAAGCCAGCGGCTTCTACGTCACGGTATCCGATGGCTCCTACCTGCTTTAGCGTACCTGCATAGTCATTTGGCAGCAGCTTGCGCACGCTGTAAAGCTGTAAACCAACCGGCAGACCCAGAGGATCTGCGAATATTTTGCGTGGACTCAACCCCAAGGCCGCAGCGGCAACCGCGCCTGTCTTCAAAAATGTCCGCCTTGTTACTCTGCTCACGTTTGTCACCCTCTTACTCAAACGTTTTACAGAATATAAAGGTTTCAAGCTATTTGAAAGCTCGTGACCTTAGTTTTGCGGTATCCCGTCGCGTGTTTCTGTATGCCGCACGATGATAAGCACGCCGCCCTTAAGGGTAATCGAAGGGATTAGGGGAAATAGAGGCGGGGTTTAGTCGAAGAAAAAAATAGAGCCTATGTCGGAGCATGAAGACATAGGCTCTTCCTGGAAGGGGTGGTTGCTACTACCGGCCGCCCGTAATCGACACTTCGCGCTGTGCGGCATGTCTTTCGCGTACGTCCAGTACTGGTGTGGTCCTTGTCGCCAGACGGATGCTGCGCAGTGCATGCGAGCCATCCTCCGCGTCGTCGAATTTCATCGACAGGACGGGTGCGTCCGGACCAAATTCTGCAGGGGAAACCGCCCACATCACCGACTGTTTCGCGTCGTAGTGGTTAGTCAGTGTCATGACGCCCTGATTTGTATCGAGCCTCACATCATAACGTCCTGCTTGATAGGTTTTACCGTGAGATTCAAAGTTGAAGGGAACGTTGACCGTCACCTTCGTAAGTGCAAAGGCGGCACTGGAACTGGCCAGAGCGGCTGCAAAAATAAACATCCTCGTCATCGGTCGCATGGTGTTTCCTCCCTACGCAACCAACACTACGAATTCACGAAGACACCTGTCGTTAAACTGCCGTCTAGTTCTTGTCAAATTTGGAAAGATGTTCTTGACGTGCAATTGGGGTATATCTGCGAGGAAAGTATTGCAGGCAAAGATGTTTCACCCAATTAATTCGTAAAAAACATGGGTGACGTAATTAAGAAGGGCGTGAGTATTTGCCTAGAAATAGGCCGGTTAACCGATCCGCTCATAGTCGTAACGTGGTCAGCAGCGTATCATTCTCTCGCCGGAGGCTTCATGTGGCGAGCGCTCATCCTGATCTTTTTCTTACTGGTGATTTTAATTCTGATTAGAAACAGTCGCAGATTTCGAAAAGAGTTCGGTGACAACCCAAGCCTTGAAGACATTCAGGTCCGGTATCCCAGAGCGAAAGTCATGCGACTTTGGAAAAAGAATGCATCGAAATAAGGTTAACGGCTCTTTGCTGCAAGCGGGTGATTTTGAATGAAGCTTCATGACTATCAGCGAGCACGACCCGCTACAAGCTGTTTGGAAGCAGTCAAGGGTCATCAACACAGCTTGGTTCCTAGGCGGAGAGTCCCTTAGCCTAGTCCAACGGTACTGGGTACACGGTTCTCTCACTCTCTTTTTTAGGAGCGGCGTTATATCTTCTCGTGGACGCGACAGAAGGGTTTCGAGAAGGCGATACTACGTTTTGGTTATCAGCTGTGGGCGCGGTCTTTTTCCTGTTGGTTGGTGTACTTGGTCTGAGAAATGTGCTCCGGTTCACACGGCCGTCTCTTTGAGCCTAAAGGAAAATCAGCGTAGGTTATTGAGGTGTTGGAGGCGCGGGTCGGGATCGAACCGACGCATAAAGGTTTTGCAGACCTCTCCCTTACCACTTGGGTACCGCGCCTTGGACAGGAAATCATACTTCAAAGGCGATGATGAAGCCAGCCTGCGTCGGTTTTTCGAAGAAACCGGGGCCGCAGCTGACTGGAGCGGGAGACGGGATTTGAACCCGCGACCCTCGCCTTGGCAAGGCGATGCTCTACCACTGAGCTACTCCCGCTTGGTACTTATTGAGTATATCGGCTCGTATGCAGGCGGTCAATGTGAGTACTACGCCGTTAACTCGCCCTAAAAGCACGACTAACGCATCGAATCGCTACTGTGACTACTTCGTCGCTAACTGGCCTTTTCCCGCTTCTATGCTGACAATTTGGCCGTCGCGCATATGAAGAATGCGGTCGGCGATGGCCGCTGCTTCGGGATTGTGCGTAATCATCAACACCGTTTGCTTCAGCTCGCGGTTCGACCGCGAAAGCATATCGAGCACAGCCTCAGAATTCTTACTGTCGAGATTGCCCGTTGGCTCGTCGGCCAGAACGATGGCCGGATGTGTGATGAGAGCCCGCGCGAGTGCAACCCGCTGTTGCTCGCCGCCGGAGAGCTCCGATGGACGATGCTCCAGGCGTCCGCTGATGCCGAGCAGGTTCGTCAGATGTTCGAGATAGCTGCGGTCAAGCGGTTCGTTGCGTCCGGAAATTTCGTAAGCAATTTCAATGTTCTGGATGGCTGTGAGTGTCGGCAGAAGATTGAAGCGCTGGAAGACGAAACCAATCTTTGTCTTGCGCATGCGTGTACGTTCCGAATCGGTGAGCGAGCTGAAATCAGCGCTATCGATAATGACCCGTCCAGAAGTTGGCTGTGTGAGTCCGCCGAGAATGTAGAAAAGCGTCGACTTGCCGCTTCCCGATGGGCCGACAATGCTGACGAACTCTCCTGGCTCAATGGTGAAGGAAGCATTGCGAAGCGCCGGAACTTCAATTTTTCCAGCGTGATAAATTTTCGACACGTTTTCTGCGACGATGATGGGCTGCACTCTCTGATTGTAAATGCAGCCCTATATTTCTCTCGGCTAGGCAATGGCCGCGACGGCGGGCTGTTCTTCGTGGACATCGTGGTAGGGGCGCAGGGAGGCCTTCTTCGGGCCGCGTTTGCGAGCGATCATGATGCGGATTCGCTCCAGCATCTCCAGGGGATTGCAGGCGCCCTTGGGCAGAAATGCATCGGCGCGGTTGGCGCGGTCGAAGGACTTTACCGTCCCGCTGACGAGAATCATCGGAACCTCGGGTGCGATCTCTTTCATGCGGCGTACCAGCTCATTGCCGTCCATCTGCGGCATCAGCAGGTCGCTCAGCACGAGATCGATTCCGCCGCTGCGAAAGATCTCCAGTGCCTCCTCACCTGAAAGCGCTGTAAGTACGCGATATCCGCGGGTTTCGAGTAGGAATTTGCGAACGGAGAGTGCCTGTTCGTTGTCGTCAACGCAGAGGATAATTTTTCTAGGCCTCATAACATCCTGACTGCTTCGCGAGCGTGGCGAAGCGGTTTTGCTGGCAGGCACACTTCAAGCGTGCGCACCCGCAATGGGGTTCGTTAGGCCGCAATCCATGTATCAAGAGACAAGGCAGCGTCATCCGCGCCGCGTGGAGGCTTTTTTGAAAAACGAATCGTCCTCCACGCACATGCGCGGTGCCGCAGCTCCCGTTTCAAGCGGGATGCGGTTGAGCCAAAGGCGAGGACATGGTTGCCAGCGCAACAACCAAGCAGCTCATGCGATGCTTGCGCGTTTCTCGGGATATTTTCCGGAAGGTGGCAGGCCTTGCAAAAGCCACTGCAAGCGCGCATGTCTGCGTACTTTGGCTCTCATTCAGTTGTGTGTAATCGGCGAAAGTTGCGTTCCACAATTCCGGAACGCTTGCCAAGAGTACGAATTGCAACGCGGTGTGTAAACAGGGAAGATGAAGCGAAGAGGATGTGAATTTTTCTCTGGAGATTCACTGAATTTTGATTTTGCCGCATGGTTATTGGCTATGCGCAGCATGATGCCTGTTGAAAGCATGTGAATCACTCAAGGAAAAAGCGTCCTTTTGCTACGAAAATAGTGCTGCCCGCAACGCGCACTTCCCGAACTGAAACGCCATCGAATTTTGCGCGTACCTCAATCGAGCTGGGACGGTTGATCTCGATGCCCTGGCGGATGTGCACTTGCTCGTCAGACACGGCGAAGCCATGCCGCACGAGATAAGAAATGGCACAGCCGGCAGCGGAGCCAGTGGCCGGATCTTCTCCATTGTAAAACTGCATGCGGGCCCGCCAGACATTTTTCAACTCTGGAGCTATGCAATAGAAAAACTTGGCGTCGCTCTGTCTCAAGTAATCCTCAACGCTGGCGCCTTGGCTACGCAGTGTGGACAATGCTTCGATGGAACGAAAGGGCACGATGCAAAACGGCATACCCGTGGAGACGGTCTGCATCGGCATTTCAAGCGCGAGATCATCGATAGAAACACCGATTGCTTTCGCAACGGCGTTGTGGTCATGCACCGCTCCGAAGATAGGATCGGGCTGCGTCATTTCACCATGAACTGCGCCCTGCTGCTCGGCAGGAAAACGGACAGTCACAGCGCCAACATTCAGTTCCAGCTTGACGGCAGCGCTTCCGGCGTATTCCGCCAGATACTCGCGAATAAACGTTGCTGTGCCGAGCGTGGGATGGCCGGCGAAAGGCAATTCCTCTTCGGTAGTGAAGATGCGAACGCGCACGCCGCGCTGACGCTCAAGCTCAATGCGGCGGCGCTGGATGAACGTTGTCTCGGAGAGATTGGTTTCCCTGGCGAGAGCCTGCATTTCAGCCGCGCTTAAATCTCCAGCATCTTCAAACACCGCAAGCTGATTGCCCGCAAAAGGCGTAGAGGTGAAGACATCGCAGAGATGATAGTCGAAGGCACGCATGACGCTAGTTTCGCAGAAGACGGGGTGATGTCCCGGAGCTTTATTTGGAAATTGGCAACCACCCTTCACTAAAGACCTGGGTTCGGCGTCAGGACGTAAATCTAGCTAACGTTTGACACATCTGTCAGCGCGCACTATTCTGAAATTCACAATGATGCGCTCCGCTTCAACCCGTGTGTGTATGTGCTGCTGCTGTCGCTGCTGCACCATGCGGGTGTGTCTCTAGAGCGAAATTTCAAGATCAAGCTCAAACGCCCACCCACAGAAAATCTGCTGAGGTGGGTTTTTTAATTTCACGGGAAATATAGAGTTCCCCGAAGAGGAAAATCGAATGTCACTTCGTATTAACGATATTGCACCAGATTTCACGGCGGAAACAACCCAGGGCACGATTCACTTTCATGAGTGGATTGGCGATAACTGGGCCGTGTTCTTTTCCCACCCTAAGGATTTCACCCCCGTCTGCACCACCGAACTGGGAGCAGTCGCGGGTCTTGAGAGCCAGTTTGCTGAGCGCGGCGCCAAGGTGATCGGCCTGAGCGTCGATCCGGTGAGCAACCACAGCAAGTGGGCAGCTGACATCCAGGATGTAGGCGGATTCGCGGTGAATTATCCGCTGATCGGCGACCCGGAACTGAAGATTGCGAAACTCTACGACATGCTGCCGGCTGATGCAGGCGAGACCTCGGAAGGACGCACGCCAGCCAACAATGCACCCGTGCGTACTGTCTTCGTCATCGGACCCGACAAGCGCATCAAGTTGACGCTCGCTTATCCCATGACAACCGGCCGCAACTTTGACGAGATTATCCGAGTGCTCGACTCGATCCAACTTACGGCGAAGCACAAGGTTGCAACGCCGGCGAACTGGAAACAGGGCGGCGAGGTCATCATTACCGGCGCGGTCTCGAACGAGGAAGCGGACAAGATCTTCCCCGGCTACAAAACGGTGAAGCCCTACCTGCGCACCGTAGCGCAACCCGAGTAATCTATCTTTTATCCGCCGTGCGTCCTGCACGGCGGACCCATGAGCACCGGTGGCGAAGTGGCTAACGCGCTGGTCTGCAAAACCAGTATTCGCGGGTTCAATTCCCGCCCGGTGCTCCAGTCGAATCAATGAGCTATAAGATGGCTGAACATCGTCGCACCATAATTTGATGATTAGTCAATAGCACCAGTATTCCGATTCGACCATCGGAAGAGCGCTTACCAGGAACGAACCTACCTGAAAACCCCGTTTTCCGGGCACCGCACTCTTTCGGAGAAGGGGACCCACAAGCCGACTTGAACGAAGCCGCTTTGCGGCGGACGCATTCGCGTGCGGCGGCTGAGCGAGCTTGGTGTTGATGATCTAGCGTTTTTGGCAGAGGAGGATTCTCTGTGATTCACCTACGCCAGATCATGCTTGAGCAGTTGGAGCGGCGCAACTAGGCTCCGTCCACGATTCACGCCTACATTGGCTCGGTGAACACTTCGCTCGCTACTTCCACTGTCCGCCAGAACGGCTCGCAACTCGAACGCTGCTCCAGAACGCATCATCACCATAACCGCGCTACAGACCGAGCCGTCTTGGCATTGAACCCTGGCTTCAGAAGCCCTGTCCAGCGATACAAATCCCATACGTAGCTCTTTCGAAAGAGCGGATTCTTTCAAGTCACTATATCCGAAGCGCTCGCAAGCCTTTCGCACCCGACGATCATTCACGTCGGCGCTTCAGATACAGCGCTAAGACATAAGCAATTTCACGGGGGGATTCATGTCAGCAGGCTACATTTTTATGGAATATAGCTACGAAATTCAGCAGGAATGAGAACTAACTCGATAGTAATAGTCTCGATAACTAGAAAGGCCACTAAGTTTACCAAAAAAATAACATCAGGTGTTTCTTCGGAATACAGAGATCAACGGCCGACGAGTGCATGAGAGTTATCAGTTTGGAGCCATACGTGCAGGTATGGTCACCGCAACAGTAACTCCACAAAAACACTTGGTGAACGATGACGCATTGAAAACATTCTTTTGGGAGAGCTTATATGGCATGCAAATTCAAGTATTCTCTGCCCTTGTTATTGTCAGGTTTCAATCCGCTTGCAGAAGCCGACAAGGCGGCTTCTGCGGGAATCGATGTCCGCGAGCGGTCCCTGTTTTCCCCAATCCGCCTGATTCTCTTCGCGACATTATTGTTCTCTTCCGTTATTCCAACCATCGCGCAAACGGGTTCGGTGACTGGTCTGGTCACGGATACATCTGGCGCAGTCGTCGCCGACGCCTCGGTTACTGCTACTGCAAATACGACTGGCGCGATCCGCAACGTCCTGACGGGAAATGCCGGCACCTATACGTTCGTCAATCTGCAGCCAACCACGTATACCTTGACAGTTGAAAAGGGTGGTTTTCAGAAGGCAATCCTGAATGACGTGAATGTGACCGTCGGCGAAGTCGTGCCGCTCAATGTGAAGCTGGAGGTTGGATCCGCAAACAGCGAAGTCAACGTTAATGCGATTACCGAGGCTCCAGTCGAAACAGATACCTATCAGCTCAGCACGATCCTTGATTCCAAGGCAATTAACAATCTTCCGCTCATCCTGCGTGATCCTTATCAGTTAGTTCTGCTTTCGCCCGGCGTAGTGGCTGGTAGCAGCATGGGAGGGGCGGCGGTTAACGGCGCCCGCGAGCGCAACAACAACTTCATGTTGGATGGAACGGACAACAACGACTCCGGCGTTCCCGGACAACTGGGAGGCGCTGTAGGAGCTAATCCCGATACTGCTGCCGAGTTTCGACTCATCACGAATAATTTTGATGCCGAGTTTGGCCGGAATACCGGCGCCGTCGTAGATGTTATTACTCGCAGTGGCACAAATCAGTTCCATGGCGACCTCTATTGGTTCGGCCGGTACAACGCTCTCGGCGCTCGTGACTGGTTCAACCGTAAGGTGAACGCAGACGGCAGCACCTCGCCGCAGAATCCTTACGTCCGCAACCAGTTTGGCGCTTCACTCGGTGGACCGATCCACAAAGATAAAACTTTCTTCTTCCTGAATGGCGAGTGGGATCGTTTCGTCACGAATGTGACAGACAATATCACCGTTCCCACGGCTGCATTTCGCAGCGGCGTTTACACATATATTGGTCAAACCGGAAGCCAGGCGGTTGATCTCACCAACCCGGCCAACGGCAACAACAATACCGGTCTGGGGCTGGACAACTTTGTCGCCAACAATCTTTACAACGCGTTTCCTCTGCCGCAGGTTGCGAACGGCGATGGCGTGAGCGGATTGTATTTCTTTCCATCTGAATCCCGGCAGAACAGTTACTCGCTTACGGGCAAAATCGATCACCAGTTGACTAACAGCGAGCAGCTTTCACTCCGGTACATCTATGCTCGCTTCTCCGACCCCGATTCGGCGCATGATGAAGTGCTGCCCGGCGGCATCGGCGCCACAGGAACAACGCAAACGTCTCACTCAGGCAGCATCCAATTGACCTCCACGTTTACGCCGAATCTCGTGAACAATGCGAGGGCTGGGTACACACTCTTTAGCGACTCGTTCTATTGCGGCGGACTGACACAGTTGAACGCCATTACAGGCGGTACCGATGCATTCGGCAATTCCAGTACCTTCAGTCTTTCGTCTCCATTCCAGGGCTTGGGCTGCCTTGGTCTCGCTGAGAGTCAGAGCCAAGGTCGTCTGGGGAAAACCGGCGTCTTCACAGATGCCCTGAGCTGGGTAAAGGGAAAGCACACGTTCAAGTTCGGCGGAGAACTTCGCCATATCAGCGAAGACGGCGCCAATAGTTTCTCCTCGCAGCAGACGATCGAATTTCAATTCCTGAACGACTCCGGCCAGTATGCCGCATACAACAGTCCCTTCCAGGTGGGTACACCGGATTACACCACCTTCCAGAACCAGATCTATCAGCAGGAAGGCGTCATCGACGAGCAGAGCCAATCGCAGTTCTATGACAAGAGTCAAACCCGCGTCGGCACAGACTACCGTCGTTTCCGTCAGCATGAGTATGGTCTTTTTGCTCAGGATAGCTGGAAGGCGATGCCCAATCTGACCCTTTCTTATGGCCTGCGGTGGGAGTTCAATGGAGTGCCTTATGATGCGCAAGCCAATCTTTCCAATCTGTTTGTTCCGGCAAATGGGCCAGGACCGTTCACTTTCACGGTCGTGGGGCCGGGGACCGGGCAGCAGCTCTACTCCGACAGCTGGAAGCTCTTCGAACCACGAGTAGGCTTTTCCTATGATCCTTTCGCTGACGGGAAAACCGCGATTCGCGGCGGATTTGGGCTCTTTCACGACCGTATCTTCGGCAACCTGTTTGGGAATGCGCGCACTTCGCCGCCCTTTGAGCAATCCCCGACCAACTTCCCAAACCTGAGTGCCCAAGGTCTGCCGATCTTCCCGGCCCCGAATCCAAATGGCGGCAGTGCAGTTGCAGGCCCCACGTCCACACCGGAAAACACGCCCTTCCTGCCTACGGTAGGGACTTCGGCGACTCTCTCTGCGCCCTTGACCCTGGCAGAGGAAGTAACTTTCGATCCTCATCTCAAAATCCCGGGCAATGCAGCCTGGAACCTCGGGGTACAACGTGAGATTACTCAGGATGTGGTGCTTGAAGTCAACTACGTTGGAAATCATGCGACTCATGTGTTGAACGAACTCAACGGCAACCAGCCGCTGCCCGCCAACGTGGCCCAACTCGTAGCGTACTGCAACGGGGGCATTGGCAATCCAAATATATGCGGAGGCATTGGAGAGGCGTATCTCCAAGGCGAAATTCTCTACTATGGTGGCGATTTTGGCTTATTGCCAATAGATGGCTCCGGCAACAGCATCTTCTCGGAGGTGCTGGAGCAAAGCTCCAGTGGCATGAGTAACTACAATGCCCTTCAGGTTCAAGTCACGAAACGCTCCAGCCATGGATATGAGCTTCACGCCGCATATACCTGGTCGCATGCCCTCGATAATAGCAACGACTCTATTCTTCCCGGAGGCAATGGAGTCAATCGGGGCTTGCCGCGCGACTCGTACCACTTAATCAATGAATACGGCAATGCGACTGATGATGAGCGTCATATTTTTACTGCTTACGGAACGTGGGAACTGCCCATTGGCCGCGGTAGGTCCAACCTCAATAACGGCTTCGTGGGGCGTGTTCTCGAAGGAATTCAGCTTTCCGGAATCACCAAGGCGGGCACCGGCCTCCCCTTCGAAATCTTCGGCACAATTGATAATCTTCATACCGGTTTAACTAACCGCGCAAGCTACTCCGGATCAAGCCCCTATCCAAAGAACCAAGGATCGTCGATCTTGCCGGATGGCAGCGGCAAACGGACGGGCCCTGCCGAATCCGCATTTGTGAACCCCGTTTTCGATCAAGTGCCAACGGTTCGCAGGAACCAGTTTTATGGCCCGAATCAAATCGATACAGATGCTGTTTTTGAAAAAGACCAGAGAATATCCGAACGATACAAGGTAATTTTCCGGGCTGAGAGCTACAACCTTTTCAACCATCCGCTCTTTTTACAGCCAGCTAGCGGTATTTTGGGAGATGCTAACTTTGGAGTTTCAACCGGCACCCAGACGCAGAACGATGGAACAACCACCGCCCGGCAGATTCAGGGCTCGTTGAAGCTCGTTTTCTAAATCCCGGGTCCACTCTGAAGCTCAAGGCAAAACGAGGAGGAAGAGTGCTCAGCCACCGTCGTCATTGCGTCAACCAGCACCGCGTCGTGCTCGCCGAAGATTAAAGTCGACGTGATCGGGTCAAAGCCGAGCGCTTCGCCGAAGGGCCTTGGTCGCTCGCCCACCATAGCCTTCCCCGGGGCGGTAAAAACGTTCACACTAAGCGTGCTCGACGCGACAGGCGCGGTCACGCGCGTGGTCTCTTTCAGCCCATTTGTGCCGTCCATCTGGTACTCCTTTCGATGTCAGAGCGAGCGACTGTTCACTGAAAGACTGTCAGCAGCGCGACGACGAATCCATTGGACGAACGTATCGATCCATACCAAGTATTGGTGGACGTTGCGGTCAGGAACGGGCATCACTATATCGCAACGGGAGCCGCTCGATCTGCTCTGGGGAATGTTTTTCGCGAACTACAAGGCGCTACTTGTGCGAGTAGCAGACCAATGAATGATCCGCCATTTGATGACAGCGAGAGCAGGCACATCGTAGTGGCCGTACTGAACTGGAGGATCATCGGAATGGAGATGCGTACGATGCTGCTGAGATGGGCTTTGCTCTTCCAGCACACATCCGCGCTACTCGACCGTCGTGCATAAGCTGAAAGCATGAAAAGAAGGCGGGCCACGGCGGCCCGCGTTTCATCTTCGATCAAGTCAACGCTGGCGGGTGTTGACGATCGCTCGAAGGATTGTGCGGGTGTTCTTGTTCATAACCTGACGAAGGTACGTGGTGATGGCGAACAGGAGGACCAGAAAGAAAAGGTCGACGCGAAGGAGTGAGTGCAGGAGCCCGCCCAGGGTTTCTGGCGGGAACATGTGGAGGTGCATCCAGATAAAGACAACGACGGCGAGGATCGCGAGCACGCCGACGATAATGCGGGATGAGCGTTCGGACCTGTCAGCCGCTGCGAGGGCTTGCTGGACGAAGGCGACTTCCGCGTTGGTATTTTCGGAGTTGGGCTGCTGGTGTTCGGGACTCATACTGGTTTCCTTTCGGATGTAAGGGTTTTGCGAAGGGTGGTGACTCCGTAATGGAGGCGCGACTTGGCGGTGCCGATCGGAATCTCTAGAATGGCGGCAATTTCTTCGAGTGTGAGGTCGTGCTGATAGCGGAGCAGGAGGACGGCTCGGCTGGCGGGCGAGACGTGGTCGAGGAGGGTCAAGAAGGCCTCGTCGGGTGGTTCGCCGAGACTGGGTTCAACGATCGTGAGCTGTTCGGGTGGAGCGTCGTCCAGGGGTTGCCAGCGGCGGGCGTGTTTGAGATGCGAGAAGGCAATGCGTGAGGCGATCCGGAAGGTCCAGGGGCGAAAGACGGCGGGCTCACGTAGGAACGGGAGCTTGCGGAAGATCTGGAGCGAAGTCTCCTGGAGGATGTCGTCGGCGAGGGCGGCGCCGACGAGACGGGTGATGTAGCGGTGCAACGGCGCATAGGCGTCACGGAGAAGTTGTTCCAGTGCGGTCCGGTCGCCGGTTTGCGCGAGAAGGACCAGCAGGGTTTGGTTGGGCGTCGCGGGCTCCTTCCCTTGAGTTCGGGTGTGCATGCTTGAGAGAGGTGTTGATGTCGCTGAAAGTTCGGTTCTGGCGGATAAATAATTATGAACGCGTGAGACGGGGTGGGTGCTGATCACTATCCAGATCGAAGCATTGTTGCCCTGGATCAAACTCTTCAGCGGGAAGATTCAATGAGTGACTTGGCGATAAAGCGTAAATCGAGAAGTATTCAGGCGACATGGGCGTTTCTTGGGTAGAAGTGTTCCGGGAGCCTAAATCGACGCTGGATGCGCCTATGGGAGTGACTGTGACGGGAGCATAGCTCGGACGAATCGACTCCCGATGCTCGATGTAAAGGAACGCGCACACTTGAATGCTAAGGGGTAAGTGTGTCTACGCTTGTGGCACAAGGCTCTCAGACGGCTACAACGCAGCATCCGGAAGCAAGGCATCAAAACCCCATTTTCACCCCATTGAGAAAGTACGGGAGAGTAAATTCAAGGGCTTTTGAGTATGGGGTTTTCCACTTAGGTCATTGATTTTACTGAAATCGACCAGACTGCAAAACCAGTATTCGCGGGTTCAATTCCCACCCGGTGCTCCAATAAAATCAACAGTTGCACCCACTGTCTTTATCGCATCGCGCAGGCACCCGCATTGCATGCGACCATGAGTCCCTCCGCGTCGTAAGCGATCACCATCACAATGCGGTCAGTCAGATGAAACTGTCCTACCGGTCTGGTTGCCGAGCTCATTCGTCGCACTCGGATGTCCATCAACACAACAACAGGTTAACCGGTTTCAATGACTGGTCAGCGCTGATTGCAACTCTGCGTTCAAACTGAACCACCCGGCGATTCCATGCGTAGAAAGCATTGAAAGCCAGATAGTATGGTGGCCAGACGCATGAAGATAAATAAAGTGTCTCCTAATTTGTTGCGCTTTCTCCTGGGACTTTATGTGCTGGCCAGCGTTGGCTATTGGTTGTCGCTCACGCTCAGCTATTCTACTGCCATCTTTCATCCTGAAGCCCATGTACAGGCTCCATTCAGCTATGACAACGACACGCGGGTGATCAGTGACCTGCAGCCGGAAGCAAAAGCTGCCAAGGTCACAGCGGGCGCTACATTGGAATCGCTGAATGGAGTTCCGTATGCGGCGAGCGTGTGGGACGAGATCATAAATACCGCCCATCCCGACGACATGATGGACGTCGGGTTTAAGCGCAAAGACGGCAGTGTGGGGGCGTCAACGATCACATTCGTAGTGCGTAAGCCGCCTATCTCCGGCATCTCACATTTCTTACTATGGCTGCAGGTGATATTGATTTCCGGCATGGTGTTGGGATGCTTGTTAATGGGCTGCTGGGTCGTTCTGGCAAAGCCCACCGAAGGAAATGCATGGCTTCTGCTGATCCTGCTGACCTTCCCCAGCGTTTTATTCGTAGCGCATCATGGATTTGCAACGGGCTTATCCGCCCTTGCGCTTGAGGTCTGGTTTCAGACGCTACAGCTTCTGGTGGCGCCTGCTTTGCTACTCTTCGGCATTTATTTCCCCGAACGTTCCCGTGTGGACGTAAAGTTCCCCTGGCTCAAGTGGATGATCCTGGCCCCCCTATTTTTATGTGTTGCAGTGTTGATGCCGGTGATCTATGGCGAATACTATGGCGGGGGCAACAACCCTGCATTGGCCCATGCTGGCAACCTGGCTGAGCACGCGGCAAACTTTCTGGACCTGATATGCGTGCTTCTGTACCTGGCCCTCACATTGGATAAGCTGCGTTCCGCATCGACGGAAGATGCAAGACGCAGGTTGCGTGTTCTGTCGGTGGGTATGAGCATTGGCGTGGGAGCGCTGCTCCTGGTCTTCGTGCTGCTGCCACATTTCGGCATTAGTGGCGCGAAGAAGGGCTACGTCTGGGTCGAATACGCGGGCATTCTGGTCTTTCTCTTTGCTCCTTTTACCCTCGTGTATGTGGTGCTGGTGCAGCGCGCCATGGACGTGCGCATCCTGCTCCGCATGGGCGCGCGCTATGCATTGGCTAAGGCGACGCTCTGGGCTGTGCAATTTGCGCTGATGGCTGTCGTTTGCGTACAGTTGCTGTTGCCAGTGCTCGGGAAAAAACAGCCGCAGTTGTCAGATGCGATTGGGCCGCTGATTTTTTTCGCGGTCGTGCTGGTATTGCGGATTGGAGTGCGCAAACGTCTGCAGAAATGGCTGGACCGCCAGTTTTTCCGCGAGGCGTACGACGCGGAGCGCGTGCTGAATGAGTTGGCGGAAGAGGTGCGACGCTATACGGAGACAGAGCCGCTGCTTGAAACCGTCGCCCGCTGCATTGCCGAGACGCTGCATGTTGACCAAATTGCGATGATGCTGCGGCGAGGTGAATATTTTGTGCTGCAACAGTCGATCGGCATTTCGGCTGGCGGCGTACTGACGCTGCCGATGCAGTCTTCGGCTGTTCGTTATCTGACGAACTCGAACGAGCCGGCACGCTTGTACAGAGACGATCCTGATGCATGGTATCTGATGGCGGGGACGGCGGAGCGCTATGCGTTGGACAAGATGAACGCCGAATTGCTGCTGCCGCTGCCGGGCCGGAACCGCATGATGGGCGTGATGGCGTTAGGCCCCAAGCGCTCCGAGGCCGCTTACTCCTCCTCAGATTTGAAGCTGCTGCAGGCGCTTGCCTCGCAGACAGGTCTCGCGCTGGAAGTCAGTGAGTTGGCGCGGTCGCTGGCGGCTGAGGCAGCCCAGCGCGAAAGAGCAAATCGCGAGATGGAAATTGCGCGCGAGGTACAGGAACGACTCTTTCCTCAGGAAATGCCGCTTCTGCCGGGGGCGCAGGTCGCGGGCTTTTGCCGTCCCGCGCTGGGCGTCGGCGGTGACTACTACGATGTCATCGACCTCGGTGAGGGCCGGGTAGGACTGGCAGTGGGCGATGTATCTGGCAAGGGGATCTCCGCTGCACTGCTGATGGCGAGCCTGCGGGCGTCGCTACGCGGCGTGACCTTAGATGGCCCGCGTGACTTCGCCAAGCTGATGCACAAGGTGAACCGTCTGGTCTATGAAGCATCTGCGTCCAACCGCTATGCGACCTTCTTCTTTGCCTCCTACGATCCGGCAACGCGCTCGCTTGAATCCGTGAACGCTGGGCATAATCCTCCGGTTGTACTTCGCGGGAATGAGACAATCCGGCTCGAAGCAGATGGTCCGGTGGTAGGCCTCTTGCCTTTCGCTCCGTATACCGAACAGGCAATCGTGCTTGAGCCAGGAGATGTGCTATTGCTGTACACGGATGGCATCAGCGAAGCCATGACCAAAGACGATGAAGAGTGGGGCGAGGAACGGATGATCGTGGCTGCTCGTGCTGCGCAATATCGATCCGCCGGTGAGGTTCTGGATACGATCTTTGCGGCCGCAGACACCTTTACGGCCGGTGCTCCGCAACACGATGACATGACGCTGCTCGTGCTGAAGCTGGAGTCGTAAAATTCTAACAATGCGAAAGACATGGTTGGTTTGGTCGTTGGGGCTGGGACTGATTTCAAGTGCCGGTCTCGGATTAGTGGTGCAGGAC
>Ga0207035_1024_pt1 | contig 48759 bp, 44 predicted proteins | sample Alteio_BWMinCont_77_FD_153272 | JGI IMG/M metagenome (GOLD analysis project Ga0207035, IMG submission 153272) | Enriched cells from forest soil in Barre Woods Harvard Forest LTER site, Petersham, Massachusetts, United States -... | ecosystem: Environmental > Terrestrial > Soil > Temperate forest >... | reverse complement strand
CGCGCGCAGCAGACGCCGTGGCTGAAGCGCTTTGTCGATTCTGTGAAACAGCTAATCGGACCGCAGCCCTCCATGGCCCTCCCCGTGCTCCTCTGTCCGAGTCCGGCACGTTTCTATCTTCGCCGTTGGCTGGAGCCGATTCTGCCGAGGGTGATCGTTGTTTCACCGGCGGAGATTCCGCCAGATGTGCGGGTGCGATCGGCTGGCGTAGTCCGGTAGCGGATCACGGAAACAGTTCCATCGCGGAATGGTTCGTTGGGATTGAAATTCACGAGGGTGTGAGTAAAACGTATGCGGAACATGGAACCTATGGAAGACCGGCCAGCAGGCGACGAAGAGTCCAGGCGACGAGCGGCGATGTTGTCACTCGCTTGCTCTGATGAGAGCGAAAGAGAAAAGGCATCAACGGTGGAGAGAAAAAAAGCAGTTCGCGCCGAGCTCGTTCGCAAGGCCGATTTCACTCCGGACGAGGAGCGGGTCATGGTCGAGCATCTGCCGATTGTGCGTTACATCGCACGGCGGATTCATGAGCGGCTTCCGCAGCATGTCGAGATGGAAGAGCTGGTAAGCGCGGGCGTGCTGGGCCTGATGGATGCCTTTCAGAAATTTGATCCGGAGAAGAAGGTGCAGTTCCGCAGCTACGCGCAGTTCCGTATTCGCAGAGCGATTCTGGATAGCTTGCGCACGCTCGACTGGAGTCCCAGAGACCTGCGCCGCAAGGGGCGAGCCATCGAACAGGCGATTCGCTCGCTGACTGTACGTCTGGGACGGACGCCATCGGAGCAGGAGATTGCAGGCGAACTGCAGATGGAGTTAGGCGACTATCAGCAGCTGCTGGGGGAGCTGAAGGGGCTGGAGATTGGCACACTGCATCTTGAGCGGTCGGAAGATTCCGGCGAAGAGGAATTGGCCTATGTGCCGAATCGTCCGGAAGATGATCCGCTCTTTCGCTGTCTGCAGGGTGAGATGCGGCAGCGTCTCGTCGAAGCCATCTCCAATCTGCCGGAGCGCGAGCGATTGGTCATGACCCTCTACTACTACGAAGAGATGACGATGAAGGAGATCGGTCTCACCCTCGGCGTGGTCGAGTCGCGCGTCTCCCAGATCCACGCTTCGGCAGTTCTGCATCTGCGGAGCATGCTGGCGGACCTTGCGGCTAAATCCAGTTCTATGAAAACCAGCTCGATTGAAAAATCGGGAAGCAAGCGGACATCTGCACTAAAAGCTCAGTCGGCGGAGGAATAGCGAGAGTGGAGAAGAATCTGAAGCAAGACGAAATCGATGCGTTGTTCCAGGCCGCGCGCGCGCGATCGCAGGCGGCATCTAAGGAGACGCGTGCTCGGGTGCAGCCCTACAGCTTTTCGCGGGCCGGCCAGATCAGCAACGAACAGTTACGCGCCATCAGCCTTTTGAACGATATCTTCGCGCGTAACCTTACGCATAATCTCGGCGTCTGGCTGCGCAGCCGCTTCCACGTGAATCTCGTTTCGGCCGAACAGATGCCGTTTAACGAATTCATGCTGCGCATTCCGGATCTTGCCTATGTGAGCTCGGTACGTCTCGAGCCATTGCGGGCCTTGTCCGTGCTGCAGCTCGATCTTGCATTGGCTCCGCCGATGATCGATCTGCTGCTGGGCGGCGAACGGAAGTCGGACCGAGTGCGCGAGCTTACCGATATTGAGGAATCCATTCTCACGAGTGTCGCCGAAGCGATTTGCCGCGAACTGAGCGCGGCCTGGCAGCCCGTCGGATTGAGCTTCATCTTCGAGCGCAGGCAACTGCATACGCAGATCGCGCGCGTGATGCCGGTAGCGGAGAAGACGCTTTGCCTCAGCTTTGAAGTTCGTATGCCTGGCGCGAGCGGCATGTTGAACCTTGCCTTTCCCGCGGTTGTTTCAAATACCGTGCTGAGGCGCCTGGTGGGAGACTGGAGCCGCCAGCACAGGCACTCGCCGGAAAACCGTCAGCGGATGCAGGAGCGGGTTGGAATGGTGAAGGTGGGCGCGGCATTGCAGCTTCCTCCGGTGAGCATCGCCGGACGGGAGTTGGAAGATCTTTATGAGGGCAAGGTCTTGAAGCTACCGATTGTCGCATCTCGCCCGGCAGAGTTGCGCATCGCAGGCGTTCCGCTCTTCGAAGGATATCCGGTAAGCCATGAAGAGCAGCGTGGCGCTCACCTGTTGCGGATTGCTACGGCTGCAGCCACAAATGCATAACGGGAAAGGAATCGGAGGCTCGATGAAAACACTGATTGAGGCATGGTTGTTGGAAGCGCCTGCTGGATTGAGCCAGGAGCTGGCCGGGACGGTGAAGCTCGTGTCGGTCGACCAGCCACTGGAGACGAAAGATTCTTTCTGCTGCCAGATTGAACTGGATGGAAGGTTGCGGGGAAGCTTCTGGGTTGCCGTCGAAACAGAGGCGCTGGCGCGCTTACTGGTTGCAGCCCGGGTGACCTCGGATGAGAGCGACCGCGAGCGAGATGCGTCGCTTTGGCAGGGCATCCTCCGGCAGGTGGCAGAAAGGGCAGTGAAGAGATTCGGGAAGGAGTCTGGAGCGACTTCCGCAATCCAGACGATTCGCGAAGCTCCCCGCCCACTGGGTATTGCATTCGCAGCCTATGAGATTCGCTTTGGCGAGGTATCGGTTCGGGTTGGATTTGCCGATCAGACGCGGCTTGAAGCTGAGGCAAAGCCGCAAGAGCGCAGCACAGCTGGAACGCTGCCGACGCGCGGAGTGGAATTGCTGCTCGATGTAGAACTCGAAGCCTCTCTGCGCTTCGGATCGAAGGAGATGCCCCTGAGCGAGGTGTTGGAGCTCGGACCGGGCGATGTGGTGCAACTGGAGCGGCATGTTTCTGACCCTGTGGATCTGATCGTGGGGGATAAAATCGTTGCCCGCGGTGAGGTTGTCCTGGTAAACGGAAACTTCGGTCTGCGGGTTACCGAGGTTGCGGAGCCGAAGAAATCTCTGGAGAGCATACGATGCCTGTTCTAATGAGACGGCCTTTTGGCAGCCGCGTGTCCGAGGAACTGGGTGTGAGATCGATAGCGAACGGCGATACAGTGTCGCGCGGTGATTTGCTACCTTTCGCACAAGCGGCCACTGCAACCACATTTCTGCCGCACTGCAGAAATACAAAATGCAAAAGTGGATGGATGAAATTGTGGCGCAGCCGTCAGGCGCCGATTCTGGAAGGGATGTGGGCCTGCAGTGCGGCCTGTATGCAGGAGTTGGTGCAAACAGCGGTTCTGCGTGAGATGAGCGAAAGAAGCGCGCAGAATGTGGTGCATAAGCATCGCGTACCGCTTGGGCTGGTCCTGCTTTCGCGGGGATGGATTACCCAGGAGCAGCTCAAATGCGCATTGGAGACGCAAAAGAAGGCTGGCTCTGGTCGGTTGGGCGAGTGGCTTATCAAGCAGGAAGCAGTGGGAGAAGATCACATCACGAGAGCACTTGGAGCGCAGTGGAATTGTCCTGTGCTCTCGTCCGACTCCTATGATCCGGCTGCGATGGCCGCGATGTTCCCGCGCCTGCTGATGGACAGTCTGAACGTGATTCCCTTGCGGCTGGCCGGGCGGCATCTTCTGTATGTGGCGTTTGAAGAGAGGATTGATCGCTGCCTGGTCCTGTCTGTGGAACGTATGCTGGGCCTGAAGGTTGAAGCCGGTGTGCTGCCCGCATCGGAGTTTCGCCGGCGGCAGGGGGAGATACTCCGCGCGTCTTTTCCCAAGGCGCGTTTGCTCGAGGCCATGAACATGCGAGGGCTGGTGCATGCCTTCACCGGCATGATGGAAGAGAACAAGCCCGTTCAGGCAAAGATTGTCCGCGTTCACGACTACTTCTGGCTGCGTCTGTGGCGCAATCCCATGCCGGCGGAAGATAGCAAGGCTTTGCCGGGAATTCCTGACGTGGAAGACATGGTATGCGCGTTGGCCGCTGCTGATTGATCTGACATTAGGTCTTGGGCATTGAGATCGATGGGGCTAGTGGTGCAGGGAAAACTGCCGATAAGCGCATTGGAGCGAGGAATGTTCATGAGTGAAATTGCTGCCCTGATTGTCGACGATTCGTCGGTGATGAGAAAGATTGTCGAAAGGGCCTTGCGCCAGGCCGGACTGCCTTTGAGCAAGGTGCACGAAGCATCGAGCGGCGTGGAAGCGCTCGACCTTTTAAAAAGCGAGCGCGTCCAGCTGATTCTTTCCGATATCAACATGCCCATGATGGATGGGCTCGAATTTCTGCGGCAGTTACGGTCGCAGGAGCTGGCCCCTGATGTTCCCGTCGTGATGATTACCACGGAAAGCAGCGAAGAGCATGTGAAAGAAGCCATCGTTGCCGGAGCACAGGGTTATATTCGTAAGCCTTTTACTGCGGAGCAGGTCAAGGACAGGGTTTTGCCTCTGTTGGACCTGGCGTAGTTCAATTCTGTTCGATTGGTTCGATTCCTTTGGAGAAAACTATGGCAACGCCGGCTCGTGAAATCCTGCAGGAGAGTGCGCATGCCGCGCACCTCGACGATGCAGTGGATGAGGTCTTCCGTTTGATGATGGGTGCGCCATGCACGCCCATCGAAGAGAGTGTCGCGGACAGCAAGGAAACCATTACGGCGGTGATCGGCCTTGCCGGCGCCATGAGCGGAGCCTGTACCCTGCGCTGCGATCTGCAGACCGCATTGCGCATGGCGGAGTGCATGGTAGGTATACGCCCTGCCGAACTGGATGCGATGGTAAAGGATGCCATCGGAGAGGTGTGCAATATGGTTGCCGGCGCCTGGAAGGGAAAGCATGGAGTGCTGTCAAGCGGATGCATGCTCTCGACCCCTGCCGTGGTCACGGGAACGAATTACCAGCTGCACATGCAGCAACAGGAATTTCGTATCGATCGCAACTACCGCTTTGAGAGTCATACCTTAAACGTCAGCATCATTTGCGAGTCCATTCAATAGTTTTTTCTAATCTTTCCTTTCTCCCTTTGGCCGCCCTCTTGCACTTCATCCGTGCAAAGGAGATCGAAGGTGGACAGCGGCTACTACGCAGCTTTTACAGGATTACTTGCGCGTACCGAAGCGCTCGACTCGGCGGCCAGCAACCTGGCAAACGCCAATACCAGCGGCTTCCGCGCCGAGCGTGAATACTTCCGAAATGCCATTGTTGGCCCTGACGCGCTCAATTCTCAGGTCAATCGCGTGGTCAACAATTTCGGGGTGCTCGGCGGCAACCGCCTGGACCTGGGGCAAGGTGCGCTGACACATACCGGTAACTCACTTGATCTTGCGATTGAGGGAGACGGTTTCTTTGCCATACAGACGAAGCAGGGCATTCGCTACACGCGCGACGGTTCTTTCCGGCGGGCCTTGGACGGCACGTTGATTACGGCTGCTGGCGAGCCGGTCTTGAACGCGCTGAACAAGCCCATTCAAATTCCCACCGGAGACGTCACGATCGGCATGGACGGAGCTGTTTCCGTCGCCAACGCCGTGGTTGGGAAAGTTGCCCTCTTTGATTTTCCCGCCTCCGCTCTGGTTCCTGAAGGAACGAACCGCTACACCGTTTCAGCGGGGACGAAACCCACCTTGACGACGGCGGCCATTCACCAGGGGGCGCTCGAGTCTTCGAACCAGGATGTCATTCAGGGGACGCTGCAGCTCATCCTGGTGCAGCGCCAGGCGGAGATGATGCAAAAAGCGCTCACAGTCTTTCATAGTGATTTCGATAAGACTGCGAGCGAAGACCTTCCCAAGGTTTAAGGCAAACATTTTCAGATCAGGAGAAGAAGAATGATCCGGGCTTTGTATACCGCAGCAAGTGGAATGAGCGCGCAGCAGCTCAATCTCGACACGATCGCGAACAATCTGGCGAACTCATCGACCTCTGGCTTCCGCCAGCGGCAGTTGCAGTTTCAGGACATGATCTATCAAAACCTGGTGACACCGGGCGCGGCGCAGAGCCAGCAGACAGTTTCGGCTGGCCTGCAGGTAGGTCTCGGAACCAAATCGGCGGCGACAGAAATCATCATGACGCAGGGTGATTTGAACAATACCGGCAACCCGCTCGATCTCGCGATTCAGGGAAATGGATTCTTCCAGGTCTCGCGTCCCGACGGCACGATTGAATACACACGTGCGGGAAGCTTCCATCTCAATAATCAGGGGACCATGGTGACGACGGACGGCGATCCGCTGGTTCCGAATATCACGATTCCTCCCAATGCAACCGCGGTGACGATCACGCAATATGGCGTGGTCAATGCAACGCTCCCTAGTCAGCAGAATCCATCGCAGCTGGGACAGATTCAGCTCGCGACCTTCGCCAATCCTGAGGGCCTCGAAAGCCAGGGCGCGAATCTCTTCAGCGAGACTCTTTCCTCCGGTCAGCCGGTGCTCGATGTGCCGGGAGGCACGCAGGGACTGGGTACGCTGCAGCAGGGCTATCTGGAAAACTCGAATGTCGATGTCGTGACCGAGTTCGTGCAGATGGTGCTGGCGCAGCGCGCCTACGAGAGCAATTCGAAGGTCATTCGCGCGGCGGACGACATGTACAGCCAAGTCAATAACATGGCCCGGTAAAAAATCATGAAGCGAATCGTGATTGCCATTCTTTCTTTGATCGTGTTGCCGGCTGCGGCGCCGTTGTATGCCGCGGCCTGCAACGCGGCACAACCCTCTGGTACGGAAGGCCCTGGCGCAGACAATCAGACCGCCGGACTTTCCATCGCTGAGCATTCGATCGCCGAGAATTCCATCGTAGACCATTACATTACCGATGCGATCCTGTATCGCAAATGGGCGGTGGTCGTGGACTGCGGTCATCCTGATCGACCGTGGACGGTGAAGGCCGTGCCGTGGGAGAGCGACGCAGGGATGGCTACATTGTCGCGCGTGCATGCCAGCCAGCCGGCAGCGATCGTACAGCCGCTGGTGCCCGCAGGGGCGAAAGTACGGCTGTGGCGCACGGCGAGTAGTACGGATATCGAGCTTGTTGGAACCGCTCTTGAAGCCGGAGGAGCGGGACAAACCATCCATGTGCGAACCGGACTGCAAGGAGCTGTCCTTGAGGGGCGGGTCCGTGGCGCTGGATCGGTAGAACTATTCCATTCAAAGAGGTGGGCGACGCAATGAAGCGTGCATGGTATCGCGTGCGCAGGTATCTGCGCGTAGTGCTGGTCTGCCATCTCGGCTGCGGCGTAGTCGTCGCAGCGATCAAGAAGCCTGAGCCAAAGCCTACCCCGCCGGATGTAGCGCTCACAGCCTACATCTCACGCGTAGAAGCAGAGAGCGCGGCAGAAGCGCATACGCCGGGTGCCATCTGGACTCCCGATGGACGGTTGACGCGCCTTTCCGCAGATGTGAAGGCCTCCCGCTTGCATGACCCCATCGCGATCGTGGTTTCTGAAAGCCTCGCCGCGTCGACCGATGGCACGGTCAAGAATTCACGCGCCTCGAATGCCAGCTCGCAGATTTCGGCGCTCTTCGGCAAGCTTTCCGCCGGAAATGCTCTGAACAACCTGCTGAATCAGACCTCCGCCTCCGGACTGAACGCGCAGGGGCAGAGCGTAACCAATTCAAGCCTGAGCACGACAGTAGGCGGGGAGGTGGTGGATGCGCTTCCGAACGGCATGCTCGTGATTCAGGCGGTGCGGCAGGCGACCTTCAATCAGCAGACGCAGCTCATCAAGCTGCGCGGCCTGGTGCGACCAGATGACATCAATGCGCAGAATCAGGTGCTTTCGACGGCTATTACCGACCTCGAGCTTGAGGTCGTGGGCAAGGGCATTATCAACGACTACACCTATCGGCAGAATCCCGTGGTCCGTTTTCTTGAAAAGATACTGGTTTTTTAGGAGTGCCGTTTCATGCGATATGAGAGGTTTTTTAGACTTTTCGCTCTGTCGTCGATGGTTGCTTTCGCCTCGGTCGCTGTCGCGTCTGTGCCGTCCGGCCCACCACGGATCAAGCTCGCCCGCGTGAAAGACGTAGCTACCGTCGAGGGCATTCGTGACAACCAGCTGGTTGGGTACGGAATCGTGGTAGGTCTGCGTGGCACGGGGGATAGCCAGCAGACTGTTTTTCCTCTGCAGACGCTGATTTCAACACTCGAGCGCATGGGCGTCAACCTCCAGCAGTCACCGCAGCTCTCTACGATGCGCACGCAAAATATGGCATCGGTCTTTATTTCGGCGACGCTCCCTGCGTTTGCGCGTCCCGGCAATAAGCTCGATATCACGGTTTCCTCCGCGGGCGATGCGCGCAGCCTGGAAGGAGGCTTGTTGTTGCTGACTCCTCTTTACGGTCCGGACGGACAGATTTACGCCGAAGCGCAGGGCCCACTGGTGCTGGGCGGCTATGCGGTGGCCAGCAACGGGAATCTGAAGCAGTACAACCATCCCACCACCGGCCGTGTGCCGGATGGAGCGATGGTCGAGCGTGCGGTGCCGCTCGATCTGACAAAAATGCGGTCCCTCTCGCTGTTGCTGAACGATGCCGATTTCCGCACTGCGGAACTGATGGCGGCCGCAATCAATAAGGATCTGGCCCGCCCCATGGCGCATGCCGCTGACAGCCGCCGCATCACGCTCGAAGTGCAACCGGCGGATGATATTCCGGCCCTTCTGGCGCAGGTCGAGGCCGTGGAGGTGGAAACCTATCCGCGGGCGAAGGTGGTCGTCAACGAGCGCACCGGGACGGTTGTGATTGGCGGCGATGTTCGTCTGCAGCCGGTTTCGATTCTGCATGGAGGATTGTCGGTGAATGTGGTTACGGAGTACCAGGTCTCGCAGCCCAACCCACTCGGCCAGGGGACGACCCAGGTGGTGCCGCAGACGACGGTGCAGGCGCAGGAACAACCGGCCAACCGTATCGAATTGAAACAGGGGGCGACGGTCGATACGCTGGTCGAAAACCTGCAGCAGATCGGAGCGACGGCCAGGGACATCATTTCGATCCTTCAGGCGATGAAGGAAGCCGGGGCGTTGGAAGCAGAACTGGAGGTGTTATGAGTCGTGTGGATCTTGTTTCATCCGTGGTGGCCGCCACGGCCCAGCCAAACCCAAAGCTTGAGTCCGCCGCGCATGAGTTTGAGGCGAGTCTTATGCAGGAGTTTCTCAAGCCATTGCAACACGATAGCCTCTTTGCCGACGAAGACAGCAAAGGGGACGACGATACCAGCGGCAGCGCTGGAACGCTGATGAGCTATGGCGCGGAAGCCATGGCCAAATCGATCTCCGAACACGGCGGTTTCGGCATTGCCCGGAAGATTCTCGACCACTTCAAGACGGCGGGTGGGAGCTCGCAGGCGGGGGAGAAGACGCCGGCTACGCACTTCTGAGAAATCTCTTAGAAATGGCACCGCAAAATTACTTAAGTTTGGCCTTACCCTGCCGATAGAGGGAAGTAAGGAGAGCAATGATGAACGTCAACGATGGTCTGCATGGTTTGCCGGAGCCGCTGGGTGTTTCGGAGACTTCTCCGGTTCCGGCTACACAACGCCAGCAGCAGGCGAGTTATTCGGCGCCGACAGGCTCGACTCAAGACCGTACGGAAGTCAGCACGGCGGCTAGTCTGGCGCACCAGGCAATGGCCGTGCCCGATGTGCGCATGGACAAAGTCGCAGCCGTGCAACAGGCATTGGCGAACGGCACCTACCAGGTAAGCGCCGGCGATGTCGCCGACAAATTAGTTCAGCAAATGATGACGAGATAGCAGGCCGCACATGTCTTTTAGCAGCGTTTCTCCGGTTTCCCTGACAAGTTTATTGAGCCGCACCATCGGCGCACTGGCCAAGGCAGACGTGACTTCTATGGCAAAAGTGCTCGCTGACTGCGAAGATGCAGAACTGCCCGGGTCCCCGGAAGAGTTCAGCCGCGCGCTGACGCAGAAAGCGGCTCTTGAGAAAGCTTTGGAGCAGACAAAGCGAAACATACGTCTGCTGCGGGGCGAGGAAAACAGTTTTCGCTACGGCCACAGTCGTGGTCGTAATTCATAACCGATCACGGACAGGCGAGGCAGACCACGATGGCAACTCTGAACACAGCCTTCAGCATTGCAACTGGAGCTCTGGAAGCGGAACAAGCCGCTCTCAACATCATCGCGAACAATACGGCCAATGCGAATACTCCGGGTTACACGAATGAATTGCCGCAGTGGCAGGCAAATGATCCGGTAACGATTGACGGAACCAGCTATGGACAAGGTGTGACCATGACCGGGCCAGCCTCACAGCGTGACCAGGTGCTCGAACAGCGTATTCAACAGCAGACCCAGTTGGAGCAGGGAACGGGCGCACGACTGGCGGCTCTTGATCAGCTGCAGAACATCTTCAGCACCGCGACGTCGGCTTCCTCATCTTCGTCGCTCGATATCGGAACGAGCATCTCGAACTTTTTCTCCGCACTTTCGCAACTGCAGGCGACTCCTTCGTCTAATTCGCTGCGCCAGTCCGTTTTGAGCGCTGCGACGACACTGGCGAGTGCGTTTCAAAGTGCATCCTCACAGCTGACGCAGCAACAGGGCGCGCTTGACCAGCAGAGCGGAACCGTGGTGACCCAGGTCAACTCGCTGACGCAGGCGATTGCGCAGTTGAACCAGAGCATTTCGCAGACGACGCCGAACAACCAGGATGCAGGCCAGCTGCAAGATCAGCGTAACTACGATATCCAGCAACTGTCGCAGCTGATCGGCATTCATCAGATCACGACCGACGGCAACAGCCTGACCATTACGACATCGAGCGGCGCATTGCTGGTGGCCAAGGGACAGGCGTATTCGCTCAGCACCTCTGAATCGGGTGGTGTGACGCATATCTCCGATTTCGAGGGCAACGACATTACGACGAGTCTTGCCGGCGGCGGGGGACAGCTTGGAGGGATATTGACGACCCGCGACCAGGACATCCCGCAGATGCAGAGCGCGCTCGATACGCTGGCCTTCGATCTGGGAGGCGCATTGAATACCGCCAACGAGGCTGGCTCGGATGCGAATGGAAATCCAGGCGTCGCGATCTTCAACCTGCCCACATCTGCTTCCGGAGCGGCGAGCACGATCTCCGTTGCCATCACGGACCCCTCGCAGATTGCGGCGGCGGCTACGGGCAGCGGATCATCGAATGACGCCAACCTCGAGAACATGCTTCAGGTGCAGACCCAGAGCATTGTGGGCGGCGATACCGCCTCGACCTACTATTCCAACTTTGTCTCAACGTTAGGTAGCCTGGTCTCTCAGGTTTCAACGGAGAACACGGCGCAACAGACTTCTCTGACGCAGTTGCAGACGCAGCGCGATTCAATCTCGGCGGTGAATTTGAATGACGAGGCTGCGTCGCTTGAGAACCTGCAGCAGGCCTACCAGGCAGCATCCAAAGTCTTCACAATTCTCGATACAGTCATGGCTTCGGCCATCAATCTGGGCGTAGAAACAACCGTTGCCTAAGGAACTCATCTATGCGATTTGACCCTTTTTATCTGAACAATGCCGTCAGTGCGCTCGACCTGACCTCGGCGACAGAGCAGCAGCTGACGAATGAAATTTCCAGCGGAACGCGTGTCAACTCGCTGAGTGATGACCCGGTTGCGGCAGGCGAAAATGTGATGCTCTCCTCGCAGCTGAGCCTCGACGACAGCTTCTCGCAAACGGAGAGCTCCACGGTAGGCATGCTTCAGGTGACCGATTCCACCCTGGGCAGTGTGGTTTCGCAGTTAACGAAGGCACTCTCTCTGGCGACGGAAGCGAACAATGGAACGTTAAACGCGAGCGATCTGCAATCCATTGCAACGCAACTTTCCGGAATTCGCGACGAAGTACTTTCCTTGGCAAATACAACGTATCTGGGGAGCTATGTTTTTTCCGGGAGTCAGGGTGGTACGACGCCCTTTACACTGGACACCAGCGTGACCCCAAACACGGTTTCCTATCAGGGGGATAGCGCGATTTCTTACGTCACGACACCCAGCGGGCAGAAGATCCAGGTGAACATGCCGGGGAATCAGATTTTTTCTGATGCCAGCGATCCCAGCAACCCGGCCACGAATGTCCTGCAAACATTAACAAATCTGGTGACTGATTTCTCTTCGGGCACGGCATCGGCGACTGCGATTTCGGATACGACGGCTTTGAACTCGGCCTTGAATTATGTGGGCCAGCAGCGAGTCGTCCTCGATAACTCGATTACACAACTGCAGGGGGCGCAAACCTATACGCAAACTCAGGGAACGCAGATTACGTCAGCGCAAACCAATCTTCTGCAGGCAGATGTGGGACAGGTTTCTACCCAATTGAGTACAGCCGAAACCCAACAAGCAGCTCTGACACAAGTAGTAAGCCTGCTGGAAAAGAATAATGGAGACTTGTTTAGTTTGTTGTAGTAGGTCGAGGAGAGCCGGTGACAGTCGTCACTTTTGTCCTTCACCATCCGGGTTCACTCTGCGATAACTCCGGCCGCGGCTCTTCACCAGGAAGACTTCACGGCAGAACGGACATTCCCATGGGTAGAGGCCGAGCTTAGAGTAGACGCGCTCCTGTAGAAAGCCGCGACGCTGTATGCGGGTCATCTCAACATTGGCACAGTTGGGGCAGCGACGCTTCGTTTGATTCATCCGTTCGCTCTTATAATTTCAAGATCACAATCCATCCGAAGATATATGGAACGGGAGCCCTGATGCAACTATGCAGCCGAATGAAGGAGATTCGATTGCGCTTACAAGGATTGCCTCTTCAGTTGTGACAAATTTCGAGCGGCACGGCAAGAGAAAATGTGAGAGTGGTAACGAGTCGATAAAAGAATTTCGTGCGGGCATCGCTTTTCTGGAGCAAACGGAGGTTGCATTTAGCTCCAAAAACGATGGTTGGCCTCGCGTCTGATCATCGACTCCCGCATTTATGGATGATTAAGCGGTACGGCCTAGCGCGCTGGTGGGAAGAGATTGTGCCAAGCGAATCAACTCTTCTGGATCCAGAGGTTTAAGTCTGTACAGAATGTTCATCCCCTCATATTCAGTTTCAGCATCAGGAAGCCCGCTTAAGACAAGAACAGGAACGTTCGGTAGCTGGAGGCGAAGCCTGACAACAAATTGCGGACCATTCATGAGGGGCATCAAATGGTCGGTGATGATCAGGTTTATATTTTTTGCGAAATCAGGGTTTTCAAGCAGTTTGAGTGCTTCTTGTGCATTTGTGGCGACTGAAACCTGATTTCCTGAAAAGGTGAGGATCGCTTTCCGTGTAGCAGCCTGTACCGGATTATCATCAACCAAAAGAATTGCTGCTAATGGCATAACGTATTCTGAGAAAACTCCAATTGGTTCTGAGATGCAGCTATTTCGTTACGCGTTGCCACACCTTTTTGCTAGCAAAATTTATAGTCGGGAGTCTACCCTGACGCTGTTAACCCTCACTCATTGGCGAGAGCAAGTTTACCTGGTGACGTGAGGGAAGCCAGGCTGGATCGAAAATAGTCCAGACTAAGCTTGAGGCCGGTTTCGAGGTCGACTTTTGGTTCCCATCCGAGCAGTTGCCGGGCACGAGTGATATCCGGTTGGCGCTGCATCGGATCATCGACAGGCAATGACTTAAACACGATTTTGCTTTTTGCACCGGTGACACGAAGCACCGCCTGCGCGCAGTCGAGGATGGTCCACTCGTTCGGATTTCCTATATTGATCGGAAGGTGCTCTTCTGAACGAGACAAGCGAAGGAAGCCGTCGATTTCATCCGAAACATAGCAGAAACTACGCGTCTGGCTGCCATCGCCGTATACGGTCAGGTCGTGTCCTTGAAGGGCTTGCACCAGGAAGTTCGAGATGACTCTTCCATCATTGGCCTGCAGGCGTGGACCGTAGGTGTTAAAGATGCGCACGAGTCGTGTGTCTACCTTGCGGTAGCGATGGTAAGCCATGACGAGTGCCTCGGAAAAACGCTTGGCTTCGTCGTAGACAGACCGCGGGCCGACTGGATTGACATTTCCCCAGTAGTCTTCTGTTTGCGGATGAACCGCCGGATCTCCATAGCACTCAGATGTGGAGGCATGAAGGAACCTGGCCTGATATCGATGCGCCACGTCGAGCGCGTTCCTGGTGCCGGCGGAGCCGACCTCGAGCGTCTCAATCCCCAGCCTGCTATAGTCTTCCGGGCTTGCAGGAGAGGCGAAATTGAAAACAAAGTCGACTTTTCCGAAATCGAACGGAGAGCAGATATCGTGCTCATGAAATTCGAAGCGTGGTTCCGATTGCAAATGCTTCAGGTTTTGAAGAGAGCCAGTGCAGAGATTATCTACTCCCGCAACGGTGTGCCCGTCAGCCAGAAGTGCATCCGTGAGATGAGAACCTAAAAATCCTGCCGCGCCTGTGATGAGTGCTCGCATAGCTTGTAATATGTCTCGAAAAATGAGGATGGGGATATGTGCGCTCTTCATTCATGGCAGCGCAATCCTGATTTGAATACTATGGTAAACCACGAATGCAGGCAGACAGTGCAATGGAGGCCTCAGCGGCATGGATAACAAGCGATTTTGCCTTGCCATCAGCTAAATGCCGGACTGATGTATCATCCGATTTTCCGGAGAATCCGCAAGATGACTCGTGTTGGCAATCTTTTTTTGTGGTCGTCGTGTCTCTTTTCCTCCTTGCTGTCCGCGCAGAGCTTCACGATCGAACAGGCTCTCAGCGCGCCCTTCAGTTCCCAATTGACGGCTGCGCCCACTCATGGCTCCTTCGCCTGGGTTACGAACCTGCAGGGACGCCGCAACCTCTGGGTCGCCACTAAAAATTCTGATAGCGATTCATACAGCACAAGCCAGCTAACGAAATTCACCGAAGATGACGGCATTGAAATTGGAGATATCGCCTGGACCCCGGATGCCGGAGCGGTTGTGTATGTATGCGGTGGCGACTTTGAGTTTCCGGAGCGGCCTGCGCCAAATCCTGCGCTGCTCTCCGGCGGTGTGGATCAGCAGATATGGATGGTTTCAACGCGTGGAGGAGAACCGCGCAAACTGGCTGAGGGACGTGCTCCGGCCGTATCGCCGGCTGGAGATGCACTCGCCTACTTGCTCAAAGGACAGATATGGACGATTTCGTTGCAAGACTCCAGTGCTAAGCCAGAACAGATATTGCACACGCGGGGAAGCCTGTCTTCGCTGCTCTGGTCGCCGGACGGCAAAGCGCTCGCATTTGTCAGCGATCGTGGTGACCACAGCTTTATCGGCTTGTACATCCCGGAGACGAAGACGCTCCGGTATCTGGATCCCGGGACAGACCATGACGGTTATCCAGCCTGGCGGCCAGACAGTAAAAGTATCGCGTTTGTGCGGATTCCTTACAGCAAGCATGATGTTCTCTTTGGCCCGAAGCGGACCGGGCTGCCATGGTCGATTCGCGTCATGGATGTTGAGACCGGCAAAGGCCACGAAATATGGCGCGCGAAGGAAGGCCGAGGCAGTATCTTTCACGAGGCGCAAGGCAAGGGGCAACTTATTTGGAGCGGTAATGCGTCCATCGTCTTTCCATGGGAAGGGGATGGCTGGCTGCATTTATATTCCGTCGCGGTAAATGGCACAGAAGCCACGCTACTGACCCCAGGCGAGTTTGAAGTCGACAGCGTTGCAAGCAAGCGGGATGGGACGAGCATTGTCTTTTCCTCAAACCAGAACGATATCGACCGCAGACATGTTTGGGAAATGAAGGGCGCAATCGGTCGCGCGGTCGAACTCACGCACGGAGAGGGAATCGAGACGGCTCCCGTGCCCTCGAGCGACGGCGAGAGTGTCGCAGTCATGCGATCGGATGCACGTGTGCCGATACGTCCTGCGGTGATTCGCGCCAGAGGCGAGTTGCAGGATCTCGAGCCGCAGGCACTCCCTGCAGCGTTTCCATCCGCGAGTTTTGTCCTCCCCCAGCAGGTCATCTTATCTTCTGCTGACGGAATGCGCATTCATGGGCAGCTGTTTTTGCCGAAAAATGCCGGTGATGGTCATCGGCATCCAGCTGTAGTTTTCTTTCACGGTGGATCGCGGCGCCAGATGCTGCTCGGCTGGCATCCGATGGAATACTACTCGAATGCCTATGGAATGAATCAGTATCTTGCGAGTCTTGGATACATTGTGTTGTCCGTCAACTATCGCAGCGGCATTGGGTACGGTGAGGAATTCCGCGAGGCCCTGAATTACGGAGCAACAGGCGCCAGCGAGTTCAATGATGTGCTGGGTGCGGGTTTATACCTCGGCAGCCGCCCTGACGTAGACGCAGCGCACATCGGGGTCTGGGGTGGCAGCTACGGAGGCTACCTTACGGCTCTTGCGCTGGCTCGGGCGTCCGACATGTTTGCTGCGGGCGCTGACATGCACGGTGTGCATGATTGGAATCTGGAGTTAGGCAATTGGCTACCGGCGTATGATCCGGCCGCCGACCCAGAGGCAGCGCGCACGGCCTGGAATTCATCGCCGTTGTCATCGGTTAGCACCTGGCGTTCGCCAGTGCTGCTCATCCAGGGCGATGATGACCGTAATGTGCAGTTTTCGCAGACAGTTCAATTGGCTGAGGCTCTACGCAAACAAAAAGTCAGTGTGGAGGAGCTTGTTTTCCCGGATGAGATCCATGATTTCCTGCTCCATCGGGACTGGATCGCTGCATATTCTGCCAGCGCCAAATTTTTTGAACAGCATTTGAAATAGTTGGCTCAAGGCTGGATAAGACAGTGTTTCTTCTCTGGACGTCCGCAATGAAAACGCGTACATTGCGGTAGAGACTTAGCTGCGCAGACACTTCCTCGAGGTTGAATATCCAGAGCGTCTTAGGGTTTTGAGATGTGTACGAGGGACAGATCTGCGGACGACGACAGGATTTATTTTGATGAAGGGATGTAGCAGAGCAACGTGGACCTGACAATTATCGACTGGCTCATCATGCTTCTGTATTTCGCTTTTGTGCTGGGCATTGGCTTCGCACTCAAGCGGTTTATGAAGACGAGCAAAGATTTCTTTCAGGCCGGACGCTCGCTGCCAGCCTGGATCTGCGGACTGGCTTTCATCTCTGCCAACCTGGGCGCGCAGGAAGTGATTGGCATGGGCGCGTCTGGAGCGAAATACGGCATCGCTACCAGCCACTTCTATTGGATCGGCGCGATTCCTGCGATGATTTTTGTCGGCGTCTTTATGATGCCCTTTTATTACGGGTCGAAGGCGCGCTCGGTGCCCGAATTTTTGCGGCTGCGCTTCGATGAAAAAACCCGTGCTTACAATGCGTGCTCCTTTGCTGTGATGACCGTGTTTTCGTCCGGCATCTCGATGTATGCGATGGCACGGCTTATCCAGACGCTGCATGTGTTTGATTCGTTGTTCCTCAAGTTCAATTTGCCGCTGGGCTGGATCTTTCACTTCGCCATCATCATTTCGGCAATTATTGTGCTTGGTTATATCTTTCTGGGTGGACTGACCAGCGCTATCTACAACGAGGTATTGCAGTTCTTCCTGATCGTGGCAGGATTTCTGCCGCTGGTCTGGGTTGGTCTGAAGAATGTTGGCGGGTGGAGCGGCCTGAAGGCTGCTCTGCCGGTGGCGTATACGCACTCATGGCGGGGTATGACCAACGCCCACAATAATCCATTGGGCGTGGAGTGGTTCGGATTATCGATGGGGCTCGCGTTCGTCCTTTCCTTCGGCTACTGGTGCACGGACTTTCTCGTGATCCAGACGGCGATGGCTTCGGATTCGGAAGAGTCTGCGCGTCGCGTTCCGCTGATTGCGGCGGTCCCGAAGATGTTCTTTCCATTTCTCGTGATCCTGCCCGGGCTGATCGCTATTGCCACGACGACGACCACCCAGCATGCGATGTTGCAATCGGCGCCCACGCTAAATACAACCGCAGCGCCTGCAGCGGCAAACGATTTATCAGATCCGACAAAATTCAGTAAGGGCCTGATTCCGGCGAAGGTGAATCCAGTCACAGGCAAAGTCATGACAGACGAGCAGGGCCATCCATTGCTCGACTACGATCTTGCGATTCCTAATATGCTGCTGCACTACTTCCCAACGGGGATTCTCGGACTCGGCTTGACGGCCTTGCTGGCGAGTTTCATGTCCGGGATGGCGGGAAACGTGACGGCTTTCAACACCGTCTGGACGTACGACCTGTACCAGTCCTATATTCACAAGAATGCGAGCGATTCGCACTATCTGAAGATGGGGCGATGGGCGACGGTCGGCGGCATTCTGCTGTCGATGGCGACGGCGTATGCGGCGACCTCATTCAACAACATCATGGACACGCTGCAGCTGGTGTTTTCTTTTGTGAATGCACCGCTGTTTGCAACGTTCTTGCTCGGCATGTTCTGGAAGCGCACCACCGGTCATGCAGCCTTTACAGGCCTGGTGAGCGGCACTGTTGCTGCGGTTGTGCATCATGGGCTGACCTTGCCTGCCGATGCGCATCCTGGCATTCATGGCGGATGGATTACGGTTGTCCACTCGTATCCGAGTGAGATGGCGCAGAATTTCTGGACAGCCATCTGGGCATTCTCCGTCAACTTTATTTTGACGGTTATCATCAGCCTCATGACGAAGCCTCGTGAGGAAAGCGAGCTTGTAGGACTGGTGTATTCGCTCACGCCCAAGCCGGTCGAGCATCACATGGCCTGGTATGCGCGCCCCAAAGTGATTGCCGTTGGCTTGATCGCAATGCTCATTGCGCTGAACCTTATCTTCCGCTAACGAACAGAGGAGTGAACGAGAATGAATCTTGATCTGCGAATTCCCATGGGATTGATGTTCCTGATCGTCGGCGCAATTATGACCATCTTGGGATTGTTCACGCGCGGCAGCGTCATCTATGAACGCTCAGCTGGTATGAACATCAACCTTATCTGGGGTGTAGTGATGCTGGCTTTCGGGCTGATCATGTTTTTGCTCGGGCGCACCAGCGATAAGCGGTCGGCCGCGGAGCCAATTGAGGGAACAAACCGTCCACTGGGTGGTCGCGGTCATGGCATGGGGCACTGACTATTGCTGGAGCGTCTTCAATACGAAAGCCACAAGAATATTAACCTCGGCCTCGGGTGAGTTCTTTGTCACTCCAAGAAATCGTCGTTCATTTGCGCCGCGAACCAGATCGAGCGTCGCCCACGCCGCCGGTTCGAATGGGTGTTGCGTAATTTCTCCTGACTCTACGGCGTGCGTAAATATCCGTAAGAGGGTATCAACAGAGGCTCGCTGCATGATCAGCGTCTGCTTGTGGTGAGTGGCCTCCCGTCCGATGCTGAGCAGCATGCGATGCAGGCCCCGATTCTCTCCCCAAAATTCAACGCGGGCCGCGATGAACCCCTTTAGTTTTTCCTCCAGGGTGTGACCTTGTCCTGTCCGTTCGTTGGTGAGCGTCTGCAGTTGAGCGGAAGCGTGTTGCACCGCAGTCGTATAGATATCGCGCTTCGATCGAAAATAGAGATAGAGCGTACCTTTTGCAATTCGGGCCTGCTGGGCCACGTCGTCCATCCGTGTGGCGTCAAAGCCCTTTTTCCCGAAGACCACCATTGCCGCTGCCAGGATCTCGGCCCTCCGGAAGTCGGTAAGCACTTTCTTGCGTGTTGGATTCGTTTTGCGCATTGTTGCCTATTTTATTGAATTGCTCGGCATCTTAAACACCATTGACCGTGCAGTCATTAAAAGATCTTTTGAGTCATCGATCGAGGAGTCGCTTGCCGCGAGCACACCGGCATTTGAGCCGCAGGTAGAGGCGTCTTTCGTACCGCCTCATGCAGCATGTTCCATTTTGTAACGAGTATCGAAAACTCCACCGTCCTTTTACGCCTCCGCAATGCTTCAGCCGCTACACTAGCTATAGATGAAGCATCGCACGATTGAGCATTATGAGCTGGTCCGGCGGCTTGGAGCAGGCGGCAGCGGAGTCGTTTATCTGGCGAACGATACGCTGCTGATGCGGCCGGTCGTTCTCAAGATTCTGAAGCGTGGCGCGCTGACGCTGGAGCAGATGCGCACGACCGTGCTGCGCGAAGCGCGCATGGCATCGGCGATTGAACACCCTAACGTCTGCGCCATCTACGAGGTTGGCGAAGAGGGTGAAGAAGCTTACATCGTGATGCAGTATGTGCCGGGGCAATCCCTGGACAAGATTATTGCCAAAGGGCCTGCGAGCATCCAGCTGGTGCTCTCCGTCGGCATCCAGATTGCGGACGGTCTGAGTGCGGCGCACTCGCTCGGCATCTTTCACCGCGACCTGAAGCCGGCGAATGCGATTCTGACGGACGGCGGACTGGTGAAGATTTTGGATTTCGGCCTCGCGCGGCGACTGAATCCCGACGAAGCCGAGTTCGATCCCTCGAAATCGTCGCGCCGGAAGCCGGGACCGGTCGCGGCAACCTATACAGCTCGCGGCGGAACGATCGCCTACATGGCACCCGAACAGTTTGTGACCGGGCAGAGCAGCGTGCAGAGCGATATCTGGGCGCTCGGAGTGATCCTGTATGAGCTGGTCAGCGGACGTCATCCATTTGCCCGGCCGGATGCGGACGAGTTTCAAAGTATCCGCGCCATTCAGTTCATCGATCCGCCGTCGCTCAACCAATGCTGTCCCGATGAGCCGCCAGAGCTGAGCTCTGTGATCCTGAGCTGCCTGGAGAAGAATCCAGCCGAACGCTACGCGAGTGCTGCCGAAGTGCGCGAGGCGTTGAAGACGATCATGAAGGCGCTGCAGATCGAGACGGGCATCATTCCCGGCGAGGCTGCGGCGCATCTGCCTGTGTCCGCTCCCGAAGATGAGAAGCGGACGACCGGTCTGCTTTCGATGCTGGCCGAGCGCTTCCGCGAGTCGGCGGATACGCAGGCGAAGCAGAACACGATTGTCGTGCTGCCGTTTAAGAACTTCGGCCCTTCGGAGGTGACGCCACTCTACGGGTTTGCTCTAGCGGATGCGATTGCGGCAAGGATTTCGCGCATGTCGTCGCTCGTAGTGAGGCCGACGAGCGCGCTTATGTATCTTCCTCTGGCGCAGATCGATCCGCTGGAAGTGGGCCAGAAGCTGCTGGTGCGATGGGTGCTGACGGGAAACTTTATCCGTTCGGAAAAAGGCTTTGACCTGAACTGGCAGCTGCTCGATGTGTCCCGGCAAAGCGTGAGCGGCGGCGGCGCCATCAGCGTGCCCTCGTTCGACCTGGTTGCGGTGCAGACGGAGATCTGCAACGAGGTGTTCGCATCGTTGCAGGGAATTGGCCAGCTTACGCAAACCAATGACCGCAGCGGAGCGCCGCGCACCACGCTTACCGAAAAAATATCGGAAGAATATCTGCAGGCGCGCGCGATGCTGTCCTCGTTTATGCAGCGCACCGGCAGCAAGGTAGATCTGGACCGGGCGCGTGAGCTGTTTGACCGCGTCGTCGAGAGCAATCCATCGTTCGCTCCGGCATGGAGCGGCCTTGGGATCACGCATTTGCAATATGTGCGGCACGGATTCGGCGGCCACATGCATGTGATGGCGGCGCGGCGTGCCTTCGATCACGCGCTCGATCTCGATCCGGGTTCTGTCGAAGCGAATCTTTACCGCGTGTACATGCTGCTTTCACGCGGCGAGAAAGAGAGCGCGCGGCATGGCATTGAACACCTGCTGCGCACGGCTTCGAACGACTGGAACGTGCATATGGTCGCGGGCATGACGCTGCGGCTGGACGGCGTGTATGAAGAGGCTCTCGACCAGTTCAACCAGTCGCTCAAGTTGAACCCGTCGAATGCGCCTGTGATCTATAACCATCGTGCGCGCGTGTATCAGTACCAGAACCAGCTTGAACTTGCTGGCGAAGAACTCGAAAAAGGCTTGACGCTTGAGCCCAGGCATCCGCTGCTGCGGACTTCGGTGGCGTATCAGCACATGCGCCAGGGCGATCTGCGGAAGGCCATTGAGACGCTTGAGGAGGTCATCCGCGACGATGACAGCATGCGCATCGCCTATCCCACGCTTGCCATGTGCTATGTGCAGGTAGGCGAACGAGCGCGTGGCAATTCACTGATTACCGAAGACTCGATTGCAGCAGCCGAGGCCGACAGCGAAATGGCTTATCGACTTGCGACTTATTTTGCGGTCGAAGGAGACGAGAGCGAAGCTCTGCACTGGCTGCGGCGCGCCATCTACCTGGGCAATGAGAATTATCCCTGGTTTGCCAAGAATCCGGCGTGGAACCATCTGCATGGGCATACGGATTTCGAGCGGATTCTTGAGGATTTGAAGAAGAGCCACCGGCGGAATCAGAAGACGTGGAAACGGCTTTTGCAGCAGGTGCCGAAGGTGCCTCAGGAGTGAGTTCTTTATCGTGGCCTGTCCTTTGCTCTGGGCCCCCTAGCCTATTCCTATATTGAGGCAATGGTGCCTGTATCCGAGCGGTATTGACTCTTCGATATCGTTGAGATTCTTCCTCCCGCTGGTCGTCAGAATGACGGCTGTGGGGGTGAGCGTGGTTCATGCCTGTATGAAAACTGATCTATAGTCCAGTTGAGCTTGTGCGCGGCTGAAGCTTTGACCTACCCATCCCAGGTCTCAGAAGCGAGACCCTTCGGCTTCGCTCAGGGCGGGCTCTGGGGCACCAGTGTTTATGGTTCGGCCCTTCTGGTGTGAGGGAAGATGCGTGCGATGGCGTTTTGCGCGTATTGGCGGACTTGGCTGAGGGGTAGGGGTGGTTTCGGCGGCAGGAGTAGAGCCTCTGTACTGCTGGGGAAGGTGCGGCAGAGGCGTTTTTCTGATTTCTTTGCTGCGCGATGCGGAGCTCGGACGGCGACGGCATGGATTTGCGGAAGAGTGCTGATTGCGCCCGTCTCAGTGCTTTCTGCGCCGGTTTCAGAGCCGTCTGCAGTGAAGGAAGCTGCGCGTTTGGGCAGGCGGCGGAGGTGGGTTTCCTCTTCTTTTGCCTGATCTGTTTCTTGAGCCATTTCTAAAGGCTCGATAGCTTCTAACGGATCGATGGCAGCGTCGCAGCGATCGATTTTGCCCTTCTGGTTGTCGAGGGAGTCATTGTCTTCTTCGTTGTCCTCATCGTCCTCTTCATCCTCCATTCGTGCATTGTGCTTTTCTCCGAAGTCGTAGCACTGCAGGCGCACGCCGACGAGGGAGCCATCGGGGTGCTGAAAGGCTTCGCGGACAGAGCGGCTGTTGTGCCCTATCGAGAGTTGTTTGAAGTGATTGGAGGCGACCTGGAGGCCATAGATGAGAATCTGCGCGCGGCGCGGGTCGATGCGGTTGGCGGCGAGGGCAAGGACGACTTCAGAAAGAGCGATACCGATGGCGTCTCCGTCTTCAAGCTGCAGCAGATGATGCGCGACGGTGGAGGGCTGACTGGAGCGCTTCGACGAGCTTTGCCGATTGCGCTTGTTGTGATGGAAGAAGCAGAAGTCCTGTTTGCGCAGCGCGGGCGATTCGCATTTCTTTCCGTTGGGGAAGATATGACGGCATTCGATGTACATGATGGCTCCTGTAGCCCCCCGGGAGGTACTTTTTTGTAAATTCGTCTTTCTACTGATAGTTGGCTGCAATCGACATAGAGGCGGATGGTCTGGCTGGATTTGGGGTAGCAAAGAGAAAGGCCGCTCCGTTGGGCAGGATTACGGCTCTTTGATTGCGTTTGGCGCACACTACGCGTCAAACTCCACTTAGGATGACTCCCTTGGTCGTGCCATCCGCTCTATGTCGATCTGTTGCAGTGGGAAAAGAAAAAGCCCGCCTTGTTGGCGGGCTTGCTTTTTTCTCACTGTATTTAGTGTAGCAATTTCGGGGGTAATTCTCTGCCAAGATCGGGGAGGTTTTCTCCGTTTGGAATGTGAGGGTTAGGAGATTTGTTTGTTGGTGGGGGCTTGACAGCTCCTCGCGGGTCAGTTGTGTCTGGCGAATCGATATTGGAGAAAGCCCAGGGCTAAAGCCCCCTAGATTTTCTGCATTTTCACCGGCCTGAAGGCCGGCGCTTCTACCCAAATTCCCGCTCTGGGGCACCCGACATCGCTGATCTCCGGCATCGCTGGAAAAGCAGATCCTTCGCTGCGCTCAGGATGACAGCTCTGGGTTGAGGACAGCTCTGAGTTTAGGATGACAATTCTGTTTTTTCGCTTTTATGGCCTCACTGGGGCTTCTGCAGCTCTTCCATGGAAACGTCTTTGATGTGTGTGCCGAGCCACCATTGGAAGCCGAAGGGGTCTTCGACACCGGCCATGCGGTCGCCGTAGAACTGGTCGGCGGGCTCGCGCAGGCTTTTTGCACCGGCGGAGAGGGCTTGCTGGTAGACGGCATCGCAGTCTTCGACGTAGAGCATGAGGCTGATGGGTGAGCCTCCGAAATGCTTGGGGCTATGGATTTCTTTCTCCGGATGTTCATCGGCCAGCATGATGACGGAGTCACCAAACAGAATTTCGGCGTGGCCGATGCGGCCGTCGGGCTGGGGCATGCGCATGCGCTCGGTGGCGCCGAAGACCTTCTTGTAGAAGTCGATGGCTTCGGCTGCGCCGCGTATGTACAGGTAGGGTTGGATGCGGTGATAGCCGTCGGGAATGGCTTTGATCGGGGACATAGAGTGGTTCCTCCAAACGCAGATCATTGTCGTTGATTGGGGCGGGGGTGGGATTGTAAAAATTTGACCCTGTCATTCTGAACCTGAATGGAAGTGGAAGGTTCCGGCGATTCCGTCTAGCAGTCATCGCTGGGATTCTTCGTCGCGTTGCTCCTCAGAATGACGGCTGTGGCGCTAGGGAGCGATGATCGGATTGTCAGAATAACGGATCTCAGCCAGGCGAACGATGATCGTCAGAATAACGCTGTTCTCCCCGAGACAAGTTCTTTCAACTGCAGGTCCCTCCGCTCCGCTGCGCTACGGTCGGGATGACAAAGTCACGAGGGGATATCTAGACGATGGGAACGTGATTCAGGTGGGGCGTGGCGGCGGCGAGGTAGGCGGAGGGGGTCATGCCGGAGAAGGATTGGAAGTCGTGGATGAAATGGGGCTGGTCGTAGTAGCCGCAATCGAGTGCGACCTGTGCCCAATCGACTTGCCGGGCGCCATGTACCGTGTTGAGGGCCTGCTGGAAGCGGCGCACGCGGCAGAAGGCTTTCGGCGTGAGTCCGACCTGCTGGCGAAAGACTTCGATGAAGCGGCGCGGGCTGAGGCCGATTTTTTCCGTGAGTGCTGCGACGGTGGCGATGTGAGGCGCGCGGCAGACGTGATGGAGCGCGTAGGCTACGGCTGGATGCCACTCCAATGGGCGCGCGAGTTGTGCGAGCAGATCTTGTTCGAGGATGCGGAAGATCGTTGGAATGGAATCTGCGGAGAGCATGCGCTCGCGGAGCTCGGCGGTTCGCATGCTGCTCCAGAGATCGGTGAGCGCAATCGAGGCATTCTCCATCTCATCGATGGGCGCGCGGAAGAAGGGGAATGCGCCTCCAGGGTTGAACTCGATGCCGACGACGCGCTCCTGTTCTGCGGTGTCGATGACGAAGTAATTGGTGCGGGCGCCGGAGACGACGGCGTGCCCGTAGGTGTCGAAGCGGCTTATGTCGTCTGAGTGATAGATGCGGATGGGATCGTCGCGCAGGTTGAAGATGACGGCGGCTTCACCGTTCGGCATGAGGCGTTCATGCGTGTGAGTGCCTGCGGGGATTCCGTCCCAGTACCAGAAGCATTGCACGAACTGCGCTAAGGGTGGAGGCGGTGTATAGCGCAGGGATGGCATGGCGGGAGTCTACTCTTTCCGAGGCACAGAGAAAAACCCCGGGGCTAGAGCCCGCGGAATGCTTTGGCTGGTTTCACCGGCCTGAAGGCCGGTGCTTCTGGCCAAATGCCGATGCCAAGGCCAGTGCTTCTGTCCAAATGTAAAGGCCCTCGTTATGCGAGGGCCTTTGTGGTCAATCTATTTCCAACTGCGGAAGTTTAGTTGCGGGTTGGCATCAGGTCCATGGGCTCGGTAAGGCTGAAGGTTACGATGGAGCCTTTTGGCACTTCGGCCATTTCAGGGTGCTGCATCATCATATGCACGGTGATGACGCCGGCGCCTACGAGAGAGCCGATCACCGCGCCGTGAACTCCGGCAATCTTTGCACCGACCAAGGCTCCTGTACCTACGCCGGCGCCGTATTCGATAGCGTCTTTCTTCAGGTGCGATGAAGGCTGGATGCCGCCTTCACTGTCTGTCCGCGTGTTGGGAGCTTTTGATTCTATGACCTGTGCGAAAAGGTGGTAGGCGGTGCCATCGGGGAGAATGACGACGTCGGGACGCAGGCGCAGGGTAGACGCTGTTCCGAAGTGATGACCTTGGGTGACGCCGACGACGCGTCCGCGCAGCTCAGAGCCGGCGGGAATGATGACACGGCCGTTCTTATAGACATCGGTGGCAACCTGCGCCTTGAAGGCGGTGCCCGCATTCGTCTCTTTTGTCGAGAGAGAGTCGAGCAGACGCACGCGGATGTTGGTGCCTTCAGCGAGCTCGTTGTTGGGAGACGGCACGTAGCCGACAATGTCGGAGTCAGGATTGTAGGCGGGGCGCGTTTCGAGCGTCGCGCTGGTTGCTGGCGCGGGTGTGTTCGCGGAAGACGGCAGCGTCGTTACGATGCCCTCGTCAGGATTGCTGGCGCTCGCGGACGCTGTGTTGGTTGCGGGCGGATTGACGGGCGCTGCGGGTGCGGCGGCAACAGCAGGAGACGGCTTGGGTGCGGGAGCTGGATCATCCTGGCTGACGGTGATTGTGTCGTCCGCCGGCGGATTGGAAACACCCGTGTTGGGGCTCTGGGCAGCCTGCTGGGCAAAGCCTGCAGGCACCAGCAGCAATGTGCTGGCAAACGCAATCAGGGCGAGAGAACTTCCCGTCTTTCTCATAGTCGACTCCATCACTCAAAAAAATCTTCTATAGTTCGGAACCTGTATGTCTTTCTGCCATGTCTACCTTTGGTGTTCGAGGAAGGCATTCGGTCGTCGTCCGCGCTGTTTGCTTTGTAGAGGTAAACCCGGAATGAGCGAAACAGTCGCGTCTTGTTCACTAGACTAGACGAGATAGATGGTGCGCGGCCACAGAGAGATGGCGCGCGAACCAGAACAGGCAACAGAAAAAACTCCTGCTGCATCACGAGGATGCGCGCGCGTGACATTCACGGCGTAGATGATGAATGACCGGTGAATCGTTTGCGGCGCCAGCAGGGATCGCCGCGTCTTTGTTATTCTTTTCAAGGACATTCACTGCAGATTTTTCTCAGGAAGGTTATTTCATCGCATGTCGGGATTTGTAGACACCATAGGCGGCTTTGCCGGTGAGCCGATTCGCGTGGACCGACGTCTTAAACTCAAAGACCGGCTAAGACACCAGATTTCGAGGGACGAAATGACAGAGATTGCAGCAATTCATGCGCGCGAAATTCTTGACTCGCGCGGAAACCCCACAGTAGAAGCCGATGTTGTGCTGGCTGATGGTTCGGTGGGCCGGGCTGCGGTGCCAAGCGGGGCTTCGACAGGCGAGCACGAGGCGGTAGAACTGCGTGACGGAGACAAAAGCCACTATCTGGGCAAGGGAGTCCTGCAGGCGGTCGAGAACGTGGAGAGCATTCTGGCTCCGGAATTGACCGGCATGGACGCGGCCAACCAGCGGCTGCTGGACGCGACGATGATTTCGCTCGATGGCACGCCCAACAAGAGCCGCCTGGGTGCGAATGCAATTCTGGCTGTTTCGATGGCCGCGGCGCGGGCTTCGGCCACAGCGCTGAAGGTGCCGCTCTATCGCTATCTCGGAGGGGTGAACGCTTCTGTGCTGCCGACGCCGATGATGAATATTCTCAACGGCGGCGCGCATGCTGACAACAACGTGGACTTTCAGGAGTTCATGGTGATGCCGGTGGGCGCGGAACGCTTCTCCGATGCTCTGCGCTGCGGCGCGGAGATCTTCCACACGCTGAAGGGCGTGCTGAAGAAGAAGGGCTACAACACGGCGGTTGGCGATGAAGGTGGATTTGCTCCTTCGCTCAAATCGAATACCGAAGCGGTCGAGGTGATTCTCGAAGCGATTGAGCTGGCCGGATACAAGGCCGGGGAAGATGTGGCGATTGCGCTCGATCCGGCAGCGAGCGAGTTTTACGACAAGGAATCGGGCAAGTACATCTTCAAGAAATCCGACAAGAGCGAAAAGTCGAGCGAAGAGATGGCGCGCTTCTGGGAGAGCTGGACGCGGCAGTATCCGATCGTCTCGATTGAAGATGGGCTGGCGGAGGACGACTGGCAGGGCTGGAAGTATCTGACCGAGCTGGTGGGCGATCATGTGCAGCTGGTGGGCGATGATCTCTTTGTCACAAACACGGAGCGTTTGCAGCGCGGCATTGAAGAGGGCGTTGCGAACTCGATCCTGATCAAGGTGAACCAGATCGGCACGATCAGCGAGACGCTGGAAGCGATTGCGCTGGGCCGCCGCTATGGCTACACCTCGATCATCTCGCATCGCAGCGGCGAGACAGAGGATACCTTTATTGCCGACCTGGCCGTGGGAACGGGCGTCGGGCAGATCAAGACCGGCTCGGCGTCACGCACCGACCGTATCGCTAAGTACAACCAGCTTCTGCGGATTGAGGAAGAATTGGGACAGGCTGCTGAATTTCTCGGCCTGGAAGCGGTAAACTTTGGCGAGTAAGTAAATCGAGAGCAAAGACGCGCGGACGAAACAACAATCCGCGCGTTTTTGCTTTGTCATCCATCTCAGGAGTGAATCATGAAAATTCTTCAAACGGCTGCATGCACATTGGTATTTGCTGTTTCGGCATTTGCACAGCAGGCAGCTACACCGGCGACACCCAAACAGGCATCGCCCACGCCTCAACAGCCATCGACCGCTGCTGAGCCAGCCATTAAGCCCCCGGCAAATCCGATTACAGCGACACAGATCAAGGAAATGCAGGAGCTTACTGGCGCGCCTGCGATGCAGAAGCGCATCGTTTCCAACGCGATGCAGTTTTACCGCAGTCAATTTCCTCCGTACATCCCGCAGGACGTAGTGGACGATCTCGAGAAAAGCCTGCAGAATGCCGATCTCGAGTCGCATGCCGCAGAGATTTATCCCAAATATCTTTCCACTGAGGATGCAGCAAAGGTCATCGAGTTCTACAAGTCGCCTGCCGGTCAGCATCTGGTAACGGCGCAGCCTTACATGATGACGGAGATGCAGCGCTCTTCCGTGCAGATTGCGCAGCAGACGGCGAAGGACGTGATCGAGCGCCACAAGCCGGAGATCGAAGCGGCGCAGCAGAAATATATGGAGGAGCACCAGCAACAGCAGGTGAAGCCTTCGCTGAACACGCAGCCGAGTCCTTCGACGAATACGCCCCAGAAGCAGTAGTTGCGGGATTTTGGAAAGGCTGGGCCTCAGCGGCTAGAGCCTTATTGATTGATCTCTTTTGTGCGAGGGCCGAAGCCCTCGCCTGCCAGGTGTGTTCCTTTTCATAGCTTTGCGGCGGTGCCTTGATTGCGGCGCCCAGCTGAAGCGTACCGAAATTTTGCACGAGAGCTAATTGAGGAGAACGAGTTGTCGATTCACAAAAGGCCGCTGGTCCTTACGATTCTGGATGGATGGGGCTATCGCCCGCAGATTGAAAATAATGCGATTGCCCTGGCTCGCAAGCCGATCTATGACAAACTGCTTGCCGAGTATCCGAATACGCTGCTGCACGCTTCGGATCATTTCGTCGGCCTTCCCGACGGACAGATGGGCAATAGCGAAGTAGGGCACCTGAACATCGGCGCGGGGCGCGTTGTGCAGATGGATATGACGCGCATCGACGCGCTGATCGCCAGCGGCGATTTTTTCACGCACCCGGTGATTGCGGAGGCGATGAAGCGGGCGCGCGATGGAGGGCGGCAGCTCCATCTGTTTGGACTGCTCTCCGATGGCGGCGTGCATTCTCATCAGGCGCATCTCTATGCGCTGCTGAAGGCTGCAAAGCAGCATGGCCTGGAGCAGGTCTTCGTCCATGCGTTCATGGATGGACGCGATACGTCGCCGACCAATGGCGCCGGATACCTGGCGGCTCTCGAACAGAAGATGCGCGAGTACAGCATCGGCAGGATCGCTTCCGTCTCCGGACGCTACTATGCGATGGACCGCGACCGCCGCTGGGAGCGCGAGAGGAAGGCCTTTGACGCGATGGTGACAGGGCGCGCAGAGGGCGGCGCGTATCAGGACCCGGTTGCGCGTGTGAAGGAGCTTTACAACAACGGCATCACGGACGAGTTTATTGTGCCGTTCGTAGTGACAGATGAGCACGGCCATCCGCATGCCGTGATTCGCGACGAGGATGTCTGCATCATGTTCAACTACCGCGCGGACCGCGCGCGGCAGATCACGCGGGTGCTTGGGCGCAACAGCAATTTCACCCAAGAAGGCGGCCGCGAGCTGATCGATGCAGCGGAGCTGGATGAGACGATTCCGCGCAGCGAGGTGCCGAAGAACCTGCACTACGTCTGCATGACGCAGTATGACAAGCACTTCACGCTGCCCATGATCATCCTGCCGGAATCGATGGAGAACCTGCTGGCCAATCTGCTGGCGCAGGCGAACCTGCGCAATCTGCGTGTGGCCGAGACGGAGAAGTATGCGCACGTGACGTACTTCTTCAACGGCGGGATTGAGACGCCGTTTCCGGGAGAAGACCGGGTGCTTGTGCCGTCGCAGAAGGTGGCGACGTATGATCTTGCACCGGAGATGAGCGCCGCAGGTATTGCTGACGCGGTGGTGAAGGCAGTCGAAGACACGGCCTTCGATCTGGTTGTGGTGAATTTTGCGAATGCCGATATGGTTGGGCACTCGGGACAACTGGCGCCTACGATCAAGGGTGTCGAAACGGTGGATGCTTGCCTGGGGCAGATTTATCAGTCTATTCGCCAGCGGGGCGGATCGCTGCTGATCACTGCGGACCACGGCAATGCCGAGATGATGGTCGATCCGGTGACGGGCGGCCCGCATACGGCGCATACCACCAACCCGGTGCCGTTCATTCTGGTCAGCGAGGATGCGAGGAGCTATTCGCTGAATCCAGCGGGCTCGCTGCGCGACATCTCGCCCACGATTCTTGGAATGCTCGGGATCGATCAGCCGAAACAGATGACTGGCGGAGATTTGCGGTTGCGTATCGGCTAGGCTGTGCGTGTTACAAAAAGGCCCTCGCTGCGGCGAGGGCCTTTTTATTGCATTTTGAAAAGTCGTATGAAGAGTGCAGGAAAAGCAGATCCTTCCACTTCCTCTTCGTTGCACCCAGAGTCAGTGTCAGGATGACAGCGCATTTCTTAAGTGACTGCCATCCTGAGTGGTCGCTAGAAAATTTTCTTCTCTTGCGGGTACCAGGTGATCTGGACCTGGGCTGTGGTGTCACTCTGCGGACCGGGCTTGTAGATCGGTGCTACCCAACGCTCGTATTGCACGAAGCCATTCAGTTCAATGTCCTTATGAATGCGCTTGACGACATTGAATTGATAATCGTTTTGCGTGGTGCCACCGGGTAGAAATCCTTTCACAACTCCATGGGAATTGGTAAATGACTGGGGTACCTTGTCTGTGCGGTAGCTGAACTGTATCTGCTCCTGCGGCGATAGATGCCAGGTTAGCCATGCCTGTCCGCCTGTGGATTGGCGCCCGAGCCAGCTACCCATGATGAAGCCTTTATTGGTGTAGCCCTGTCTCTGAATACTTTCGTTGTAAAGAAAATTGGGACCACCGGTGCTGACGGTGTCCGTCGTACCGCCTTCTACGCGCAGGTCAAGCTTATCGAGGCCGGGAAAATGCGATAGATAGATGCCCGGCATATATCCCGAGCGGCGTGGCGCGCTGATGGGGCTTACGTCGTCGTGCGAGAGCGAATCCGTGTAGAGAGTGAGCCACTTGCGCATGAATGGCAGGCGATAGGAGAAGTCGAAGGTGCCGAAGCGGGCACCGGGATCGTCGCGAGATTGTTTTTCCGCGCCGGATACGTTTTGAAAGCTGAAGAAGCTCTTCAAAAAGCTATGGATGGTGATAGGAACGTGTCCTGCGCCGCCCCAGATCACGGTCCGCTCGAAGCCGAGTTCAAGATTTTCGGTTGGTTTGAAGCTGATCTTCTCCGCATGCACCCAGGGAGAGTTGGGGTAGGTGTGACCTTTCAGACTGCCGACAAAAAAGTCGTAACGGAATGGTCCTGTCAGGCGTGAAAGCAGCGGAATGCGCAGTGGCTCCGTGCGGTCGATTTGAAATGCGTAGATGTTTTCGGCGTTCGTGCTCCAGGCAAAGCTGCTGCTCTGATTTGGTGCCCACCAGTGATCGCTTTTTCCGAAGGAGACTTCGTGCCCGAGAATGTGGTAGGAGAGGTTGGCCTCCATCACACGAAATGTGTCGGTGGAAGCAATCGGGCCAAGCGGAATGGTGGCCTGATTGGGATTCGTTGCGATGGGGATGCTAAGGTCAAGCTTTGAGAGATAAGCGAACAAAGCAGGCGAGTATCCTGCGGCGCTGGGTGCGTGCTGGTATTCGCCCCGGAAGTACAGGGCGAAGCGTCCGGCTTCACTCCGCGCGGCGAAGCCTGTGTAATTGTTGAAGCCCGCCTGGTAGGGGCGTCCGTAGTCGTTGACGATGGTCTGGCCGAGATGGAAGCTGTCGCGAAGCGGCGTATCGGTGATGCCGCGGAGCATCGTATAGGCGCTCTCAAATTCAGCGTGAACGGTGCGGTTCCCAAAATTGTTTTCGAGTCCAGGGGCGACCTCGTGCAGGACGCTGAGATAGATATCCCGCGCCTCCTGATTGTTGCTGTCCGCATCGATGTTGTCTGCAGTGTGCTGCAACATGTGCAGAATGCTCAGCCGCGTCCAGGGGCGCAAGCCGAGAAATGCGGTATCCAGATAACCCAGGCCCTGCAGGCGGCTCAGCGCGGGATAGATCCAGCTATCCATAGGGATATAGGTGGAACCGAGGGTACTGATGTAAGTGACCGGCGCTGCCGGTTTGTAGTTCGGCGGGATGGGTTGCTGCGGTGTTCCGCCGTCGACCGCAGCGTCAGCGGCGATCTTCTGGTCGATATGTTTCTGAGACAATGCGGATTGCAGCGGAAAACTAAGCGCCGAAAAAAAACAGGTTAAAGAGATGAATTTTCGGGGAAGTAACTTCGGGACAAATCTCACTCACACCTCGAACAGTTTGGGTATCGATCCTTTTCCGCAGAGAACTCAAATTGCGTAGGAGCGGAGTATCTATGGTAACGGCTGCAACTTAAGGCTAGATGAAGCAACCCATGATGACAAGCGCCGTTCGTGGAGTTGGATGCAAAGAGATACTGTCAGATTACAAAAAGTAAGGACAAAACATCTCGAAGAGACGGGCTGCGCCATTGATTTCTAAATGGACGATCTTTATAGGTAAAAGAGATGTGGGATCGAATCTGCAGACTTTTTGCTGGCCGCTGTTTTTCCGGCGGTTTTGATTGCCTGCTTTATTTCCGCCTCAAATGTATGAATGATGCGCTGTTTCTTATCATGCATGGAGAGACCTTTCAGCGATAAATAGTTTTCCATGCTGCGCAGCGGATCCTGGCTCCCGCCGATGGATTCCTTTACAGAAAACGGTCTGCAGGCAATGATGCTTGGGCCACCGCCCCGCCGGGCGCGAACGATACATTCGTGCGCTACGCGATAGACGGCGACAACGTCGCTGCCATCGACTGGGATGACGGGGAATCTGTAGGCTTCGGCTGCGATGTTTTCAGAACCGCCGTCTATGTCGACATACACGATGGGCAATTTATGGGCATCGGCGAACAACAGCGCTTCGTGTCCTGTCGGAGACTGCCCGGGATGCTGCGAAAGAAATGCAAGGGTGACGTTTCCGGTTTTTCCTGTGCCGCGTGCCAGGGCTACGCCGGTGGCAAGGGAGCTTTGCGCGCCAGGGCCTGCACTGGTTGCGGCTTTCCGCTTCGGCGTGCCGTTCTTGGCCTGAAGTTGAGCAAAAAGCGAGCTGAGCGATGCACCTTTTAGAAAGCCGCCTACCGCTGCATTCGCTGGGAAGACGAGAGCATCGTCAGGCTGCAGATCGATGGTTGCGCCGACGGCCGCAGCTTCTTTTCCTTTGAGCGTGGGGCGGCCGCGGAGGTCTCTGGCATGCGCTTCCAGGATGCGGCACTTGAGCATCGCGGAATACATCTGCTGCAATTTTTCGTTGCTGATGAGAGACGGTGCGGTCTCTGGAATGGTCTTCTTCGTCTGTTTCGTTGCCATGTCTTCGGCCAATTGTAGCGCAAGAAAAGAAATGTGCTTGAAGATCGGGCTTCCACGTATTTCTTCAGAAAGCAATACCGGGAAAGAAGTAGTTTTCAACAGAAGTGTGAAAAAGTCTGTGCAAGACCGGGTCCGGGAAAAACAAAATGCAACAATGACGCGGGTTTTAGCTCTCTGCACACTTTGTGTGGCAGTGTCGCCTTTGTGCGACACTGCTCTGGTTCTATGGAGTCCCCGGCTTGCTGATCATTCGTACAACAAGTAGAAAAGCAGATCCTTCGCTCCGCTCAGGATGACAACCCAATAAGGGTTGCTGTATATCCGTACTGCCTAGGTGGAATAGTCGGCGTTGATGGTCACGTATTCGGCGGTCAGGTCGGTCGTCCAGAAGCGGCAGGTGCCAGCTCCGATGCCGAGGTCCATGCGCACAGTGAATTCGCGTTGCTTGAGGTACGTATGCGCTGCTGCTTCGTCGAAATTGGCGACGCGGCCGCCATTGCTGCAAATCTGCTGCTCGCCAAACCAGATGCTGATTCGATCGGGATCGATGGCGACGCCGGAATAGCCGACAGCGGCCATGAGGCGGCCCCAGTTGGGATCGGACCCGGCCCATGCTGTTTTTACGAGCGGCGAGTGGGCGATGGCCTTCGCTACCGTCAGCGCATCGCGATCGGATGGAGCGCCCTCGATCTGCAACTCGACGACGTGCGTCACGCCCTCCCCGTCGTCCACAATCTGCTTGGCGAGCGATGTGCAGACTTTGGCGAGCGCGGCGGAGAATGCCGGATCGTCGGCGGTGACGGTGGCGCCGCTTGCTCCGGAGGCCAGGAGCAGGACGGTGTCGTTGGTGGAGGTGTCGCCGTCGATCGAAATGCGATTGAAGCTGACTTCGACACTTTGCTGCAACATCTTGTCGAGCGCAGAGGGCGCGATGGCGGCGTCGGTGAAGATGTAGACCAGCATGGTGGCATGCGGCACTAGCTGCGGGTGGATCATGCCGGCGCCCTTGCAGACGCCAGCGATGCGCACGGTCTTGCCGTCGACGCGCAACGACGCGTACGCAGTCTTAGGCCTTGTGTCCGTGGTCATGATGGCGCGCGCAAATTGCGCGAAGTGGCGCGGCGCCGATCCCAGAGACTCGGCCACCTGGGGCAGCGCGGCAATCGGTTTTTCCGCGGGCAAGGGAACGCCGATGATGCCGGTGGATGAGGGAAAGACCTCGTGCCCTGCGCATTGAAATGTCTCGGCTGCGGCTGCGCAGACGCGTTCGCAGGCTTCGATTCCGATCTGACCGGTCGCGCAGTTTGCATTGCCCGCGTTGACGACGACCGCGCGCACATGTCCTGCGCTTCGCTCCATATGCCTTCGGCCGACGATGATGGGCGCTGCGACGATGCGGTTGCTGGTAAACATGGCCGCGGCGCTCGCTGGGTTGTCGGCTACGGCGACAGCGAAGTCGGATTTGCCGCTGGGCTTGATTCCAGCCTTTACGGCAGCAAAGCGAAAGCCAAGGGGCAGTGCTTCAGAGATGGCGAGGGATGAATCGTTCATTGTTGATATTACTCTAAACAAGATACCAATTAAGAAGGGATAAAGATTGTCACTCGAAGCTTCAGCAGAATTTTTGCGCATGCAGCAGGTCAGCGTTGCGCGTGGCGATACGGTTGTGCTGCACAACATCCATCTTACGATTGCGAGCGGTGAGCATGTCGCCATCCTTGGCCCCAACGGATGCGGCAAGTCGACGCTGATCAAGACGATTACGTGCGAGTGCTACCCGATCTTCACTCCGGAGATGCACTGCACTCTGCTGGGGCGCGAGCGCTGGGATGTTTCGCAGCTGCGCAAATACCTGGGGGTTGTGTCGGCTGATTTGCCCGGCGAGCGGACGCCTGTCTCAAAAGGCCGCGATGTGGTGGTCGCAGGCTTCTTTTCGGCGTCGACGATCTGGCCCAATCTGCATATCACGGACGAAATGCGGGAGCGAGCAGAGGAAGCGATGGCTTTAATGGAGGCTACGCATCTGGCCAACAAGCTGGTCGGGGAGATGTCTGCCGGGGAGCAGCGCCGCATCATGATTGCGCGCGCCCTTGTCCACAAGCCGTCCATGCTGCTGCTCGATGAGCCGTCGAATGCGCTGGATATTGCCGCGCAGCGGGAGCTGCGCGACGCTCTGCGTGTGGTCGCACAGCAGGGGACAGGGATCATTATGGTGACGCATCATCTGGCTGACATTCTGCCGGAGATCCACCGCGTCATTATGATGCGATCCGGGCGCATTGTTGCGGATGGGCCGAGGCACGAGCTGATCACGGCGGCGCAGCTGCGGGAATTGTTCGGCGTAGAGGTGACGCTGACCGAACGCGATGGGTATTGGCACAGCTGGTAGGACACGAGGCTCATTTCCTGCGTTCTGTGAAGAGACTGGGCCAACTCGGCGTCGATCTTGCCGGCTTATTTTGCGAGGGCTGAAGAGAGTGCGTGAGAAGATTGATGTTTTCCGCGCCTCTCGACAGTTTATAAAGATTCTCAGGAGTCTTACTCGTTGGCCACAACGCAGGAAGTTACACAACAAACGCCTGATTTGCCGCGCGTCCTAGGCACGTCGCACGCCACAGCCATCGTGGTCGGGACCATCATCGGCAGCGGCATTTTTCTTGTACCGCACGAGATGATCCGTGCGGTCGGCAGCTCCGGCCTTGTTTATCTTGCCTGGATTGTTGGCGGTCTGCTCTCGCTCTTTGGCGCGATGACTTATGCCGAGCTGGGCGCGATGATGCCTTACGCAGGCGGCGAGTATGTGTACATTCGCAAAGCGTACGGCGACCTGCCGGCTTTCCTTTACATGTGGACATGGTTTGCCGTGGCCAAGCCCGCGTCCATCGCCAGCGTGACCAGCGGACTCGCGCGCACGCTCGCCATCTTCGGAGTGTTTGCGTGGCTGGAGCAGCCCGTCTTTCACGGATCGACCGTCCTCTACTGGTCGCAGCTCTTCGCCATCGCCGCAACCTGGCTTATTACAGGACTCAACTACCTCGGTATCAAGAAAGCAGGCGACTTTCAGTTGTTCTTTACGTGGCTGAAGGGCGTGTTGATCGTCATCATTGCCGTCTTCTGCTTTACCTCGCACACCGGTTCGCTCAAGAACTTCAACACGTCGTTTACCGGCTCGCAGGGCGGATTCGGCGGCTTCATGGTGGCCATGATTGCCGTGCTGTGGGCCTATGACGGCTGGAACGATCTCACCATGGTCGCGGGCGAGGTCAAGCGCCCGGAGCGCAGTCTGCCCGTTGCGCTCATCGCCGGGCTGTTCATCGTGGGCGCGCTCTATATGGCGACGAACGCTGCCATCCAGTACATTCTGCCTGCGGCGCAGATTGCCGCCTCGCCGCGCCCTGCGGTGACGGCCATGGCCGTCGTCTCCGGGCATGCCGGAGCGGTGCTGGTTTCAGCCGCCATGGCGTTGAGCATATTTGTCACTCTCAACGGCACAATTATGTCGGGTGCGCGCATCCCCTTCGCCGCCGCTCGCGACCGGCTCTTCTTTCAAAAGATGGCGCATATCCATCCGCGCTTTCAGAGCCCGTCCACATCCCTGGTTGTTCAAGCCGTGCTCAGCACGCTGCTGCTGCTTGTCGTGGGACGCTTCCAGCAGCTCTTTGAGCTGGCCATCTTCGCCGAATGGCTCTTCTACATGATCACGGCGACGACGATCTTCGTGTATCGCAAGCGGCAGCCCGATACGCCGCGTCCCTACCGCGTGTGGGGATATCCGGTGCTTCCGGCGCTCTTCGTGCTTGCTTCTGCCGTGCTGCTTTATTTCTCGTATGCGGAGAATCTGCGCAACTCGCTGATCGGCACGGGTATTATTCTCGCCGGGATTCCGTTGTTTCTCGTGATTCGGCGGAAGTACGGGACGGCGAGTTTGTCATCGTGAGTGCACGCAGCCTGTGCTGAGTGTACGAAAAGCAGATCCTTCGCTGCGCTCAGGATGACAGCGTTGAGGATGACAGGGAGCCTGAGGAGGACGGAGTGGCTGCGGATGACAGCGCGGTTGCGGACGAGTCCGTGTGGCTCAGGATGACAATTCTCTACACGGTTAAAACGGCCACTAATTCCGCCGCCGTGCTACTTCCTCATACACCTTGATGTACTCCTCGGCCGGCTTGGTCCAGGAAAAATCCTGCGCCATGCCATTGCGCATCAGTGTGTGCCACGCATCCTTGTCGTGGAAGACGGCGAGCGCGTGCTGTACGGTTTTCAGATAATCGTCGGCCTCATAGCCGTAGAATTTAAAGCCGGTTCCGGTGCGAGTCTCCGGATTCCATTCCTCGACGGTGTCGACAAGTCCGCCGGTGGCGCGGACGACCGGCACAGTCCCATATTTCAGGCTGTAGATCTGGTTGAGGCCGCAGGGCTCATAGCGCGAGGGCATCAGGTAGATATCGGAACCGGCCTCGACCTTATGTGCCAGCGTTTCGTCGTAGGTGACGCGGACGGACATCTTGTGCGAAAACCGGTCATGCAGCGACTTGAAGAGGTTTTCGTAATAGGCTTCGCCGGTTCCAAGCACGACCAGGAAGATGTTCTCAAAGGTCAGGCGTTCGACGATCTGCGCGGTAAGATCAAATCCCTTTTGCGTTACAAAACGCGAGAGGATACCCAGCACGGCGGTGTCTTCCCCCACATGGGGAGCGCCGAAGGCATGGAGCAGGTCGCGTCTGCATTCAGCTTTTCCGCTCAGGTCTTTGGGAGAGAAATGCGCGGCGATTTTGCCGTCGGTTTCCGGATTCCACTTGGCGTAATCCACTCCATTCAGGATGCCGTACAGGTCGGCGGCACGCTTCTGCAGCGAGTCTTCCATCCCGTTGCCGAACTCCGGTGTCTGAATTTCTTTGGCATAGGTAGGGCTAACGGCAGTTAGCGCATCGGAGTAAACAATACCGCCCTTCAGGAAGTTAAAGGTGTTGTAGAACTCGAGCTTGTCGACGGTAAAAATATCCCACGGCAGCAGCAGGTTCTCAGTGGTCGCGGGCGGAAACCAGCCCTGATATCCGGCATTGTGGATGGTAAGGACAGTGCCCGCATTGCGTAGGACCGAGTCGAAATAATAGACCGTTCGCAGATAGACGGAGAGCATGGCCGCCTGCCAGTCGTGCGCATGGAAGAGGTCGGGCACGCCAAGCTGCTTGCTCGCTTCGAGCACGGCGCGGCAGAAGAGGCCGAAGCGCTCCCAGTTATCGGTATACTCGCCGGTCTGCGGGCCATAGGGCTCTTCGCGATCGAAGAGCTCCGGGCAGTCGATGAAATAGTACTGCACGCCATCGCGCTTGCCGCCGTCGACCACCGTGACAAAGCGGTTGTAATACGCAAAAGGAATCGTGATGCTGGGAATGGCGATCTTCTTTTCCTTCACATGGCTCTGCACCTGGCGATAATAAGGCACATACACTGTCACCTGGTGACCATGCTTGGCGATTTCCCGTGGAAGCTCGCCGATGACATCGGCAAGGCCGCCGGTTTTAACAAAAGGCGCGCATTCTGACGCGACGAAAACAATGTGCATGTACGACCGCTCCCGTTTTGTTCGTATGATGAAGGCTGCTGTTCATGCAAGTGCGTGATGCATGGATAGTGTGAGCCTGCTCAGGATAACAACTTATTTAAGATGCCGCAGAAAGCAAAATTGGGTCAGAACTTTCTTGCCGACCACAGCGCACGTGTTCGCATCGTCGAAGCATTAGGCGATATTTCGGAGAAGACGGTCGTTGAAATTGGTCCCGGCAAGGCTGCGATCACTGAACTGCTTGCGCAGAAAACCTCCAGACTGATTGCCGTCGAGCTGGATCGCGAACTGGCAGCCAGCCTGCGGCAACGATTTGCGGAAAGACCGGTTCGCGTGATCGAGCAGGACATTCTGACCGTCGATCTCGATTCGCTTCGCAACTACGATGAAAAGTTGCTTCCCGCCAGCGATGAAAAGCTGATGGTCGTCGGCAATCTTCCGTACTACATTACGTCGGATATTCTGCTGCACCTCTTTCGCTACCACGATGCGATTTCCCGCGCGGTGGTGATGATGCAGCGTGAGGTTGCCGACCGCGTCTCGGCTGCGCCGGGAAGCAGCGACTACGGAGTGCTTTCGGCGACGACGCAACTCTATGCCCGCGTAGAAAACCTGATGACGCTTCCTCCCGAAGCTTTTTCGCCCCCGCCACAGGTTCACTCGAGCGTCTTGCGGCTGACGTTTGCTCCGCGCTTTGAGGAACTGGGCGTCGATGCCGAGGGCTTCATCGCGTTTCTGCGGCAGTGCTTCGCGCAAAAGCGCAAGACGATGCAGAATAATCTGCGGGCTGCGGGGTATGACGCTGCCGTTGTCAGCCAGGCTGCGGAGCGTGCCGGAGTTTCGTTGCAGGCGCGTGCTGAAGCGCTGCCGCTCGAAGAGTCGGCGGGGCTTTATCGCGCGCTGAACGACAAGTGAAGTAGAAACCAAAAACTAAGTGAAGCAGAAACCAAAGGCTGCCGCATATCGGCAGCCTTTGATCTACTCAATTGATCCACTCAGTGAGGACGCGAACCGCCTCCCGATGGCGCCGCAGCCGCAGGCGGAGGCGACGACATATGTGGAGCTGACGGCATCGACGACGGAGCCGAGTAGTGCGGCGCACCTCCAGAAGGCATCGCGCCGCTGCTGGGAGCGGGATGGTAGGCCGGTGGCGGTGCATAGTGCGGAGGCGGCGCCACCGTATTCCTGGGGAACGCAGGCGCCATCGTATTGCGGGGCTCATCTGGTGGCAGATACGTTGTGCGGCCACCTCCCGCCGGTATCACGCCGAACCGGGCGCCAGACTGTGCCGTCGGTACATAACCCGACGCGACCGAGAAGCTCTCCCCCAGCGGTCCGGTCACGCGTGGACGAATCGATGACTCAATCGGATGGAGCGTCTTGCCCTCGAATTCAATCGGCGTAGCCACCGGCCTGTTCCCGTCTACCGGGCGGAACTGGAAGTTGCCCGGATTGCGGTTGACGGCAATCAAGGCGTGCTGCGGAGGCATGTGCACCGGACCGCGTACGGGCGTAATCGGGCGCGTAGGCGGTCTGTAGTTTGGCGGGCAACGCCAGACCGTGGTTACCGGATACCAGCCGCTGCCATACGCTCCCCAGCCGCAGTTCCCGGGAAACCACATCCAGCCCGGCCCATTGAACCAGTTCCAGGCGCCGCAGTGATACGGCCACCAGCCCCAGGGGTTTCCGGAGATAAACGTATAACCATAGGCCGGATAATAGCCCCAGTAGCCTGAGCCGAAGGGGTCCCAGCCCGCGCCGACGCCTGCAGGCGTCCAGCCCATACCGTAGCCGGGCATGTCATACCAGTTGCCGTAATAATCGAGATCGCTCCAGCCGGGATCGTTCGGGCTTCCGGTCAAGGCGCGCGCCATGGTTGCTTTTGAGCCCATCTGCGCAAGAGTCTGGTCGCGATCGGAGTTCCACTGGTCCCAGGAATCGGCGGTGATGTTCTGGGCTACGTCGTAGCTTGATCCATCGTTCAGATCGAGCGTGGCCGTCTGGCTGGTGAGAACGTCGAGACCGCCATCATTCGTCGTATCGATGTGAACCGCACCGCGCATGACCGCGACCTGCGCGGGATTTTGATCGACACCAACGCGGAAGATGCTGCTCTTGGTCGCCGATAACGTGTAGGGTCCAAACTGGACGGAATATTTGCCGCCGCGATTGTTGAGCTCGTAATAGGTCAGTCCGGCATCAGCCCGGAGCTGTGTGACGGTGTCGCCGGAGCTGGTGCGTTGCAGCTGGTTGAAGCTGATAGCGCTGTTCGGCGTTTCACGGGCGACGCTGCCATCTTCAAACTGCACTTCCACGCGGCCATCGTCGCCGGTCTTGATGTGCATGCCCTCGGTGACCGGCATATTCGCGTGCACCTGGTCGAAGACGACGCCGCTGCTGTCGAGCAGCTGGACGGTGCCTTCCACATGACTGATACGCACGGCGCGGACATTGTTGTTGTCGTTGTTATTCTGGGCGAATGTAAACGAAGTTGCAGCCAAAGCAAAGAGAAACTGAAAAATAAGGTTGCGCGACCAACGATGATGCCGCCAATCTGACAGGTGTCGCATGCGACACCTCCTTCCGGGCCCTGCTCACTCCCCGCCAACTATTAGAACACCGAATATTCCGTCAGGCTTCATCATTTGTCAGCCGACTGTAACCAGTCTTGGACGGGATGAAAAACGGCAAAGTTGCAATCTTTTTTAGCTCGGTTTGGCGTCTTTTCCCAGGAGCTGGCGCGCCCGGTTGCGTGCCCGTTCCATCACCTTCTCATCTGCGGCAATGGCCTCGAGCTGTGGGGCAATGTTCTGGATCTGCTGCGCGCGGCCTGACTTGGCCGCATCCTGCAGCTCCTCGAGCTCAGCATCGAGGCTCAGACGACTGTGCTCATGCTCCACCGCGAGCCGGCGGCCCTCTTCGAGGGTGAATGCGACCGCGATCAGGTCATCGCTCACCTTCATCAATTGCTGGTCCCGCGACCAGTTAAAGGTACAGGAGCCGTTGCCATCGGGGCCGGTGTACTGGAGCGCCTTCTTGCCCGTGAATGCGACCTTCACCTTCGTGGTTTCGCAAGCCACATTGAAAAAATTATGCGAGCGCGCGGTTTTGAAGAGCACGCTGCGCAGAGGCTCGTCGATCGTGATGGCGGCTTCGATCGGCTGCGCAGTAATCCCTTCAGCATCGGGAGCGGCGGCGTTGCCCGGCTCGGAGCGAAAATGACCGCTTCCATCTTCGTTAATGTCGATGGAGTAGTTGGCCGGCTGCAGCTTGGGGTTTTCGAAGATAAAGCGGATGCGCGCTGGCGTGCTGCTTTGTGCCCCGGCGATGAAGACGCTTCCAATAGAGATACAGAAAAAGCCTAGGCCATACAGAACTTTCTTCATCATCTATCGATTCGCCCTCTGCAAGGTAAGTGTTTGCGCGGTGTGGATGTGGCAAATCGCAATGGCCAGAGCATCGGCTGCGTCGGCCGGCTCAGGCGTCGTGGCCAGTTGCAGCAATCGAGCCACCATGAACTGCACCTGTTCCTTTTGAGCCAGACCGTATCCAACCACGGTTGATTTGATGGTGAGGGGTGCGTATTCGGCTACAGAAAGATTTGCCGTGGCCGCGGCCAGCAACGCCACGCCGCGCACCTGTCCCAATTTCAGAGCCGATTTCGCGTTGACGGAGTAGAAAACCTCTTCAATCGCCACGACATCGGGCTGGTGAAGAGCCAATAGCGTGTTCAGCTCTGCATATAACAGCCCAAGCCGCTGCGAGAGTGTTTCCTTCTTCGGCAGCCGGATGCCGCCGCACCCCAGCGAGACAAGATGCGGCTCGCGCTGCGCGTCGTCCCACTCGACGACACCGTAGCCCGTGCACTCCGTTCCGCAGTCAATGCCGAAAACTCGCATTGAGGTTGAGTGTAGCTGATGCGATCTTAGGGAAGACAGTATTGGGCCCAGGGTCAGGATGACAGTTTCGTTGTTGCCCTAGCCGCGACCTACCGCGAAATCCCCTCAAGGGGTGAGCTGGCCGTTGCGTACAACTTGCGCGGCATGCGGCCCGCAAGATAGGCCTGTCGTCCGGCCAGCACGGCATGCTGCATCGCCTCGGCCATGAGGATCGGATTCGCAGCCCCGGCAATTGCGGTGTTCATAAGCACGCCGTCCGCGCCCAGCTCCAATGCCAAAGCAGCATCGGAGGCCGTGCCTACGCCTGCATCGACGATCAGCGGGACTTCTGTAATCATCTCGCGGAGGATGCGCAGCGTCGCCCGGTTCTGGATGCCGAGGCCGCTGCCGATCGGAGCTGCCAGCGGCATCACCGCCGCTGCGCCGGCATCAATGAGGCGTCTTGCAAAGACAATGTCATCAGAGGTATACGGAAGAACGGTAAAGCCTTCCTTTACCAATGTCCGGGTCGCTTCGAGCGTCGCCTGCACATCCGGATAGAGTGTCGCTTGGTCGCCGATGACCTCGATCTTCACCCAGTCCGAGATTCCCACTTCGCGCCCAAGGCGCGCTGCGCGAATGGCCTCCTCGGCGGTGTAACAGCCGGCCGTATTCGGGAGGAGAAAATACCGCTGCGGATCGATGTAGTCGAGCAGCGACTCCTTGGAGCGGTCGAGATTGACCCGGCGCACGGCAACTGTAACCATCTCCGCGCCGGAGGCTTCTATGGCAGCCTGCGTTTCCGGGCCGTCCTTGTACTTGCCTGTACCAACAATGAGTCGCGATTGAAAAGCTTTTCCGGCGATGACGAGAGGTTCCATAACCGTATTGTAGAGCCGATTTGTCCTGCGAGAAGCCCCCGAGCGAAAGCGGCGATTACCAAATGACCTGCACGGCATTTGACTTACGAATACGTTCATCTGCCGTTATCAGAGGAATATCTTCAGCCAGGGCGGTCGCAGCGATCATGCGGTCCATCGGATCATTTGGAAACGACGCAGGAAAGCTGAACGCGAGATATGCCACCCGGGAGGTAATGTTCTTGACGATGAACTTTTCCTCGATATCCCGCAACAAGATATCCAACGGGCCAGTGATGCCAAGCCGGCCGCGACTGGAAAGATGTGCGATTTCGAATAACGAAAGACTCGAAATTGCCAGCCCATCCTGAGAGGCTCGTGTTTGATGAATAGCCTTCTCTGCAGCTCTTGATAAGCGCTTTGAATCGCTAAGCATCCAGATCAATACGTGAGTGTCGAGAAGAATCAGCGGAGCCGCTCCCATTCTTCCAACGGAATTACAGGCTCGACAATATCGCCCAGTATCTTGATTCTGTCCTTCATTGAGTCAAAAATTTCGTCGTCTTCCTGCTGCACGGGAATTAATTTCGCCATCGGTTTGCCGTGCTTGGTGATCACGACTGTTTCGTGCTTGGCGTTCACTTCATCGATTACGGCAAGGCAATGTGTCTTGAACTGTCCAGCAGGCATTGTCTTCATGCTAAATCTCCGACTATGGTCATCATACCATGGTCATAATTTAATACCACGCCGAACGTACAAAGGCCCGCTGCCAGAATCGGCAAAGCGGGCCTTCGATACCGGTGATCTGTTGAGATTGACCTGAGGCACCCTTCGATCTGTGAGTGGGCCTCGGCGAATGGGGTTGCGGATCGCCAGGACTAGAGCAAAGGGTGCTCTAAGCCTCAGTCACCTCACGTAGGATCGTGCTACTACTTCCGTCAGAATTTTTCATTAGCTGGATCAACCTCCTTTCCCGTGTAAAAAAAGATTACGCCTGACTGGCAGGCTGAATCAAGGGCACGAGCAGCGTGGCTTTGTGGATACGTCCGCTCTCCTGGAAGTTGTGATTCTGACTAGTGCCTAGTAGTAATGCTTGAGTTTTGTCCAGTCTGCCTGATAGGTCGTCTTTCTGCCGTGACAGACATAGATGGGACCGTGTTCCCAGGGCATGGCATAGGGATGATTGCGCTCGCCGACGACGGTGCAGGAGTCGTAATACGGCTTCATTTCATCAGGCGACGCGCCGTCGATGATAATCATCTCCTCGCCGGTGTAGCCGCGCGGACCCCAGATCCAGTAGTTCTGATGGCCGCTGATGGCGGTAGGTAGACCGTAAGGCTTGCCAAGGATATTGATGGCGCTGGCCTCGCCGTAATTTCCGGCGAAGATGCCGGTGACGGCGCGCTCCTGCGGCGGCAGCGCGTTATAGATTGCGGTCACCTGCCCGACGAGATCATGCCAGCCGAAGCGGTCGGCGTAGAACTGCGGAAATGGAGTGGCGGCGTGGTTTTCTGAGTCCTTGGGTGTGAAGTGGAGCTTTTTTGCATAGGCAAGCCACTGCTGCGGCGGGAAGACTGGCACGGAGAACGGGAGAAACACGATGATGGCTGCGATCAGAATGCCTGCGTAGACGCCGAGGCGGACGTTGCGCCAGGTTTTCGTGCCCGCCCTTGCTGCCAATGCGACGCCGCCGGCGGCGAAAAAGACGGGATAGGCCGGGACCAGGTAATAGTCTTTCGCGTGCATGGCCATCATCCACGCGAGAAAGAGCAGGTAAAAGACGCCGAGGAAGCGGAAACTGCGAGCTGCTTTCGCAAAGAGCAGCCAGAGAACGCCCGTTGCCCATAGCAGGATGGTCAGCGGATTCAGCGTCATGATCTGCGCGACGAAGAATGGGCCGGGCGAGAGCTTTACGTCCTTGTCGCTCTTCTGGACATCGCGCAGCCATTCAAGGGTAGGGAAGTGATAGTGCACCTGCCAGAGAAGATTCGGGAGGGCTACCACGACAATCAGGAGAACGGAGACGGCAAACCAGCGGTTGGCGAGGATGCGGCGCTGCGGCGTCAGCAGCAGGGCGACGAGCATGGCGACGAGAAAGAAGAGGACGGAATCCTTGTTCTCGAAGGCCAGGCCGGCGCTGAGGCCGAACACGATCCACCAGTTGCGGATTTCGGATGGCGAATCTGAACTCGCGATGCGGATGAGCGCGAGCGCGCAGAGCATCCAGAAGACCGGATCGAAGGAGTTCATCGAGAGAAAGCTGTCAAGGGCGAGATAGACGCCTGCGGCAGTGACTCCGAGCATGGCGAGCGCGGCGGCTTTGCGGCCTCCACCGAGCGCCCAGACGAGCAGGCCGGTGAGGAAGACTTTTGCTGCGCCGGCGAGGCCGGAGATGAGCCGCAGCGTCCACATCGTGTTATGCCCGAAGAGTATTTCCGTTACTCGCGCCTGCAGGGCGACGAGCGGCGGCTGGTCGACGTATCCAAAGGCCAGGTGCTGGCCGCAGAAGAGGTAATACAGCTCGTCGCGAAAGATGCCGTAGCCTGCGTGCTGCGCGAGGATGTTGCCGATGATTTGAATGGCGAGCTTGAGAGCGGCAAAGAGGAGAGATAGCCAGAGGATCGGGCGCAGGTCTGTTCGTATGGCTTTGGGCTGTGTGAGTTCCATGCGTTTGCTTGTGCGTATACAGGATGCACTACGCAGGTCGGCGCGGAAAGTTCAAAATGCCAGGGCGTATCTTCCGAGAGTCACGTGTGCCGGGAAAAAAGCAGATCCTTCGCTCCGCTCAGGATGACAACTTTCTCGCGGACAACTCTTCTTTATGCAGGATGACAACTTTTCCGTGTGCGCCAGATCACAGCTCTTCTCTATGTCAGCTCTTTTTGAGACCTGGCATGGAGAAACTCGCTTACGGAAGGTCGTTGTTCAGAATGGGCAGGGGGTTGGGGTTCGCTGTGGCTTCGGTGTGGAAGTAGGCGTAGATTTCTTCCGCGGTTTTGCGGGATACGACGGCGGTCAGCGCTTCGAGGCCGGCGCCCTGCACGCTGCGCAGGCTGCCGAAGTGTTCGAGCAGGCGAGTGCGGGTACGTGCGCCGACGCCGGGGATGGAGAGCAGCTCGGAGTCGCGGTCGCGCATCTCGCGGCGCTTGCGGTGATAGCTGACGGCGAAGCGGTGCGACTCGTCGCGGATGCGCTGCACGAGATGCAGCACCGGCGAGCGGCGGTCGAGCACGATCGGGTCGTTTTCCTGACCGTAGAGATAGATAATCTCTTCGCGCTTGGCGATGGATGCCAGGGGCTGGCTGGTAAAGCCCAGCTCTTCTAAAGACGCTGCGGCCGCATGCAGCTGGCCGAGGCCGCCGTCGATGAGGATGAGGCTCGGCATGGCTTTGTTCTCTTCGGCAATGCGCTTGTAGCGGCGCGTGACCACTTCGCGCATGGATGCGAAGTCATCGACGCCTTCGACGGTCTTGATTTGAAATTTGCGGTAGTCGGATTTCTTCATCGCGCCGTCTTCCCAGACAACCATGGAGGCGACGGTCTCCGCGCCCTGGATGTGCGAGATGTCGAAGCACTCGATTCGGCGGGGCAGCTCGGGCAGGACCAGTACGTCCTGCAGAGTCTCCTGAATCGCCTTCTGGCTGGGCTGAAGCACGCGGAAGCGCTGATCGAAGCTCTGCTTCGCGTTCTGTCCGGCGAGATCGACGAGCGAACGCTTATCGCCGCGCTGCGGCACGCTGAGTTCGATGCGGCGGCCGGTCTGCTGGCTGAGCAGATCGGTGAGCGCTGGGCGGTCGGCGAAATCGACGGGTACATAGATGGCGCGAGGAACGTATGGCTGATCGATGTAAAGCTGCTTGAGCAGGGCAGAGAAGAATGCGCCCGCCTCGAAGACGCCAGGCGTGGTTGGGAGCTGCCGCTCGGCATTTTCGTCTTCTGTTTCGAGCAGCTCAGGTAAGTCTTCCCAGAAAAATTCTCGACGGTCGACGATTTTTCCGCCGCGCATGTGGAAGAGATTCACGGCGAGCATGCCGTTCTCAAAGTGATAGCCGAAGACGTCGGCGTCGTCGTTTTCAACGGAGGCGATGCGCTGCTTTTCCTGCAGGTCAGAGACGGTGCGCAGCAGGTCGCGATATTTGGCGGCTAGCTCGAAGAGTTCGCTGTCGACGGCTGCCTGCATGCGCTCTTCGAGAGATTTGCCCAGCTCGGCGCCGCGGCCTTCGAGGAACATCTGCGTATCGC
>Ga0207035_1004_pt1 | contig 48945 bp, 40 predicted proteins | sample Alteio_BWMinCont_77_FD_153272 | JGI IMG/M metagenome (GOLD analysis project Ga0207035, IMG submission 153272) | Enriched cells from forest soil in Barre Woods Harvard Forest LTER site, Petersham, Massachusetts, United States -... | ecosystem: Environmental > Terrestrial > Soil > Temperate forest >... | reverse complement strand
CGGCTTCTGCGCGTAGTGGATTTGCGTGCAATCCAAGGATTGCAGTCCAGGAAAGAAGGAAAAACAATTCGTCATTCAGCGTCTACTTACGGATGTACTCTCAGAGGTCTGAGCAAAGACAACCTCATCTATTTATTCTATCTAATAGACGCAGCGATTTGATTGCAGGCTACGCAGCAACCTCCTGCGCGGATCGGGTATCTCATTGCGGGTAAGCGTCATCATTGTAAGGAGAAAAATATGAATGCAGTGAAATATTGGGCAGTTTTTGCGATCGGCGTAGCGGCAGGAGCGGGTGTTGCGCTGCTATATGCACCGCAAGCTGGTGAAAAGACACGGCGCCAGGTTCGCCGCAAGCTGGAAGACGCTTCCGATTACGTGAAGGATACAGCCGACACGCTCAGCGACCACGCAGGCAAAGCTTATAAAGTGAGCAAAAGCGCTGTAGAAGATGTGATTGACTCCGCCGGCAACGTGTACGACGCTGCGGCGAAGCGTGTACAGCAGATCGTCTAGGGGTTGCGGGAGACGCTGCTCATGGTTATGGCAGCGAAGCATCCCATGGATTCTTCGCTGCGCTCCGAATGACGTCTCCCTCTGCCTGTTTCCTACTCAGGCGGCAGCGGCTTGAGCTTTACGGTCCGTCCGGTGCGGACCGACTCGCGCGCCGCATCCAGAATCTGCATTACGATCATGTTGGTGTCGAGGGATGTCAGATCGCCTTCGGGCTTGAGCGTCCCATTGAGGACGGCGGCGAGATAGTGGAGTGAGCTATCCTGCGGCGGTGCGAGCGGCTGCGCCGCGATATCGGCTTCCTCTTTGTCGCCAACAGCCGCGATATCGGCTTCCTCTTTGTCGCCAACATAACGGACCCGCAGACGGTCCAGTTTCTCAGTGATGGCATAGCCCTTGCTTCCGTAGATTTCAGAATCCTTACGCGCGAAGGTCCAGGCCCATGAAGGCATGAGCACGGCCTGAGCGCCGGGATACTGAAGGATGATAGTTGCATCGTCGTCCACGCGGGCGTAGGTTTCGGGCTTGTCAGTCTGGGCAATGGCGGTGACGCTGATGGGCGCTTTTCCGTGCATCCACCATGTCATGAGGTCAGCGCCGTAGCAGCCGAAGTCATAAAGGGCACCGGCACCATTCAGTGCGGGGTCGGTGAGCCACTTCAGAAATTCGGGCTGAACGTGAATTTCCGCAGGCCCCTCGTGGCCGTCATGCACGACGACCCTGCGCACATCCCCCAGCTTACCTTCATTGATGAGGTCATAGACGGCGCGATTGCTGGCATACCATGTAGTTTCGTAATTTACGAGCACCTGAATATGGTGTACGTTCGCGGCGCGACGAATCGCGAGAGCATCATCGAGTGAGATCGTGAGTGGTTTTTCCACCATCACGCTGATGCCGTGCTGCGCCGCCTGTTCGATGACCTGGCGGTGCCTGCCGACGGAAGTGTATACAAGCAGGGCCTGTGGATGATGGGCAGCGACGACTTCATCGAGTGTGGAATAGAAGAGGCCCGGATCAAGATGAAATTGCTGCTGGTACCGGGCAGCCAGTGCTTTGTCGGTTTCGACGATGCCGACGAGTTCCACTTCATGCTGACGAGGGAATTCGTGGAGGAATCCGCCGATATGGCCGTGTTCAAGACCGACGATCGCTACACGGATAGGCGCAGATGGCGTCTGCGCAAAGCTGATGGATGAGAACAAGAGGCAAGCTACGAGGGCGGGCAGAGATTTGAGCAGTCGCATGGTATCGATTCCACGATGATTGTACTGCTTTTCACTATTCAAGGGAGGATGGCGAGAAAAACAGATCTCTCCGCTCATCTCGTTCAACATCAGGATGACGAGGGCTGATTGAGCTTTGTGGTTCCCACCCTTTCGCAAACGGCGCGAAAGGATGGGGCACCCTGTTTTCGTGCTGACCGATGCAAACTGCAGGTCCTTCGACTTCGCGCTGCGCGTTTGCTGAGGATTGCAAATTTTTTTATGGATTGTGCCTCTGGTCGGAATGACAATGCTTCGGCATGTGGCGCACTGAGCGGGACGGCGAATTGCCACCCGTCTTAACCGGATGGTAGCCTCTAGGGGAATCACACTTGCAGTCCTCATTTCTTATCTTGCTGGGAGATATCCAGACACATGCAGACGACGTATAACGGGAAGGCTCTGCCCACGGATGGCGAGCCGATTCAGTACGCAGACGGGAAGTATCAGGTCCCGGATCACCCAATCGTTCCTTTTATTGAGGGCGATGGCACAGGGCGCGACATCTGGCGCGCATCGCAGCGGGTCTTTGATGCTGCGGTAGAAAAGGCTTATGGCGGGAAGCGCTCGGTGAAGTGGTTTGAGGTGTACGCGGGCGAGAAGGCATTTCGCGAATTCAAGACATGGCTGCCGGATGAGACGGTGAATGCGGCTCGCGATCTGCGCGTGTCGATCAAAGGTCCGTTGACGACGCCGGTGGGGGGAGGCATTCGCTCGCTGAACGTGGCGTTGCGGCAGATTCTGGATCTTTATTCCTGCGTGCGTCCGGTGAAGTACTACCAGGGTGTGCCCAGCCCGGTGAAATATCCGGAAAAATTGGATGTCGTCATCTTTCGCGAGAATACGGAAGACGTGTATGCGGGCATTGAGTTCAAAGAGGGAACTGCCGAGGCTAAGAAGCTCATTGACTTCCTGAACAACGACATGTTGAAGGGCGGCAAGAAGAAGGTCCGCGAGGACTCGGGTGTGGGCATCAAGCCGATCTCGATTACCGGCACCAAGCGACTGGTTCGCTATGCGATCAAGCATGCCGTTGAGAACAATCGCAAGTCGGTGACGCTGGTGCACAAGGGCAATATTCAGAAGTTCACCGAAGGCGCGTTCCGCGAATGGGGCTATGAGGTTGCGGTCGATGAGTTCCGCGATGCGGTTGTAACGGAGCGCGAGAGCTGGATTCTAGGCAACCAGGAAGCGAATCCGAAGCTGACAGTCGAAGAAAATGCGGCGCTGATTGAGCCAGGTCTTGAGTTCGGATCCGATGACTTCCGTAAAGAACTGTACGCGGAAGTGAAGGGCGTGCTTGATTCGATTGGCAAAACGCATGGTAACGGGCAGTGGAAGAAGAAGGTGCTGATCAACGACCGCATTGCCGATTCGATCTTTCAGCAGGTGATTATCCGGCCAGATGAGTACAGCGTGCTGGCTTGCCCCAATTTGAATGGCGACTACATCTCTGACGCGTGCGCAGCGCAAGTGGGTGGACTCGGCATTGCTCCGGGCGCAAACATTGGCGACGGCTACGCGGTATTTGAGGCCACGCACGGGACGGCTCCGAAGTATGCGGATAAGGACGTGATCAATCCGGGTTCGGTGATGCTCTCTGGCGTGATGCTGTTTGAATTTCTTGGATGGCATGAAGCTGCGAAACTGATTGAGTCGTCTATGGAGAAGACGATTCAGCAGAAATATGTGACGTATGACTTTGAACGCCAGATGCAGGGCGCAACTAAGGTAAAGACCAGCGAGTTTGCATCACGGATGATCGAGAATATGTAGTTCATGCCGGAGCGCAGAGAAGCAGATTCTTCCGCTTCACTGCGTTCGGCGTCAGAATGACATCTGAATTTTTTATGAAGGAGAAGTATGCGTAAGAAGGTAACAATCGTAGGTGCGGGAAACGTAGGCGCTACGGCTGCGCACTGGATCGCGTCCAAGGAATTGGCTGATGTGGTCCTGATCGACGTGGTAGAAGGCATCCCGCAGGGCAAGGGGTTGGATCTTCTCGAAGCCATGCCTATTGAAAAGCGCGACTGTCACATCATCGGCACGAATGACTATGCCGACACTGCCAATTCCGACATTGTGGTGATTACCGCAGGGATTCCGCGTAAGCCAGGTATGAGCCGCGATGATCTTCTGCAGACGAATTATAAGATCATGTCGGATGTAGTGAGCAAGGTCACGGCGGTGTCGCCAAATTCCATCCTGATTATTGTTTCCAATCCACTGGACGCGATGGCGCAGGCAGCGTTCAAGCAGGCGAAGTTTAATCGCGAACGCGTGATCGGCATGGCTGGCGTGCTGGATTCAGCGCGTTTCCGCACATTCATAGCGGAAGAGCTGAAGGTATCGGTCGAAAACGTAACGGCGTTTGTGCTTGGCGGCCACGGTGACACGATGGTTCCGCTGCCTCGCTACTCGACGGTTGCTGGTATTCCGATTACGGAGTTGATTGAGAAAACGAAGCTTGAAGCGCTTGTCCAGCGGACCCGCGATGGCGGCGCCGAGATCGTAAAGCACTTGAAGACGGGCAGCGCCTATTACGCGCCTTCCGCGGCGACAGTGGAGATGGTTGAAGCGATTCTGAAGGACAAGAAGAAGATTTTGCCATGCGCAGCTTATCTTGAAGGGGAGTATGGCATCAGCGGCCTCTATGTCGGCGTGCCCTGCAAACTGGGTGCCCGCGGGCTTGAGCAGATCATCGAAATCAAATTAACTCCGGAAGAAGATGCCGCTCTCAAGAAGAGCGCGGATGCGGTGAAGGAGCTTTGCGCCGTGATCGGCGTATAAGCAGCTTGTTTGCGAACAATGGGACCCGCTTCGCGCGGGCCTCATTGTTGTGCAGAGCGGTGATGCTTTGCATGCGCTCCTGCTGGAATCGTCGTATGCTACTTTGGGTTTATGGCGAGAATTTCTCTTCTATCGGTCGATGATGATCTGCCCGAATACGACGAGAACAAGCATTTTGCTGTTGCCGCTCTGAGAGCCAGCGCCGCCAAAGATCGCTTCGGGAAGCATTCGCTTACGGAGAATCATGACGAGGCGGAGATTATCCTCTTTGTCGCCATGGGCACCGCGGGCGACTTCGCGGAAAGAGTACGTGCTTATCCGCTCTATCGCAAATATCCAGAGAAGAGCTTTTTGTTTGATTCGGCCGACTATATTCGTCCCGTGCTGCCTGGACTGTACGCATCGTTGCGCAAGAAAGACTATTCGTCCGAACATACGCGCACAGGTTTTTACCTGATGCCTGAAAACCCCCTCGTCAACTATCGTCCGGTTACTGGAGATGAAAAGTACCTGGCGGCGTTTGTGGGATCGGCAAATACCCACCCCGTGCGCGACGAGTTGTTCCGATATAGCCGTCCCGACATCCATGTGATCGACAGTTCAAAAGAGAGCTACAACATTCGCTATCATGGATCCGCGAACGAGAAAGAATATTTCTGGAAACGATATGCAGACTCGATCGGCGATGCGCTGTTCAGCCTGTGTCCGCGTGGGCGGGGACCTGGAAGCATCCGGCTCTATGAGTCGATGAAGACGGGGAGAGCCTGCATCATCATTGCAGACGAATGGGTCCCGAATGAAGGCGTGGATTGGGAATCATTTGCGGTATTCGTGCCGGAGAGAGAGGTTGCGGGCATACCTGCGCTGCTTGATCGGCTTAAGCCTCGTGCAAAAGAGATGGGGGAGCGGGCACGGGCCGAGTGGGAAAAATGGTTTTCAGAAGAAGTACGATTTCACCGGGTTGCGGAACTATGTCTGGAAATGAAGGGCGCGCGGAAAATACATGGAGCGCTTCGCCGCGTTTACCATTTGAGGCACATCGCTTCTTCGCCATCAAATTGGCGACGCTATCTTATTAGCAAAAAGAACCTGTACAAGCTGTATGGCCGTGTATTTTGGTAGCGTGGCGTTGATCCGAGCGCTCTGGTATGGCTCAAAGGTCGTACTGGTATTTTCCCCGTGTTCCTCATGTTCTTGTTGATTGCAAAACCAACCATAGGATGAGTGAAATGTCTTCCTTTTGTGGCGTACTGAGTGGCAAGCTCGACATTTCATAAATTCTTTTGATTTGTTTAAGCGCAGGGGGTAGTAAGAGCTGGCAATAAAACAGTCAGTTCTCTCTTCTGGAAAAAGTCTTTCAGGTAAATTTTCACCTTTGTTTTTTGATTTGGATGCTGGGCAGGAGTTTACAGCGGGAGTACCTGATTGTCTCTACGATTTCAGTGGGTCAGAGAGATGATTCGTGATGTATGTGTAGTCGATTATGAATGCGGATCGGGGCGTTTTTAGAAAGCCCAGCGAAACGTAAGTCCGCTTTTTAGCCCGTCCGTTTCATGCGGATTATATTGCAGGACTGGCGGAGAGGGAGGGATTCGAACCCCCGATGGAGTTACCCCCATGCCTGATTTCGAGTCAGGTGCATTCAACCGGGCTCTGCCACCTCTCCATGTTTACTATCAATAACTTAGGCGGTAGCCTTAGTGTACCATTGTCCAGCGGAATCGTGAAATATGTTGCGAACTCACTAGAGATTGCTTATGCCTGTTTTGAGATTCCGGAAACACGTTTCAGCAGCATATATCCGACTACGCCCGCCAGCAGCGATGCGACCAGAACTGCTGTCTTCGCTGCATCCAATTGAGCGCTGTCGTCAAATGCGAGCGCGCTGATAAACAGCGATACGGTGAAGCCGATTCCAGCGAGCACGCTCACGCTTCCAATGTGGCTCCATTGCACCGATTTTGGAAGTTGCGCGATCTTCAGCTTTACTGCCAACCAGCATATTCCGAAGATGCCGATTGGTTTGCCGACAAATAGCCCCAGCAGCACGCCCCACGCAACAGAGTTGTGCATCAATGATTGCCATATGTTCGACGAAAATGTCACGCCTGCGTTCGAAAGAGCGAAGAGCGGCAGAATCAGATATGCGATCCAATCGTGAAGCTTTCGCGTGACGCGGTCGGCCGGGGATTCGGTATTCGCAATCAAATACTCCATTGCGCCTAGCTGTCGGGCAGCAAGAGATGTGTCGCCTGCGGCGCGGGCTTTGCGGAACTCGTCCATCGTCTGCCGGCTAAGTTCATCGAAGTCGTCAAGTGAGACCTGGGATTTGACCGGCACAAGAAAGCCAAGAATCACCCCGGCAATTGTGGCGTGCACGCCCGATCGCAAAATTGCCAGCCAGAAGCCGAAGCCTAGCGCAACGTACAGAATTTGCCGTCCAAAACCGATCTTCCGACAAAGCAGGATAACGGCGAGGAGTAGAGCTGCAATGAAGAGGTAGTTAAGATACAGCGTCTGCGTGTAGAAAACAGCGATGACGGTAATGGCACCGATGTCATCCGCAATGGCCAGCGATAATAAAAAGACCTTTAATTCTGTAGGAATCCCCTTTACGAGCGCGAGCACTCCCAATGAAAAGGCGATGTCGGTCGCCATGGGCACTCCCCATCCGTGGGCGCCCGGTCTGCCGCGATTGATGACGCTAAAGATCAAAGCGGGAACGACCATGCCGCCAAGCCCGCCACAAATCGGCAGCGAGGCGCGCCGCAGATCGGACAGCTCACCGTTGACGATTTCCTGTTTGATCTCCATACCAACCAGGAAAAAGAACAGGGCCATCATGGCATCGTTGATCCACTCGTGAATGGGGAGCTTCAATCCGGACAAGGTTAACTTGATGTGCCAGATGTGATAGTAGGAAGCACTCCACGGGGAATTTGCCCAGATGAGCGCGGCAACCGCAGCAACAAGAAGAAATGCGCTGCTAACGCCCTGTGTGTGAATGAACTGCTGCACAGGCAACTGAACCGCTCGTGCAATCAGCGATTCACGGATCTCCAGATTCAAGGCGCCTAATGTTCGTGCCGGAACAGTCATAGCCCACAGTGTACTCGTCCGCGGGCCACTTTCATTTGTGGCGTTGAATGAAGCATCTTGGAACACAGAGTTACCGAGTGACACCCGACGGCCTGTCTACTGTATCTCGCGCCTGCAGGTCAGATTTCTGAGGGGGTGGATCGTCTTATTTCAGTCAGATGCGAAAATCAGGATAAAATTGGAGAGACTAAGCACCCACGTGGATCGGTATTGATCGCGTACAAGGACCATTCCTGACATTGACCGGCCTGACCATCGAAGATAGAGTTTTGAAGGTTATTGCGACCTCGAAACGTGTGCCCATAGAGAATGTGCATCCCGACAGCAGCTTTGAATCCCTCGGGATCGATTCGCTGGATCGCTTGAACATCCTTTTTGACCTTGAAAGCGAGTTCGACATCGAGATCAACGACGAGGAAGCCAAGCAGGTCCAGAACATTCACGAAATGATTGAAGGTGTCACCCATCTTGTCCAGGCGAAGACAGATTCTTCGCCCACTGAATAACGTGCGCCGCGTCGTCATTACCGGAACCGGCGTGGTGAGCGCCCTCGGCAACAGCACTGCCAGCTTCTGGCAGGCTTTGCTTTCAGGCACTTCTGCCATTCGAGAGATCACCAGCGTCGACACCTCACAGGTCCGCTTCAAGAACGCTGCGGAAATACGGGAATACAAGCCAGAAGAGCACTTCGAGGCCAGAGATATAGGCTTCATGGAGCGCTTTGCGCAATTCGCGGTCGTCGCCGTTCGCCAGGCCATTACCGAAGCGGGCATAGAGTGGACCACGAACCTGCGCGAAACTACCGCAGTCATTACCGGATCCTGCCTTGGAGGGCGGGCGGTCGAAGACAGCGGCTACTGGGAACTCTTTCACAACAATAAAAACCGGGTCCATCCTCTCACCATTCCGCTCAGTATGGGCAACGCAGGTGCGAGCCATATCTGTATGCAGTACGGCATTGAAGGGCCTGCCTATACCATTTCTACCGCCTGCGCCTCTTCCGCCCACGCGATTGGCCAGGCCTTCTGGATGGTCCGTTCCGGAGCCGCTCCGCTGGCGATTGCCGGAGGCAGCGAAGCTCCTTTTTTTATTGGCGGTCTCAAGGCATGGGAGGCGATGCGAGTGATCAGCAAAGACACCTGCCGCCCATTTTCCGCCGAGCGCAGTGGCATGATTCTGGGCGAAGGCGCCGCCATGCTCGTGCTTGAACCCCTCGATAGCGCCCTTGCCCGCGGCGCGCATCCTCTTGCTGAGATTGTCGGCTTCGGCATGTCCGCGGATGCAAGTCACATCACGCAGCCTGTCGCCACCGGACCCAGTCGTGCCATGCGCCTCGCTCTTAGCGACGCCGGGTTGGCGCCTGAGCAGATTGGCTATATAAACGCCCACGGAACAGCGACGGAGGCCAACGACCGCATCGAAACTGCTGCCATCCGTAATGTCTTCGGCCCGCATGCTGACAAGCTTGCGATCAGCTCCACGAAATCCATGCACGGTCATGCCCTGGGCGCCAGCAGTGCTCTTGAGGCCGTCGTCAGCACCCTTAGCCTCAAGCATGGGGCGTTGCCACCCACTGCAAACTACCTCACCGCCGATCCTTGCTGTGACCTTGACGTTATTCCCAATCAGGCGCGATTAACGCAGGTAGAGGCTTGCCTTTCGAACTCGTTCGCCTTCGGCGGCCTGAATGCCTCGCTCGCCTTCAAGGTTTTTCCTTAAGCTGGGTTCAAGCCTTTAGCCACACCACGGACCTGGATATCCCTTCCTCGAAGGACACCCGTGGAGTAAAGCCGAATTCCACCCGCGCCTTGTCGCTGGGGAACTCCTGATCCCGCCCCAGCAGAGAGACTGCGTGGCGTGTAAGCATCGGCCGCCCCGGGAGCTTCCTGAAGCAGTGGTACGGAGCTTCCATTGCGCTTGCAATGGCCATCGCCGCCCGATAGGGAAGATTGATCCACGGCGGCTTGCAACCCAGCCCGTCGGCCAGTGCTGCAACATAGATTTTCCAGTCTACTCCTGTACCGTCTGTCAGGTTGTAAGCCTGTCCTTTAGTCTGTGGACTACGCGATGCCGCGATCATCGCATCCACAGCGTTATCGACATATAGAAAGCCGCCCCTCGCCTGTCCACCCGCAATATGTGCCATCTGACGAACCCGCAACAGGTCTGCGATATCTTTGACAAACGCTTTCCCGCGCGGACCGTAGATCGTCGCAGGCCGAACGACCGTTACCGGCAGTCCATTCCGTGAGCTTTGCCACACCGCCTGTTCTGCCAGGATCTTTGTCCGGTTGTACGGCAAACCCACGTCCAAGAGCGCGCCCGTTTCGGAGCAGGGAATCGCTGGATATCCATAAACATCGGTCGTGCTGACGTGGACGAAGCGCTCCAGGCAGGAGACTTGCTGCGCCGCAGCCAACAATGTCTCTGTCCCCGCCACATTGCTCTGGAGAAAAATCTCCATTGGCGCCCAGTCGGTAGAAGCTGCTGCACAATGAAAGATGTGTGTGGCTCCGCGCGCGGCTTCCGCGACCGCGGCGTTCTCTGTGAGATCTCCAAGCACCACCCGAACCCCTGCGAGCCCGGAAAGATGCCGCAGGTCGGAGGTAGGCCGGGCCAGTACCGTTACCTGCTCCCCTGCGAGCGCGAGCATTTCCGTGAGCCGGCCACCCAGAAATCCACTGGCTCCGGTGACGAATACGGGCATTGATTAGTCGTTCCGCATCTTCGCAAAAACGTCCAGAGCAAATTGGAGGTGGTCTTGTGTATGGGCCGCCGTGGTGCACAGGCGCAACCGGGCTGCGCCCTGCGCAACTGCCGGAAAGAGCACAGGCGAGACAAGGACTCCGTAATCGCGCAGCTTTCGGGCAAAAAATGCCGTTTTCGCATCGTCATGAAGCATCACCGGAATCACTGACGTTTGCGATAACCCGATGTCGTATCCGAGGCTTTGCAGGCCCTCGCGTAGAAACGTCGCATTCGCTTGCGACCGGGCAACTCGCTCGGGCTCCTCTTTCAGAATCTTCAGTGTCTCCAGAACCGCCGCGGCCGCCGGAGCCGCCATCGCGCCCGAAAAGATAAAAGGAGCGGAAGCATGTTGCAGGAAGATCGCCAGCCGTTGCGAAACGGCTACAAATCCACCATTCGAAGGGATTGCCTTGGCCAGCGAACCGGTCCAGATATCAACCTCCGCTGTCGGAATATTGAAGTGTTCGTCTGTTCCCCGGCCATGCGGGCCGAGTACGCCGCTCGCATGCGACTCATCCATCAGCAGAAAGCAATCGAACTCTTTCTTTAGCGCAATTAGGTCTGGAAGGCAGGCGATATCACCATCCATGGAAAACACTCCATCAGAAATGATGAGTGTGCGGTTGGCCTCTGGTCCGTTTTCAAGCTGATACCGAAGAGAGGCCGGGTCGTTGTGATTGAATTTTTGTACTTGAACCCCGGCCAGACGACATGCGTCCATCAAACTTCTGTGTGAGAGCGTATCGGCAATGACGCGATCGGCAGGCCCCAGGAGAGCGCTAATCACTGCCAGATTGGCCGCGTATCCTGAAGTGAATGTGATCGCCGCATCTGTCCCCTTGAACTCCGCAAGTGCTTGTTCCATCTCCTGATGGAGATCCAGCGTTCCTGTTAACAGGCGAACGCCCCCTGTCCCTGTACCGTACTTCCGCACCGCAGCAATAGCCGCTTCATCGACACGGCGATTCCCGATCAATCCCAGGTAATCGTAGGACGACAGCATCAACATCCTGTGACCATCCATCTCCACTTCAGGCCCTGGTTTGGTGCTCAGAGGAGCTTGAAACGGATAGGCGTCCAGCGAACAAGCTAGTGCCGTATTTTCAAACAACCTTCGTGCCCGGGCATCGATGAGGTCATGCTTTTTGTAGCTGTCTTCGCGCTCACGGGCGAAATAGTCCTGAAACATCTGTCCCGAAGAGGAGGGGAAATTTTTCTTAGCTGTGGAGGTGCATTCTTCGATTGGTAAGCGGGCACTCATGAATACTCAATATATAGCGCGTAGAGGATCGTAAGGTCCAATATCGCTATTCATATAGAAGGCGTTGAGACTGAAGAGGTTGTTGCTGAGGGATAGGAAAAGAGCGAGATGAGAAACGTTCGTGTATGCGTTGTTCCGTGCCCACCGGCCGGTTGCCGAGAAATTGTGTTGCAGTCGTGGATGGGAAACGCGTTTTTGTTCCCATTGGATTCTCGACAACTGATGTTACGAATGATTGCGTATGATTTCGCGTAGTGCCGAATTTTAGAATGAGCTTTCTCTCCGGCAACTGAAGATTGCCCAGCCTGCAAATTCCTTTATTGTCCACATTTTCCTCGCTAATATGGGATTGCGGACATCCTCTCACATCATGTAACGCCTTCCGCGGATTTCATGATTCTCTTGCGGAAAGCGTACAGGTTCTGTACTATCATCCGAAATCCGAAGCATTCGTAATAAATCGAAATATTTGCTATCCCATCATGTAGTCAGCTGATTCATCTATGGAGAGGTGATCATGTCATCTACAGTCAGCGCAGAATATCCTCCGATCGTCACAAGTGCTTCAGCTGAGGCCGTTGCGGTGCAGGCGCCCAAGCGCAATGTCGCTGTCGACGCCTATCGTGGACTAGTCATGCTGCTCATGATGGGTGAGGTCCTGAACTTTGCCGCCGTGGCTCACTCCTACCCTGGCAGCCTGTTTTGGCGGGTGCTTGCATACAACCAGACACACGTAGAATGGGCCGGCCTCGGCCTGCATGACATGATCCAACCGTCATTCACATTTCTTGTGGGAGTGGCGCTTCCTTATTCCATCCAGAGCCGCATGCGCAAAGGGCAGAGCTTTGGCCATCTGCTCCTGCATACGATATGGAGAAGCCTGCTGCTCATTGCGCTCGGAATTTTTCTCCGCTCCACGCATAGCACGCAAACCTACTTCACTTTTGAAGACACGCTTACGCAGATCGGGCTTGGCTACACCGTCGCCTTCCTGCTGGCATTCTGCCGCCCGAAATGGCAATGGACGGCGTTTGCCGTCATCCTCTTCGGATACTGGCTGGCCTGGGCTCTCTATCCTGCGCCTGGTCCAAATTTCGACTACGCGTCAGTTGGCGTTCCCATGGACTGGCACCACAACTTCACTGGCTTTGCTTCGCACTGGAACAAGAACAGCAACCTCGGCCAAGCCTTCGACGTGTGGTTCCTCAACTTATTTCCCCGCACATCGCCCTTCCTTTTTAATGATGGTGGGTATCTTACGCTGAGCTTTATTCCTACGCTTGGCACCATGCTGCTCGGTCTCATGGCTGGCCAGTGGTTCCGCGCGGCGGCACCCGGCATACCGCTCCGGCGCTTCTTCGTCGCCGGACTGATTTTGTTCTCCGCTGCTTTATTTTTTCATTTCACCGGGATCTGTCCCATTGTGAAGCGTGTGTGGACTCCCAGTTGGACGCTCTTCAGTGGCGGCATCTGCTTCTTTTTCCTCGTGGCATTTTCGTGGATCATCGATGTGAAGAATTACCGTCGATGGGCATTTCCTCTGGTCGTGGTGGGCATGAATTCCATTGCGGCATACCTGATTGCGCATCTATGGGAAAACTTCATCATCAGCAGCTTTCACATTAATCTCGGCTACAGAGTTTTCCAGATCTTCGGATCAGCGCTTGAGCCGCTTATGCTCGGCATCGCGGTGATGCTGGTTTACTGGTTCATTCTGTTCTGGATGTACCGCAACAAAGTCTTTCTCCGCATTTGATTCTGTTCACTGCGACTCACCCTGTCATCGCTGACGTGCATCTGGGCCGAAACTTGGAGTGAAGGTCGTCTTCTGATCGGCGCAGGTTCTCGGGCGGGATAAATCCATCCGGTGGGGCAGTCTATGTTGGTGAGAACCTTATGAGGCGGTACCATGATTCCCGGACTTAGTCCGGAAGGCTGTATGCTCACGTATGCTTGACAGGCGCTCAGCACAGCATGGATGATTGACAGGAAAACTTTTGCAACAAACGTTAGAAACAAGAGGTGGTAGTGTCTACCAGGGAAATCGGCATCATTATGCATGGCGTCACCGGGCGCATGGGCTACAACCAGCACCTTGTTCGCTCGATCGTGGCGATACGAGAGCAGGGAGGCGTGGCGCTACCGAACGGGGACCGGATGATGCCGAACCCGATTCTCGTGGGCCGCAACGTAGAAAAGGTAAGGGAGCTGGCCCATCGTCACGGCATTACTCGTGTTGCTAACGATGTCGAGACGGCGCTTGCTAACCCGGAGGACACAATATTTTTTGATGCCGGTTCGACGCAGATGCGTGCCGCGCTACTGAGCCGCGCCATCGAAGCGGGAAAGCATATTTACTGCGAAAAGCCGCTTTCTGAGACGCTTGAACAGTCTTTGTCGCTCGCACGCCTTGCCCATGCACATGGTGTAAAGAGCGGTGTGGTGCAGGACAAACTTTACCTGCCCGGTTTGCGCAAGATTCGCATGCTGAAGGACACAGGTTTCTTCGGACGCATTCTCTCCGTACGCGGAGAGTTCGGATATTGGGTCTTCGAGGGCGACTGGCAGGCGGCGCAACGTCCGTCATGGAATTACCGCAAAGCGGATGGCGGGGGCATCATTCTAGATATGCTGCCGCACTGGCGTTATGTACTGGACAATCTGTTCGGCGAGGTAAAGGCAGTCAGTTGCGTCGGCGCTACCCATATTGCGAATCGCTTCGATGAACAGGGGAATGCCTACAAGGCAGATGCCGACGATGCGGCCTATGCGACCTTCCAGCTGCAGGACGGCGTGATCGCACAGATCAATTCTTCCTGGGCTGTGCGCGTGAAACGCGATGACCTCGTGACTTTCCAAGTGGACGGAACGCACGGTTCCGCGGTGGCTGGCCTGACCCGCTGTTACACGCAGCATCGCGTGAACACGCCGCGCCCAGTGTGGAACCCCGACCAGCCACAGACGATGAAGTTCGAGGAGCAATGGGACGAGGTACCGAACAATCAAGTCTACGAGAACGGTTTTAAGCTCCAGTGGGAGGAGTTCATTCGTCACGTAGCAGCGGACACTCCGTGGCGCTTCAATCTGCTGGAAGGCGCTAAAGGCGTGCAATTAGCGGAGCTTGGCCTTAAGAGTTGGTCTGAGCGGCGTTGGCTGGACGTGCCTCCGTTGTCGTTAGATGCGGCAGAGAGAGCGGTATAGGCGATGATGCCGGCGCTCAATTTGCCAACGAACAACGGGGAACTGGAAGCCTACACCATTACGAACAGCCCGCTGCCGCCGCTGGATTTCTCCGCACCGCCGCGATTCAATCGTGTCGCGTATTCGGCAGCCCATGTGGTTGCGAATCCTCTAGCGGATGACGATCCTTGGCTTGACCAGAGCATCGACTGGGAGCGTACCATCGCTTTTCGCAATTATTTATGGGACATGGGCCTCGGCGTGGCCGAAGCAATGGATACAGCGCAACGGGGAATGGGCTTGAATTGGAGCGGTGCGCAAGAGCTGATCAGGCACTCCCTCGAAGCTGCGCGAGCTCGACCAGACGCCCTCATTGCCTGCGGCGTTGGTACCGATCATCTGCCCGTTTGCAGCAGCGTTACTGTCGATGATGTCGTCCGTGCCTATGAGGAGCAGGTGGAAGTTGTCGAGAAGCTTGGAGGCCGGATCATTCTGATGGCAAGCCGCGCCCTGGTCGCCGCCGCGCAATCGCCGGAAGATTACCAGCGCGTCTATGACAGGATTTTGCGCCAAACGAAAGAGCCTGTGATCCTGCACTGGCTGGGAGAGATGTTCGATCCGGCGCTAAAAGGTTATTGGGGCGCAGACGACCACATGGCTGCGATGGATGTAAGCGTCGATATCATCAACAGCCACGCTGACAAAATCGACGGTGTGAAGATCTCGCTTTTGTCTGCAGAGAAAGAGATCATCATGCGTCGCCGTCTCGCTGCTGGCGTTCGCATGTATACCGGAGACGACTTCAACTATGCAGAGCTGATTGCAGGAGACGAGCAGGGCCACTCACATGCGCTCTTAGGTATCTTCGATGCGATTGCGCCCGCAGCCTCTGCCGCCCTGGCACAGCTTGGCGTGGGAAACGAGTCTGGTTTTCATTCCATACTTGCGCCGACCGTGCCGTTGTCGCGGCATATCTTCAAGGCGCCTACGCGCTTTTATAAAACAGGTGTGGTCTTTCTTGCATATCTCAATGGCCTGCAGGACCATTTCATGATGCTGGGTGGTCAGCAGAGCGCCCGCTCACTCGTTCATCTTGCCGAACTGTTTCGCCTCGCGGACAACGCCCGTGTGCTGCGCGATCCCGACCTCGCCGCTCGGCGGATGCGGCAAGTGCTGGCTGTCGGGGGCATCGCGTGAGCATCGGCGACTTGTCCATCAATCTGGCGACGGTGCGTCCGCAGTACACCATGGCTCAGGCGGTGGATGCGTGTCTCGCTCAGGGAATTACGGCAATTGCTCCCTGGCGCGATCAGGTACAAGCCACGGGTTTGAAAGAAGCGGCTTCCATCGTGCGCACGAATAACATGCGGGTCACCGGTCTTTGCCGTGGAGGCATGTTTCCTGCCACCGATAAAGCCGGTCTTGCAGCTGCCATCGACGATAACAAGCGCGCAATCGATGAAGCGGCCGCTATCCAGGCGGATTGCCTGGTTCTGGTGGTGGGGGGATTGCCCAAAGGATCAAGAAACCTTCCGGCTGCGCGTGAGATGGTGGCCGATGGTCTTGCCGCCATCCTTCCTTATGCCCGGGAAAATCGTATGCCGCTTGCCATCGAGCCTTTGCACCCTATGTATGCGGCTGATCGAGCCTGTATCAATACACTCGAGCAGGCACTCGATGTTTGCGACCTGTTGGGAGACGGAGTCGGCGTCGCGATCGATATGTACCACGTTTGGTGGGACCCGAAGCTTTATGCGCAGATCGCGCGGGCAGGAGCCAGTGGACGCATTTTTGCTCACCACATCTGCGACTGGCTGGTCCCCACGCGCGATCTTTTGCTCGACCGCGGCATGATGGGTGACGGCATCATCGATCTCAAAGCAATCCGTGTTGCGATGGAAAAGGCCGGATATCGTGGACCGCAGGAAGTCGAGATCTTCTCATCTGAAAACTGGTGGAAGCGCCCCGGCGAGGAAGTGCTTGCCACCTGCGCTGAACGCTTCCTCGCGACATGTCATCTGCAGGAAAAATCTGCCAAAGGAGAATAAGACACTATGTCTTTCGAGTCGATCAATCCCACTACGGGCGAACTGTTAGGCACATATCCAGAGCATGATGCGCGAGAGGTCGATATCCGTCTTCAACGCGCCTGGGACGGCTGGTTGCGCTGGTCCCGGACTCCGCTTTCCGAGCGAACAGCTTTTCTCCTTCGCCTCGCCGGCCTGTTGGAAGAGCGCGTTGAGGAATATGCGCGGCTGATTACGCTTGAGATGGGAAAGCCCATTGGAGAGGCGCGTGGCGAGGTGAAGAAGGCTGCGATGGGAGCACGGCATTTTGCCGAGGATGGCGCGGCTTACATTCAGCCCGAGACCATCCCTGGTACGCCGGGCCGTGTCGTATATCAGTCCCTAGGCCCTATTTTTGCGGTGATGCCCTGGAACCTTCCTTTCTGGCAGGTCCTGCGTTTCTTCATTCCTGCTGCGTTGGTTGGAAATACAGTCATCGTGAAGCATGCCGAGAGTGTCCAGGGATGTGCGCTGGCACTGGAACAACTGGTGCAGGATGCAGGCGGCCCCGAGGGGATCTATGTCAATCTATCGGTGCAGCGTGAAGTGGCAGCGGACATTATCGCCGATACGCGTATACGCGCCGTGACCGTAACGGGCAGTGTGCGAGCCGGACGCGCCGTTGCACAGCTGGCCGGTCTTCATGGCAAGAAGACAGTGCTCGAGCTCGGTGGATCCGATCCGTTCATTGTGCTGGAAGATGCCGATATCGCGAAAGCTGTGCAGCTGGGCGTGACCTCACGCTACTCGAATAATGCGCAGAGCTGCATTGCGGCAAAGCGTTTTCTTATCGCCGAGCCGGTTGCCGATGCATTCACTAAGGCCTTCGTTGAACAGGCTGGGGCATTGAAAGTTGGCGACCCGCTGCTTGCGGACACCAAGCTGGGACCTTTGGCGCGTAGAGATTTACGCGATACGTCGGAGCGTCAGGTGCGGGATGCAGTTGCAGCCGGGGCGCGTGTGCTGCTTGGTGGTAAATCGCTGGCCGGGCCGGGTAATTTTTTTGCCCCGACCGTGCTTGCCGGTCTGCCACACGATGCGGCGGTTGCGCGGGAAGAGTTTTTCGGCCCGGTCGCGCTGGTCTTCACCTTCAAGACGGAAGACGAAGCAGTCAAGCTTGCAAACGACAGCGATTTCGGGCTTGGTGCATCCGTATGGAGCCAGGACCCTGCGCGCGCGAACTCTGTTGCGGCGCAGCTCGAAGCAGGCGCGGTATTCATCAATGATTTCGTGCGATCGGACCCGCGTGCGCCTTTCGGCGGAGTAAAAAGCTCCGGTTTTGGTCGTGAACTGGGAGCGTTGGGCGCTCGTGAACTTACCAATGCCAAGCTCATCTGGGAGGTGAGCTAGCCGAGGTTTGCGGATGACATAGCAGGAGGGCAATCTGCGATCGTTCTTTTGCTAAATCAGCCGGTCAGAAGAAAGTCTTGCGTTTCGTCTACTCAAGAGCTGATACTAACGAATCATTAGGAAGTATGTGCGGTTTCAGTGGCGAGATTAGGAGTGCGCTTCATTTTGTGCTACTAGCCATTTTTCCCGCTGGACGCTCTTTTGCCGGATTTCTGAAAGGATATAAAGTTTTTAATGATGACCACAAAGGCCTTTCTGCTTAGTCTGTTCGCCTCCTTTGCCCTCGCTGCATCTGTAAGTGCTCAAGACAAAGTGCCGCATCATCCCCTCGATGCTCTCACTACGGACGAGTACTGGACGGTTCACGATGTGCTGCAGGCGAGTGGTCATCTGACGGATAAGACACTGGTCTCAAGTCTCCTGTTACATGAGCCAGTCAAAGGCAAGGTCCTGGCCTGGAAAAAGGGAGATCCCATACCTCGTGAAGCCGATGTGATCCTTGAATCGGAGGGCAAAACCATTGAGGCCCGCGTAGATATCGAGGGGCGCACTCTCGAATTCTGGAAGGAAATGCCCGGTGTTCAGGCGCCCATCACGCAGACCGAGCTTGACACCATGAGCGAAGTGGTTAAGAAAGACCCTCGCGTGGTCACCGCGCTCAAGTCGCGCGGCATTACCGATCTGACAAGTGTCCGTTGCGAGCCTATTCCACTCACCTTTATCGTTTTTCCTGAGCAGACCAGCCACCGTATCGGTTATGGCGATTGCATGGATGCTCATGGTGCTTACCACTCCTGGGGCCGTGCCGTTGAGGGTCTTTACATTCTGGCCGATATGACGAGTGAGAAAGTCCTGGAGGTGATCGACCGGGGACCAATCCCGATGCCCAAAGGCGATATTGACTTTGAAGAAGCGGCAGCCGTTCCGCGCGAAGGCACCAAGCCGCTGCTCGTAACACAGCCTCTAGGCCCTGGCTACAAGATCGACAATGGAGAGGTCGTGTGGCAGAACTGGCATTTCCGCTTCCGCCTCGATCCCCGCGTGGGACCAGTTATCAACCTGGTGCGCTATCAGGATGGCGATAGGCTGCGCTCCGTTATGTATGAAGGCTCGCTGTCAGAAATGTATGTGCCATACATGGACCCGGATGATGGCTGGAATTCGCGCGCCTTTCTCGATGCGGGCGAGTTTCTGCTAGGCGGTCTGATCAAGCCGGTTGGCCCGGACGACTGCCCGGCACACGCGCAATACTTCACCGGCATTGTGCCTTCAGACAGTGGGGCTCCTGTGCTGAAACCTCAGCTCGCATGCATGTTTGAACATGCAACAGATGGCCCCGCGTGGAGACACTTTGAAGACGGGCTTCTCAGCAGCCGCCCCAGCCGCGAACTGGTTCTTCGCACTGCTGCCGTGGCAGGGAATTACGATTATCTTCTGGATTGGATCTTCCAACAGGATGGAACCATCCGGGTAGCTGTGGGCGCGACCGGCATTGTGGAAACAAAGGCCGTCAAGGAAACAGTGGCGCACATGATGGGCGAGGACTCGTCGAAGCTCGAAAACGGCACGCTCGTCGCACCCAATCTGGTGGCTGTGAATCATGACCACTATTTCTCCTACCGGCTTGACCTGGATGTCGATGGTCCCAATAACAGTTTTATGATCGATCGGCTTGTGCCTCAGCAGATTTCAGGAAAGGCTCGCACCAGCATCTGGGCGACACGGTCGTCGATCGCTAAAACGGAAAGCGACGCCATTCTCGACATCGACCTCCGCCATCCCGGTATGTGGCACTTCATTAACCCAACGCAGCATGGAGTGTTGGGTCACCCCACAGGTTATGAGATTATGCCCGGCCCGACAGCCATCTCAATTGTGTCGCCGGAGGACCCGGCGCAGAAGCTGGGTGCCTTCTCTGAACATCAGTTTTGGGTGACGCCCTATAATCCCGACGAATTTTACGCTGCAGGAACATATGTCAACAGCAGCAAGGGGCTGGAAGGGCTTCCAGCCTGGACGAAAGCGAATCGCTCTATCGAAGACACGGATATCGTCGGCTGGTATACCTTGGGATTCCACCATGTTGTTCGTCTAGAAGACTGGCCCATCATGCCGACGCTGTGGCACGACTTCCTGATCCGGCCAGTCAATTTTTTCGACAAGAACCCGGTGTTGACGCTGCCAAATCAGCCGTGAATAAGTGCTCCTGGTGGCTAAGAAGCGGGTCTATGATTTTGTTGACACTCTCACTGTCTCTGATCGTATAGAACTGAAGGAAAGCGAGCCTCCTCAGATATTGAGGTTATCTGAGCACTTGTTGTAATGCTCTTGATTTTCAATGCGCGCTGAGACAGCGCGCATTTAGCTTTCGCGCGATGCCAATGGATGTGTCAGGTTGTATGTGCGCGCCATATTTTAATCTCCGACGGCCTTGGCCCTGCGATGAAACGCCGATACAAACCAAAAAAAATCAGAATTTTCATCCCCTGTTGATCGAAGTGTCTCATCGCCATCGTAAAACACTCTCTGAAGGGTCTCTATCATGATCCTGCTCGGAAGAAAGATCGGACCTATTCTAGGTCCGCTGTAACAGCAGTCATTTGAACACCCCAACATTGCGTAATACGCAGCCGCACTGTTTGTGAAAATGCCTGAAAATCATCCCCCGACCCAATCCGATGCGCGGGCGCGAATTATGGCGATCCGCAATGGCGAAACAACGCCTTTGTTTGACTCGGCTCCCTTTGGGCCACACTCGCCTTCCCCGTCCCTGCTGATAGAGAGGCATGAAGTGTGCTCCACAGAATGGCAGACTGTGATCATCCCTGAACAGGTGGTGACGTTACATCTGCGACGTTGTGCAATCGAATATGGTGACGGCACTGGCGACAGCTATTGCTTGATCAGAGCAAAAGGCAGCGCAGTGATCGAGAAGCGCGCCTGTGAACAGAGATTCCGATGGAGTTCATCCGCGTCGACCCTCTCCGTTCGCCTGAGCGATGCAGCCCTCGAACAGATTGCCGATGCAGCCCCGCTCACGAGTGAGGGTGAACCAGCCGATCGTGCCGTCGAGGACATGCGTCTTTCGTCCTTGCTATCTGCACTTGAGCGGGAACGGTCGCACGGATATCCGGCCGGCCGTTTATTTATAGATGGAATCGAACAGGCTCTTGCGGCAATTCTCGTCCGGTATGACGGCATTGTGCGCCACACTCCTCAGGTGTACAAAGGCGGACTGGCTCCTTATCGCATGAAGCGCGTGACGGAGTTTATCCAGGCGCACATTGAAGAAGAAATCACGCTGAATGAACTGGCGCATGATGTTGGATTGAGTTCTTCGCACTTTTGCAGCCTTTTCCGCAAGACATCAGGAAAGACGCCGCATCAGTTCGTGCTTCATTGCAGAATCCAACATGCAAAATCGCTGCTGGCCAAGCCAAGCCATTCTATTCTTGATGTCGCGCTCGCATCCGGTTTTCGAACGCATCAGCATTTCTCCAGAATATTTCGCCGCCAGGTCGGAGTGCCGCCCAGCGCATATCGTGCACAACTTTGACGATATTTGTTAACTAGTCCTGACTGAACAAGATTTATCTTGCTTCACGCCGTTCCATATGCAGCTCGAAAGCAGCCGAGTGGGCGAGGGTAAATTTATCGCCATCGCGCAGCTTGGCAGCTACGCCCGGCTGGAGGGGCCGGCTATGCAGGAAGGTTCCGTTCGAACTATCGAGATCAATGAGATAACAGTTGTTACCGCGCTTGTGTACCTCGCAGTGAAAGCGGGAGACTTGCCGGTCAGGATCGCGGACCAGCACTTCATTCTTTTTGCCACCGTCCATGGCGACGCCGCCAATGTGCGTAACTTCCTGGTTTAGAAGATAACGCTTGCCCTTGTCGACACCGTCAAGAGCAACCAGATATGCATTCACTGTCTTTCCACGGCGGCGCCAGAAGAAGATCAGTAGGCCGGAAAAAGCGAGAATACCGCTTCCGCAAAGACCGGTGCGAAGCAAAAGGCGATTTCTGATTCTCGAATGTATCAAGGTATGCAGTCGATCCACCTCCGGACCGCTGGCTCCGAGACGTTGCGCATCGTTCAGGCGGTCCTGCGCTTCATTCAGGTTTCCTCTTAATAGAGCATCCTGCGTTTCAAGGACAAGTGCAGAACGCCGCGCGCTATTCGCCTCCACTTTGGCAGTGGAGGCCTGTTCCTCCCGCCTGCCTTGCTCGCGTTGCGCATTCGTTGCATCGATCTGTGCCTGTGCTTTGTCCAGGCGCTGCTGCGCAGGCATATCGCCGGGATCAATCATGAGGATCTGCTTGTTAATGCGTACAGCATCCTCCGGAGTCGCGGCACTTAACGCATCCACGGTGAGCTTGCGAATCTGCTCCTGTTGAGCTTTCTCCTGCGGAGATTGCCCAGGCAGTATCATCGGCACAGCCACAGGCGCGGCGCTGGAAGGCGTAGTTGGCGTTGGAGCAGCCGCTACCACAGGCGCCGGCGGCGGTGGTGCTTCTGGCCCCTTCGGCAGGCTAGCCACTTTTACGTCGCGCAAGTCGAGTGCGGCTTTGTCGTTTTGAATACGAAAACCCAGAGGACCGGCGGCTGCGTGGTAGATGCCTTCCGGTCGGGAATCATAGTAGTCGGTTACAAGCGCGCCGTTGACCCAAACTGACAAACGATGCGTGCGAGCGACAACTGTGCAGGTAAAGTATTGTCCCGCGTTTACAGAAGCAGCGCGCGATTTCTGCAGCTTGACCAAACCACCCATGCCGAAGGATTTCCCGTCCTGTAATTCGCGGTCGGTAGCGCTATCGACACCGACCAGGTAGCCGGACTCAAATTGATTCGGCGTCCCGCGAAAGAACATTCCGATTCCGATACCCTCCTCTTTGCCCATGGACTTCGCCGTAAACTGTAGAACAAAGTCGTCATAGGCAGTGGTTGATTCCAACTGGCCGACGCCACCCGCTCCGTGAATTGTGCCTTGCCCGGACCACGTCACGTTCTGAGGAGGTTTTGGCTTGCCTGACAGTCCTGGAATTGGTAAATGCAGCTTCGATTTGCTCTGTGGCGCAGGAGCAGACACAGCCTTCCAGCCATCCAGGTTGGAACCGTTATAAAGCGGATCGAGTCCCAGTGGTTTGAGCGCTATCGAGCGAACTTCCACTCGTGTGCCGCGCGGCGCGGCGAATTCAAAGTACCCCACCCAGTTCTTCGTGCTTTTGCCGTCGGCAGTAATTTTTCCGTTGAGGCTCGCGACCAGATGTGTGCCTTCCGCCTGCACCTCGTAGGTGTTCCAGCCGCTTGATGCGGAACTTGCAGCCGCACCGCTTATTCCAGCGATCGTGCCGTCATTCAGTGAGAGCGTGTAACCGGATTGCGCAGGCTTGCTTTCCGGATCGGCACGCAGCAGCAACATGGCAGGGCCCGTTATACGAGCCTCAAACTTCAGATCAAAATCGGAGAAGGATGCGGTGGTGCGCAACGAGTCTGACTGGGTGGGGTCCGAAACGAGTGCATTCGCGTTTACCTGCCATTCTCCACTAGCGGAGGTCCAGCCAAAACGTGAAGTCCCATCAAAAAGGCGAATCCAGCCTTGCGCGGCCTCATCTGGTGGCAAATAGGAGACAAATACCAGGGGCTGGGCTCTCGGCGTGATGAGAAGAAGCGAGACAGCCGCAGCAAATGACAACCTGCTATGCCGTGGTCTTAACATCCTTGGAAATATCAAAGGTGAGTCCTGTTTCTTCTGTGTAGTGAAGGTGGAGCTTCTGTCCATGTTCAATCTCACCGGCAATCAACGCTGTGGCAAGCCGCGAGAGCACAACCTGCTGCATGGTTCTGCTTACTGGCCTTGCGCCGTATTCCGGATCATAGGAGAGTGTCGCCAGATACCTAAGCGCAGTCTCATGGACGTGCATTTCGATTTCACGTTCCTCTGCTAGTTTTTTGCGCAAGCGGTCGAGAGAGTGGCCAACGATGCGTTCAAGCTCGATGGAAGTGAGGGCATCAAACGGGACAACCTGCGAGATGCGGTTGTACAACTCGGGTCGCAACGTGGCGCGCACTACCTCCAGTAGAATTGCGCGGCGCTCTTCAGAATCTTCGCTCGCGGCCATTGCTTCGCGCGCGCCCAGATTCGAAGTAAACAGAATGATGGAATTCGAAAAATCGCAGAAGCGTCCCTTTGCGTCGGTCAGCCTACCCTCGTCGAGCACACTCAAAAGCAGATCCAGGACCTCCGGATGCGCTTTCTCAACCTCATCAAAAAGAACAATGGAATAGGGACTACGCCGCACCCGCTCGGTGAGGTAGCCACCTTCGTCAGAGCCAATCAAGCCGGGCCGTGCGCCGATCAGGCCGCTGACCGATCCCTTTTCCTTGTACTCGCCCATATCAATGCGAATCAACGCCGTCTCATCGTCGAAGAGGGCATCTGCCAATGCTTTAGCTAGTTCCGTCTTTCCAGTGCCGGTAGGCCCTACGAAGAGAAACGAGTTCGGTTTGCGCTGTGTTTCCAGGTCCGCGCGCATACGTCTGACAGCCTCCGCGACGGCGAGCACTGCCTCAGGCTGACCGAAGACTCGCTCCGACAGCCGGTCTTCCAGCTTCACCAGTCTCTGGCGTTCACTTTCAAGCATGCGGTGGATCGGAATGCCGACGCGGTCCGCAACAACTTCTGCAACATGCTCAGCGCGTACTTCGTCGAGCAGGGAAGGACTGTAGCCAGCGCTCTCTTCAAGCTCCCGCGCAAGATCGTTGCGCTGTGCTTCAAGATACTGCAGTGAGCCATAGCGAATCTCGGCGGCGCGCGTGATGTTACCCGCTGCCTGTGCCTCGGCAAGGAGTGTAGTTTGTTGTTCGATCGCCTGCTTGGTGCTCTGTAGCTGCTCGGAGGTCTGCTTCTGCGCCAGCCATTGGGTGGTCAGCTTATCAACGCGGTCTGCGAGTGCGGTAACCTCATTCGAAAGCATGGAGAACTGCTTCGCATCTGTAGACATGCTCTCAAGTTCGAGCCGCTTGTCGGAAAGTAGACGCTCGAGCGTGTCAATCTCTCGTGGCTTCGACTCCTTCTGCATACGGATACGCGCAGAAGCTTCGTCCAGGATGTCGATCGCTTTATCAGGTAGAAAGCGCGCTGGCAAATAACGCCGCGAAAGCTTGACCGCTGCGCGCAGGGCTTCATCAGCCAGACGAATGCCATGATAGGCCTCATAACGGGGCCGGATTCCGCGAAGGATCACCAGCATCGCTTCGTCTGTCGGCTCCTTGACGACGACTACGTCAAAGCGGCGTGCAAGTGCCCCGTCCTTCTCAATCTTTTCGCGATACTCGTCAAACGTTGTAGCTCCAACGCAGCGCAGCTCGCCGCGCGCAAGAGCCGGTTTCAGAATGTTGGCAGCATCCATGCCTCCTTCATTCGCGCCTGCTCCCACGAGCGTGTGCAGTTCATCGAGAAAAAGAATGATCTCGCCTTTGCGCGCCCTACACTCATCGACAATGCCTTTAATACGCTCTTCGAATTCTCCGCGATACTTCGCGCCAGCCACCATGGCCGTAAGGTCAAGTGCGAGTACCTTGCAATTCTTCAGAGATGAGGGGACATCGCCCGCAGCGACGCGCAGGGCTAGCCCCTCAGCAATGGAGGTCTTGCCTGTGCCAGGATCCCCAATACAGACCGGATTGCTCTTGGTCTTGCGCAGCAGTATCTGCATCACGCGGCGAATCTCTTCATCGCGCCCCACGACAGGCATAAGCTCCCCGCTGCGAGCAAGCGCGGTAAGGTCGCGAGTGAATCGCGTGAGCAACTTGCCAGGAGCGTTTACTCCAGCTCGCGTGCTGGATCCATCTGCTGCTGCCGTGCTGCCCAAAACTTCGCGGGTGGAATCACTCTGATTCTGTGCTGCCGTCAAGGTTTTGCGTGTGATGCCGGCGGCGCGCAGCTCCTTCGCAATTTCCTCGCCGTGCACCGCAATCGCCTGTATGAAGTCTATGGGCTCGACCGTCTCTGCGCCGCGCGCTTCCATCTCTTCGAACGAACGCTCGATCAGGTTGCGCAGTCCGCGCGAAGCTACCGGGCGTCTACCCGGCTCAAACGTGCTCTTGGGCAGCCGGTTGAGTCTTCCCGTAAGGTCAGCGAGTACAGGCGCAATCGAAATGCCTGCACGTATGAGTAACGCTGTCATAGCCGTTTCTTCATGGAACAGAATAAAGAGCAGATGCTCGGGTGCGATGCTGGCGTGCCCGCGTTCTTCTGTAAAGAGACGCGCACGATCGAGTGCGCTTTCAAAGTCTGCAGACAACTTGTCCAGTGGAATGGTCATGCAATACTCTCCGTTTTCTCTCTATTCAAGGCGCCGTCTGCGGGGCGGGGAAACGGGGCTTTCTACTACAGGTCTGGGTTCAGGAGCAGCGGCCTGCTCATCGCGAGGATTCCACGAATTTCGCGATACGTCGGGCCGAGCCTGCAATGGCGATCTGAATGGGCCGGACGCCTGGTCACCGCGGACCGCGACAGGATCCATTTCTTCGTGTAGCCGCGACGACTGGCTCGCGCGAAGCGATGTGTCTATTTGCTGGCCTGCGGGGCTTCTTCTCTCCAAATCCTGAGCATAGAAGCGATGGCGTACAAACAAGAGAGCTGTCTTTACGTTGAATTGCGCCGGCACAGAGACCCGCAGGTCAGTCACCGACGCAATGTCTGGCGCGTCAAAATCGAACTCCACATTTTTCTGTCCAGCAAAACGTACCTGCGCAACGCCGTGGATTGGGGCGCGGCGCGATCCGCTTCCTTCATTGATACGAATTTCAACGGGCACTCGCGTGTCCGCCGCGTATTCATGCTCTAACTCGGCGGTGAGAATGATCCTGTATTTCTCGCGTCCCTCAAGACGGATGCCAGCGAAGTGGAATGCCATCTCGTCACCGAAGCCCTGCAAGCGCGCAGGCTTGGCTGCCAGTTTGTAGAGTGCGCTCCCGCCCCGATCGAAGACGAAGTTCATTGTGTCAAGAGTGGGGCTTACGCGGAAATCAATATACTTCCCTTCAAGAGCACGCTCGAGCATCTGCAGGTTGCGCAGCGATTGCTGCGCGAGGCGCACCTCCAGGCCTAAATCATCTTCGACACGCCAGCGCCTCGAACTTCTTAATAATTGCTTCTGTTGCTCTACCAGAGGCACGAACTCCGTTTCACCCGCATTTTTCAATGCGTCGAAGTACTGCTGCACTGGCGGACTCAGGTCAAGGCTCACGGCAGCGCTCTGCGAGAACAAACGGAGATGGCCGAAGAATTGAGACGGAGGCTGTACAGGATTGAGGCAGCTATGGAGACAGGTCTCAATAGCTGGGATGATGCGCTTGACGAACTCAAGTGTGTCGCGGTCGATGCCGACATCAATGCCGCGCTCCCGTGTAAGTTCTATGTATTCCTGCATGGCGCGATGCAATTCGATGAAGCGGCGGGACAGAGAAGAGAGTTGTTCGACAATACGCCGCCATGCAACGCTGAGTTCGCTGAAGGCAGTCAGGTTCGTGCAGGGAGGGATGTAACTCGAGTCCTTTTCATATGCGATGCTGCTTTCGGAACGGCGCAGTCGACTCACGGCGATTGCATGCTGCGTGTCCTCTCCATGTGGCTGCAGTGTGAGACGGTAGGCGCGAACTCGCTCTGTCTGCATCTGCGGGTTGTGCTCATCGCGCGGGCCGTCAAGCACAGTATAGGTATGGGGTAGCGCCACGATATAAATACGCGTCTCGCTGACTCCATCGAGATCCGCCTTGTTGAACTCTTGATGAAGCGGGTAATCGGGCACAATCTCAACCGGCGTGCCGGCCATGGTTAAGCCGCGGCATTGGGTCACTGTGATGCGTAACGTGTGTTCATCCTCCGAGAGTGTGACAATCGGGTCATGCCGTACGGCGCCGAATTCGCTTTCCGGCAGTCGTGGACCGCCGCCAATCAACCCGAAGGCATCGTGCGCATAGCGCAGCATCCAGAGCATCGTCGCTTCGTAGAAGCGCTCCTGACGCAAGAAGTGTTCGGGCGCCACGAGCATCCCGAATTCCCAATTGACTGCATTGTGGCGAACGTCATTCGGGTTCATGCACTTGCTCCTCTACCCAGGTGAAAGTTGAGACCGATGCGACTGTTTTTCGAGGCGATACCCAGGTGCGGTGCCTCGCTGACGTCTTCAAGAATCCATGTAATGGAATGATTCTGATAGGCGCTCATGCAAAGGTCTGTTGTCATCTGAATCAGTCGGAGGCCACGCTCAGACTGAAAACGGACATAGGTATCGAGCGAGACTGGGCCTAATTGGATCGTGATAGAGTCCGTGTCAATTTGGCGATCACCTACGATAAAGTCACGCCCAAGACGGCTTGCCCTGAAGCCGAGAAGTGAATGCTCTTGCGACGCGAGTGAGCGATGCGCACTACGGTAGTGGAACTGATAAACAGGAAGACCAAGAAGAAAGAGAAAGGCCAGTTGTATCCCGATCTCCCGGCCTGCCATGCGCGCCAACGTAGGAGCAAGCAGAGCGAGCGGGTAGAACATCTCCTCTGGCCATGCTGACGATTCCAGACCGAAAAGCGCAAGCCAGCGACGGCAAGCGGCATATTTACCTGGGCCAATCTTAAAGAGGGGGGCTCCTGCCCGAAGCCACTGTGCCGCTTTCTGCACGGGATCATCAAAAAGCCGGCAAAGCTCGCGCGTACCTATCTCGGCCTCTCCACCAGACTCGCGCATAGGCAGCGGCAATGCTTCAAAGAAACCGAAACCGGAAATCCACAGCGTAACCTCTACAGAAGGAGAGAGCCGGGTGCGAGGCGGAGGGGACTGACGCACCACTTGCAGGATGGGATGTCCCGGACCAGCCATGCGCAGTGTCAGCCGCGAATCAGCTATACCCAACGTTTCGAGCACATGCACCGCCGAGTCTACCGTGTGCACAAAGCCAGCCGTGCCGCGCGCGAAGTCAGGCATCACAGAATACTGCTCTGGAGATGGTGAGATCATTCCCATGCCAACTCCAAATCTGCTTCCACGTCGAGCGGCATCCGCTCTGCGAGGAAATCCTGCAGATCCATCACGAGGACACGCGCCTCTTCATCCGGAGCGGCAAATCGGTCGCGCACCGCAGTCACCGTGATGCGATGCAGGCGGCGCAGTCCGCGCTCGCTACGCGCGAGTACAGGATGCACGTCGATACTGATGATGCGGCGATCGAAGGAGCGAATCGAGACTTCAAGGTCGGTGCGCGTCAGCAGACGCTGTCGAGACAACACGGCCTCAGAGAAGCGTCGTTGCGCTGCGTGCAGGCCTTCTCCATCGGAGCCGCCTGCGCCCGCTGTGATGTTCTCAACCGTGAGACCATGCACTGGTGCTTTCGCGAAGCTCTGCAATCGCGCAACGCCCATCTGGTTGCCAGCCGCCCCAGTAGTCATCCAGAGACGGATATTCGCATAGGCTTCATCTTCGCCGTTTGGCATCTTCCCGGGAAATAGCGTCATGTATCCCTGGTGCATTCGATATCTCCCAACGCCCGGCTGGAAGGATGGTTGGAACTCGGGAAGATATGTCTCACCGCTTTCACCGGTAATGGAGAGTGGAGCAACAAGAAACGACCGACCGCCTGTTTCTTTGCTGATGGGAATGGTTGTGCCGTTCTCTGCGAAGTGCACTGTCTGGTTCGAGCATTCAACGTTGGAGGCGCTTTGTGCATTGAGATAAACAGCCGAGAGGGCAGTGTGCAAGGGATCGATCCGTGAATCGAGTTGAATGCGCAGCCATGCGCGCGGCTTGAAGAAAAGCGCGGGACGCTCAAAGATCGATCGGATCGGAGCCTCGAGCCCATAGGGAGCTTCGCAGCGGAAGTGACGCTCCGAGGGGATCGCTGGGAGTACAAAGCATTTACCCTGCCAGAAGCCGCCGGGCAGCATGGGTGTTTCTTCGTGCTCCGGAGTCGACGCTGCCTCGTCTGTTCTTTGAAGCCACTGCAGTTGGCGCTGGCCTGCGTTCAGGTTGCGTGGCCGAAGCACACCTGGAGCTTCGAACCTTCCGTTGTTCGAGGCGAGACACCAATTTTCACTCTCCAGCCTGGCATTCAACAACGTCGCCTCCGGGCTGGTTTGGAGAAAGATCCCGTGCCGTGAAAGATAGGACGGACTGAGATTTTCAATCGCGATGTAGATTGCCGGATGCACACCCAACGCCGCAGGAACAGGGCCATAAGATGGACCAGCGCGCAGGCTTTCCCCCGGAAGTTCGATCCCGCTCAACAAGCGCAGCTCCCCAACCGGCGCTGCTCCAAGGTGACGATGACCTTCAGGTGGGCGCTGGTAGACGAACACCGCTGCGATGCGCGCAGAAGAGACCGATATGCCGTAATCCGTGGTGAAGCTCATTCGTCCACCACTTTCCGGCTCACCGGTCAAAGTGGTGCCTGCTCCCACATGCAACGGGTCAGCCTGACAACCGTAACGCACCACTAATTGCGCCGGATGTGCGAATCGGCGCTCAAAACCCAGCCCTTCCAGAAGCTCATCCAGCAGTGCAGTCTTGAGCCTGTCCGTGTCTGACGATAGAGCGTGAATCTGCGCGGCCAACGTGCGAAAAAGCACGGCCAGCACGGGATCAATGAGCGTGGATTCGATCCCGTACTCCCGCAGGTATCGGCGAAAGTCATCACGAAGTTTCAGGTCAATCTCTGCCGCGCTCGAATTCATAGAACATATCCCGCGGCGCGGTCACTGCCGCTTTCGCGCAGCATCAGTGTCACACCGCACTTTTCCATCCCATGTCCCGTCCATCGCGCACGATCGCCTGGGAAATCTTTTTCGTCTCTCTCCGGGATAAGCGAGTCAACGCAATAGCGTGTAAGTCCAAGGTCGACAAGCACGGTATTAATTTCTTCCGCAGTCGTTGCCGTTAGACGAGCCCTCGACTCCGGCGACAAGCCTTCTTTGGAAACTTCTGGAAAGAATTCGCGAAAGCCGAATAACTGGTGTCCAGCCCAGGAGCCTCGCGGTGTCCGCGCCATGATCTCAAGCAGCATCACATACGCGTCCCGGTCATCAGTCTTCTGCAACAGGCCCCGTGACAGGCGCAGGGGAAAAGCAATCGAAGGAGTCGAAAGATTTTCTTCAATATATGTCGGGGCCAACGCCGTAACTCCTGCAAGGACGGAAGCGTGCTGCATATAAAAGAGAAGAATGCCCGCGATGCAATGAGAGCACCGCGGACAAAGCGCGACGCGTTGCCGTGCTTAGTTCCCCATGGTGATGTCTTTGAAGTTCTGCTGGTTCATCGCTGGCTCAAGTTCGAGCGTGAGCAGGTGATTCACAGTCGAAAAGCTGCTCGAGTCGACATTTCCATCCGGAGTCGATGTCGGCAGCGGGTTCCCGGTTTCAAAGCGGCTGATCCAGCCCTTGAACTTGTAGCTGCACAGAGCATCCTTCTTTGCGTCGTCTTTCCAGTATTCGATCTTCATGTCGACAATCTTGTCGCGGGTTACGACATTCGCAAGACTGAAGAGCTGTTGCAGCGTGCTGTATGGAATGTTTGTATCGTCGTGAAAGTCGATATAGATCTTGATCGCGGTAGAAAGCGTGCCCATTTCCGGCATACCAGCGCGATCCTTCAACGTGGCAAAACGCACTGTGCTGGCCAGTGCGTCGAACTTGTTTCCATCTACAGTGACTGTGCTGCGCAATGGACTTGACATGTGGGTCGTCCTCTCTCTTCCTTCGGCTGTGGGTTTCGGTTGAACTTCAGGCCGCCGGTGCAGCCGCTTCCGGAGAGCGCCCAGGATGCGGTCACTCCACATGCCCGGCCCCATCTGCGTTTAGCGGATGCACACTATCGGCCTGCCGGCTCCTGCTTTGCTCCCTCAGAAGCAAACTCGGGGGTATCGATCTTGAGGCGGAAGCTCTCACCGGGCCCGGTCGGCATGATTTCGAGCTTGAGGTCGCAGATGCCCTGCATACGCTTGTTCGCATCGCGATCGATCTCCAACTTGTAGTCGATTAGAGTGCCCGCTTCGACCTGCTCCTGCAACATGCGCGCGATTGGCTTCTCGATGGCTTCATCCATGAACTCGCGTGTGAGTACCTGGCCTGCCACCTGCAACAGATAGTGCCGGCAGCATCGTTCGATGTAGCGGATGATGCGATAGGAGGTGAAGAACTTATACACTCCGTAAGGGTCGTCGGCGAGCGTTCTGCAGCCAAAGAAGCAGAGCTTGTTATCTGCATCACGGATGACCGGGATGAGCTGGCGCTCCATGCTGATATGTTCCATCTCGCTGATGAGCGGCTCGATCCTGGCCTTCTCGGGACCGCTGACCTGGCCGAAGCGCGAGCCAACCGGACCCTGTGCCATGCCCGCGCTATCGTCCGTGCGAGCCACGGCGCCGGCGAAGGCAAGCGACGGAGGACCATACAGGTCATCACCGTTGTCAATCGTCTTCTCGAACCAATGCTTTGGACGTAACTGTAAATAGCCCATGACAACGACATCTGCTGCCGCCCGATCCTCAGGCCGCTTAAGAAATTCGTATTTGCCGCCAGGTCGGAAATTCCGTTCTACGTTCTGAAACGATTTCTCGTCATCGATGTCGGTAATGAGCAGGATGCCCCATTGGTTCGCGATGTTTTCCAGACGCTCCCGAACCAACTGGTTGATCCATCCTGGAATGACTAGATTGCAGATATCATCGCGGAAGTTAAAGTTATCGTTGCGCTTCTTGCAAAAGTTTTCTATGGCCGCAACGGTCATGCTATATACGTCTTTCATCTGACGCGGGTCTGCATTCCAGATGAATAACTCGACTGGCTTCCGCTGCTTGCCGTCGTAGACTTTTGTGTTGTCGAAGAAGGTTTGCAGCTCGCGATAGCTACGCTCGATAGGTCGCAGCTGCACAAAAACCTGCCCCAGAAGCTCATCCCGCATCTCTTCCGCACGGTTGATCTGCGATTGCAGCTTGTTCAAAGTTTCTTCAAAGCTGTCCTCCTCGCTCAGCAGAGAGGTCACGTCAGAAAGTTGAACAAGAAATTCGCGTGCGTTCTGCGGAGTGAAAATGGAGGTGATCGAGCGGTTTTCATCGATCAAGCCAGGATGCAGATCGGCAAAGATCTCTAACAAAACGTCGCGCGCCGGTGCGTCTCCCAGAATTTCGCTGGTAGATTTTGTAAGCGTCTCCATTTACTTTTCTCCTTCCACGACTTTGTCGAGCTCATCCCGCAACTGCTCCAGAGCGGCGATGATCTGCCGCCGTTGCTCTGGATTGCTCCATGCCCGCCGCACCGCAGGCAGCTTCCAGCGGTCCTTCAGTCGGTACATCAGGTCGATGTTGTTCCTCAGGTCGGCAAGGTCGTTGCGTAGATACGTTACCGAGCCATCTTCTGCCCTGATCTCCTGGCGAGTCATGATATTGGAGGGCTCGAAATCCTTGATGCTGCGAAAGCGCAGTTCCGCCTGGAATTCCGTCTCTTCCGCGCCCGCCAATCCTTTAAACTTCATCTGCGGATTGAATTTCTCGAAGGCGTGCTGGAGCGACTCCACCATATCCGGCTCTTCATTCTCTGAGTGAGCCTCACGTCCCACCTGCTCCAATGTCATGGGCATTGTCACCGCGCAGGTGCTTGTAGGGACCTTGCGAACGGCGGGCCGGACACCCTGGCGCTTCACATCGATGATCGGCATAGATCTCCTTCCATTAACTCAACCGCGTTTTATTTGGATCAAATCCTGTGACTGGACGAACAATCGTATGTTCACCGGGGCTGCGTATGGGCAACCGCATACCGCGACCCGCCGTCTCAAATCCCGGTGGCGCCTGCCGGAATGCAGCCTGATTGTCTCGACGCTTCAGTGGCTCCGCACCTGGCCAGTACTCTGGCCGGACCGGCCGTGCTGTGCGATTGTCGTATCGTTCGGGCCAGACCAGTCTAGGCACGCCAAACCACAGCACGGCCAGCAGCGCGGCGAGGGCTGCAAAGACAAAGAATGGGCGCAGGAAGAGCAGGAGCGATCCACGATCAAGCCGTGCATTTGTCAGGAAAGCGCGCTGCTCGGCGTCCGTCGCCGTGCCCTCAAACGAAGGGGTTGCAACAGGGGGAGCAACCCACAACGCCTGGCGATTCTCAACGAGCACGGCCCCATCTGCCAGTGTGACCTTGGCACGGAAGCGGACGACTCGTCCAGCGAGGAGCGTGCGTGATCCAAGGCTCTCAGGCGCCTGGAGCGTCACTGTCAGGTTTCCGTCCTGCGGAAGCTGCCGCAGCTGAAAAGCTTTATGCAGGGCATCAAGATCAAAAGTGATCAGTGGTGGACGCGTTCCCAGGCGGGTCATCGCCACTTCGTCAATAGACTGTCTGTTGCCGAGCCCTATGGGCAGAACGTCGACCCCTGACTGCTGCACTGCGGTCGCGGCTGCAGTCAGTCCACTCGGCCCGGTAAGCAGTTCCTGGTCATCTCCGGATTGTGGCCGCACGTCGTTTGTTCCATCTGTCAGCAGAATAAGGCGCGGCTGTTCCTCATCGGCGCGACGATGCTGCTGAAGAGTCTCCACGGCATCGCGCACAGCCGAGTACAAAGCTGTATTGTTACGAGGCTCCGGTCTGGGCAGCACGTCCAGCTCTGTTTCCGCTGCGGCCCGCGTATCCACAAAGCGTGCAGCGGTGATGGTCTTCGCGACATCGCGGCTGGCAAATGGAACAATAGCCACGCGGTCCTGACCATCGGAAAAATTCTTCAGGTATTCGGCTGCGGCTCCTTTTGCAGCTTCAAAGCGGGATTGACCTGCGAGATCGTTGGTCAGCATACTGCCGCTTACGTCGAAAAGCAGAAGTGTGGTCTGCGGACGTCTCGCCCGGTTTACGCTGCCCGCAGTCGTCACTGCGTGGAATGGCCTAACAGGTTGCCCGTCTACTTGAATTTCTATATGCGACGCCAACTGGTTGGCGGGCGGGAGCTGCACATTCACGGGGCTTCCCGTTTCGTCAACGAAGTCAAACTGCAATCGAAAACAGGGATCAGCACCTTCGGGTTCGCACTCAATCAGCATCGGCTTGCTGAGAAAGTCGAGAGAGGTGGACTGCCCGCGCGCAGACATCTGCTGCCATCCCATGGCTGCGAGAAGAACTGCGAGGATGCGGATAACCATTTTCATGGTCGCGCATGCCCCGCTTTCTGCTTCGCAATGAACATGAGGGTCGTGCGACCAAGCATGATCAAGGTCTGGTCATGCAGCTCGTATGGAGAGGTGACAGAGCGGTTCTGCGCTTTGAGTACGAAGCGGCGCAACCCTGCCTCGGACATAACATCAGGATGGCGGGTGACATAGAAGCGGCCGTCTCGACCATAAATGCGCGCGTGACGTGGAGCGACCGATCCATCAGGAAGATAGATGTCTACTTCTCGTCCGTAAGTCGACTTAGATAGATCAGCGCTCTGGCTGCCGAGCACATAGCTATCTCCTTCCTGAATGGCCCATTCTTTCTTGCCGAGCTTACTCGACGCTCGTGGATCACCGCTGTTCACAAACCGCAATACAGCGTCGCGGAGGAGGATCGGCGCAAAAGCAATCCCAAAGCTGATTCCGGCGCCAGTAAGCACAAAGGCGATTGCTTGCGATGTACCCGGCAGCCACTGGCTGAGAGTGCCAAAGACCATCCCGCCGAGAAAGCCTCCGCACATTCCACCCACCATGCCATGCGCGATCCGGGCGCGATTCACCGAAATCCAGCGCGCACCTAATCCAGCCCCAATCAGGGCACCGCTCACCATCCAGCCAAGCACCGTGCCCAGAGGAAGCGCTCCGGGCAGCGCCGTACGCAAGGGCAGATGTAATGCGCCCGATAGCATCCCCGCGCCAAAACCAATCATAGCGCCCATGGCAACCCATCGTGCCTGCACACGATTGCCTGCCCATTTCTCATCAAATGCAACGGTAAAACCGCCAATGAATCCGCCCAGCAGCGCGGCGGCCATGACCGCGGACGGCCACGCTGGAGAGCCTGCCGGTATCAGAAGAACGAGGAGTGCCTGAGAAGCCCAAGCGAGCAACCCGGCTGTCCCGCCCGCGAGCGACATAAAATAAAGCGTTTGATAGATATTCATGCAGAAGCTGGGGACTCCGTGCTAAGCACAGCGATGAAATACCCTTCGGGCATTCCGTGCCGCACAAAGTGCACTTCACATTACTGTTGTGAATTGTCCTCATTTGCAAGCCACCTGAAGTGTCCATTCCTACGTTTTCTTGTCCAATTTAGCTGGAATATTTCATTCAAGATATTTGCGTTGAATAGATGACTCTTTACTAACTCAAAAGTATTTACGCACTTTGTATACTGGGGAAGCTTTAGACCTCTTCACTTAGAGGTATCTCCCGGAGTGTGCTTCGTGTTCCGCCAGGTTCTAGTTGCAGGTATAGGCGTGCTTGGCTCAGAGGTTGTGAAGAACCTTGGACTTATAGGTTGTGGAGCGGTGTTTCTTGCCGATGCAGATGTGCTGGAGAACAAGAACATTGCGCGATCCGTACTGCTGCGCGAAGGAGCCGCGATTGGCCAAAGCAAGGTTTCGTATGCTCTTGATCGACTGCAAACGTGGTTTCCGCAGACTCGCTGGAGTGGGATGCCGGTGGAAATCGCAGATGTTAAGCCGGAACAGTTTTTGCAGGCCGAAGTGCTCTTCAGCTGTGTCGATACAGATTTGGCTCGTACAGAGATCGCTGCTCTCGCTGCGCACTACCGGTTGCCAGTCTGCGATGCCGGCCTGGGCGGCGTGAGCACTCGTGTTGGCCGCGTGTCATGGTTTCCAGGCGCTGACTCTGCTGCCTGCTTCGCGTGCATGCTTTCCATCAGGCGGCGTGCTGAACTGTTCAGCATGTGGGAGTCAGATGTGCATGCCTGCTGGGCGCACGAGCGAAATGAACAACCTGCGTGGACAAGTACGGCGACCATGTCTTCCATTGTGGCCGGCCTCCAGGTAGAGATTGCTCTTTCCGCAACAAAGAATACAAAGGAATCTTTCTCTGTGCATCTCGATCTCGACCATGCGCCTCTTTCTCAAACAATCCAGCATAGTCGTAGCGTAGGGTGTCCGCTGCATTCTGAGATGTCCGGAGCACTGTTCCCGATCTGCACACTCGCAGAATGCAGCACATGTGGCAAGCAGTTTTCCCCGCACCGGCGTATTGCCTGGGTTCGGCGCTGGGGCGCGTGCCCATTTTGCAATGGCCGTGATCTTATCATCCGCGATAGCCTCCGAAACGAGATGATGGAGAACGCTTCATGACGCGGCTGCGTACGTACGTTCTGCTTGCAGCGCTTGGTGTATTCGCAGCGGTCGTGCAGCTGGTTGCTACGCGATGGGGACTTGTCGGTGATCTTGTCGGCGGTCTTCTCTGCGGAGCGATCCTACTTGGGGGCATGCGCGCGTTTGCGTTCGATGTCGAACATATCTATCTGCCTCCTCTTGTCGCAGCGGCTGCCAGCCTGTTGGGTCTTGCTTTTGAAAAAGCTGGGTCGGAAGTCATCTATTCGCCTGCGGCCTGGGCCGCTCCGCTGCTGGCGGGGCTTCTGTCCGGAGCTCCTGCGCTCGGCATTAGCATGCGCGGAGCCAGGTGCCAGCTCTGTCACGGCAAGTTACGTCGGTTGCTTTCTTTTTCATGCCCCCGCTGTCAACTGGTGGCTTGTGAGAACTGCTGGCACTTTGAACGCGGCAGATGCTCCTTGTGCGAAACAAATCAAGTCCCGCTGTTTCCTCTTGATTTCTCGTGGTGGCAGGAAAACTTCGGCTCACAAGCGCATGGTGGCCGGTGCGGTCTTTGCCTACGATTAGCGGATTGGGATGTGGCACATTGGCCTTGCAAGGGCTGCGGAAATGGCCAATGCCGTGCCTGCTGGGATGACAACAATGGTCAATGCAGCCGATGTGGATGGACCATCCCAGATCTGCCTACCGATGTAAGAGAGTATGTCGCCGCAGGGACGCGTCCAGAAAAGTTAAACAGATAGGTTTTATTTGCAACGCTTGGATAGCAGGGAGAACCGCAATGCCAAAATATCAGATGCTCTTCGATACAGTTCGGGCGGAGCAAAAATTCAATGTTGACATCGATGAACAGGAAACACTCGATACCACTCTTGACGAGATACTCTTCGAGTTAAGAGAGCGAGGGGACTATCTGAAAGGCGAGGGACAACCACAGGTGATCTGGAATAGTCTTTCACTCGACTTCTCAGTCCCTCTTCCGGAACAAGGTGTGCGGGCAAACGATATTCTCCGCGTGTCAACGATTGTGTTGAATGGTTGAGATATGCAGATAAGCATGCGCAACCGGCGTATGGAGGCAGAGTGGAAACTTCTTGAAGCCTTGGTGGAGGCAAACCGATCAGTGTTTGCTTACATTGTTCGCTTGCAGGATGAATTTCGCATTGCTATGCGAGAGTCTCCAGCATGGGTTAGCAGAGAAAGTGGGCGGCAGGTCGAAACAGAGCACTCTCTTCGATATGTATACCCTCGTTATTATCCATCCCTACCGTTAGAGGGCTATTTTGTCCGCCCTATCTTGCACGTCAACGTTGACCCAGTGACAGGATTTGTTTGCCTTTGGAGGAATTACCGTCCAGAGCAGACGATCGTGGACGCCCTCCTGATCACACGCGCCATAATGGCCTGCAAGGCCGCGAACTGGGACGCTGCGCATCGCATGCAGCAAGACATTTTCGTGGATTCTGCGGAATACTGTGCCTTGCCGATGCCGCCCCTGACTGTACCCGCGAACTGCCGCCCGCTTCTATCCCATCAAACGAGCAGGCGACGCCTTTCCACCGAGTTCCATGACCACGCACCACAAGAGAGCAACTTTGCGTTTTCTGATACTGAGTGATATCCACGCAAATTGGGAAGCCTTGAATGCTGTTCTGCGCGATGCCGTGGGCCGGCGGTACCAGGCGATTCTTTGCCTCGGCGATATCGTGGGGTATGGACCGAATCCGAATGAAGTGACTGCATGGGTCCGTGCACATGCAGACGTGGTCATTCGAGGCAACCATGACAAGGCCTGTTCAGGAGCATCTGCTTTCGATTCTTTCAACGCAGCGGCGCAATGTTCTTCACGTTGGACCAGAGAGGAATTGCTTGACGAACACACGCAATGGCTGCTCAACCTGGATCGGGGCCCGGTGCTGGTGGAAGACTTCGATCTTGTCCATGGCGCACCCGACGATGAGGACCGCTACATGTTTCACGAACATGAAGCAGAAGCAGGCTTACGTTATGCAAGCGAGCAACTCACCTTTTTCGGACATACGCACGTGCAAGGAGGCTTTGTCGGAGAATTGTATCGGCGGAGCTTTGAGGTATCTCGCCTGCATGCCCTTCCCGATCAGATGGCGATCATACCGGATCGAAGATATCTCCTGAATCCCGGTGCTGTCGGGCAGCCACGCGATGGCGACGCACGCGCGGCATACTGTATCTATGACTCGGCGATGAAAGTCGTGGAATTCTGCCGTGTCGACTATGACATCCGCACCGTTCAGGACAAGATACTAGCAAGAGGATTGCCGCAGGAACTGGCCTTCCGGCTTGCGTCCGGAGATTGACCAGCAATCACTGCCGGTTTGCAATTAGGAATGTGTTCATAGCCTCAGCAACTTCACTATAGCCAGTCTGGTCGGTTGCGCCTGTTAGGTTTTCGGCGGGTTTATCAACAAGACTTACGTAGAGAAACAGGCTAATGTCCGCCACGCCGACTTTGATGCTACGCACCTCTGAAAACGGATATTCTTTTGAGCTGATGGGAAATGATAGAAGAGTCTTTCGTACGCTCAAAGTACCTGTGTCCGCCGAAAGGGTGATCTGTGTCTTAATCTGCCCTATCACGCCCAATACCAAAAATGGTGCTGTAATCACAATAGGAATAAGCCAGGTCAACCGAAGTGCGGGATGAACAGGACGTGGTACGTTTTTCCATAGAGAAAAAAGCACACCATAACCTATTACCAGGCATAACAGGCTGACGATCCAAACCCAACCGAAAGAATGGGAATTAAAAGGAGGGACAACGACAACCAATTCACGCGCCGTTTGTGATGCCACATAGAGGTCCGTTGAATATGGACTCATCTGATTCGGCTATTGGCCTTCCGGAATTTGAGATTTGTCTCGCGTCGGGAGATTGACCGGCGATGACCGGCGGTTCGCATCAAGGAATGCATTCATCGCGTCGGCAACTTCACCGTACCCGGTGCGATCCGTGCACCCTGTCAGGTTTTCCGCGGGCCGGTCTGCAAGGCTCACGTAAAGAAACCGGCAAACATCCCCTACACCAACCTTAATAAGGCGCACCTGCTCAAAGGGATATTCTTTTGAGCTTATTGGGACTGACAGGACGGTTTTGTGCACGCTCAATGTACCGCTGTCCGCTAAAGCAGTTATCCGCGTGGTTACACCGGTCATCAAAGCGACAATCAAAAATGGGCTTCCTAACAAAATAGGCAGGGACCAGACAAGGATATACAGCGGGCGTGTGAAACCAACCCGCGCAGCAAACACAATATAATAACCTCCCAGCACGGTAAGCAGTCCACCGATGGCAAAAACCGCACTGAGGATAGCATAAGGTGGGTCAACAACAACTAACTCGCGCGCTGTCTGTGAAGCAACATAAAGGTCCGTTGGATATGGACTCATCTTGGATCACCTAACTTCCATTTGGGTATGGTTCCGTGCTTGCCCATAGACAGTCGCCTAATTTCTCCAGCTTCATACCAGGAAAAAGTGCCGAAACACGATCGCACATGGAGTCAAAGAAGATCGTTCAAGATGTGGAGCAAAGCGCAGTCCATGCGATTTATTGGCTGGAATATATAGCCTATAAGTGATGTAGCAAACCCGGTCGGCAAAAACGCTTAACGGCGGTTCGCATCCAGGAATGCATTCATGGCCTCGGCTACTTCACTATACCCGGTCTGGTCGGTTGAGCCTGTCAGGTTTTCGGCGGGTTTATTAACAAGACTCACATAGAGAAACAGGCTGATGTCCGCCACACCGACTTTGATGCTACGCACCGCTGAAAACGGATATTCTTTTGAGCTGATGCGAAATGAGAGAAGAGTCTTTTGTACGCTCAAAGTACCTGAATCCGCCGAAAGAGTAACCTGCGTCTTAACTTGCCCTATTACGCCTAATACCAAAAACGGCGCCGCAATCGCAATTGGAATAAGCCAGGTTAACCGAAAGGCGGGATGAATAGGGCGGGGCACGTGTTTCCACAAAGAAAAAATGACACCATAACCTATTCCCAAACACAACAGGCTGACGATCCAAATCCACCCGAAAGAATGGGAATTAAAAGGAGGGACGACGACAACCATTTCATGCGCAGTTTGTGATGCAACATATAGGTCAGTTGGATATCCAGCCACTTTGCTCACTCCGCCAGGGTCCATGTGGATTTCATTTCACGTTCCATTTGTTTGCAGCCGAGCTGTGCAAAAATCTCTGCCAACGGCTGTGCCGACACGATCAGGGTACCGCCGTCCTCCGGGCTCTCCCGTATATAAAGCGAGATACCGCGCAATACACTTGCGGTAAACGGTGCCATCGATTCAGCAAGCGCCGCTTTCTCAATCAGTGGCACGTACCAGGGAAAGATTCGAAATACACGGTCCTGAATGAAGCCCAGAAAGAGCCCTTTCAGGTCCCGCAGCAAAACGGCGCTTTCAACATGACTCACAAGCTGCAGTCCGCAACCGGTACCCAGCATGGTGGTCATCGCGTCGAGTCTCGCATTTGCGTGAGCCGTCACACGGAACACGGAATGCAACATGGACCCTGTCCCCGAAGCTGACTCTATGTTTTCCATGTCTTCCATCTTCCACATGCGGGGCGCAGGGCGATGCGGCCACACACCCAGGCCGGCTTCTGGAATCCAATCACGTGCGTGGTCGGCGAATAGACGGGTTGCTTCCTCTTCACGCACCTGCCCTATCTGTATAAAGCTCTCATGACCGCAGCCGAGGCGGACAGTGAAATAAGAGACCAGTTCCTGCAGAAATGCTCGCGCAGGATCGTAGGAGTCAGGCCGTAGATCCCGAGGCGCGGGAATGAGGTAGTATTCGAAGCCTCCTTCCTGCCCTTCGAGGCTTAACTCCTTCACAGGAAGATATATGCGAATATCCTCCGTATTTTTTGCCGGCACCAATGGTTGATTGACAATCAATGACTCAGCCCTCCCAATATCGATATCCCTTACCGCGCATCTCTCCAACAATCGATGCAATCAAAGACGTCAAATTGTCCTTGCAGGCCAGGATAATTCCCTCATCTTCAGGGCTTTCGTTGATGTAAACGTCGAAGACTTCGAACCAGCGGCGAATCTGCTGGTCAGTCTGCGCAAAAAAATCTTGCGAGGCAAGTTTAGGGAGCACAAAAAGTATCCCTTCGTACTCCAGGTCTCGCGATATTCCGACCCCGAATATCTCCTTCGTCTGATCGCGAAAAGGCGACATCAGAGCTTTTTTCTTCTCCTGCGCTTTATCGACGTCGAAAACCGAAAATACTTGCTTCATGGCGGGATGATTTCGTATGAAGCCAGGTATCTGATTCGGCTTCTGCGGATTGAAATCTTCGAGAAGAATTTTTAATCCCGGGTGATTGCGGAGAAATTTCGGAATGATCATCTGCGTTTCTGCCGGGGGAGGCACAACGGCGATGTTTTCCTCCGCATCTGGCTTCCGGAAAAAGACCGTGAGTCCGCCATATCCTAAATAGCGCCCCCGCAGCGCGTCGGCGTCCCTGCCCAAGAACCACCACGCCTGCTGCGGAGCATAATCATACGGACGAAATTCTTTCTTTTTGCTGGCAAGCAATTCCACTTCCTGGTCCGACGCCGGGATAGGCTGCTTTCCCCGTGGCAACCAGCACCGCCCCAGCATGGGGTACTCCTTCATCATCGCATTCAGAAATTCCTTGCGCAGTTGCTCATTTTCGTCGATAACCGGCATCTGCATGAAATGCTCTGCTTGCAGACCGCTTGCCGCAGCTAAATGAGCGGACAGACGGGTAAAAAACTCCAACAGCCACTCCCGCTGGCCGCGAGGAGTCGATCCAAGGTTCACCGGAATCCAGAAAAGTGAACAGCTGAGCATCGACTCTGCCCAGCGCCAAGGTAACAATGCTTTGGAATCTACTCTGACTATCTCCTCGTTTTGCAGCATGCTAGCCTAATCTCTACATGAACTGGTTGATAGCCCAGGTAACTCCGGCCTGAATCTTTGCCGGAACAGCCTGGAGGATGCCACCGAGAAACTTTACGCTGGCGCCGCCGGCATGCGCGGTCGCAACGACGGCTTTGCTTGTATTGACGGCGGCCTTGGCTATAACGCCGGCGCCTACCATACTGACTCCATGCCATTTGTCTTTTGCTACACCAATCTCATTTTTATTAAAGCCGCAGTCCATTTTCTCAACGAAGACTGCATTGGTGGTTCCGTTCACTCCATAATTAGCGCCATTCACATCCAATTTAAAAATTGATCCTGAGTTGTAAAAACCGCTTGTGTAATCCAGCTTGAGGAATTTCTGCCAGGACCCTTTTTTGTCCGCCGTCGTGAACCATTCGTTCTTCTCCTGGTTCAGATTCGACGGATGTGCATCGAGGTGGTTATCGATCTGCTGTGACACAGTTACATCGATTTCCGTGCGGATGGTCGGGCCGATCGTTGTATGCGTGTTCGAACCAGAAATATACATCTTATGATCGGCGCCGCATGTCCGGCTGTGATTGCCAATGTATTGCACGACCGACTCGCTCGTCACTTGCACGTTCGAGTTCCCTGTGACTACCTTCACATAGTTGGAGCTCAACAGCTTGGTGTAGTCGCCAATAATTGTATTCGAAGAAGTGCCCTGCACATGTTTCAGATAATTGGACTGGACCGTCTTGCTGTAAATTCCTGTAATGGCATTCGTCGACGATCCAATGATTGTTTTGGTGTAGTCCAGCGTCACTGACTTTGAATAGAATCCGGTGATGACATTGGTCGAATTACCTGTCACAGTCTTGAAGTAATTACAAATGACAGTTTTTGTGTAGTTGCCTGTCACATCGATGAGCGAATTCATCTTCACGTCTCTGGTGTAGTTGCCTATGACTGTCATCGTGCGGTTCATATCCACCAGATAAACTTCATTCATCCCGATGGTGACATCCTGATTCATGCCGACTTTCATGAAACGATTCTGGTCAACATGCAACTGCTGATCGCCGTGAACTACTGACACGTCGGTACCGGGGTACAACAACGCGCCGGGACTGTTGATAGCTGCCAACGTAAGATCCGCAAGCAAGCTGACTTGCTTGTCAGTCAAAGGATCCGCAACTCGGCGTGGTGTCTTTATGCTTCCATCGAAAACCGCCATGTCTTCTCCTTGTTACTCTCCCACTTCACGCGACCAGTACTTGGCATGAAAGTGGATGCGTCCGTTCGGGGCATTGAAGATCAGGTCGCCGTTTTCTACGTTCATAACGATTGCTGGCCGCCCCGTCTCTGCAGCCTTTTCATGCAGCACCAGTTTTGCGTGCGTCGGTGTCGCTATTCCGATGGCTTCCTCACCTTGCTTATCGATAAACGAAATGCGATGACCGCTCTTGGTGACAATTCGTTTCACATCGTTGTTGTGCGTTTCTCCACCCCAGAAATCCTCATTAGGAATAGCATCTGACATATTCCATGCCGAGCCCAGTATCACAGGCCGTTCCGGGTCGCCCTCTTCAAAAGCAACCAGCACTTCATCGCCAACTTCCGGGCGGAAGAATAAGCCGCGATCTGCGCCCGCATAAGGAGTCAGGTGGCGAATCCATGTAGTCTGCCCCTGCTCCTGCCAGTAGTACTGTACCTGTACCTGACCCTGCCGCTGTGGATCATCGATATTAATAACCCGCGCTGAGTAAACACCGGCAACGCTCGGGCGCGCAGGATGGGGATGTGATCGGTACTTGGTCCAGGGCGTGCAATTGAATTGGTTGGTATAGCCTTCAGGCCCCCAGAGATGTACGACGCGCACGATGTTGTACTTCCCCTCGCCATCAATGACACCCTTCACCTGCACGCTTTGTCCGGGAGACAGAGACTCGCAACGGCTGATCCCTCCGCATGCCAGACGACTACCGACAGACCACTCCGCTTCCTGCTGAAGGGATGTCTGGTAGTCGCCAATTGATTTCACCCGGTTGCGCCATGATTTATAGCCGGGCTTCAGAACAGATTTAGCCTGCTGTTTCACTGCGCTCGTGAAGGTACCAACCGCGCCGCTGAGCGTGGGGTCTTGTGATACCTGCTGAAAAGCTTCACTCTTTGAGGTGGAGAAATCATAGTGGCAGCCATCCATGGAGGCCGCCCCGAGTGAGCCGCCAACGGAGAACTCGATAAGTCCGTTGTCCTGATCACTACGCCACGAAAGGTCTGGACCAGTTTCAGAGAATCCTTCGTCAATGCGAATGCCATCATCAGTAGCGACCAGATAGATTCCGAAATCATCACAGAGCCGCCATAGAAAGTGCCAGTCCGTCTCGCCCCACTGCACCAGATCCAATGGAGCTGCGCCACCGCCGCCTTTTACTGCGATGTTGATCCCGCCATCTCCGGCCATCTGCTGCGCTACGCCGGATACTGCGAGCGGCCCATAGTACCGGTACCGGGGTGCAAGGTCGAGCTTATAGCTCACACTTAAAGCTTTGATGACGACCCCGAAGCTGCCAGAGGTCTGATAGGTCAGTTTCACATCGAAAACAAAACCAACAAAGAGCTTGACACCAGAGGCTGTCGATTCAAGCGAGATGGGCCGTCCGATCCATTGATCGATCGGTGGACGGCTGCCCGCGGTCTGAGTAAGCTCAATCTCGCACCATGAATGCCGGTTAAGCTCTTTTATAACCTCAACTCGATTGACAGTGCCTTGGCGGCTGCTCAGACTCGATTCGAGCTGCTCTCCACCGACCAGAATTTTCAGTGCGATCGCTGACACATAGCCTCCATCCTTTCGGACGCCTTATCGTATATAGCTGAAGCTGGTGATTGTTACCGGTCCTTTGAACCCAAACTTGCCCGCATCTACATTCTCAGGAAGTCCGCCCCAGTCGCTGATTTGCTTCCATCCGTGTCCATCGTCCAACGACGTAATGATGTGTCCGGGCGTAACCTGGAGCAGGATTTGATACTTAGATAGTTGCGCGAAAGTTATCTTGCTTCCGTTTGCCACTCGCTTTCCGGAGCTAACCGTAAACAACTCCAATCCGGTACGGTCAAGTGAGTAGAGCAGATAGTTATTTGGATCACGGTAGTTTGCAACCCACTCTACCTTTGGCTTGCCAAACAGGAATCCGCGACCGAATGATCCAGCAAAGATGTACTTGCCTCGACTTGGCTGTGCAGAGTAGAAACCTATGTCCGTGCCGTGATGCGTCAGTGTGTGACTTTTCGCATCGGCGGTCCAGTCAGCGGGCTCCCATCCATCAATCGTAGGCGCCGCGGTAGCGACGGTGAAGGGCGAGAGCTTGAGGTTGACCGTTGTTGCACCGTCCGCTGTAATGTCTGCGGCTTCGCCGCGATCGACATATCCATTCGCACGCGCGATGAAGTGATATCTGCCTTCTGCCAGATCAAAGTGTGCACCAGTCACCGGTACCTGTTCACCTTTCGCGTTATACACGGTCACTGCACTATCGGCCGGGTCCAGCTGCAATGTGACTGTGCCTGCGCCTTTATCAAGCTTAAGCTCGGCCACATACGGGCTCCCTTGTCCCTCCGTGAGATTGACATCCAGCGTGGAACTCTTCCCGCTGCGGCGTGCCTCGATGTGGTGTGCTCCTGCAGGAAGCGCTGAAAGCAGCAGCGATCCGTCGGTGTTGGTGGTTCCGGCCGGATTGCCATCCACCAGAATTTTCGCGCCGGGCAGCGTTCGTACACGCAAGGGAAGCAGCACTGGAATTTTCGTGACCTGAAGCGTTACAGTCGAACTCTGACCTTTCTTAATCACAACAGACTGTGCATCGAGTGGCTCGGAAGACGGCGCCGCTGCCTGCAAAGTGTAGTTACCAGCAGGCAGATCGGCCATATCCAACCTGCCGGCGGCGCTCGTGCCTTGGCGCACCATGGCAGTGCCATGCAGCAGCTTGAGGGCCACGCCATCGACATTGGTCAAGACTGTGAGCGAGCCGAGGCTCGGAGCATTTTCGAAGGTAATCAGCAGCAGACGCCCGGTGCCACTCTCGATCTTGCTCGTCAGCGCATGAGGTTCTTTTCCGGCAACAATCGTATGCAAGCCTGCAGGGAGCTCGATTTCGAGTCCGCTGCTGTTTGCTACACCTCGTGCGGTTCCGTCGACGGTGACGGGCATTGCGGTGCTTGTGTACAGGCGTGCCTGTTTTGATGCGACGCTTACCAGAAGTGCGGCCCCGGACTGGCCGGTCTGTATCGGACTGACAAGCGCGGCTGGTTTGCCATCCTGGACATCTACATGAAAGGTAGCGTCATACCCGCCTTTGCCGGTCCAGCGGAGTACGTGGCTCCCAGCCGGGAGCTCTCCCGAAAACATGCCCATGACAAGCGGCGTGGCTGGGCTGCCATTCAGGCTCAATGAGCCATTACCAACAACGCGCAATTGTTGGCTTACGGGTACTAGCGCAAAACTTATCTCCGCTGGATGAGCCATGGACGGGTCGATCGTTTCCGACTGAGGCTCATATCCGTCCAGTTGTGCCTCAAGCACACTCTTTCCGGCGGGCAGCTTCACGGTCAGCGTTGGCGAGGCGACGCCCATTTCCTGTCCGTCGTGCAGAATGTGCGCGCCAGCTGGGACCGAGTGAATTGTAACCGCGCTGAGTATCGGCCCTTCAGCAATAGCTGACGTTGTCTGCGAATGGGCGGACGCCCGGCGCCACAGCAAAGCGCAAACCGCAATTAAAAGGATCGCCGCAACACTGCCGACCACTGCATACAGCAACTTCCTGCTCTCGACCTTACTGCTCTCCGTGGTTGAAGTTGCCCTCTTGCCGTTCCTGGTTTCGAGCGGAGGTATCGGCTGTTGCGGAAATGTAGCTGCGATCGTATGCAGACGCGCGCGCAGCATGCGCGATTCATTTTGAAACTCTTCGTCACCCTGGTACCGACCGGCTATTTGCTCAACAGAAGCAACGTGCTCGTTGAGGGAGGGCACGCTCACCAAGCTGTCTGCCTCCAGCCTTTTTCGACGCACGACTTCTAGATCCCGGGTACGCAGCTCGGTGCGACTCGCGTCCATTTCACGCAGCATCTGCCGCAGGCGGGCATTGCGCGGATACTCGGCGCAGGCACGCTCCAAAAGATCCGTTGCCCCGTTTAGATCGTTGCTGGTGCGTAGCTGCCGGGCTTGCGAAAGGATCTCGTCTACCTGCTGATATTCTGTCTGGTCATCAACAAAACGTAGTAGGCCAGCGGCTGCGTGGTTGCCTGGGTCCAGGCTCAATATCTCCTGAAGATAAGCACGAGCCTGTGGCGGATCGCTCTGACTGGCGCGCGCGGCGCGCAGCAGGCCTTCCACCAGCTCCGCCCGGGCTCGCTTTACTTTCGATCCCATCTCGTAGGCACGTCGCAGTTTTTCAAGGCCACGTGGAAGCT
>Ga0207035_1023_pt1 | contig 49320 bp, 42 predicted proteins | sample Alteio_BWMinCont_77_FD_153272 | JGI IMG/M metagenome (GOLD analysis project Ga0207035, IMG submission 153272) | Enriched cells from forest soil in Barre Woods Harvard Forest LTER site, Petersham, Massachusetts, United States -... | ecosystem: Environmental > Terrestrial > Soil > Temperate forest >... | reverse complement strand
CAATTTGCGAGGCTTGCCGGCAAGCCGGCGATGGGCTGACTTACCAACGATGTGGAGATGTTGACGACGTGTCCGAATTTCTGAAGACGCATTCTCGCGACCGCGAGCTGCGACACGAAAAAGAACCCAAACAGATTCGTCGCGAACGCGACTCGAAGGTCTTCCGTTGTGTACTCCGTGAATGGCTTAGGAAGAAAAACGCCCGCATTATTCACCAGCAGATCGATGGTCCCAAAGTGTTGGATGGCAGTAGCCACGACCCTCTCAGCCGTTTCCAGGAGGCTGATATCGCCATCCACTAGTTTAATGTGGTCTGTCTCGGCTGTTCGCGCAGCGGTAATTCGCCGCGAGTTGGCGACGACGCGGTAACCATTCAGGCTCAGCTTCTTCGCTAACTCGAGCCCTATTCCGCTGGAGGCACCGGTAACGATCGCTGTCTTGGCTCTTCGGACAGTTCGGGTGTCGCAGCGTCCCCTAGTACGGTTTTGACCGCCCCTAAAAGGTGTTTGCCGACGATCGGGTACTGCTCAGGACGAACGTTGAGGCTGATGTGCTTGCGGCCGATGCTCGTAATTGCGCTTTCCAACATATGCAAACGATCGATATTGCTGGCATATGCCAGAACGGTCGCCGCGAGACGTCTCGGATGGCTTCCATCGCTCTGATCCCGAACGTTGAACATCGACTCAAACTCAGGGGGTTCTTTCGAGCAGGTGTCGATAGAAAACCCGGGTGATCGTCTCCCCCTGTTCTTGGAGCACCGGTACAGTTGACTGAACAATTTTCCTTTGGCGATCGAGCATAGTTCCTCCCACGGGGCAATGAGCTGGAAATTATGGATTCTTCTGTTTTCTTGAGAGACCTCGACTAATCAGACATGATGAGTTACCCCTTTTCTTCATCAAAGAGTAGCGAACGTACGCTATAAACTACCGGAGCGAGATGCCAATCGCTGCATTCTCGTCAGAGGATGCAAGCCAGTATTCATGCTTCTCTGCGACGCTGAAGAGCTGCTGCATCTCCTCCGGACTTGGTGGTGCGGGAGGCCTGTTCGGATCGAATGGCCGTGCGAGCTCGCGGAAGAAGCTGTAGAGTTCCTGCTTGCTCACGGTGATTGAGGTCATCGGGCTAGGAGAAGTATTTCGGAGTGCGTGCCTGACATTTCCCGGGATAGAAACGACCTCGCCGGCAGTCACTGTATTCCAGCCCTCGGACGGACCCTCGGCCTGGAATACCTCAAGCGAACCATTCAGCACATAAAATATCTCTGGATCGGCGTGGCTATGGAGTGGAATAACGACTCCTGAGGGGACTGTTCCGCGCATCACGCTGATCTGGTCGTTGATTTGCTCGGGCGTGGAGAGAAACTGAAGCAAGACCCCGAAAACAATGAATGTCTGCTCCTCGGCTCTGCTGCTCGTACCCGTCTTTATTTCAGATGTCGCGTTCATTGAGAAATCTCCCTATGTGGTCGAAGTACCTGCAAGTCGATGAAAACGCAAAAATGAACGCGCGATGGGTCAAAACATTCGCTTCTGTATCCAATCGTTTGGGTCTTTGTAGGGTGTAAAAACATCTGATCCTATGATGGATGCCGAACTCCTTGTTCAGAGGATCGCCAACAAAATCTCGTTGGAACCGATACGTCAGATTTTCGAAAAACAGGTGTTAGCGAAGATTCTGACCCCGGGCGAGTTTGAGTTCGGTCTTGGATCGCACAGCCTGTCGAGATACTGTTACGCGCCTGGAGAGATGATTCTGTGTCGGAGGAATACCGAGGAATGGGTGCGTTGGCACAGTCCCATGCAAATGCTGCTGATCACCGTGCCGGACCAGACGTTCCGTTCTGTCGCAGAGGAGATGGGTGGGAGAGCGCCGGAGTTGAACGGAACGCCGCTCCTTAAAGACGATCGAATTCGCGCGTTGGTGGCGGCAACTGAAGCAGATCTTGCAAATGGATCTCCAGCCGGGAGAGTCTACACGGATTCAATCGGGCGCGCTCTGGCAGCCGCGCTGATGCATTCGCAGGGAGTCTTGCGGAGCTTGACACGTCACTACCGTGGAGGTCTCTCCCCAGTGCAACTCCGCCGGGTGACCAGCTTTGTTCATGAGAACCTCCATGAAGACGTGAGCTTGATGCAGATGGCCGAGGAAGCAAAGTTGAGCCTGGCATACTTCTCTCAAATGTTCCGTCAATCGACGGGAGTTGCTCCACATCAATTTGTTTTGAGGGCACGGGTGGAGCGAGCCAAAGAGCTGCTGGTAAAGGAAGACGCACGCGTCCTCGATGTAGCCATTGCATGTGGATTCCAGACCCAACAGCACTTTGCAAGAGTGTTCCGTGCTCTCTGCAAGATGAGTCCCACGCAGTTCCGTCAAGCGAGACTCGCCTAATTCTTCACCGCCAACGAGAGGGTGATGCTCAGGCAGCAGAATTAGCTGACGCCAACGCTTTTCTGCTCGACGCGGAGTTATACGCAAGCGAGTTATACGCAAGCATGGAGGGCATTCTAGAGTGAGGCTCCTGAGTCACCGGCAATTCGGAAATAACCCCGAAATGCCTGAAAAGCCCGGACTCTATGAGACGGTCACTAATGTCAATAGCTGATCTGTGTTGATTTCTTCGTTGAGTAGTGCTTTTGTTCTTTGCTTGGTTGCGACGCACGTTGTTCTCCGCCGGGTTTCTATTCGCACTTCGCGTGAGCCGTGATGGCTCTGTGCCGTTTGGGGTTCAGTAGGAGAAGTCGATGCTGCCAGTTTTCGGCCGGCCTTAAGGCCCAACCTGACACGCAGTCATCGGAACACGGGGTCGTCGCAACGGTTGAACATGATTCCTGCCTTAAGCAGCCTTTGCATAAAACGGAATGTATGGCTGCTGTGTGACCCAGATGCGATGCAGCAGCACGGCAAGCTTTCGCGCAACGGCGACGATGGCACGATTGCGGGATTGTCTGCCTCCGCGTGAGGCTAGATGTAGGCCCCACCGTCGTAGGTCGGAGTCTTTTCCATGTCGCCCGAGGACGTGATTGGCACACTCCACCAGCAGGCTGCGAAGGTAGACGTTGCCCGCCTTGGTAATACCGAGCTGGGGGTCTCGCTCTCCGGACTGACTCCGTTTCGGCCGCAGGCCGAGATAGCAACCCACATCGCGACTTCGTTGGAAACGTTCTTTGCTTCCCAGGGTCAGGACATAGGTCAACGCCGTGAGTTGGCCAACCCCATAGACCTTGAGAAGCGCCTGTGTCTCGCAATATTCCGTCTCAATCAATTGCTTGACCGCCCGATCGTACTCTTTGATCTTCACCGTCATGCCTGCGATCTGCCGACACGAAGAGGAACCCTTCCCATCCAGACCCAACTGAACTGCCCAAATAGCAGGACCCGACTGCGGCAAACTTCGGACGCTTACGACTCATCGACCAAAACAAATCAAGCAACACACAAGTGGTCAGTGATTCGAAACTAGTCTTCGCATCCCTTGCTCCTCACCCCAGTGGTTCGGGGCGAAGGAGACACGACCACAGGGCAGCTCAATGAGTCAGGCAGCCTGTGGCGCCGAATCCTGCGTACGTCAGATATCCATGCATACAGAAAGGCGGCGGCCAAAATGGCGATGGAAGTGATTGCGGGAAGGAAGTCATTCAACATTGGCTATTCTCCGACAAGGGGCGCCAGTTTTCATACATACCCTCAGTAGTGAGTGGGAGTGCGGTGGCGTTACAGTCCACGGAGTTTGATTTGAGAGAGTGGCATTCCGTAGTCCTGCAGCGCGGCGTCTAATGCATTCATGCGAGCGTGTCAGTCGCGATATGTATACCGATGAATGGAGTTGTCCAGATAGCTCGAAACGATCTCTACTTCTTGGTACAGCTTGCCAGCGCGCTCGAAGAGCGATGTGAGCGTGAGCAGATAATGCATCATGGTTCGTGTCATGACTGCTCCGCCAGATACTGAGAAAGAATCGCTCTACCAGTGACTGCAGCGGCGCTTGCCAGAACGTCCTCGAGCCATTTCTTAACGTTGAAGGGTTCCGATTTGATGATCAGGTTGCCGGACGGATCGAACCAATGAGCACGCGGCCTGTCGTAGTAGATCTCAATGCCGTTTCCATCGGGGTCGCGAAGATATACAGATACTGTGCCGCCGTGGTCGCGCGCGTCGTCGATCAGGTCACCACGCTGTAGAAGCCTGTTCACGACTTTCGCCAGCGACAACTCATCGGGATAGACGACGGCGAAATGATTCAACCCGTTATATCCAACAGGTGCTGGCCTGCTGCTATCCCGGTAAACCCAATTCAGCGCAACGTGATGGTGGTAGTCGCCGAACGCCAGGAAAACGGTGGGCAGGCCGAGAGCTGGGCCGTAGCAATTGACGGTCATCCCGAGGACGTCGCAGTAAAAATTTGTGGCCCGGTCGAGATCTGCTACCCGCAGATTCAGATGGCCGATTCGCGCTCTGGAAGGAGTCTCGCGCGTGTCGTGGATTCTCGATAGATCGAGATCGGTCATGAAGCTCATAGCTGTTCTCCTCACTCGTGGATGTCTCGTTGCGAATGGATCTATTAGAGAGCCGGAATTCACCGACTTGCCGGCCCAATGGTCAACAATCACTCCGTTCAGGCAGACCGCGATAGTCCATACTTCGAGAGCTCTCTTACCGGACAGTACCAAGCTTGCCGAAAAATGCTCTGAAGTCTCTCTCCTAAACTCGCTTGGCGTTGCTCCGACAATTTGCTGAAAGACACGCGACAAATGAGAGTGGCTCGCAAATCCACACTCAAGCGCGATAGCTCCTTAGCTCTCGTTCCTCGCAAGCGCAGAACGTATTGGTGGAGAGTGTGGCCAGTTGCTTTCCCAAACATTCTGAGAAAGTGATTGCGGCTGTAGCTGTTCTCTATCGCTAGCTGAATAATTCACAATATTGAAAAGAATAGGAAAGTGAGTAGCCACAGTGCTTTCAACAGTAGACGCGTTTTCAAAGTAAGTACCTCATCCGAATGCGGAATTTCGTGAATGTCTATTTACGTGAGAAGCAAATAATGGGCCAAAATCGTAAGCCACTGAAAACGAATGGACCCTTGTCGAAAACGCGTTGATTCAACCGCGAATAATCCAAAAAAAAACGAAGTACTGTTGCTATTTGATGAGTGCTCTGCGAATCGGAAGCTCTATGCGTTAAAGCGTGACTTAGGCTGCCTCTGCTTCTCCTGATCGGGTAGGTAAGCGGGAAGTTATCTGATCCTGGCGGAAGGCAGATTTATCAGTAACTAGTTGAGATAGAGCTGCGAATCGATATTATGGCGGCGACGGCTACTAGCCAGACTAGGGAGGATCGCTGCCGTTCGTCCGACGCGTAGATTGTCGACGAAGAGCGAGCTCTTATGTTCAGCACGACTTACATCGCGCATTCACTGACATGGTTGCCGATGGCACTGTGCGAGCATTATCTGTATCTACACTGTGGATGTCTCGCAATCCCAGATTGCCTCAACGATATCCGAAATGCACGTCTGAACGGAAACATCTCAGAATTCCAACACTCGCATGTGCGTTCCCCAGTGTGCCAGTTGGATACTCAACGCAATTCGTACCACTACAACGATAAGAGATATTGCGCATAAAAACTGGTTCGTCCAATTGAGTCATCTCTGCCGAATCTTTCGGAAAGTGGCACGAGTTTTCACCTAACGAATGGCAGCGTGGTCATCATCGCCAGTGTCACGCATCTTTGCCAAGTCGTAAATGAGTCTACCAACACCCTCATCCTTTACCTTAGTTCACTCAAACGTTATGGAGAACCGCAATTGTTATTCGGAAGGGCGCTCGCGACGCTCCATCACGATATAGAGGAGAGCGTGTCGTACTCTTCCTAGATTGGCATCGAACTTCGTGAAGTTTCCGTGGTGTTTCTTCTAGGAGCGTCGACTAGGAGTGTTGTTATCCGCAGCCACCACCGCAGCTAACCCTACAGCGATGGTATATATGTTGTCCATCATCTTCAGCATGCATCTCGTAATCGTGCATTCATGGCATCCGCTGATATGACTTGGTTCTTTCACATAGCCTCTAGACGAGCCTGTAGGGGCAACAACGCTGCGCCAATAGGCAATCTCGCGGCGTGCACCTTCTGCGTGTGTTACATCATTATTGATGATCGCCATGGCGCAAAGCCGCATGGCGGAGTTGATATTGGCTCCCATTGTCACGCGATAGCATGGTGGCTCGTATACGTTGCAATCGGCGAATCCGACTGAAAGGAATGAGATCTTGTATGCGTGTTGACATACATCGAACAGATCAACAGAAATCGTGCGAATTGCTTCGCCAAAATCCACCTCCGTGTCAACAGATCGGATTGACTTACGCATCTCCAATGTCGCACAGCAAATCTTTTTATTAAGGCAAACCAACCTGTCTCTCCCGAAACACACATGTTGCACATATTCCGGCCTACCCGATTCATGAGCTTTAATGGCGTAGTCCACAGTTCGTTGCGAAAGTCGTGCCATCTCGATCAATTCGGTGCGAAGGGTTTCCGTTTGGGTCTTCATTGGTCGCTTCTTCCTTTTGCGGTAGACAATCAACCCTCATTACAGTGAAGTAGTACCTAAGATCTTCCCAAGAGGGCACTGTCGCGAATTGCAAATGGAGTGCCACTCGCAAATTACAGATAATGTTAGTAATTACACATTGACGGCATACCGTTTCACCAAAAATCCCCCAAAAGACGCGTGACATGTCGCCTTCGACGACTCGCCTCGATAAGCGTGACATACCAAAGGCTCGACACGATGAGTGATGACTGTGTAAAGCGAGTAAAGACTTCAGAGCCGAAATCTGGGCATAGCCAAAGATTGTAAAGGTCGTACGCGCGCTCGCGCTCCGCAAACTTTAACTTGGCCGCACAGTTTGCGGCTCATGTCTTCAGGAGCGTGTAAAATCTGTTCTCTCTCCGCAATTGTGGAGAAGCACTTAGATGAGGCGAGCAGCGCCTGGCGTAAGACGAAATAATTGGCAATTTGGGGCCAGCCGCATTGCGATTCGCAGGGCCATTGCAACCTTATCAGCAGTGGACCGGTGGAGATCCGTCGCGATCTCGGTACATTTGTCGTTACGTCGAAGATCACGCAGAGTTTAGCCAGGCTGACAGGCTTTTGCGAAGACATGCAGGCCGTGTATAAACGCGGCCTGCATGTGTACCTTGAAGGAGCAGAAGGTGTGATATATACAAAGACCTCCAATGGCTCTTACTCTACCTCGAACGTGGAGAGTCGCTGAACCATTCACAGAGGCGACCTGGCGCACGACCTAAGATGAACTTAGGGAAGAAACAGTGCGTTTTAAGCGAAACTTTGATGTAGGTTCTACCTTGATATACGACCACCGCGCTCAGTCCGGCGATATAGATTCTCAACTTGGCATCACTAAAGCTGGGATCGTCCTACCTCCGAAGTCCACTGATCAATTGTGCAATCAATGCGGGACTGCCAGTTAACGTGCGATGACAACCACTGCCTACCTAACCCCATCTCCGTCGAGACGACGAGTCTTTCCTCGTTTCATCTGAACCGATACTTGTTAATTTTGAGCGTCCTGACTTTGTAGTCCAAGGTCGACGCCGGCATATTTAATCTCGCTGCGGCACCCGATGGGCCCGATATTTTGCCTCCGGTCTCAGCTAAGGTTGCCTCAATGATTTCTTTCTCGTTAAACTTTGTGGAGAGCGTTTCGTTTGGAAGACGATGCATTTTCGATGTCGGATTTGAACCGCCATCGAGCCATTTCTCATCTACAGTGAAGTCCTCTGTTTCGCAGACGATCAGAGACCGTTCGATCACATTCTGCAGCTCGCGAACGTTACCCGGCCAGGAGTAGGACAGCAACCGATCCATAGTTGTTTTCTTTATTCTGCGGATCTTCTTTCCCGCTTTCCTCGCGAAACGGTCGAGCAGGGATTTGACCAGCATAGGGATGTCTTCCTTGCGTTCACGCAGTGGAGGGATCTCAATCGGAAATACGTTGAGTCGATAGAAAAGATCGCTGCGAAATGTGCCATCAGCAATAGCATCCTGCAAGTTGCGGTTGGTGGCAGTGATCACCCTCACATCAGTTCGAATCAGCCGATTTCCCCCGACTCGTTCAAATTCACGCTCCTGAAGGACCCGCAGAAGAGCGATCTGCGTCTCGGCCGGAAGCTCACCGACTTCATCGAGGAAGATCGTACCTCCATCCGCCAACTCGAAGCGCCCCAGCCGCCGCTGCTGCGCTCCGGTGAACGCTCCTTTTTCATGACCGAACAGCTCCGAGGCGATCAGCGATTGTGGAATAGCCGCGCAATTTACACTCACAAAAGGTCGTTCGGACCGAAGTGAAGCTTTGTGGATGGCGCGGGCGATGAGCTCCTTCCCTGTACCAGTCTCTCCCGTAATCAGAACCGTGGAATCAGTCGGCGCAACCTTGGAGGCGCGGCTGAGCACCGTTTCCAGCGCCGAAGAACTTCCCACAATCTCTTCAAACATAGAAGATTGCTTGATCTCTTCCTTCAGAGCTACGTTCTCTCTATGAAGTTCATCCTTCAACTCTCTGATCTCCTCAAAGGCTGTCTGAAGCGCCTCTTCCGCTCGTCTGCGATCTTCGATATCAGTATTGGCTCCATACCATTTCACGATCTTTCCCGTTTCATCGCGTAACGGAAACACGCGGACGAGAAAGTAGCGATACTCACCGTCAGCCCTGAGGATCCGAGCCTCAAATTGATAGGGCTTGCTGGTAGCAAGCCCCTCATTCCTGATCTTAACCACTCCCGCGATGTCATCAGGATGAATTGCAGCAAGCCATCCGTCACCGAGTGCCAGCTCGCCAATCAAACCCGTATATTCCAGCCAGCGTTGATTGACGCTCTCAACGGAGCCGTCAGCCGAATTACTCCACACCATCGCTGGGATCGTGTCGATCACAAGGCGCAGGCGGTCTTCTGATTCCTTACGCTCCTTATAAAATCGAGCGTTTTCTATAGAAATAGCGGCTTGCGATGCCAGCAATTTCAATACCTCTACCCGATCTGGGGTGAATGCATAAGATGTCGTGGAGTTTTCGAGATAAAGCACGCCCACGACCTTCAGTTGTTTCACCAGCGAGATGCACAGAATTGAACGGGCACGCTTTTGCGCAATATAGTCGTCGGAAGAGAAGAGATTCGGAGTTAACGCGTCATCCAGGATCACTGTCTCTTGGGCCCGGATGACATACTTGAGGACCGATTCGGGAAGGTCTGAGGATATCAGGATTCTTCCGACAAAACGGACCGTGATCCCCTCGCGGCCAGTTATTGCCTCTGCCTCGATCCTTTGCTCATCGTCTTGCGGGAGAATCAAAAGGGCTCGTTCTGCCCCGGCATGCTCAACCACGATCCTCATGAGCGTTTGGATCAATCTCTCGAGGACGATCTCGCCAGATACTGCCTGAGAAACTCTAACGACCGTTGCGAGATCCAGGTGCTCGACTGGCGACCCGATCGTGGACGTGGAACCGAGCACCATCGGTTCTTCCCGGAGGTGCGGGTGAAGCCGGTCGAGTTGCTGCACTTTGCCATCTGCACCCCATCGGAGATAGCACTGCCGCGCGTTTCGCAGATAAGCATGAGAGCTTGTTTGGAAGCCATGCCCAGTACAGAACCATGCGGCGAGTTCGTTGGCCAGGCCCTCGTTCTGGATGAAACCCTGCTCGCGCGCCAGCCGAATAGCATCCTCGTAGAGGCGAATTGCGTCCAATTCGCGGTGTTCCAGACGCGCGATCTCGGCAGCAACGAGCGAAGCGCGGTTCGCGAAATTCTCTGGGCAGCTCTCTGCCCATATAACGAGCTGTCCGTAATGGTTAAGGAGCGCTTCGATGTGCTCTTGGCGTCGATCAACCAGCGCAGCGTCAGAGGCCGCCGCGGCACGTGCCAGAGCGGCATAGAAATGATATTCCGCATCTTCCAGGAACGACTTCGTAGCCCAGAGAAGATCATGAGCTTTGAGAGCCGCTTCGACTGCACCCGTGTGATCTCCGGCAAAAAACAGAGCTTGCAACTTATGAATCCAGTAGCAGCAGGCGGGAAACGATAGGTGCGGCTTTTCTGCTAAGTATCGCTCGAACCTGATCTCGTTTCCCTCTTCTTCGTCATTTAAGACGAAATCTGGTGTTAACCCGCGAAGGGACCGGATAAGCGCAAGCTGCCCGATGAAGCTGTCGACGACAAGACCGAACTGTGCCTTCCTGGAGAATGTGAGACCGTACTCAGCTTCCTGTTGTACCTGATCTAGTGGAACCCCTGAAACAAGAAGGTTCGTGATCAAGTTCTTGGTGCTACGGGCAGCGAAGGTCAGGTCACCCATGCTATTCGCCGTTGTGAAGCTGCGCCGCATCCAGTCGCGGCCGGACGGTGCGTGTTTGGTCCAAGGCATAAGGAGGCCGAAACACATGTAGACACGGGCTTTGAAGCGATCCAGGCCGCGCCTGTCTACCAGATCGACGCCGAGCTTACCAAAGCGGAACCCTGTTTGATAGTCGTTGAACCGATGTCCCAGGACAATTGTAAGACAGGCATAGGCATAGCATGATCCGTCGCAGTTGCCATGTTCTAGACTGAGGTTCGTCATGCGAAGGAGGAGAAGATGGTGCAGATTCCCGCCAGTGAATCGGGCTGGAGGAGCGATTTCTACGAGGACGTCCATCGTCGCACGCCAATCCGGGTCGTTCATCAAGGATAAGTCGATCAGCTCTTCAATCGGCCGGTTTCCAAGCAGGTGCCACATCCGATCACATTCCCACCGAACTTCCTCGTCCGTCGGATGCGGGGACCACTCGATGCCAATACTCTGCAGATACACAAGACCAACCTCTATAGCACGATCCGACCGGTCTAAAGTCGTATAGAGAGCCACACGCAAGCACGTAACGGCGGCTCGGTCGACAAGAGCTATCGCATGGGCCGCCAACGTCGACAATCTTTCTTCCGCGGCAGCCGTCTCGCCGATCAGGAATTCGCATTCGGCTCGGCTGAGTTCCATCGCGAACATGAGTGCGTAGTGGCGCTGCCAACAATCCTCCCCCAGCAAAACCATTCCAGTACTGACATAGACCAGCGATGAGCCATAGGCCGCTGCCGTTTTAGCACGATTTCCCGCAATCAAATTCAAGCCAGCTACAAGTTCACGCTCTTGTGGCGATGTTATGAGTTCAACACCACGGTTAAGTTGATTCACGATCTCGAAGATATTTTCTTCGCGCTTTTCCACTGGAGTATTTTCTGTCAACAGTCTGCCAATCCGCAGATGGATAGGGGCTCGCTCATCTTCCGGGAGAAGAGCATACGCTGCTTCCTGGATCCGGTCGTGCAGGAATGCGTAAGAGTTATCTCTGCGGGAGACAAGCCCTATGTTCACAGCCTCCCAGAGCGCTGAGTGAATCTCTTCCACTGACACCTGACGGACCATACCTAGCGTTGTTGTTTCCGCGCTACTTCCCAAAGACGCAAGCTGTTTCAGGACTTCCCGTGTAGTTACTGACAGCCGGTTCAGTTTGGCAATCATAAGATCAACGACATTGTCCGTATGACTCTTGGCCCGAATACGTTCCAAATCCCATGACCAAGCAGCTATCTCCGGCGTATATAAGATGAGGTTTTCCTCAGCCAGGGCGTTGAGAAACTGCATAGCAAAAAATGGATTGCCGGCGGTTTTCTCATATATCAGCCCGGCCAGAGGCCCAGCCCGTTCCGTCGTGCAGTGAAGTGTATCAGCGACAAGTCGATCCGTGTCGTCGAGATCAAGGGGCGCCAATACGATCTCGTCCATTGCGATTTCAGCCTCGCGGAAGACCTTCAGCGTGCGTACCAGCGGGTGAGTGGGGTTGACCTCGTTGTCCCGATAGGCGCCAATCAATAAAAGACGCTGTACCCCTGGTTCCACCAAGAGATGTTCCAGTAGCACAAGGGTCGCTGAATCCGTCCATTGCAGATCGTCAAGGAAAAGCACGAGCGGATGTTGCTGTTGCGCAAGCGCTCCAAGGAACCGTCGCAGCACCCCCTGGAAACGCCTCTCCGAGTCATTACGTGCAAGGTCCGCAATAGGAGGCTGTTTCCCAATGATCAATTCCGCTTCAGGGATAAGATTCACGATGAGTTGACCGTGTCCGCCCACGGCTACCTGAAGCAGGGTACGCCAGTTAGCTAGTTCTGTATCACTCTTGCCCAGGAACCTGAGAACAAGGCTGCGGAGCGCCTGGCACAGAGTAGCGTAGGGGATGTCCCTCTTGTATTGGTCGAATTTTCCGGATGCAAACAGACCGCGCGCTGGAACAAGCGCTTTCCGCAGTTCGTTGACCACCGAGGATTTGCCGATGCCTGAATATCCTGAGACGAGTACGAGTTCAGGTCTCCCAGAAGTCAAAACGCGATCAAATGCGGCGTGTAGTCTGCTGACCTCAGACTCGCGTCCATGGAGCTTCTCCGGCATAAGCAGACGTGCCGAAGTGTCGTGTGAGCCAAGTGTGAAAAGGTCAATCCTTCCGTGCACCTCCCATTCCTCGAGACACTTCCGCAGATCCGCTTCCAATCCATGCGCAGTCTGGTATCGGTCTTCTGCATTCTTTGACATGAGCTTCGAGACAATAGCAGAGAGCACTGCTGGGATCCCATCGGCTCTCTCACTTGCCGGCACTGGATGTCTGGCAATGTGGCAATGGATCCACTCTATCGGATCAGATGCCGTAAATGGCAGCGCTCCCGTCAGCATCTTATACAGAGTTATGCCTAAGGAGTACAGATCGCTTCGGGAATCGATCGACCGGTTCATACGGCCAGTTCGCTCAGGCGCCATGTAAGGAAGCGTTCCGGCAGTCATTGGAGGAGCCTCCATAGCCTGTCGGTCGCGTACGATGGGCGATTCACGTTCAGAACCTGCTAACCATGCGTTACCCGACACCCTGTCCACTAGTATGTTTGAAGGGTTGACGTCATTGTGAAGGAGACCTTGCCCGTGGAGGTGACCAAGGGAAGACGACACTCCGATCGCGACACGCAGAAGCCGGGTTAGCTCCCACGTCTTTCCAAGCGTCCCGGCAAGGAGTTCACCTGTTTGATATTCCATCAGAAGTGCCTGCTTTCCATCATGATAACTATGCGGTAACAGGGGTAAGTGTCCGGACAGCCGACTCTACGTTCATGTGACGAGAAGCGCGTCTCCAAAGGACGGAATCACACCCATGCTGATAAGACCGCCTTCTCAATCTGCTTCCAGCCTATCCGCTAGCAATTCCGTTTCCGCAGATTTTTAGTCATTGCTGTTGCTCGTTGACTTTCTTCACGCGCCTCAGTGAACTTCCCCATCGGTGAAGATGTGCGCCTTCATGTCTTTGGAATCCGCGATCAATGCCTGACTATCCCGAAGCAACAAGTTATCTTGCCAAACCAAACCATTTGGGGGAATGCGGCTTAGACGTGCCTGGGCAGGAATAGCATCAGCTTATGCATGAGATGATTGGCATTTGAAACGACTTGATGTCTTGCGCTTCGAGGGATGCCTACATCGCAATGAAGGGGCGCGGCGCTCTTGGCGGCAGCAGCCGATATGGCTAGAAACAGGAATATAGTTAGCCACATTAAGTGGCCATCATTCAATATAGACATAAAATAAACACCCATTAATGATGTTGAACAAATAGCTAGCTCGCAGTCCTTTTATCCGAAGTGCCGGCGGTATTGATCTGTCGGGTCAGATAAATCGACGTTAGCGCTAATAATGCCGGCATTCCCATAGCAAAAAGAGCAACTAACTGAAGTGCTGGAACACGATCGGCAGCGATGTAGCGAACTGCATATAACGCATACACTATGATAGGTAACACCGAGAATCCTCTATCTGCGATCGCTCTTTGCTGCTTTCCATGCGAGAGAATGCTCATCGTCCAATAAATAAGGAACGTGGTGAATATCCAGCCGAGATAGTTCTGACGGGGAACGCCAAAATAGATTCCGCCCTGCTCCCACACCCATAGGCCAGCCGCCGTATTCCCCGGATCCATCACCATGTCCCATGCAGTCATCACCATTGCCGCGATAAGAGCTTTCGTTGAACGTCCGAGAAGTGAGTCGCTATTTATTGAACGGGCTAGCACGCCCGCCACTCTCCAAGACGGATATATCATCATGAACCATGCCAGCGGGATAATTATGGGCACAGAGCCTAGCTTCGGACCCAACATGTTGTTGTAGTGATAATGCCCATAAATAAATCCCGTACGGACACCGGCCTCCTCGAGAACATAGGAAATGAAAGCAGATATGGCGAAAAAATAAGCTGTCCGTTTTTGGCCTTCTAGGACAGCACAGTGAACCAGAGAAAAAAGAACGAATACGATCGTAAATCCAACATGGCCTATCTTCGGAAGGTGCACCCATGGCTCGATAGCATCTGCGAGTATTAAGTACGAAGCTATCGCGACCAACAGCCACGCCATTTTTTTTAACATATCTTTTAGCAAGTACTCCTATCTATTTCTGGTATGAATTTGCGAAGTAGCGGAACCGTAGGATCTTCCATGCAGGTCTGGTGGTTCAGCCACGATGACTGGCACATCGAGCGCGGGGGGAACCAGATTTGTTTAATTGCTACACGGTCCTCGACGTTCTCTCCGAGATCTGGCTCACGACGCTCGCAAACGCCAACTCTCGCGCCGGAGAGAGGTTAAATGCTTGTTCCAGGAGATCTGCCGCCACTTCGAGTCCGTTTGTCTTAGCGATTGCTTCCCGCATCTTGTTGGTGTTCTGTCGATACTCTGGGTTAGTTAAAACTTCGTCGATGAAAGTCGAAAGCCTGGGAGTTGTCAACTCTTGTAACGGCACGTATGAACCCGTGTTCGTATAAGCAATCCGCGCCGCCACGCCAGGCTGGTCGGTCGAAACCGGAATCGCGACCATAGGAACCCCTAGTGCTAGAGATTCAAGCACGGTGTTGAGTCCCGCGTGCGTGATGCATAGTGCCGCACGCTTGAGAAATTCTATCTGCGACGCATTCTTCACGACGATGCAGTTGGCAGGTAACGAGTTGACCTTTCCGGGTTCGAGAGACTCGCCGATGGGGAGAACAAGCTGCATTCCGGGCCTTGTCCCGACCGCCTCCGCGATCGCACTGAAGACAGATTCGAGACCGTTCTGCAGTGTTCCCATCGAGGCGTAGATGAGGGGCTCACCCGTCAAGCGGTCCCATGTTTCTTTTGCAGTGGTTGCAGGGCCAAAACCTGAGGCTACCGGGTGCGGTTTAGTTGGCATGACGTACCGCTCTTTCAGGGAGGATGTTGGGGTTATGGGCGGCGCAGCAGTGGATTGCAGAGTCATACATCTGAATCCTAAAGTGGATCGAATATAGTTCCTATGCTCGAACGGCTACAAAACTCTATTGATCATCCAAACCGGCTTCCCTCCCGGCGACGTAATCTCCCGTATTCTGTCGCCTCTCAATTCCTCCACTTGCGTATCGTCGAATCGCTTTCACGGCAGAAATAGATACTTTGGGCCGCGCAAGGGTACATTGAGGGTCATACATCTGAATATTAAGGTGGATCGAAGATAGTTTCTATGCTCGAACGGCTACAACACTCTATTGATCGTCCATACCGGCTTCCTCCCGGCGACGCACTTTCCAGCATTCTGTCACTTCTCAGCCCCACCACTTCCATGTCTGCGATTGTGGTTACAGGGGGGGACTGGTCAATTGATGCCCCTCCGCCTGATGGACTGGTATTCATAGCGGTAAAACGTGGGTCATGCTGGCTGGCAGTCGAAGGAGCTCATGAACCGATTCACGTCGAAACAGGCGATTGCTACTTAATAAAACGCGGACATGCGTATCGCCACGCCAGCGATCTTTCACTAAAACCGATCAACGCAGCAGCAATGTGGAAGCCATCGTCCGATGGAAGAGTGTTTCATGGTACGGTTCATGACACGGAACTGATTGGCGGACAATTCAACTGTGATTCGCTGCAGTTCTCGATTTTGCTGGACATGCTGCCACCGGTAATCGTGATTCCTTCAAAGTCCGATCGTGCCTCCGTCATTCAGTGGTTGTTGGACCGATTGATGAAAGAACTGATAGATGACAACCACGGTAGTGTTCTGATCATCGATCATCTTACCCACATGCTTTTGATAGAGATATTGCGTGCTCATTTAGCGTCTGGAGAAGATTTCCACGTGGGTTGGTTGCGCGGACTGGCTGATCCAAAGATCGCGATTGTCCTCAACCTTATGCACCGGGATCCGGGTCACAGGTGGACCCTGAAACACTTTACGCAAGCAACGAGCATGTCACGGTCGGCGTTTTTATCGCTCTTCAAAAGTAGAGTCGGAACTGGGCCTCTCAACTATCTGTTACGGTGGCGGATGCAGCTAGCCGCCAAGCGCCTGCTTGCAGGGAAAGAATCTGTCAACACGATTGCTTTGTCGTTAGGCTATGAATCGGAAAGCTCCTTCGGTAATGCATTTAAGCGAGTGACAGGGCAATCTCCCAGAAGTTTTACGGCGGCAAATTTTGACGGAAATTTTCGAGACGGACGTCCCGTTGCCTAATATCTCTGGTCTCAACCGGAGCACATCCCTCTACACATCTCTTTGACCTTTGAATGGACGTTACGATTCTCTTATTTTGGATAATCCGGCGTTGACCCTAAACGTCTGGGTTGAGATCAACTCTCGCTTCGACGATTGGGTCCCGTTCCCTTTTGGCTGAGCTTCTGTCCGGCAAAGATGTTCACCTACCTGCTTGAAACATCCCAGTAGAAGCAACGAATCCTGGGTGAAAATGCGTGGACGATCAATAGAGTTGTTCGGTCGATCCAGCATAGAAAACTGATTTCCTTCACCCTATGATTTCGCAATAGTGGAGGAATTAACGCCTCGTGACGTCTACTGCCGTACTTTCGAATCATCCGGCCACTGGTTCGACGTGTTCCTGGTATCAACGTCTGCGCTACTTGTTCATGCAGACCTGAGATAAGAATTTGAGGGTGAAATTATGCGAATCGGTTTTCTTAGCCTGCCTGTACCTGGACATCTTTATCCCATGGCAAGCTTGGCCCGTAAGTTCCAGTCACGCGGTCATGACGTAGTATTTATCTCCCTGGTTGATACTGCGCCTTTTGCTGAGGCGGCGGGACTACCATTTGTACCCTGTTCGGAGACGATATATCCAGCCGGCTCGATCGATCAGTTCGTGCGCCGTCTGAGTCAGTTGTCAGGTGAGGATGCCCTGCGCTTTACCGTCAATACGATGATGAAGGGATATACCGCGTCATTATTCAAGTCCCTTCCGGATACACTTTCCAAAGCTAGAGTGGATGGGATTGTCCTTGATCAGTATCAGCCTTATGTTGAATTGATACCGATGCACCTTCGAATGCCCTTCGTCCATGTATCCAACGCGCTTCACGTTGACTACACGGGACGCACTCCTATCTGTTTCATGAATTGGCAGAACGAGACTGGAGTTGATGCTATTGCCAGAAATATCGAGCGAGTCCGACGCTCCAGAAAACTCCTGGAACCTTGCACGGCAATAGCCCAGTCTTACGCAAGTGAAGTTGGGCTCTCCGTTGACTGGAATAATCCACATTCGACTCTTTCTCCTCTTGCCTGGATTACCCAGTGCCCTAGGGAATTCGACTTTGGTCACGCTCCCGATTTTCCCCAATTCCACTATGCCGGACCATTCCACGATGGGAATGGTCGGATGGACTTCGATTTTCCTTGGCAGCAACTTACAGGCGAGCCGATCGTCTACGCTTCGATGGGCACGCTCCAGAATGGATTGGCAGACATTTTCCGTTCGATAACGCAAGCTGCGATTGGCTTGAAGAAACTACAGTTTGTCCTTGCTGTTGGTGGCCAGCTCGATCCGAAGCAGCTCGGGGCCGTCCCTGCGAATGTGGTCGTGGTGAGTCACGCGCCCCAAATCGAGATTCTTAGACGCAGTTCTCTGTGTATCACTCACGCGGGATTGAACACTGTGCTTGAATCCCTTTCCAGCGGTGTGCCCATGGTTGCGCTACCCATAACCAATGATCAACCAGGTGTGGCGGCGAGGATAGCGAATAAGAAGGTAGGCGTTGTCATATCCCCGGAACATGCATCTCCGGGGAATTTTGCAGCAGCGTTTGATCGGGTGCTCGGAGATTCCACTTTCCTGGCCAACGTGCAGAGAGTGCAGGAATCAATGCGCAGGACGGACGGTCTTTCGGTCGCCGCAGGCATTCTGGAACGAGCATTTGATCTGGAGAAGAGCACACAAGGGGCGGCCTAAGATCGCCTCCCTTATGCGCCGTGTGTTCCCGGGAGTTCTGAAGAACAAAAAAAGGAGATCCAAATTAGTCACGTTCAACTGGAAAGCGCCGCCCAGCACGAAGTGGTATTGGCGGTGCTGGCGCATCTGGAAAACGGAGAAAACAGCGAAGCGACCGCTTATTTTGCCGGGAGCTTGACTTCAATGATCACGGTATTGGGCTGGAATTTGCGGACTCAAGGCGACTAGCTGACTTCTTCAAGAAAATTCGCACTTTGATTGATAAAGCTTTGCGGGATTCGAACTATCGCGCACGAGCCAATTACATCAAGCAAGTGATTGCAAAGACCCACGGGCTGGATCGGGCCGCCGATATTGTAGAGCAGGCATATCAGAATTATCAGACTGACATCAAGGCAGAGAGGTGATTTACATGCGTCGTTACGATTATGTGATTGTGGGAGCCGGCTCGGCCGGATGTGTATTGGCAGCAAGATTGTCGGCAGATCCCAACGTGAAGGTTGCCCTCTTGGAAGCAGGGGATGAAGATTCGGTCAATGAGATTCGTGTTCCGGCCGCAGCTCTTCAACTTACAAAGACGAAATATGATTGGGACTTTTATAGTGAAGCCGAACCCGGATTGGGCGGCCGGTCTGTTCCGCTCGCTCGCGGCAAAGGGATCGGCGGCACTTCGTCAATCAACGCGATGGTTTATATTCGCGGCAACCCCGCGGATTTCGATAACTGGGAGAGGGACGGCGCTTCAGGCTGGTCGTACAGGGAGATGTTGCCCTATTTCATCAAGGGAGAAAGCAACGAACGAGGGGAAGGGCGTTTTCATGGCCGGTCCGGGCCGATGAGTGTGCAGGATGCCCGTTACGTACATCCACTCAGCAAGCGGTTCATCGAGGCGGCGAAGCAGGCCGGCCATCCTTACAACGAGGACTTTAACGGCGCCACGCAAATAGGCGTAGGACACTTTCAACTTACGCAACGAAATGGAGAGCGCTGCAGCGCTGCTGATGCGTATCTTCACCCGGCGCGGCAACGCTCGAATCTCGACGTGATCACCGGGGCATTGGTACTCAAAGTGCTGCTGAACGGGACCCGCGCCACCGCCCTATCGATATTCCGGTGCGGCCAGGAAGAAACGTTGCAGGTGGAACGTGAAGTCATCCTCTCTGCCGGTACTTACGGCTCGCCGCAGCTTCTCATGCTCTCCGGTATGGGTCCGGCTGCTCAGCTCAAAAGCTTCAATATAGCTACGGCCGTAGATATGCCAGTCGGTGAGGATTTGCAGGACCATGTTTTGGCGCCTGTCACCTATCGTACGAGCGAGCCCTCGTTGTTGAGGGCGGGTACGGCGGCCGATTTGGAACTCTACACGAAAGAGCGGAAAGGGCCGCTGAGCTCGAATGGGATCGGGGCCGGCGCATTTCTTAGCACCGTGCCCGGCGAGACGATACCTGATATCGAGCTATATATGGCTCCCCTGCTCATCGACGATCTCTACTCGCCCCCACGAGAAGATGGTTTTGGTATCGCGGCTTCGCTGCTAAAAATAAGCAGCAGAGGAACAGTTACGCTGCGATCGGCTCGTCCCGATGCCAAGCCGCGAATTCTTACAAACGTTCTTACAACTCCAGAAGACCAAAGAACAATGGCAAACGGAGTAAGGGCGGCGATGCATATTGCCCGGCAGAACAAGTTGGCCGAAGTTCGCGTCTCTGACGCAAGCGTGCCCAAGTCGGAAAGAGAAGCCGACATCGATGACTACCTCCGAAACAGGGCAATGACGGACCGTCATCCGGCCGGCACGTGCGGAATGGGCCGGGTGGTCGATTCTGAATTGAGGGTTTTGGGCATTGACGGCCTGCGCGTGGTAGATGCGTCCGTGATCCCGACGATACCAAGGGGCAACCTGAATGCTGTTGTTCTAGCTATCGCAGAGAAGGCGGCAGATATGATTCTTCACAACGCAACATAGTGACACTGAGGCGGGAGAGAGGCCAGCATGACCTTGTATGGGCGCACTTGCTAAAGCTGCCTGGATATGGAGACAGTTTGTCTTAGAACTTGAGAGGGCATCATTGGGGGAAACAATAATGGATAAGTTGGATGGGAAGATTGCCGTCATCACTGGCGGCAGCAGCGGGATCGGTTTAGCGACGGCGAAGGAATTTGTACGTGCAGGCGCCTATGTTTTCATAACTGCAAGAAACCGGCAGGAGCTCGACTTCGCGGTTGCGGCGATCGGAAAAAATGTGACAGCAGTGCAGGGAAATGTAGCGAATCTGGCTGATCTGGACCAGCTTTATGAGCGTGTAGCTATAGAAAAGGGCTGTGTGGACATTGTCTTTGCGAACGCCGGGATCGCAAATACTATGGAGCGCCTCGGAGAAATTACGGAAGAAAAGTATGATTTAACATTCAACATTAATCTACGTGGGCTCTTATTCACGGTGCAAAAAGCTTTCCCACTGATACCGGACGGAGGAGTCGTCTTGTTGTGCGGCTCCACCAATACGGAGGCTCCCAACCCGGGCTTTAGCGCTTATACGGCAACCAAGGCTGGCGTTCGATCCTTTGCTCGTACCTGGACCGCAGAACTAAAGGACCGGAATATTCGCGTCAACGTCGTATCACCAGGACCTACGGACACACCGATTTTTAACAAGGCCGGGTTGCCGGAAGAGATGATAGGTAAGATTAAAGCGATGTTTGTGGAAACCATTCCCGCGGGGCGGTTGGGTTATCCGGAAGAGGTTGCGAAAGCGGCGACGTTTCTGGTGTCGGACGACAGCAGATTTATTCGTGGCGTAGAACTATTCGTAGACGGCGGAATGGTTAGCGTCTAACTGACGGAAGCTCGACGAGAGCGGAATGCTACCTAGTGTTATAAATGCCCCAACGCCCACACTGAAAGTGTTGTGCTGGGGGCAGGCGGTCGTGGCGCTCGGGGATCTCAAATCCGAAGCTGGGGCTGCGGTTGTTGTTGAGACAGCTCAACAAGCCTTCGACTGTGTCGATATCTTGGTAAACAATGTTGGCGGGTCTGCCAGCATTGCACATGAGTCGTGGTTCGATGCCCCACTTGAGGAATGGGCAGAAAAGTATCAGCACAATGTGCTCGTCGCAGTCCGTCTCGTCAAAGCTTTTGTTCCCGCTATGCGAGAACGTGGCTGGGGCAGAGTGATTCAGATTTCGTCGCGGAACGCTATCTCACCGCACGCACAGTTTGGTGGATACGGTGCAGCGAAAGCAGCCGTCAACAACTTCACACTCAGCTTGTCGAAAGCGCTATCCTGAACGGGAGTGACATCAAATGGCATCATGCCAGGTTTGATCGACACCCCACAACTAGATTCCTGGTTCGTTCAGATAGCTGAGAAGCATGCGGGGACACGAGATCCAAAGGACGGACGGCAATATGTTCTGAAGAATATTGTCCATCAGGCGGTTGACCGACTGGGCGAGCCAAAGGACATTGCAGTGGCGGTTTGTTATCTCGCAAGCCCACTCAGTGACTTCGTGACAGGAACGACGTTCAGAATCGACGGAGGCTCAACGCCGACCGTTTGATGGTGGACAGCAACAGCTCCTCGCAGGCAAAGACACGTTCTTCCGAAATGTCTCAGGAGCGTTATCACTCGTGTACGTCGGTGCTGGCCACCTTCTCGGGCATGTCGAGCCCCATATGCACTCATGAGACTGCCTGGATGCAATTGCGAGCATCGAAGCGGCCGGACGCAAGGTGAACGATTACCTCGTCGGCGATGCCTTGCTTAATGGCTGATATTTGCCCCTGGTTCTCCAAGCTGTCGCCGTGCTCCTCCGAACCGGCGAGTACGCCGCCGGCGCACACTCGTGTTGGTGTGTACCTGCGGCGCTTGATTCAGGCCTTGACGAACTGGAGATCCAGAGTAATGGTGATCTCTTCGCCGACAAGCACGCCGCCGGTTTCGAGCGCTGCGTTCCAAGTCAGGCCGAAGTCTTTGCGGTTGATCTTGGTGGTCGCTGCCAGCCCGATGCGGGTATTGCCCCAGGGGTCCTTGGCGGCTGGAGACGGTCCGTCGACAACGAATTCCACGTTGCGGGTCACGCCGCGAATGGTCAGGTCGCCTGCGACCGCCAGATCGCCATCGGCATTGCGTGTGATGCGCGTTGAATTCAAGCTCATGGTAGGGAACTCGTCCGCGTTAAAGAAGTCGGCGCTCTTCAGGTGCGCGTCGCGCCCCTCATCACGAGTATTGATCGAGGCGATCTCAATCGCGGCTTTCACGCCGGAGTTGGTCACGTCGGTTTCGTGCAGGGACAGGGTACCGTTTACGCCCGTGAACTGCCCCTTCACGTTGGAGATCATCATGTGTTTTACCTTGAACTCCGCGACGGAGTGAACCGGGTCGATGTTCCAGGTGCTGATGGCGGGGGTGGTGGCGAGTGTGCTCATGTTGGTTGTCCTTTCACAGCATTTGATTCGTTATATTATTAATCGTTGCAACAATTATTTAGCCAACAAAAGTTATGCTACCTGATTGAAGGGCGAGAATCGATAGGCCCAGCAGCGTTCGAGGCAAGTGGCCGATAAACCGGCTACACGTCCATGTGAAATGCGTGCCGTCAACGAATGACTTGGCGATTTATTAGCAGCCACCGTTGAGCGTGACGCAATCCCGCTGGCATTTCTTTGCTGGAGCCTGACGAACGTTACTCGTTTCGGCCGTTCGGGTTCGCGCATATACTGCCAGCTTAAACACTTTCCGTTTGTGTGCCCATTATGAGTCCGTCCGGAGTTCCTAAATCCAGACCGCCGAACGGAATTGTCATTCACCGATGGATGGCTATTCTCCACGGTTGGCACCACATGATCTTCGGCGATCTTGTGCACGACTTTGCCATAATGCTGGCGGCGAGCTGGAGCAAATCCAGTTCCTTCTCGGGCATGTCTCAGTGCAAACAACCGAACGCTACATTTGCTGCAAGCAACATTTGAGAATCGCTGTAAACGACCGTCTTGGCATCGAACCCGGCTGAGTTTCACAACTGGACGAGAAGCGGACTATACAGACAAGTGCCTGCTAGTTTTTTGATGACTGGATCGCTGGATTTGACAGAACCGGCCGAGCCACCGGTACTTCTTGCTAAGACAGTGAGTTATTCGGCAAACGGCGCATTCGCTTTCGGAATGACGACTCGCGTCCGCACGCAAGGCTGAGGCAGCGGCATGACTTCCTCATAAGTGACAACCAAGAAACGGAGAAAAATGCCCAGAAGTCTGAAGAGACTATGAGTCCAAGCACGGGGCACACCACGATATTCGCGATTCTTTGTCTCGTGGCAGATTCGGGTACGAGTGCAGCACCCATACCAGAATCCACGAGAGAGATGAGAGTCGACATCTCGCTGGCATGTGCGGCAGAACGCCCCCTTCTTCCCAAAATCTTCGCGGATCATACTTATCATCGAGTGCTCCCAGCAAATAAGTGGTTGATCAAGAGTTAGTGCCGAGTTTCTTAACGGTTCAGTCTATTCTAAGTGCGAGAATGGTCGTATCGTCGAACTGTTCGACACCTGCTGACCACTCGGCAACACGCTGGGAAAGGGATGCACAGATCTCCTGTGCCGTGGATCCTTTCGGCAAAGATCTGCAATAGTCCGCCAGTCTTTCTTCGCCAAATTCCTCTCCCCTCGAATTCAGTGCGTCGACTAATCCGTCGCTGTACATGACGATTGCACACCCTCTCGAAACCGTGAGTTGAAGCTCCCGATAGGTCGTGTCGATGAATAGCCCTATCGGCAAATCTCCCCCTGGAAGCGCAGTGACTTCGCCGGCCGCAGAAATGAAGATGGGTTGACAATGTCCGGCGTTGACATAACGCAGCAGCCCATTGGCGGAATCGTATTCTCCGTAAAACATAGTGGCGTATCGATTGTCACCAAAACGTCCGCAGAGATCATGATTGAGCATCGCAGCAAAGGCGGAAGGGGATGGTCGCGCTCTCGGCTGATCCAAGGTAAGCATCCGGCCGTGGGCGACCGCCTGGAGATGCGCCATCATCAATGCCGCCGACATTCCCTTCCCACTCACATCGGCACAGAGCAGACCAACCTCTTTGTTGCTGAAGGAAAAAAAATCATAAAGATCACCACTCACGATGCGGGCGGGTCTGGTCATGCCCCACACCGTCGCACCTAATAGAGCGGGCACAGTACGAGGATAGAGGTATTGCTGCACCTCGCGAGCCAATGTTATATCGCGCTCGAGAGCAACACGGGACCTGTCCTGCTCGCGCAGGCCCTCAAGATGAGAGGTCATCGCATTGAACGAGGCAACCAGTGATCCAAGTTGATCCTCTCCGGTAACCGAAACCCTAATCGAAAAGTCACCCATCCCGATCTGGTGCGCAGCGTGACTCATCGTGTCAATGACAGTGACAATGCGTCTGCTCAGACGAAGTGAAAGAAACGTGCCGCAGGCGTAAATGAGAATTAGAGTGAAGGCGACGGTGATCAACGGAGAGACCCATGATGCTCTACGTAACCCCATCCGACTGAGGTCTTCGATCGTCCGTGAGTAGCTGGGACGAATCTGGCAGATCACCCAGCTTTCTGGTGCTCCTGTGTCCCAATTCCGTGCCACGACTACCACGGGAACAGGCCTGGACGAACCTGGTATGAAATTGGCTTCGACCTCGCCAGCAATTCCCTCATCGCGCCGGTACGGATTCAGCAAGACTGGTTTGACATCTACAACTTCCATCCCTGCGGCGCTGGATATTTGATTCAAGAACAACTCGGCCAGAGGTATTCTGACAATAATTCTGACAAAACAACCTTCGCGTCTCACGGTACGGATGAAGCGGATTTCAGAACGGCCCCGATCTTCCACAACACCGGCGAAAGAGGGTGTATCAAGCCACGGTGGATCGAAGTTGTGAGGGACTGCCGTGGAAAGGATGGTAACGATGCCTTGACTGCCGGGCCATGTGGCATTCAGATGTTCAGTGAATGCGGTGAAGAGAGCCGAATCGGATGCATACTGGCAGCCCTGAGCTCTGTCGAGAACAGGATCCATGATGGTCTTGTGGCTTTCGACCATGATCTTTATTCGTGCCTCGATCTGGTACGCGCTCTCACGTCTTATCACCACATTCAGGACAGCAATCGAGAAGCAGGTGAGTATGATCACGGAACCGATGCTGAAGAGTGAAGAAATGATCAGGATTTTCCATCGAATTGAAGTCCAAAATTTTCCCAGCTTCAAAAGAGTTTCACCACTGCCATGTAATGGCTCCATACGTCCATTCAATTTGTGGGACGGTATCCCCTATCACGACACAGTTAGCGCTTTGTGGACGACATCTCGCGCACAATATCCTGCTAGAGGACAGAATGCGGAGACCAAGGCGTTTCGAAATGTTCATCAGTCTTTTGAGAGAGGACCACAGAGAAGCCTCACCAATTGCAAACTCCCAATCTTTGCAGTAGAAGGACAAGAATGTGAACCTAAGCGTTGTCGGTTGAAAGCGGTTCTCTCGCTCTTCAGAGAGAGAACCGACGTGTATCATGGAAGCCGATCAAAAGCGTTAGTCGTAGGCGTGAAGCAATTCACCTTCTCGGGGGATGCCACCGAGAAGTGGGATGTGCCTCAGGACTCTGTAGATTGCGTTAAACTTGCGCCGCATTAGTCTATTGCGCCAATTTCAGGGTTATGTCGGTTGCCGATTCAAAATACTCGTGGGCTCCTGCATTGGTCAGTGTGTCAATTGAGGTATCCCCACCCTACAGCTCCAAATGAAATGTTGACGCTCTCGGCGGCATAGATATCACGGAGTTCGTCCGCGATCAGCATGGTGTCTGACGCGACAAATCCGGTTCGCTTTAATGTTCTTTTTAGAGCAGCTCGCTTCCCGAATATCGAAATGCCGCACTCGAAATGGTCGAAATACTGGCTCAGTTGAGGCCCCAAAACTTTCAGAGCATTTCGTTTTGAGTTGGATGTCACAAGAGCCAGAATAAAACCGCTCTTGTGTAATCCGGCGACGACAGTAGCCATTCCAGGAAACAAGTGGATGTCCTCTATGTGCCTTGCCATGATTTTCCGCGTAGTCCTGGCGATGAATGGTAGCTTCCAGGACGGCACTCGATGATATTTGAGAATGCCTGCGGCATCGAGCGTTCTCAAAGGCTCCAGTTTATGTCGATCAAAAAGGTCGAAGCGGTAGAGTTCGGCAGCCTCATAGAAAACCTCGACGAAAAGGTCGAAGGTGTCCGCCAGCGTCCCGTCAAAATCAAAGATAAGAAATCGTCTTTTCACTCGCTCTATCTCAACGTTCGTTCGACCCGCGTTGTAGTGCGCAAGGGAGTAGGAAACGAATTAGGCTCCAAGATGGTTATTTATCTCCACCGCTGAATCTAGTGAAGGTGGCATAGTATGAGCCTCGCTAAGTATTTCTCGAATTTTGCCAAATCATTATTTCTGGATATCTGTGCCTGTTCCGGCTTCTGATTCCATTTCAGAGAGAAATTGTTGGACATAGGGCAATCTCAAGAGAAAGAGCCTACGTCCTTCATCGGTTTGAATGTGTTCCGAAGCAATTTCAACCTTCCTCCTATACCACTGGATTGCCTCAAAAGACGGTAGTCCCATCTGGCCGAACAGTGAAAAGACGCGAGCAATACCCACCGCCCCGAGACCATCGAGCTTATCTGCGTCAAACAGAATTCTTGCTTCATTTGTAGATCGCTTGATAGTACGGACATGTTCTGTGGAATGTTCGGCAATAGCTGCGAGAACATCCTTCGCCCGATCACTCGGGCAACCTGCTTGCCGAAGAATCGTTTCTGCGGCGAGCAAGCTCAATGCTACATGTTCAGCTTTCCTTCCAGCCGGTTCGTCAACATCGTGCAAGAGCACCGCGAGCTCAAGAATCTCATAGTCTACTCTTTCGAAGGTTGCAGCAATCTTCATTGCGTTACGTATTACCCGCTCTACGTGGTCGAAACGATGTGCAACCGACTGCCCAGGATTACTTACTCGTTTGATAACTTCACTCTTGACAGAATTTGTCAGCTTCGACATGTTGCCTCCTCACCGGGTAACTACGATGGAACGCAGGTGAGCTGCGTCCCATCGTAGTTAATGCAACAGTTCTGATTATTGGTCAGCAACAAAACCGAAAATACCTTTCCTTTGGCCTCGGGCTCGTGGTCTACAAGTTATTCGATGGATCAAAAGAATTGATTCGCGGCACAAGAAGCGGGTCTTCGGTGACAAGAGGGAATGGAGGAAGCAATGATGGTTCAACTTTAAACGTCGCAGCCAGCACCTCGCGGGAATAGCATCCAACCGATGTTCTTACGCCGATGTCTCCTGGTGTAACCTGATCGAAGAAGACGAGCAGTTTAAGATCACCTTCACCGATGTCTTCAAAGTGGTGCGGATACGCCCGCGGTATGAAGTAGACATCGCCTCGGTTCATCTCGAATGTGTCGGCCGATCCATTCGGGCTGACGATCGTCATCCGGCCCTTTCCCTGGGTTATGTATCCCATCTCTGCAGTCTCGGGATGCCAATGTAATTCGCGCATCCCCTGATTGGTTAGATCCACGGAGAACATCGCAATGTTTTGCAGGGCCGGCCAAAGCTTGTACAGCGCTGTGCGGGCTGTACCGGCTTCGGACTTCCTTTGTGGCAATGCCGCATCGATGGAGTACTTGTAAGGGTTATTCTCTCTGTCTTGGAGTTCAATCACGGTCGCGGTCGCCCGATGTCCTATTTCAGTGTTCTGCTGCGTCCTTTTTAAACTGGCAAAATCAGATGCCGGCAGTCCAAAACTGTTGCCGAGAACAGCATCACTGAAACAGCCGAAGGTGCCGGAGAGGCCGAAGTCCTCTGGCCTTTGATGCGAAAATCCAAGGATGATTTCACCCTCCTGACTGCCAATGTTTTCGACGTGATGGAGAGCTCCGGATGGCACAAAGAACATCTCGCCGGCGGAGATGACGAAGCTGTTTCTGGCCTCGCCGTTGCCGGCGATCGTAACAAGGTGCTCTCCGCTCAGGCAATATCCGAGCTCATGTGCATTCGCATGCCAGGGTGGCTCTCGAATACCTCCTGGCGCGAGAAGCAAGCGCCGAATCGAGAGTCGATCAAGCTTGGGCAGATCGCTCGCGTCGACACGGGTCTGGCTGCCAAAATCACTTGCGAAATAGGGATTTTTCCTGTTGAGTGAAGTGATGTGAGGGGAGCCGGCAGTTCGATTGCCCGGAGACGCTATCTTATTGAGAACTTCAGAGCCATTTGTCGGATGATCGGCCTCACCTTTGCTCTTTTGCGTCGTACTTTGTCCAAACACATAAGGTGCGATCAGGGCTCCAGCGCCCATGGTAGCGGCCGCTGCCTCAAGAAAAGTACGGCGGCTTACGGATTGCTCTTTTTCTCTTTCAATCAGTTTCACAACTTTATCTTTCGTCCTCACGGTAATTGCCTACGGTAATGCCTCACAGGAACAACAGCCGAAAGCGTCGCAAAGTCTGACACTCAGGGGACTACGTCTCGATGGATCATTCGAAGAATAGTCCTGTGCATTTTGGTCACTCATGTCCGCAGCTTGTTGTTCGTGCCGGCGCTTTGAAGCATCGTTTGATGCAGCATTATTTCCAGGAATTATTACAAGTCACAGGGATGCACTCGTCCAAGTCTGAGAATGGATCGGCAGCCGACAGCTTCAGAGAATGCAGCCTCAATCAGTTGGATTTAGGGTCCAGTGCCAGGCGAGAAAGATCCCAGTGAGAAGACTGCACCCATAGAGTCAGTTGCGTCTGCCTGCCATCTGTTCAAAAGAGTCCCCACCGGCCTTTTAATCTCCTGTACGCATAAACACCGGTGGTAGGAAAATATTCCCTCGGCCGATCTTGTCATCTGACTTTCGACCGAGGACCAATCCTGCAAAGCATCGCTACCCCGCAAGGATTCAGAACGGTCAATCGGACTTCTGTTCTCCGGTCGCGTACCTACATATCGGCAGGCGGTAGATTTGCCAGCCATGCCGACACTACGAGAACAAAGACCATCAAAAGCGCCTCCGCGAGAAGCCAGCGTTGAATGAGAGCGGTTCGGTCAGCTTTTGAACTTCGGCTTTTCTGAAGCAGCAGACGCACACGCCCTCCATGAAATAAAGCCATGAGCACAACACATATTTTCACCAGTAGCATCCGCCCCCATGCCGTGTGAGGCAGGGGAGAGACAGATCCGCCAAGACCTCTCCAGGCGCTATAGGTACCGCTCACGACCACGATAACGAGTGCGATCGTGACTGTGCGCGAAAGGCGCCTTCCAAACTGCACAATCTCCTCTGATCTAGCGGCCACGGTCAACTGCGGAGTGACCACCAACCCAGCAATCGCCACACCCCCTCCCCAAATGGCAATCGAAGAAAGATGAAGAAACTGCATCATCTCTCGAAGGGTAAAATCACCGTCCGATGCCGCATGTCCGAATCCCGCTCTGTAGACGGCTATTCCGATAACAAGAGCAATCCCAATCCATGTTTCCGCCTTACTTCTGAAGGCAGGCGGGAAAAGGGAAACAGCCAGCAAGCAGGGTACAAAACAGAAGCTCATAACCAGGGCATGTCCGGAATGCGTTGTCAGTACATCCGGCAAGGCACGCCAGGCCAGCCTCCATGACAGATCGCCCGTCATGGAGGCCGCGAGCAGGAGAACCTGCAAAGGAATAGCAAACAGCATGAGCAAAGAGCAGATCGCCAGCCAGTGCTGCAACTGCCTCTCGCTGGCAGGAGTGTTGCTCCCGCCGAGCCAAAGGCGATTCAGGAGAGTTCCGGCTGATGCTGCATAAGAAACGTCGAAGACCGCTGCCGCGCAGACCCGTATTGGCAAGGAAGGTTCGATCATCCTTATACCTCCCGACTACTGCACGGTGAATTTGTAGCTGCCCTCAAGCCGATGACCATCGACAGCCACATTGGCCCAATGAACAATGTAGGTTCCTGCCGTCAGCTTCGGAACCGCAAGGACAAGCGTCTTTGGATCATTGGGCTTTGGCCTGGAGGCTTCTGTGGCGACAGATTTTCCCTTCTCATCGGTCAGTTGGATGGAGCTGAATTTGGGCTCGATCGCCTCGGAAAATGTGATCGAGATCGAGCTGGGGACTCGACCAGTGGAGTCGGGCGCGGGGTTCATGACCATTGGGTGAGCGTGCGCCAGAGCCGACGGAACGGCTGCGAGCATGAGCACAAGCGTGAACGCAATGGGGAGGCACATCTTTGTAAGTCGGTTCATGGTCTTCCTCAAATGAAGATGTTTTTACAGAGCTGAAGTCTCAGGCAGGGATCAACTGCCCCTGGCCGCAATGACACTTGGGCCAATACTCCCAAATCAGAAATTCCGCATGCTTCCTTTTATGCGTGCGCGGCACGCCGGTCAGCAGCTTTCGGTTCCTTGCGTTTGGGAAAGGAGCTAGAGGAAGAAAGTATTGGGAGGGCCACGTTTCTGACGCGAACGATTGCGCGAAATACGGAGTTTGGATTCCGTTTGAGCCACAGCCGTCTGCTGCGAAGTCAGGTCCGCAAAAATTGCCTGGCCGGCAGGAGAAATAAAAGTCCTCCCATGAATCGGAAGGGCGGTGGCTCTCTGTTGGTACGGGCACTTCTCGCGAGGTGCCTGAAACTGCCGATCATGGCTGATGAGCTGGAGACGCTCTGCCACACTCATTTCGCAGTGATGCTTTCCATTGCGGCGACAACACGCGGGCAGCCTCGCCTTGTCCGTGGCATTCCATGCCAGGAACGGCTGGACGAGTGGCTGGCACAACAAAGCCAGCAACGTAATGGCAAGCAGCTTACCCAATGTTGACATTGAAGCATTGCCTTATTAATTACGCAAATTGAGCACATCTCAAATGGACATTCGGTCGGATTGCCGTACGAATGTCCGTGCCCTTACCGATTGAAAATCGAGGCTGCTAGCGTGGGACTTCGCGATGAGGTGCTGCGCTGGCTTTTTCATGGGATACAGTCTCCTCCTTCGAGAGGACCTGCTCATCCCTTTCTCGCACTTCTGCAGTTCCCGCGCCGCCCTTTATGCCCAAGGATTTTGCAACTAGGCACGCTTCTCGTATGCATGCAAATCATCGTCTTATGCAGGCCACGCCAGCATCGCCCTCGCCACGATACGGTGAAGCTCTCGCTTACTTGCCCCAGACTTGTGAGGAATTGAAATCAGCACGCCTTTGTCCAACGCTGCTGCGGCTAAATTTCGCCGAGGATGCACAGCCTTCTGAAGACGGGAGTGGAAAACCAAATACAGCCTGGCGGATGCCAGTTAGCCACCAGGCTAGAGCAATCCCAGATGGTCGGGGTACCTAGCCTGTAGAGAACTCACCAGGAGTTCAAACTCGGGAAGCGCCCGTAGACTCTCAAGACAAGGGTCTCTCAGGAAAAATGGCCAGCACGCGAATCCGGTGCTGCCACTTCGCTCAAGCCATTCAAAAGCGGTTTCACGTCGCCCTGCCAGGGCCAGAATGCAAGCGATCTGATAATAGGTATGATGCGCGTGTCCAAATGATTTTGGACTCGCACAAGCCTTGGCCATGCAGTCGAGTGCGTCTTCGAATCTCCCTTTCAATCCCCAAAAAACTCCCTGCAAGCTGATGATCAGCGGTTCTTCCGGCAACAGTAGCAGCGCTTCATCCAGCAGTTCCTTCGCCTGTTTCCAATCCTCCGTCATCATGGCTGGCTGCGGAGCAAAATAGATTGCGTATTTGTTGCTTGGGCTCTCCACGCGCCAAGCTTGAATCTCTGCGCCCGCCAATTCGTAGTCTCCACTCCATATATGGACCTGGACAATGCTTGGACTAACTGCCTTTTTTGGATGGAAAGGCCGTCCTCTTTCGTACATCTCACGAGCGTGATCGAGCAGCCCGATGTGCGCCAGGATAGTGCCGAGACGATTGTAAGCATGAGGCAGATTGCTCTGTAGGGCCAGAGCGCGCTTGAGCTCGGCAATCGCTTCCAGGTGTTGAAAGTTTTTCGACGGTCCCCATAGCAAGAAAGCAGAGGCGACGTGTCCTTCGGGAAGATCCGGGTCTATTTCGAGCGCTCGCCGGCAATGGAATTCAGCTTTTCCCAGCCACACGCTGGCTAGGTCAAATTCGAAATGGCGTGTGGTGCACACAAACGAGAGAGTGGCGTGAGCGAGAGCGAAATCAGGATCTCGAGTCACAGCGTTCGTCAGGTGATGTGCGGCTTTCTCCATCAAGACCGGATCGCCGGAGGCGCTCAACCGGTAGCCCCGCATGAATTCTGCATACGCCAGCGGGTCGCTGCTATAGCGCGGCCGTTGCTTGATCATCGCTCGCCCCAGCGGCCGGTTCAATGTGCTCGCAATCTGCTTCGCGGTCTCGCTCTCAAGCTCAGCCAGGTGATCCATGTCGAGATCGCATTTCCTTGTGAAGCAAACGCTCTGCGGCTTCGCGTCAAACATCTCCAGAGAGAGACGCCGTTGCCCTTTCGACACCTGAATAGCGCCATGGACGACAAAACGAACGCCCAGCCGTGAAGCGATGTCCGAAGCGTTGGCCTCAGGCGGCATGTTCAACATTGCGGAGGTCGGCAGTACATCCACACTTCGCAGATTTGCTAGGTGCGCGCCCAGTGCGTCCGCGAACCCCAGGCACAGACCATGGTCATCCGTGGCCTTCCCTACAAGCACAAGTGGCAAGATAGCAAGTGACGAGCGCTCGTCCCAGCCGCTCGCGACCTCCTGTCTAACGGCGCGGGCAGAAGCTTGTCCAGGATCCGAGCGCGGATATTGCGCCTCGACCACTCGTACAGGACCGATGAATCGATACCCTTTCCCAACCACTGTTTCGATAAAGCGCGGTTGAGCGGAATCGTCATTCAGCGCTGTCCGAATCTTTCGCACAATGTTGTTCAGGTTCTTGTCGGTGTCGATAAACAGATCGGAGCGCCAGAGTTTCTTGACGATATCTTCGCGGGATACCATCTGCTCTCGTCGGCCCACCAGGAAGATCAGTAACTCCATGGACTTCTTCTCGAGCTTCACACGTCGTCCGGAACGGCGCAGTTCATATCGCCCGAGATCGAGTTCAACTTCGCCGCTGGCTCGTTTTGCACTCCGCATAAAGCTCTCGCTCTGGAATTGTCCGCTAAGATTCAGCAACTTGAGAAGATATACGAAAGATATACAAATTTTACCTGTTCCCGATTGGAATGGCCCGGTGGCTAAGAGATGATTCTCGCGGATCAATATCCACGAATGGAGACAGAAAGATGAAACGAAGCATTTACCTCATACTAGCGATGGTTGGAATATTCGGCTGCACGGGTCAGTTCCTGAAGACTGCGGCGCAGGTCGCTTCTCACGAAGAAAGACACATATTCACCCCGGACACCATTCCATGGGGTCCTGCGCCGCCGGTTGTGCGTCCGGGCGCGCAGTTCGCCGTGCTCGAAGGCGACCCGATGGCCTCTAGCGGTGACTACACCGTGCGTTTGAAGATGCCGGATGGGTACCGGATCGCGCCCCACTGGCATCCCGAGCGGGAAAATGTCACTGTCATCTCCGGAACGTTCAAAGTTGGGATGGGAGATGTTTTTCATGCAACTAAGATGACAGCCCTCCCTGCCGGCAGTTTTGGTTTCCTCGATCCCAACATGCACCACTACGCCATGGCATGCGGAGAGACCATCGTGCAGGTCCACGGCAAATCTCCCTTTCAGTTCAACTATGTCAATCCGGAAGACGACCCTGGCCGGAATAAGTAATCTGACCGTTAAGCGCGGGATCGGTGAGATGCGCTTTCTTTTCGTTTCCGCGACGATGCCCTTCGCGGCTTCCCTCATGAGCGCCGGAGCCACATTCCGGCGTTAGTCCGGCAGCAAGAGGGTGAAGGTTAGTAAACGGCCCAGGAAGCGTCGGCGATTGCTTCCTGGAACGCATCCAGGGGAGAACCTTCGTGAGAAGCCCCACGGGCTGTTTGCAACCTTAGAATGAGTGAGTGCGTACGGGAGGGGTCGACCGCACCAGCTAACGGCACTCCCTCTTGATGTTCTGCCCCGGATCACGGTCAAACCGGAAGTAGTTCTCGATTGACGATAACAGTCAGTATGGAGTGACCGGCGCCGATGCGCTGATCGTGGGTTAGGCTGTGTGTTCAGAAGAACGCACAGTTCAGAGCCACAAGCGGAAGGGAGCCGGTCATGCAGGAGAAGTTACGATTTTTAGGTTTGGATGTCCATGCAGAGACGATCGCCGCAGCGATCGCAGAGCCGGATGGCGAGGTGCGAAGCCTGGGAATGATTCCGAACCGCGTCGAGTCGATACGCAAGCTGATCAAGAAGCTTGGCTCAGCAGAGAAGATGAGAGCCTGCTATGAAGCGGGACCGACAGGTTACGTCGTGTACTGGCAACTGGCGGAGTTGGGCGTTCAGTGCGAGGTAGTGGCACCCACGCTTGTACCGATTAAAGCGGGTGATCGGGTAAAGACGGACCGGCGCGATGCTGAGAAGCTGGCGCGTTGCTATCGATCCGGAGATCTGACGGCGGTATGGTTCCCGATGAAGGATCCGAGGCCTTGCGGGATCTGGTACGAGCTCGCGAAGCAGCCAAGCAGGATCAGATGCGAGCGCGGCATCGATTGAGCAAGTTTCTGTTGCGCTCAGGCCAGCGTCCGCCCTCCGGCGTGGGACCATGGACACGCCCCTATCTCATCTGGGTCGCACAGCTACGCTTCCCACAAATCGCTCAGGAAGCCACACGGCAGGATTATATGCACGAGGTCGAGCATATGCGGGAGGGCGTGGCGCGTCTGGAACAAGCCATCACCGAGGCAGTCAAGCTGGCCTCACCCGCATTACAACAAGTCATCAACGATCTACAGGCACTGCGCGGTATTGCAGATATCTCGGCTGTGACCATTGCGGCCGAACTGGGCCAGGTATCTCGCTTCGAAAGCGCCCGGCAACTGATGGGTTATTGCGGTGCTGTGCCCAGCGAGGACTCCAGTGGCAAGCGGATCAGGCGTGGAGGCATCACGAAAACCGGCAACGCGCACTTGCGACGAATCGTTGTCGAGGCAGCCTGGAGCTATCGGCGTCCCCCAGGAATCTGGTATGGATTGCGCAGAAGGCAGGAGAGCATTTCGGAAGAGGTCAAAGAGATTGCGTGGAAAGCGCAACACCGCTTGCACAAGCGCTATATGAAACTGGGTGCAGCCGGCAAGGACCAGAGGAAGATTGTCACAGCAGTTGCCCATGAGTTGTTGGGCTTCATCTGGGCCATTGGAACCAGAGCCGAGACTGCTGCCAGCCAAAAACTTGCAGCCTGACAAGAACCAAAGCAAAGACAAAAACTTTCCTAAGACGGAAAGAGCAAAAACATTCAACCGATGAACGATGCCACCAATCTCGAACACAGAGCCAGCAGCAGCCAGGGCAAGCACGAAGGAGAACCCTCGCTTGGCCTATGCGACAGGCTCGACCGGACTCGCGATAACAGTCAGAGGCAGCTCCCGACGGATCATGATTGTGCGGTTCCGACCCGCGAATATCAGACTGATCAATCGTCGCTCAAAACTGCTCCAGCTGCTGCTCGCTCTGTCTTCGGGAAACAACAAAAGCAACAACAAAACAAACTCACCGATCGCGCAGGTTGACACGGTCACTCCATATCAGGCCGATGCACTCATCGAGCTGCTCAAATCGCCCTATGTCTTCGGCACTTGGCCAATAAACCGACTTATCGGAGACTGGCGTCAAGCATCTGTAAACGGCCGCGGACATTTGCGGAGCACTTAAGGTGTTCGTTGCTATTGCTGGGATTCGTTCCGATGCATTCTGATTCTCAGCAGTGCCTTAATGTTGCGAGTTGATCGGTTTCTTTCACGGCGATAACACGGGTTCGAATCCCGTCGGGGACGCCAAATTAAATCAATAACTTAACGTTGAAATTGCCTCAAAATGCCAATTCGGATTTAAATAATACTTAAAGTGATTTCAACGTAGCGGTTAAAAAAACACTATCTGCCGTCGGTTTGTCTGTTCGCTGCTGGCGCTCAGCGTGTTCTCTTCTCATCTCTATTAGCTCCGGATGGTACAGAACTTCGAGGATTTTCTTAACTGGTACGACGATTGAGACTCCCATGTTTACCGCTTCTGCTCTTTCAGCGGCGGAGAAGGAGATAGGCACGTCCCAGTGTCCGTGCATTAGCCCAAGTAGATGCAACGGTCCCAATCCCGAGATCGTGGCAAGTTCGCCTTTTGCGGTCTTCGCAGGCATCTTCACAGTGTTGCAGTTTGAACGAGCGGAACGATTCGTGTCGTGCCAGAGAACCGCGTGAATAGACCGATTATGACAATTTCATCCCCTAACCCTTATGTCGTAGTCCACGATTCGGGCATCGGTAGCGAACATGTCTTCCGGAATCCACGTTATGTCGTATTCGGTAAAATTGACGGTTCCAAATGGAATTACTGCAACGTCAACGGAGTCCGGTTCGGTGGGATGGAAAAACCACTGCTGATGGCCAGTCCGCAGAAATCGCGGGGCACCATCCTTCGCATTCATCGTTATCACCGCTTCTGGTGGCGCAATCGCATCTGCAACGTGCTTTGCTGTTACAAGGTGTGCCAAGCCCCAATCCGGCGTTACTTTTACTTCCACGATGAATGCTGTGCCACCGAACAACAAAGGTGCGCTGCCATCTATCTGACCCGGATCGAAGCGAGAGACGAATCCAACGGACTTAATGAGAGGGTCGGCTATCCGCATCACGTTCACCGCCGGCCTGAGCGGAAAACTTCCGCTTCAGACAATTGAATTTTGGATTTCTTATCCCATTTAACCTCTCAACGTTCAAATCTCCTAATCGCTTCACCAAGTCAGCAGCAGGAACAACGTCAGGATGATTCAAAGCATCGAGCAAGTAACGTGGAGAACAAGATTTTCGAAGTCCGCATCCGACCACTTGAGCGCAAGCAACCTTTCTAAATATAAGTTGGTCAGGATTAAGTAATTCCTAGGCTCATGTTTTCCTCCAGCCGCACAAGGGTCTCTGACGCAGAATCAGGGCTGTGAGGTGGACAAGACCGCCGGTTTGCGTCAAACGTGGGCGTCTTCGCCCCGCCTTCTTGGATTTACGATTGGGGGGCTAAATCCCGGAGTACACGAGCGTGGTGAAGAGCCAATACAAAGGTATGGACTAGACCTTTGTTCAGTAGATTTCGCACCTATACTTGTGGCTTAATCGCGATGTGTATAGAATTCACGCGAAGCGGAACTGCTGAAGAGCGAATTTGAATCCATGGACTCGAAGAACGGTGGGCGATAGGGAAGCTGTCAATCTGGCAGAATAGAGCCGAGCGCTGAAAGAGTCGTAGATGAGATCAAAAAAAGGGAGTAATAACGCATGACCCCTGAGCGACATAAGATCCTTTTTCCGGTCGATTTTTCTGCTCGTTCCGTGTTGGCAGCACCGTACGTGAAGACGTGGGTTGATCGTTTAGATGCTGCTCTGGATACACTCCACGTAGTAGATCGTGATGCGGTCCCATCGGAACAAGAGGATGAACTCCCCGATCTCATAGAGAAACGAATGGCAGACCTCAAGCATTTCTCTGACCGTCATTTTGGCGAAAATGTCGCGTCCTGCACAGTCGTTGCCGGGGGTATAGCGGATCAGATCGAGCATTTCGCCAAACGTGAAGAGATTGATGTGATCATGATGCCACGAGATCATCAGACCCTAGCGACCCGTTTCTTTCAGGACTCCTTGACAGCTGCACTCCTTGAGCGTTGTACCGCTTCGGTGTGGACAACGGAACACCTCGACGAGGTGCCCGCTATGCCTCGCAACATTCTTTGCGCAGTGCATTTCGAGCAAGATGCATCCCTGGATGCACAGAACGACAGAATGCTTCAGACGGTTCGCGAGCTCGCATCCAGGTTTGAGGCCAGTGTCGCGTTCCTGTATGTCGAAAGAGAAAGTCGCGATTCGGGTGAAGCCGACACTGATCTGGAGCCGTGGAAAATGAGAGCGCAGGAGTTCTTCGGAAGCTCAGTAAAGTTACTAAGAAAGTCTGGCGACGTTATCACGGCGATTAGCGATACAGCGAAAGAGTTGGGCGCAGATCTGATCGTTGTCGGGCGCACGCGGCCTGAAACAATAGGCCTTGGACGACAAGTTCATCTTCTGAGGATCGATCACGCGACACATCGCCCTGTTCTCAGTATCTGGTAGAGGTAGGGCATCACGAAGGTGCTATTCCATTTTGAATGGATTCCTTTCTCTGCCGTATTCCCATTTTGATCTAACGATCCACATTGACTTTTGATCATGGCAGGCTTCGGATCGAGGTTCCGGCTTTGACTCTGTCTTTCGTAAACTTTCGAATAATTCCTGCTAGTCCGCCGTTCACGATCGTGCTTCGATCCAACGTGCTGGTGACCATATTGCGTAGCTAGTTCTTAACCGCATCGAGGTACTAGGAAGATGTAATTGGAATTACATCGCAATCCTCGCTACGATTTCATCGAACGTATGTATTTAGACGAGGGTTTTATGAGCACCATGGATATTTGGGCAGACAAGAATACTTTCGCTGCTTCAGCTGCGGCTGATGTGACATCGTTTGAATACGCTCTCACACGCACGCAAGGCGGCCTGAAGACGGAAAAAACCAAGCTTCAACTGCTCCTTGATCTGACCAGCGAAATTGCATCGAACCTGGAGCTTCGTCATCTTCTTCGTGCCGCGGCTGCAATTGTTCGCCGTATGGTTCAGTGCGATGCTGTTGCCGTCCATTTGCCTAATGAAGAAAGCAGCGCTCTGCGGCTTTTTGCGTTTGACTCTCATGAACGACGCACGAGCATGGACGAAGGAGACGATGAAGGGCATCGAGGGAACGGTGGCGAAGAGATCTACGAAGTCTTCCGATCCAGAAAGCCGATTGTCAGTCGAGAGAGTGCTGGATGCGTCTTGCCGCTTATCAGCCGCGACCGGGTATGGGGGGTTTTGGTACTCGAGCGGCCCAAGGAGCAGGGGTTCCCACAGCAGGAAATAGATTTCGTAAAACAAATCGCTAACCAATTAGCAATTGCAATCGAAAATGCTTTGGCTTATGCCGAAATCAAAGATCTGAAAGAGCAACTCTTAAGAGAAAAGCTGTACCTCGAAGACGAAATCCGAAGTGAGCAAGGCTTCGAAGGGATCGTAGGCCGCAGCGCTGCGATCCGGTCGGTGTTGCGCAAGATTGAGACTGTTGCCCCCACCGATTCGACCGTATTGATCTGCGGCGAGACGGGCACGGGCAAGGAACTTGTTGCTCGGGCGATTCACGAGCGCAGTCACCGCAATTCAAACGCATTCGTGAAGCTGAATTGTGCCGCAATCCCCACGGGCCTTCTCGAGAGCGAACTTTTCGGCCACGAAAAAGGGGCTTTTACGGGTGCCATCATGCAGCGGATCGGCCGGTTTGAAGTCGCGAACCGAGGGACCGCCTTTCTGGATGAGATCGGCGATATTTCGCTCGAACTCCAGCCGAAATTGCTACGGGTGTTGCAGGAAAGGGAATTCGAACGGCTCGGGAGTACGCGCACGATTAAGACGGATGCGCGTCTCATCGCCGCCACGAACCGAAATTTGGCGGCCTGCGTCCAGGAACAGACATTTCGTGCGGACCTTTTCTATCGGCTTAACATTTTTCCTATCCATATGCCTTCACTTCGTGAACGCCCCGAAGATATTCCTTTGCTCGTGAGGCACTTTGTACAGCACTTTGCGCGCAGAATGAGTCGCGTCATCGATACTATTCCATCAGAAACGATGGAGGCCCTGGTTCGCCATTCCTGGCCTGGAAACATTCGTGAGTTGCAGAATGTGATTGAGCACTCTGTGATTCTTTCAACTGGTCCAGTGCTCCATGTGCCTCTTGCGGGTCTTCATGCCAACAGCGTGCCCAATCAGGAAGGCACCGTACGCAAGACTCTCGAGGAAGCTGAACGCGAACATATCCTCTCAACCTTGAAAGAAACGAAGTGGATTATCTCCGGTCCTCGCGGGGCAGCTGCGCGGCTGGGAATGAACCGTTCAACACTTCAGTTCCGCATGAGGAAACTCGGAATCGTCCGGTCCTGGACGCAGTGAAGCGTGCACCCGGAATGTGTCAGGTTTCTCGGTCGTATACTTACGGACATAGATGTGTCTAAAGAGCACGTCCATGCGGTCGATGTGCTGCCTCGACAGGAAAATGGCGGCTTCCAACACACTGTCTAGCATATAGATGGATGCCTGACCCCCGGAGATCGTATGGGACCGAACGAGATGGTATATATCGTCGACGATGACCTGAGCGTCGGAGAGGCCCTGTCCACGCTCTTACGCGCGAACGGCAGGAACGTCCGAATTTTTACTTCGGGACGAGACTTTCTTGACTTCGAGCGCGATGACTGCTGTGCGTGTTTGATTCTGGATCTCAGAATGCCTGGGCTGAATGGGCTAGAGGTACAAAAGTTGATCTCTGCCGAGACAACGATTCCTGTAATCTTCATCACTGGGCGCGGGGACATCCCATCGACGGTCAGAGCGATGAAAGGGGGAGCGATTGACTTCCTTACGAAGCCAATCGATGAGGCGGCTCTGTTGACGTGCATCGAGCGGGCGCTGGAACAGGATCGGCTCTACCGAAAGGATGCACTGGAGCGTGCAAGCTTGCTCGCTCGGTACGAGTCTTTGACTCCGAGAGAACAGCAAGTGTTGCCGCTTTTGGTTAGAGGCATGCTGAACAAGCAAGCCGCGGGCGAACTGGGTATTACCGAATACACTGTGCAGATACATCGCGGACATATTATGCGAAAGATGGGGGCTGATTCTTTTGCGACGTTGGTAAAACTCGCCGGTAGGCTAAATCTCGAGCCGACGATTGGGGCCTAACAGGAATGTGTAATAGACCGTTGTCGTTAAGTCTGTAGATATTAGTAGAGGGCGGGTTGAGATGGGTGTGCAGGCTCGCACGATTGCGGTCATTGACGACGATTTCCGAGTGCTCGAATCACTCGTCAATCTTCTCGCTTCCTGCGGATATAAAGCAGAAAGCTATTGCTCAGCTGAGCAGTTTCTTGGATGTGATGGACTTTCCAGGAGCTGCTGCATCATTACAGATGTCGAAATGCGCAAGATGAGCGGACTCGGTCTTCTGCAGCATGTGAAAAATATCAGGAGTCCAGTGCCTGTTGTCGTTATTACTGGGAAGCCATCCGAGAATTCCGAATCTTTCTATTTGGAAAAGGGCGCGATTGCTTTCTTCAGAAAGCCAGTGGACGGGGACGCTCTCATAGACCTCATCCGCTCGATCTCCTGTTAGCTGGATCGTCATACGCATAGACTGTGTGAAGTCGTGTCCTCCTCCAGGTCGCACCCGCGTAAGTTCCTCGCGATTCTGATCGGACACTTGAGAGCGAAGTGACTCAAGGGATCCACATTCATGCGGCGAGTGCGATGCCAGTTTTATGTAATTGGCACAGGTGCGCGCCGTGTCTATTATCAAGACAAGACAGAGACCGATGAGCCAGGTTCATCAAGTTGCGATCGTCACTCCTTTGACCGTGGGTGCTGGTGCGGTTATATGTACAATTTTCATTCACTCTCTGGCTTTGGGCGCAACGGTGAACTTCTTTCGCCGTGAGACACGACTCGGCCGTGCTGGCATGAGGTACTTAATCGATCTGACAATCGTTGTACTGGTGATGTCATTCGCATTCGTGGCACACCTGTTTGAAATCGCCGTGTGGGCGTTGTTATTCATGATTTGCGGGGAATTTAAAGACTTTGGAGCCGCGTACTATCACTCAGCGGTGAACTATTCAACGCTCGGCTATGGCGATGTAATCATGTCGTCTACATGGAAGTTGCTGGGACCACTCGAGGCCGCAGATGGATCACTCATGTTCGGGGTATCGACCGCGATGATTTTTGCCGTCATTTTGCGTTTGCTAGAGACTCGATTTGCTGATCTCAGAGCCAAGTAATCATTGGCGCACGTGGAACTCGAAACATCCCATCCCCCATCTAAGATGAAAGCGGTAAAGCTACGCTGAACGTTGCACCGCCGTGGGGGTTATTCTCAGCCCAAATCCGTCCGCCATGGGCTTCGACGATTGTGCGCGATACGGCCAACCCGATTCCCATTCCGCTTTCTTTCGTAGTCACAAATCTGGCGAAGGGGCAGACTCTGATCTTCGCCGGAACTGTGCTCGTTGGTTCCCATGCCGCATATGGTACAACCCCAAGAAGTTGGCCGTGAACGCTTCCATCTCTGGCATTCGGCGTGAATTTGGTTCGCCGGTTATTATCTGCTGTCGCTAACTGCTCATATGGTTGGCCATTTTCGTATTGGCCTTTCTTCCTTGACCTCAACCTCTTGGTCTAACAACGGTGGAGATTGACTCCTGGAAACAGCTTTGCTGTGGTCGGGCAATGTGTTGGCTCGTCCGCGAAACGCATGCAATACATGTCTCCAAGTCCGTCGCGGACTTAGAACGAGCAGTGATATCAGGGAGGCTGTCCCAAAAACGATGTGCATCCATCCAGCCACTAGTCTCCCTTCTGATATGAACGGGTCATCGTGTGGACTCGACGCACTGCCCCGGATGTGGAGAGTTGCCGTACCGCCTTTCGTGCGCGCGACAATCTGGATTTCGCAGCTGCAACCGAAATGCCGAGCAATTCAGCAATCTCAAGCGCTGAATATTCTCGTTCATGTCGAAGCTCAACCACTTCCCGGAAGATCGATGGCAAGCGGAGAATGGCGCACTTGAGTAATTCTTCTTTTTCTCGTCTCTCGCAGTAAGCTTCAGGCGTCTCTGATTGATCTGGTATCTCCCAAAGCACCCAATTCTCCGAATTGTCGGACGCCAGCAGGAGGGGAAGTTCTGAGGACCGCTTTTTCCGCAAAATTCCGAGAGCAGAATTGATTGCGATTCTGGTGAGCCACGATGAAAAGCTCGACCTGCCTTCAAAACTCTTGAGGTTAAGGAACGCTCTCAGAAGTGTGTCTTGAAATGCATCCTCGGCATCTTCGCGATTCCGCGTGATTCGATGAATCCTCCACCGAATCTGCCTCGAATGTCGCCCACAAAGCTCCATGAATGCTGTGTGGTCTCCGGAGCGTGCCGCTGAAACCAGCAGTTCCTCAGCCATCTCTCGAAGGCACGCCCCGATGATGACGTTGTCTTGTTCCGGGATTGATCCCTGAATTGAATTACTTTCTCTGAGCAATGAGCACCTGTCTATTGAGTAGTGAGTGAAGCAGTTTAGTGAACTCGAAGAACACTGCGAGGAGCGTTCTGCGTAATTTCGAACACCTAGCTCCACAGACGCGATATGGCCGCGATGACGCCGGCGGTCGGTCTCTTTCCAGCTTTTATGTATGCAAATGAAGAACCAAGTCCAAACGATTGAAAAGACTAGGGACGGGTGTCAGGAAGGACGATATCAGACTAGCAACTGTTAGCCGATTGGCAGATGCAGCACAGGGTCGGCAACGCGACAGCCGAGTGCCAATCGATTGGCAATTGCTAATCGGCGGCCACTAATCTCGCTTTCCGGTAAAGGGTCGAACCTTTTGGCGGAACTGTCCGGGCACTCCATCTGACACCCAGGGCGTGAAGGATCAGGCGGTCACCAATGCTCAGATGGCTGGGATGTCGCACGGCGTCATGAGCGTAGTTGACGCTGGCATTGATCGATTCGCACCAGGGCATGCAAAGTACGACTCCACTGCATCGCGCACAGGTCCAGTCCTCATCGATAAGACAGCTCTGCCACCGTCTCGTCTTCTTTCTTACTGCCACAATCTCCTCCCGCAAGTGTGAACAAGCCGCCGGTCAGCAATCCGGACCGGTGCCTCACTGGACAGCGGAGTCCCATCCGACTAAGAGCCTAAGAGCAACTTCAGGGCCATTCATATCCGAACAACTTCGCCCGAGAAATATGCCTCATGCAGTTGAGAAAGTAAATCGAGCTCTCTGACCTGATGGACTGAAGTCCTGCCGCTTTCGACGGCTCTTTAGTTATCCGGCTGGAGTCGTGGTGAGCACTTGTCGCGGAGCGAAGGGTGAAGAATACGACACCGTGATTGCGTTTTGGGATTGCGTTTTGGGATTGCGTCTGGATTTCCCGGGGATATCGTGCCCCTTCCAATTTCGATAAACATGCGACGCTCTTGGACCGGCGACCCGGTCATAAAAAGACTTTTAATCCGATAAAAATAGTCGTATATTAACTAAGATCGATTTGGTCGTATATTGTGACCCGATGGCCAATCGATCAAATGTCATATTTTGCACCAGATCCCCGCGTGCAACTCTGGCCGAGTTCGCGAGGACCTGGCGCTTCTACAGGCCCAGTGGACTGCAGATGCCTATCACTATAGGTTTTTAGCGGCTCCGCCATCAACCCTGGCTGCTCCCCGGCTGTCAGACGGAGACATTCGCTATGGATCATCCAAAGAGTCATCTTCAAACGGGCGACGCAGGCCTGCGCCGTCGTCGCAGCCGTTCGCGCAGCCGCTGGCTCGCACTCGGAACTGTCACCGCATATGCAGCTGTTGCGTTTGCACGGCCAACCCCCCAACAGAGCACTTCTCCCGTCTTGACCAACGACCCGAAACAGACATCGGGCACTCAGAACCTGACCGTCCGCCGCTTCAACATTACGGCCGGTTCGCTTGATGTTGCCGTTGCTGCCTTCGAGAGATTTACGGGCGTGCACGTTACGCTTGCGATTCCTTCAGAGACGATCCCCGGATTCCGGTCGCCCGGAGTGGTTGGTTTGTACAGCGACAGCCAGGCACTGACCCTGCTGCTGGCGGGAACCGGGCTGTCCTCGCGGGCACAGAGTGACGGAAGCATCGTGATCGCAGTCACCGCGAAAGAAGATGTTGTCGTTTCGGCTGAGAACTCCGCACCGCAAATCGAACTCGATCGTTACCCCATGCCACTGTTGGATACACCGCAATCGATCACGGTCATCTCGAAGCAAACGATGCAGGACCAAGGCGCAGCCACCTTGCGCGATGCGCTGCGCAATGCGCCGGGCATCAGTCTGGCGGCGGGCGAAGGCGGTTCACAGGGCGACAATCTGACGCTGCGCGGCTTTACCGCCAGGAATGATATTTTCCTGGATGGCATGCGTGATTTCGGCTCGTACTATCGCGATTCGTTCAACTACGAATCCGTAGAGGTGTTGGAGGGGCCGTCTTCGGTGACCTTTGGCCGCGGCTCCACGGGCGGTGTGATCAATCAGGAATCGAAGTCGCCCGAATTGCACCCATTTGTTGTTGCCGAGGGAGATCTTGGTACGGATGTGACACGGCGTTTCACCGTTGATGTCAATCAGCCTCTGCCAAAACTGGGTACCGGAGCCGCAGTGCGTCTGAATGTGATGGGGCATGATGCAAATGTGGCCGAGCGCGATGTGACGGAAAACAAGCGCTTCGGAATAGCACCGGAGTTGGCGCTGGGCCTCGGCACACCGAACCGTCTGCGCGCAAGCTATTTCCATTTCAACGAGAACGATATCCCTGACTACGGTATCCCCTGGTACTTCAACCATCCGGCACAGGTTGCGCGGCACAACTACTATGGCTTCCGCGACGGCAACTTCCTGGACACGAATGTGAACATGGGAACGGTCAAGGCCGAGCATGACATCGATGGCTGGGCCACGCTGCGAAACACCATTCGTTATGCCAACAACGAGCGCCACGCGCGCATCACGGAGCCGCAGGTAAACAACGCAACAGCAGGTGCCATTACACCCACCACGCCGCTCGATCAGGTGAATGTGAACCGTAACCAGATTGCTGTCTACAGCAACGAGAGCTTTCTGTGGGATCAGCTTGATGCAACCGTTCATGGAACCACGTTCGGTATCAGACACGTAGCCGTGATCGGCGCAGAGGGCGGCCGCGAAACCTCCGATCCAAAGCGTCCAACGTTTAATTATGTAAATGCCGCCGGGCAGACGATCAACACTGTGCCAACTGCAGATTTGTTGCGCCCGAACGAAGACCAACTCTTCGCCGGTACATCGGCTCGGTCGAGCGATGTACACGCGACCTCCACCAGCTACGGAATCTACCTGCTCGACACGATGCAGTTCGGACGGCATTGGGAATTTACCGGTGGGGCTCGCTTTGACCGTTTCAACACAGATGAAAAGAGCGTCGCGTATCCCACGCCGAGCCAATCCACTGCGGGTGGCCCAGTGACGCAGGGATCGCCAACCATCACCTATCCGTCGCGACTGGACCGCAAGCCGAGTTGGCGTGCAGCGGTTGTCTATAAGCCGCGCGAGAACGGCAGCATCTATTTCGATTACGGCACTTCGTGGAATCCGTCCGCCGAAACGCTCGCGCTGACCGTGGGACCGAACGGCACCGGTACGGCGAATCTTGCGCCTGAATTCAACCGCTCCTACGAAGTCGGCAGCAAGTGGGACTTCAATCAGTCGCGCCTGTCGCTGCGCGCGGATCTCTTCCGCACAACCAAGGACAATGCGCGCGAAGCGTCGCCCACAAATTCACTGCTGTATGTGCTTGCAGGCACACAAAGGGTGGATGGTGCCGAGGTTGCTGTTGTCGGCCGCATCAACAGTCAATGGCGCGTGCTCTCCAGTTATACATACATGCATAGTGAGGTTGTTGCCTCTCAATATTATCCGCAGTCAGTAGGCTTCAAACTCGCCAACGTTCCCGATAATCTGTTCAACCTGTGGACCACGTATCAGCCGACGAGCCGCTGGGTAATGGGTCTTGGAGGGAACTTCGTTGACAGCCGCACGGCAAGCTCGACGGTGCCTCTCGATCCGACCACTGGCCTGATCAAGCAGGTGCCGAGCTATTGGGTCTTTAATGCCATGGGCAGTTACTCGCTGGGCGAGCATGTCTCACTGCAGGCGAACATCTACAACCTCGCCGATCGTAACTACATTGACGAGATTCATCCGGCGCATATTGTGCCGGGTGCCGGAACATCTGGGCTCTTCGGCCTGAACTTCAAATTCTAGACAGACGATCGACGGGACAGAGCCGCCGTGTGCGGCCTCTGTCTCTGTGTGAAAGGGATACGCAACCATGTTGATTACAATTCCAAATGTTCTCGACCCAACGCAGATTGCACATGCACGCAAACTGCTTGCCGAAGCTGACTGGGTAGACGGACGCGTGACCGCGGGCCATCAATCGGTTCTCGCAAAAGACAATATGCAGCTGTCCGAAGACCACCCGGTGGCGCAGCAGCTTGGCGACATGATTCTGCAGGCGCTGGGACAGAACCCGCTTTTCATCTCCGCGGCCTTGCCGATGAAAGTCTTTCCACCGCTGTTTAACAGCTACAGTACCGGCCAGAAATTCGGTGTTCATGTCGACAACGCGATCCGCCACGTAAAAGGCAGCTCGCACCGTGTACGCAGCGACCTTTCTGCAACCCTCTTTCTCACGCCTCCCGAGGATTACGATGGCGGCGAACTCGTGATCGAAGACACCTACGGCGTGCACACCGTAAAGCTGCCGCTGGGGCACATGGTGCTCTATCCTTCGTCGAGCCTTCATCGTGTCGAGCCCATTACGCGCGGTCGTCGCGTAAGTTCTTTCTTCTGGATTCAGAGCATGATCCGTAGCGACGCGCAGCGGACTTTGCTCTTCGATCTGGACAACGCCACTCAGTGCGTAAATCGCGATATGCCTGCGAGCGCCGTCGCCGTGCAGCTTACAGGCATCTACCACAACCTGTTGCGCCAATGGGCCGAGGTATAGAGTTTGCGGCGAGTGCGCTTCTGAAGCATCTGGATGCTGGCGTTCTGGCTGGCATCCTGATCCTTTTCATTCGATTGCTGGCCTGCCAGCGCAAACGAAAAGCGCGGATCGCACACTAAGCGGTACAAAATACCCTCTGCACCTTGCATATCTGGACAAGATAAATCGAGTCCGTTCTGAGTTCGAACCGGGACCGGCAAAATTTAATGATGACAACTGCCGATCAAATCGGCTAAGTTGAATGCCGTTTGCGGATGGTATATCCCGCGACCGAGCAGAAGCGCCCGCAGAGTGCGCTTTCAGGGCCCTCCAATTTTCTCCGATTAGGGTTTCCACAATTCTTCCGTTCAGTTTAAGGGGATGGCCATGTCTGGTTCACATCGCATGCCGCGCTCCGTCGTCTCGTGCCTGATCGCTTCTGTCGTGTTCGGGCTAGTTGCCTTAACGATCCTTCCCGCTCGGGCCCAAACGCAATCCGATGTCATTCCCAATCGCATCACGCAGCCCATCAATCCTGATGAGCGCGTCACGCTTCAGAACAATGTGCATCCGCTGGCGCAGGCAAGATACGACCAGGGACCCGCACCTGGATCGATGCAGACAGGACGCATCATGCTCGTCCTCAAACGCAGCGGAGTGCAAGAGAACGCCCTCAAGCAATACCTTGCCGACCTGCAAAATCCAAACTCGCCGAACTATCGCAGGTGGCTCACGCCTGGGCAATTCGGCGCGCAGTACGGGATCGGTGATACGGACCTGACCACTGTGACCGCGTGGCTCCAGTCCGAGGGCTTTACTGTCGAGAAGGTTCCCGAAGCGCGCAACTTCATCATTTTTTCCGGAAACCTAGCTCAGATTCAGCAGGCATTCAACACCACCATCCATCGATATTCCGTGAATGGGGAAATGCACCTTGCCAACTCGACGGACCCACAGATTCCAGCAGCGCTTGCCCCGGTCATTGCTGGAATCGCGAAATTGAATGATTTTCGGCCGAAGCGGGGAGCGGTCGAAAGCAGAACGGCGCACTTCGATTCTGAGACGCGTAAAATCAAGCCCGACCTCACGCTGCAATGCAATGCCTCAGGAGCTTGCTCGATCCCGAGCGGCACCAATGGCAATATACTGTTTGCTGTTCCTGCAGAC
>Ga0207035_1022_pt1 | contig 49469 bp, 48 predicted proteins | sample Alteio_BWMinCont_77_FD_153272 | JGI IMG/M metagenome (GOLD analysis project Ga0207035, IMG submission 153272) | Enriched cells from forest soil in Barre Woods Harvard Forest LTER site, Petersham, Massachusetts, United States -... | ecosystem: Environmental > Terrestrial > Soil > Temperate forest >... | reverse complement strand
ACGGAAGAATTTATTTATCGAAAGATGCAAGGATGAAATCGAAGACTTTCATGGATGGATATGCGCATTCGCAGGAATTTGTATCTTCCGTTAATAAATACAATCCTCAAAAAAAATTCCAATCTTTACAATCACAGCGATTAGAAATCACCGATTAAAAATTATAAAAAATAATGGCATCAGTTCTTCTATTGGGCGCAACTTCAGATATGGCTGTTGCCATTGCCCGAAAATTTGCAGCAGATAAGTATGATATTATTCTTGCAGGCAGAGACATGGAATCGCTGCAGACATTGCAAGCTGATATAACAATCAGGTATAACGTAAAAGCTGTAGCAGTAAAATTTGATGTGCTTGATTATTCGCAGCATAAAAATTTTTATCAACAACTTCCATTTAAACCCGATATCAGTATTTGTATTGTCGGTTATTTGGGCGATCAGCAAAAAGCAACAACTGATTGGAATGAAGCTGATAAAACTATTGCCACTAATTATTCTGGTCCCGTTTCTATAATAAATGTAATTGCAGAAGATTATGCTTCCCGTAAGAGTGGTGTTATAGTTGGTATTAGTTCTGTTGCAGGTGAACGTGGAAGGCAAAGTAATTATTTTTATGGAAGCGCAAAAGCTGCATTCACGGCTTATCTATCTGGTTTAAGAAATAGTCTGCATAAAGATGGCGTGCATGTTGTAACAGTATTGCCGGGATTTGTTTATACAAAGATGACGGCAGATTTAAAATTGCCGGCAATACTAACGGCAACGACTAACGAAGTAGCTATTGCAGTAAAAAAAGCAATAGCTGCTAAAAAGAATGTGATTTATGTAAAATGGTTTTGGCGATGGATCATGCTGATAATAAAACTTATTCCCGAAAGTATGTTTAAGAAAATGAAGTTGTGATCCAGCTTCAGTTTTTCATAGCATCATCGTTGTGTCACTCACTTCATCTGCAATGCAAATAGCAACAGAGAATTTTAAATAAGAGTTATTTTTTCTGTTTAAGATTTACGATAACTTTTTGCAGATTTCCCGAAGGAAGAATCAATGTAAAAAGATGTGAAGCAGTATCAAAACTCAGTTTACCTTTATCAGCAATAACAGGCTTTTTCGAATAACCCTGAAGCGTAACCGAAGATTCTCCTTTAGCGAAAAGAACAGTTACTTGTAATGAACTTTGTTCATCTTTTATGTCAGCGATCCGTTTCTTTCCTGTTGCAGCGATTTTTCCGGCATCTCCTAAAAAAGCAATACCAGAAGAAGTTACCGGAGCTAAAATATAATAGCAGTAAAGTTCATCCGGTAATTCATCTTTAAAATTATCCGTAGCATTTATCAATGATATTTTCATTGTAACCGGATCAAAGATCACCAACTTCCCTTTCAAGCCAATGGTTGCGGGAATAAGATCAATGCTCCTGTTAAGATCTTTTGCAGTTGTAAAAGCAAAAAGATAACCCGTAGTTATGTTATGATGTTTAGTATATGTATAAGCAAGGATTGGAGAATCCAAACCATTTGCTTCATTCAAATAATCTTTATCAATAGGAACTATAGGCACATCCGGTTTAACCAATATTGCATCTGCTCGACATGCTCTTAGTATGTTATTTTTATTTTCTTTACCAATTGCATCTCCTGTACCAACAGGCCCTGCAGACAAAACGGAAAGAATCATATTACCATCTTCACTGCTTTTAAATACATCACACCAAGGCCATGCACCAATTTCATAAGCTAACTGTGATGTGTAAAGAAATGCCTTCCACTTAGATGGTTCAAAACGATCCTCACTGGTACGGATAGTTGTAAGGTTATTATATTTTATTCCTTGTAAAAAATGCCGTGGCATTGCCATACAATATTGCATCGTGAGCTTTGCATTCTTACATGCATTAGCCATACCATCGGTAAAAGCATTGCCAACACTAATATCTTCAGCCATTTGCGGCGTCCTTGAATAAATATAATTAAGCCAATCCTGTTCATAACAAATAACACCTGCCTTGCTAATGGGCTGAATGATGTGTTTCCAATAAACTGGATCAATAGCAGCAAAGCCGGTAATATTATAGTCGACATGATAAGGACTATGCGGATCCATCCAACGATTATGTGTAACTAATGGTAAATTCAATTCCTGTTGAAATGGATGCAAACCTTTGGGAAAAAGAAATGAATCCGGAGTGTAAGACATTAGCCCACCATAACGGTTCCACATGCCATAAGGTAACCGGGGGTTTTTATGATCGGCAACTGGTTTGCCATTAACATCATAAATAGATTTGTCATACCACCAGCTATCTAATTGTAAATAACCCAATGGTATCTTTTCTTCTTTGTATTTATTTCGCAATGTTACTAACGTGGATGCATAACCTTTTGTGGTATCATAGTTGTAATAATAATCTGCACCATTATCTGTCCAATAGCCGAAATATTTTAGTATAGGATCGGCATCATTAGAAGGGCGTCCTCTTTTATATAATTTTCGTAAAGCGTTCCCCCATTCATTCCATGTTTGTTGTATCCCTTTATTGATAACTAACAACGTACTGTGTGTAAAATTGGCAGGCAGGTTTTTTATCTCCGGGTTAAACCCACTACTGATAGTTGTTTTTCCATCACCGATCATTTTAGATACGATAAAATCAGATGCCGGTGAAACAATGAATGTATTTAAGTCATCATCAAAGAACAGCCACGGTGTTGATGTTTCATTAAGTTTAAATTGAGGTGGAGCAAAGTTATCATCGTAATAGCTAAAGGTATGCTGATAGCTTGGGAATGAAGTAAATGAAGGAAAAGCCACCGGCGAATATGCAGAACCGTTAGGTAATGTTAAAGAAAATAAAATGATCAGTTTATTGCTATAATATTTTATAGAAGCTTTATAAATAATTGTATCCTTCCACTGAAAAATTATTTCTTTAAATGCCCCAATTGAATCACGCCCTTGTTTATTGGCAATAGATGAAAGCGGATGATCAACGCTCCCCTTAAAATTTGTTGGTATAGAAGATGCTTCAATCATATATTCTCCGGTGTTTTTATCAACTGTTACTTTTATTCCAGAGCTTGACTGACTGAAAACAACAATAGATAAAATATTGCAGATAAATAATAAAGGAAGCAAACGTATTTTCATGATGGCATGTTTAATTCTTGTTGTGATATTTATAATTCATTCAAACTTCTGAGTATACCTAATTCCACTCCACGTATCTCTGCCAATCCACGTAGCCTGCCAATAGCAGAATAACCCGGATTTGTTTTTTTATTGAGATCATCCAGCATCTGATGCCCATGATCTGGTCTCACTGGTATAGAGTATTTGCGCTGCTGCATTATTTTCACCAGTTCTTTAATAACCGCATACATATCTACATCTCCTTCCAAATGATTGTCTTCATAAAAATCTCCTGATTCATTTCGTTTAGTGTTGCGCAAATGAATAAAATTAATTCTATCTGCAAATTTTTTTATCATAGCAGGCAGATCATTATCAGGCCTTACTCCAAAAGAGCCGGTGCAAAAACATAACCCATTGTTCAATGAAGGCACTGCCATAATGATCGCCTCAATATCAGCAGCAGTTCTTACAATTCTTGGTAATCCGAAAATACTATAAGGCGGATCATCAGGATGTATCACCATTTTTAAATTGCATTCATCTGCAATAGGAATGATCTCTTGTAAAAAATAAATAAGATGTTGTCTTAGTTGATCAGCATTTATATTTTGATATGTATCCAATGCCTGTTGAAATTGTTGGAGCGTAAAACTTTCCTCGCTGCCCGGTAATCCTGCAATGATATTTTTTTGGAGAAGAATTTTTTCATTTTCTGTCATCTCATTGAATCTTTTTTCTGCCCTTTCAATTTCCTGCAGAGAATAATTTTCAATTGCCTCTTTTCTTTTTAATATAAATATATCAAAAGCAATATAGGCAGCTCTTTCAAAACGTAATGCTTTGCTTCCATCTTCAACAATATATTCAAGGTCTGTTCTTGTCCAATCCAGCACAGGCATAAAATTGTAAGTGATGATCTTAATGCCGCAACTGCTTAAATTTTTTATTGATTGCTTATAATTATCAATGAATAATTGAAAACCTTTTGTTTGAGTTTTTATTGCTTCATGCACCGGAACACTTTCTACAACACTCCATAATAGTCCGGCTTTTTCAATTTCATTTTTTCTTTTGACGATCTCTTCTTTAGTCCATACTTCACCGTTAGTAACATGATGTAATGCCGTTACTACAGCAGTACAGCCGGCCTGTTTAATATCAGCCAGACTTACCGGATCAGAAGGTCCGAACCAACGCATGGTTTGCTGCATCCGAAAACCAGTGTTGTTGTATGATGGATATGTATCAGCGATAGTCATTTAATAAAAAGAAAATTATACGAAAGATCTTTTTAAAGAGCAATGATCAGGTAATAATTTTTTTTACCCTTTTGCACCAGCAGATATTTTTGATTTAATAAAAGATTGCTGTTAATGGTAAATGTAACATCGTCTTTTTTTATTTTATTGATGCTTACTCCTCCATTTTGTATCATTTTTTTTGCTTCACCTTTACTGGGGAAAATATTGGCAGTTGATAAAAAAGAAACAATATCCATACCTGCATCCAGTTCAGCTTTTGGAAATTCAACAGAAGGAACACCTTCCATTACCTGCAGTAATTGATCTTCACTTAATTGTTGTAATATTTCGGCAGTATCATTATTAAATAATATTTCAGAGGCTTTTACTGCAAAATTGTGATCATCACGGCTATGTACAAAGCAGGTAACTTCTTCAGCCAGTTTTTTTTGTAATATTCGCTGATGTTCGTTGCCTTTATGTTGTAAAAGTAAAGTGTCAATCTCATCTTTATTTAAAAAAGTAAAGATCTTAATGTACCGCTCAGCATCTACATCAGCAGCATTTAACCAGAACTGGTAGAACTGATATGGAGATGTTTTTTTAGCATCCAACCATATATTTCCTTGTTCAGTTTTTCCAAATTTACCGCCATCCGCTTTTGTCATCAATGGGCAAGTGAATGCATAAGCTTCGCCGGAGCTTTTTCTTCGTATCAATTCCGTACCAGTAACAATGTTGCCCCATTGATCACTACCACCCATTTGCAGTTTACAGTTTTTATTTTTATGCAACCAGTAAAAATCATATCCTTGTACCAGTTGATAAGTGAATTCTGTAAAGCTCATTCCGTTATCACCTTCAAGCCTTCTTTTTACACTGTCCTTGCTCATCATATAGTTAACAGTGATATGCTTACCGATGTCACGAATAAATTGTAAGAAAGTTATTTTTTTGAACCAATCATAATTATTTACTATTTCTGCAGCATTGGGTAAAGAAGTATCAAAGTTTAAAAACTTTTCTAACTGTTTTTTTACACAGGAAAGGTTATAATTAAGAACATCTTCACTTAACAAATTACGTTCTTCACTTTTGCCGCTTGGGTCTCCAACCATACCGGTGGCACCGCCAACCAATGCAACAGGTTTGTGTCCATTTTTTTGTAAATGAATTAATAAAATGATTGGAACAAGGCTGCCAATATGAAGACTGTCGGCTGTAGGATCAAAACCGATATAACCGGTTGTCATTTCTTTATTCAATTGTTCTTCCGTTCCGGGTATAATATCCTGGATCATACCTCTCCATTTTAATTCTTCTATCAAAGTATTCATTATCACAAAATTTGTGAGGGGGTCTATAGTTTTACTAATTAGCTGGATTGCAAAAATGCTTATAAAAACTGAGAAAAATGCTTATATTTGCTGACCTCTTAATTATTTCCTTTCTTATTGATCAGACAAAATATGCAATTCATAAAATATCTTTTATGAATTGGCGTTGCTTAATTTAGAAATTATACTCCCATTTTAATGAAAAAAATTCTATTTGTTTTGCTGCTGATAACTACAAGTATATTCAGCTACGCTCAAATATATAATAACGAATGGATAGATTATAGCAAAACGTATTATAAGTTTTCTGTGGGCGCCACAGGCCTTTACCGTATTTCCCAACCTGCTTTATCGGCTATTGGACTTGGTAGTACAGCAGCGCAAAATTTTCAATTATGGCGCAATGGTGTAGAAGTACCGCTTTACACTTCTGTATCTTCCGGTACATTGTCCCCAACTGATTATCTTGAGTTTTATGGATTGATGAATGACGGTACTACTGACACAAAACTTTATAAATATGATTCTCTTCAAATGTGTACTCAATGGAGTTTATATACTGATACGGCTGCTTATTTTTTAACTGTTAACAATACTTCAGCTACCAAACGGATGGCAGGTACAGTAAATAATGTAGCAGGAAATACATTGGCAGCAGAACCTTATTTTATTGATACGCTAAGTAAGTTTTATAGAGATAATCTTAACCAGGGATTTGGCGAAGACCTTGGAGACATTGTTTGTTCCTCATCTTATGAAACGGCAGAAGGGTGGTCAAGTTATTATATTAGTTCGGGCAATTATACAGCAGCTAATAACAGCAATTTAAAAGTTTGCACTTCTGGTCCGGCGGCAACAGTAGATGCTGTAATAGCAGGCAATGCTGGTAACACTAGGTCAGTTTCCATTTCACTCAATGGCACTACTATTATAACAGATAACATTAGTAATTATAATATTGACAGATTGCATATTGGCAGTATTCCATTATCTTCTTTTTCAGGAGATGTGGCCAATTTTCAATTTACTAATATATATAATAGCAGCAATCCAACCGATCAAATAGTGATTGCAGATTATAAGCTAACATATCCACGGCAGTTTGATTTTGGAGGGCAATCACAATTTACTTTTCAATTACCTGCCAGTGATACAGGCAATTATCTTACGATCAGTAATTTTAATTATGGTAATGGCACTCCTGTTTTGTACGATCTTACTAATAATCTTCGTTTAACCGGTATAGTTAGTTCAGGTATTGTGCAATTTGCTTTGCCCGCTTCTGTCACTGCCCGTAATCTCGTTTTGCTCAGCACCGATCCCGGAAGTATAAATACTGTTAGTAGTTTTACACAAAGAAATTTTATTAATTATAGTGCATCTTCCAATCAGGGAAACTATCTTATCATTAGTGATTCTCTTTTATATAATGATGGTAACGGTAACAATTATGTAGCCAATTACCAACAGTACCGCAGCTCTGTAGCCGGAGGTAGCTATAATGTAAAAGTGTATGATATACAGCAGTTGATTGACCAGTTTGCTTTTGGCGTTAAGCATCATCCTTCTGCGGTAAGAAATTTTTCTGCTTATGCCCTGGCAAATTTTTCTGTTCAACCTCAGTTTATTTTTTTAATTGGAAAAGGATTGGATTATGAGGAATTCAGAAATCATGAGGCTGACCCAAATGTAAATGGATTGGCATTAATTCCCACTTTTGGATGGCCTGGTTCTGATAACATACTAACGGCTACTCGTACCGGAGAATATGCTACTATTGCTACCGGCAGGCTTTCTGCTGTTAGCGGCACTGAAATAGCCCAATATCTTAATAAAGTAAAAGAGTTTGAATTAGCCCAAAAAACAGATAGCCAATCAATCGATAGTAAAGCCTGGATGAAGAATATGGCACTCTTAACCGGTGGATTAAGTGATCCGAGTTTATCAGCTTTGATAACAAGCTATATGCAAGGATATCAATCGACAGCCTCCGACACTTTATTTGGTGCCAGTGTGTATCAGTTTAATCAAAATTCAGGACTTAGCACAGCAGCAGGTACTAATAAAACGATTGAGGATCTATTTTCTAATGGATTAAGCTTGTTAACTTATTTTGGACATTCCTCTCCAAATTCTATTGAATTTAATCTGGATAATCCTGAAAATTATAATAACCCCGGTAAATATCCTGCTATAATAATTAATGGTTGCCAGGCGGGTGATCTATATGAATTCGATACATTAAGGGCTATTAATGGAGGCACCCTTTCAGATAAATTTACTTTTGCTAATGAACGTGGTAGCATTGCATTTATAGCTAGTAGCAATTTTGGGTTACCGACTGAACTTGATTATATTAATTCGGAATTTTACCGCAACCTTTGTAACAGCATGTATGGCCAACCGTTAGGTAGTATTATGAAAACCACTATGACAAATGTTTATAATACTTACTTTTCAGATTATATTGCTCAATCACATGTGGAACAGGTTAATTTACATGGCGATCCTGCGATCCGGCTTAATCCTCAGTCGGCACCTGATTATACAATTAACGATTCCCTGGTAAGTTTCAATCCTACTGTGATCAGCGTTGCAGATAATAAAGTTGTTATTACCGCAAGAATGCTGAATATAGGGGAGGCAATAAATGATTCTCTTCCGGTATTAATTCAACATAAATTTCCTGATAATACAATTGAAACATTGTTTAATGGTAAAATTAAACCATTGGAATATGAGGACAGTATTGTATTAACGCTGAATATTAATCCATTAAAAGATACTGGAATTAATCAACTTATTGTAACGCTGGATCCAAATAATATTATTCTGGAATTATCTGAAACAAATAATACCGTTACAGTAAATTTTACGATTACTACAAATCAGATCAGACCTATTTGGCCTTACCCGTATGCAATAGTAAGCGATCCTAATGTAAGCTTATATGGTTCTACGGCAAATCCTACAATAGGGGTGAATCAATATGTAATGGAGATGGATACAACAGCTTTATTCAATTCTCCTTTATTAACCACAAAAAATGTTTCAGATTCAGGTGGTGTAATAAAATTTACTCCTGGAATTACTTATTCAGATAGCACTGTTTATTATTGGAGACTGGCAGTAGGACCTATTAATGCAAATACAAATTGGTTGAGTAGTTCTTTTGTATTTATTACAGGGGGTGATACAGGATTTAATCAGTCTCATTATTATCAATATACAAACAACACTTTCAATAATATGAATATTGATAGTGCAAGCCGTAGTTTTGAATTTACTAATATAACAAGAGATTTGCTTTTGCGAACTGGTGTTTATCCTTATTACGGGTGGGATCAGATAAATATGAATATTGGAGATAACCTGATTGACTATTATGGTTGCAAATATGGCTCGCTGCAATTTTATGTATATGATTCATTAACATTGGCCCCCTGGAAAAATTATAATAATGATGCAGGTACTTCCGGCAGGTTTGGAAGTTATCCAATATGTGAACCGTACCCCGGTGGTTATAGGTATTTTTTTGAATTTCCATACAACGATACGGCATATCGTAGAAAAGCAATGCAGTTTTTTGACAGTATACCAAAAGGTGATTATGTTTCTGTAACCAATCTTGGCTGGACAAGTAATACTACATTTATTAATCAATGGATGGCTGATACAGCTAGATTAGGCAGCGGAATTTCTTTGTGGAATAAGTTTCACAATCTCGGATTAAATGATATAGATTCTTTTACGAGTAATTTACCTTTTATGTTCTTTTTCAAAGCAGGAGAACCTGCAACTTATCCAATTTATCAGTCGGTAGGCCCAACTGTCCAGTCTCAAATTGCTACTACATTTTATATTCCCGGGAAACAGGTATTTGGAACTGTGCAATCACCGATGCTCGGTACAGTAAAGGCCTGGAAGCACTTTAAATGGAATGAACTTGCTTCTGATTCCCTACAAGCTACATTCAAAGTCTTTGATATTGTAGGACTAGATAGCATTGGAAATGTAGATACGTTGGCAAGTATTTATAATTCAAAAGATACAGATATTTCTTTTATTAATGCTGCTTCATATCCAAATCTTGGCTTGGTAATGTATAACCAGGATAGCCTTCACGCTCAGGCGACACAGTTAAAAAACTGGATGCTTACGGCAAGTATTGCACCAGAAGGAGCAGTTTCTCCTAATATACTATTGAGTACAAAGGATACATTATCAGTAAATGATACCCTTCATTTTCGTGTTGCATTTGAAAATGTTAGCAATGTTTCTTTTGACAGTATCAAAGTGCGTCTAACCATTACCGATGCTAATGGCAATACGCATATATATAATAATCTTGCAGGAGGTATTAAAATACGGCCATTGGCTCCCAGTGGTGATACAGCTATTATTTATTATGATATTCCTATGCAATCTTATCCCGGACAAAACCAACTGATACTGGAAGTAAACCCGGATAATGATCAGCCAGAACAATTTCATTTTAATAATCTTTTGTATCAGGCGCTCTATGTATTGTATCCGGTTTGTCCAGGTGGTAATACTTCTTTTTCTGCAGGTTCTAATATTTCCGGAAACCGTTATCAATGGCAGGTAAATACCGGTAGCGGATACACGAATATTACAAATGGAATAGTTTATTCAGGAGAAACCAGCAGTACCTTGCTGTTGAATAATCCTCCTACATCTATGTACGGTTATAATTATCGTTGTGCTATTATCAACAATCAAGATACTACCTATAGTAATGTATCCGCCTTGAAGTTTGCTGTTTCATGGACAGGCAATATAGACAGCACATGGGAAAATACAGGCAATTGGAGTTGTGCTGTATTGCCGGATGGGAATACAGATGTAGTAATACCGCCTGGCTTAAGTAACTATCCTGTTATTAACAGTAATGCAGCTTGCCGCAGTATACAATGTAACCCGAATACAACCATTACAGTAACAACCGGTTCAAGTTTGGATATTAAGGGGCCACCATCGGGGAACTAATATTTAAATTGAATTTGTAATATAACTTTATCAGATGTATTTAAATATTAAGCAGCCATTTTTATGTTTAGCGGCTCTATTTGTACAGAAATGTTGGTAAATGATTTAATCTGACCTGAAATTTTTAAGGGGATATTAATTAAATTTGTTTTATAATATTGTTTTCGCCTATGTGATAAGCACAATTTTACTATTAACAAATGCGTTTTAAATGTTTCTATTGCCACGCATGAGTGCAATCATCACTAACCGGATAAATAATATATGAGTAAAAGCCTCTCTTTCTGTTTATTGAGTATTCTTTTGTCCCCGCTTTTTTCATTTTCGCAATTCGTCGAATACTCCAATGAATTTTTAAATATTGGTGCCGGAGCAAGAGGCATAGCGATGGGAAATGCGCAGGTTGCATCTGTAGATGATGGGACAGCTGGATACTGGAACCCTGCAGGATTAGCTGCCGTAAAGGATCATCCCAATGTAAACCTGATGTATTCAGAATATTTTTCTGGCATAGGACAGTATATTTTTACATCTGTTGCATTTCCAGTTCAGGGAAATAAAAGAACATTGGGAGTAACTCTTTTACGTTTTGGAGTAGATGATATTCCCAATACATTGTTTCTTGTTCAACCGGATGGCTCTATTAATTATAATAATATCCAAACTTTTTCATCGGCCGATTATGCTTTATTATTATCGTATGGGCAATATATTAAAGAAACCGAATCACAGAAAATAAGTTTTGGTTTTAATGCCAAGATCATTCATCGTATTGTAGGTTCTTTTGCAAGTGCATGGGGTTTTGGTCTGGATGCTGCAGTTCAAATGCAAATGAACAGGTGGCATTTTGGTGCAGTTGCAAAGGATATAACTACTACGTTCAATGCATGGTCATTTAGTTTTACTGACCAGGAAAAACAAGTGCTTTATCTTACCGATAATGATATTCCGGTAAAGTCTACTGAAATTACGGCACCGAGTCTTGTACTAGGGAGTGGGTATGATTTCAGGATAAGTAATTCTGTAAACCTGATGGCAGAAGTAAATGCCAATGTAACATTCGACGGTAAACGAAATACTATCATCAGTAATAATACTATAAGTGTCGATCCGCATTTTGGCTTAGAGGCATCTATCAACAAAATGTTTTTTATAAGAGCGGGTGTTACTAATTTTCAAAAAGCATTGGCGGATGGAGATACACTTAATCAAAAAGAGGTGTGGATATATCAGCCAAGTATTGGGGTAGGTTTTAAGGTTGGAAATGTAACGATTGATTATGCTTTTTCTAACCTGGCAAATCAATCCAATCCTTTATATACAAATATTTTTTCACTCAAATTCGATTGGATAGATAAAACAAAAAAAAGATAGTATTATCAATCAAAGAAAATGAAAAAGATATTAATTCCTTTATTGTTACTGTTGACCACCTTTGCTGAAGCACAGCTTAATAATAGTTGGATCAATTACAATAATACTTATTATAAATTCCGGTTGGGACAATCGGGCTTATGCCGGATCAATCAGTCAATACTTGTTTCTGTGGGACTAGGAAATGTGCCTGCAGAACAATTTCAATTATGGCGTAATGGGCAACAGGTGCCTGTTTATACATCTGCTCCCACTGGTATTTTTGGAAATAATGATTACATAGAATTTTTAGGAAAGTCTAATGATGGTGTTCCTGACAATACGCTTTATCTTAATCCTACCTTTCAGTTGTGTGATAGTATTAGTTTGTTTACTGATACTGTTGCATATTTTCTTACTGTGAATACTCTTGGTGGAAATTTAAGATTCAACAATGCAGTGAATGATATTGCTGACAATATACTTCAGCCAGATGCTTATTTTATGCGACGTTTAGAAAACCCCTACAAGCAACAAGTAAATCCTGGTTATTATGTAAACCTGGGTGAAAGCATATATTCTGCTGCGTATGACGAGGGTGAAGGATGGACAAGCAACGGCATTTTTCAGTGTTGTGCACTTGCACAGCAATTCAGTAATTTAAATGTATATACAAACGGTCCGCAGAATAGTGTATCTGTTTACATTTCAGCGTATGGAGATAATACATCCTATCAAAGGAATTTTTATGTAAATATATTTAATAATCAAATAGTTGATACTCCTTTGAATTATCAGAGTTTTATAACTATCCAACAAAATAATCTGCCCTTAAGTCTTTTGCAAAACACAAACTACGTACCGATATATATGGGTATACAGAACACCACTGATACCAGTCTTTTATTTGATAATGTGGTAGTAGCTACGGTAGCACTTACCTATCCTGCAACATTTAATTTTAATGATCAGCAAAATTTTTATTTTGAATTGGCAGCTTCTGCTAATGGGAATTATTTACAGATAAACAATTTTAATAACAATGGGGTACCGCCTGTTTTATATGACCTTAATACTGGTAACAGATACACAGGAGATATTTCCACTCCTGGGATTGTAAAATTTGCTTTACCCGGGTCTACTGATAACGTTCGCAAATTTATATTGGTAAGTGAAGACCCATCTAATATAACGGCTATCAATACACTAACTTCAAGAACATTTATAAATTATGGCCTTCCTGCTAATCAGGGTAATTATATTATTATTACTAACCCGGTATTATATAATGACGGCTCTGGGAATAATTATGTGGAGAAGTATCGTGAGTATCGTGCAAGTGCAACAGGCGGAGGTTATAATGCGATAACCGTACCTATTGATGAATTAACAGACCAATTTGGTTTGGGGATCAAAAAACATCCAACGGCTATAAGAGATTTTATCCGATTCAGTCAAACATGGGCTGTTAAACCACAATATGTTTTTATAATAGGACGCGGTATGACCTCATTGGAATACAGACAAAATGAATCAGACCCGGATGTCGAAAAATTAGATCTTGTACAAAGCTTCGGGTATCCTGCATCCGATGTTTTGCTTGCATGCCTTCCAGGTCAAACTGTACCTTTAGTGCCAATAGGTAGATTGCCTGTAGTAAATGGAACAGAATTGGCAGGATATTATCAAAAAATGCTGGAATATGAGCAAGGGCAAGCATCTACTAGTACGCTTATTGAAGATAAAGTATGGATGAAAAACTTTTTGCATATAGCAGGCGGTAGTGATAATGATGAAAATACTAGTTTTACAGGGTATTTGAATGGTTATGCAAAAATTGCTGAAGATTCACTAATGGGAGCCAACGTTCAAACATTTAGTAAATCTTCGACTGATTATGTGGAGCAGGCTAATGGCGCAGCAGTTACGCAATTAATAAATGGGGGTTTAGGTTTTATAGGATATTTTGGACATGCTTCTGCCAATTTGTTTGCCTTTAATTTAAGTGCACCTTCTGAATATACTAATCAAGGTAGGTATCCTTTTTTTAATGTAAGTGGCTGCACTGCCGGTAATTTTTATGATTGGGATCCTGTACGTCTCCAAACTCCTGCTAACCTTTCCATTTCGGAAAGTTGGGTGCTTACTCCTGAAAGAGGAGCAATAGGTTTTCAGGCAGATACACACTTTGGTATTCCTTATTATTTGGATCAATATAATACAGCTTTTTATAATGAATTTAGTAATGATTTGTACGGCAATACTGTTGGTAACCAGTTGAGAAAAGTTTTACAAACACTCAACAATAGTCTGCCAAGTGAAGGATTCTTTTTGCGCATACACATGGAAGAAATTAATCTTGATGGAGACCCTGCATTGAAAATAAATAGTTTTGCATTGCCTGACTATGCAATAGACGCCTCTCTTGTGAAAATAAGTCCTTCCATTATTTCTGTAGCAAATAATAATTTTACTGTAAATATCAGTTTATTGAATATTGGAAAAGCAGTTAATGATTCTGTAGAAGTAAAGGTTCAGCGTCGCTTACCTAATAATAACTTAGTGACTTTATATGATCAAGAAAGACCGCCAATAAACAATTCCGATTCATTAAGCTTTACGATTCCTATTGACCCTGTAACAGATAAAGGGCTTAATGAACTGATAGTAGAAATAGATCCCAATGATAAAATTTCAGAGATATCAAAACTTAATAACAATACTACAGTAGACTTCACCATTTTTGAAGATGAATTAAATCCTGTCTATCCTTACAATTATTCTATTGTTAACCAGCAAAATATTACTTATTCAGCATCTACCGCTAATCCACTAAGTGGCCAGCGGCAATATTTAATGGAAATTGATACAACAGCATTATTTAACTCATCATTTAAAAAACAATATACTGGCAGTGGTCTTGGAGGTATTGTACAGTTTACTCCAACTAATATTACATTTACCGATAGCACGGTTTATTATTGGCGTACAGCAATGGTTCCATTAGTTTCTACTACACCGATAATATGGAATTCATTCTCTTTTGTTTACTTGCCGAAGAGCAGTAGTGGTTTTAATCAGTCACATTATTATCAGCATCTTAATAGCAGCTATAATAATATTACTCTTGATTCTGATCGTGTTTTCAGGTTTACAAAAATCAAGCGCAATCTTGTTATACAAACAGGGCTGTATCCTTATTTCAGTTGGGATAAAATTGATCAATTTCTTGACAATGAAGAGTTGGACTATTATGGATGTGCTTACAATTCATTACAGGTAATGGTATATGATTCTGCATCACTTCAGCCATGGAAGAACTATAATACCAATGGGGTAGGGCGTTTTGGAAGTTATGCTGTATGTGAAGAACCAAGAGATTTTTTTGAATTCCCTTACGGTCAACCGGCTTACAGAAAGCTTTTTATGAATTTCCTTGATAGTATACCCATCGGTATGTATGTGTCTATAACTAATTTAGGAGTTGATTCTAATAATCTTAATGTTCCAGCTAATTATTCTTTTATTAGCGACTGGAAATCGGATACACTGACATTAGGTTCAGGTAATTCTTTGTATAATACATTAAAAAATATTGGATTTACACAAATTGATAGCTTTACACACAATTTACCCTTCTTGTTTCTTTATCGTAAAAACGTCAATAGTTTTACCCCGGTGCAGACTATGGGACCAACAGCAAGTTCATACATTAACGATACAATACCATTACTATCACGATTGGATTCGGGAGTTATTACTTCTCCATTATTTGGCCCTGCAAAAGCATGGACAAGTTTACACTGGTATGGAAAGAGCGTTGACCCGTTACCGGTAGATAATGTTCAGATACAGGTATATGGTGTATTGGCAGATGGAATTACTAAAACATTACTGGCAACAGTTTCGCCAGCTACTGATACCTCCTTATCTTTTATTAGCGCAGCAACATATCCATATTTACAATTGGCTATGCTAAATAAGGACACCGTTTTCTTTTCCCCTAACCAATTAGATTACTGGAGGATAAATGCCGATTATGTTCCAGAAGGGGCAGTGGCACCGAATATTTTATACACAATGCTGGATACCGTGGCACAAGGCCAGAAGATCGCCTTTTCATTAGCGTTTAAAAATATTAGCCCTGTAGCATTTGATAGTTTAAATATAAAATTCGCCATAACAAATATTGCTTCCAATGTTACAGATACAGTTATAATACCAAAAGGGAAAGCTCTTGTATCAGGCGATACGCTGATAGTAAGGGATACGATTAATACCACGAAATATCCAGGCAATAATTTATTGTATGTAATGGTAAATCCATACAATGATCAACCTGAACAATACTTTTTCAATAATTCTATTTACCAGAATTTTTATGTGATACCGGATAAGTATGATCCATTGTTGGATGTAACTTTTGATGGGGTACACATTTTGAACAATGACCTTGTTTCCTCCAAACCAAAGATCAGCATCAAATTAACTGACGAAAGCAAATCTCTTTTGTTAACGGATACTTCTTTGATAAAAGTGCAGGTCTTTTTCCCTGATCCGAATGGTGGTAGCGGCACATTAATTACGTATCATTTTGGAGATTCTATGCAATTTATTCCGGCTATCCCCGGCAGTGCACAAAATACTGCTACTATAAATTTAACAGGTAATTTTCCTGTTGATGGGCAATATGAACTGATCGTTTCCGGTAAAGATGTGGAAGGTAACCCAACCGGGAACCTTGAATATCGTGTAGCCTTTAACGTTATTAATAAAACAATGATCTCCAATTTGTTTAATTACCCTAATCCATTTACTACTTCCACTGCTTTTGTATTTACGCTTACGGGTAGTGAGTTACCTCAAAATATGCGGATACAGATACTAACCATTACGGGTAAGGTAGTAAAAGAAATAACACAGGCGGAGCTGGGCCCATTGCATGTTGGTGATAATATTACCGAATACAAATGGGATGGTACTGATATGTATGGGCAAAAATTAGCTAACGGTGTTTACTTGTACAGAGTACTTACAAACCTGAATGGCAAATCCATTGAAAAGTATAATGGAACCAATGCCAATGGTGATGTAATATCCAGCGGGCTTAATAATACTCAAATATATTTTACCAAAGGGTATGGTAAGATGTATCTGATGCGATAGCAATTTTGATAAATTTATTTAATAACTGATAACTATATCCCCGGTTTTTACCGGGGATTTTTAGTAAAAGTAATAAACTGATGCTGTTGATGTAAAAGCACAAGTGAGTGACACAACGATGATGCCATGAAAAACTAAAGTTTGTAACATAATATAAATTAATCACTCAATTAATGTTAGTTTTTAACAAAAGGATAAGATGCAATGCTGACGATGAACTTAACTTTGTCAACGTATTTTAATTGAATAGTCGCATGAGATATTTTTGTTCTCTCTTTTTTATAAAATGTTTTTTTCCTTTATTGGTGAACGCACAGGCAGAAGAATTCTATGGACCTTTTACAAGCTGGACGGATATTAAGCAGGTCTATCATGCTTCCGGCGATGGTGTGCAGGATGATACAAAAGCATTGCAAAAAGCACTGGATGAATTGGGTACAGGCAATCATTCTCCCGTGTTATTTATTCCCAAAGGGACTTATCGCATTACAGCTACATTAACAATGCAGACTCGTACATGCATTGCCGTTATAGGTGAAGATCCTTTGAATACAATTATTAAATGGGATGGCCTTGCCGGTAAAAAAATGTTTTTATTGAATGGTGTGTCTTACAGTGAGTTTTCACGTATAACATGGGATGGAAATAATAAAGCGTTAGCTGCAGTAGCACATGAGTGGGATCGGCATGTGCCCTATGCCAATTCGGGTACACAACATTCTGATGAGATTTTTAAGAACGTAGCAGTCGGATTAAAATCGGGAATGAATATGGATGCTGAATTTAGTATTCGCCGTTGCCGTTTTTATAATTGTTCTTCTACTGGTATTTCTTTGCAGGGATGGAACGCATTGGATTGGTGGATATGGGATTGTTATTTTGAAAATTGTTATTCAGGTGTTGCCAATAACCTGCCAACATTTGGAGCTGGTAATTTTCATGTTTACAGAAGCATATTTAACCATTCAACCTTTGCTGATATTTCATTGGGAAATTCTAACTTTTTTTCTTTTAGAGATAATATTTCTTACAATTCGGCCAAGTTCATTGCTGCCAGCCAGTTTAGCAATACATCGCCAATTACGATTCAGCATAATATTATTTTTAATAACAATAACGAAGTGATGGCTGAACTGTTTACCAAAGGCAATGTACTTTTTCTTGACAATACTTTTATTATACCTGATTCCAACAGAAACTTTGTGATACATAATGAAGATGATTTTAAAGGCTCTCATCCTGACCTTACAATGATCGGTAATTTATTTACTGCAAAACAAAAGATCATTCAAAGAGGTGAGGGGAGGTTCATTGATATTGATAATAAGTATGGAGTTGCGGTTCCTTCTTTGCCTGTTCCAAAACCTAAGCCTTTTGAACCTTTGGCAAAATATAAAGTGTATGAGGTTAATAATAAAATGACCACTGATGAGATCCAGGATATAATAAATAAGGCAGCAGCAACGAAGAAAAAAGCGATCATCCATTTCAGTTATGGTGTGTATGCAATTACAAAAACCATACTTATACTACCGAATGCAGCATTGATATTTTTTGGCGATGCTTTTGGAACCATATTAAAATGGAGTGACGCTGATACAGGAAAAGCAGTTTTGCAGGTTAACTATCCCGCCAGGTCTGTTTTTAAAAGTATTAAGATAAATGGGGGCGGCATAGTAGACGGCATATTATTATATGACAATGATAAAATAGGGAATACGATCTATGCAAATGAACTTCTTGTTTACGGCGGCATTAAAAGTAATCTTTTGATAAATGGGATAGTCAATACAGATCTGCGTTTTGAGAATCTTCAACATAACTATTGTTCAAAAGGGATTTCCGTTGATATGATAGGGTCAGGTAAACAAAATGCTTCGATATTAAAAGTATTTGGATGCGCTTCTGTTGAAAACCGTGCTGCTTACGATGTTGATAAGAATGGGAGGATAATAGTGTACGATGACTGGTATGAAAATAGTCATGATTCGAATTTTGTTACATTAAAAAAAAGTGGGGAATTTATTTTGAATGGAGCTAAGATCGCCAACACCAATACAGCAAAGGCGCCCTTTATTGATGTTGATGGATTTTCGGGAAAGGTAGTAATTGCAGAGGCTATTTATAATTCACCTGTTAAAACAATTCATTTTTCTACTACAGATAACAAAGCACAATTACTAACAATGGGAACTTTAAACTGGCGTGATTCCACAATGAGTTGTTATAACATTCAATCTAACAGTAATAGCTATGCATTAATCAATGACCGCTATAATATCGGGAAAGGCTCTTATGAACTTCCTGATAAAGGGAACAGCAATAATGATTTTATTAAGGAAATGTTATCTGATCTGCGTTCAACACTTGTATCTGACAAACCAATGTTTGATAAAAATGCAACTCACTTCACATTAGACAGGGTGATGATTGAAAACAGCATCAATAATTTTCACATAGAAAAAATTCAGTAGGATATTATTTACGCCAATGCATTGTACAAAACTTCAACTGTGTGTAATGCCTTTCTTCCAGTTCCGTCTTTTATCTGATGGCGGCAACTTGTGCCGGGTGCAGCAATGATGACATCTTCGGATTGTTTTCTTACTGTTGGAAATAAAACCAATTCACCGATCTTCATTGAGATATCGTAATGTTCTTTTTCAAATCCAAATGAACCTGCCATACCACAACAACCAGATGGGATTGTTTCAACTTTATAATTTTCTGGCAATGACAAGATCTTTACAGAAGGATCAACTGCTCCCCATGCTTTTTGCTGACAATGCCCGTGCAGCTTTATTAATTTCTTCTCTTTAGTAAATTGATCTTTTGTAATATTACCTTTTTCTATTTCTGATGCAATGAATTCATCTATTAAAAAAGTATTTTTTGATAAAAGTTTTGCAGCTTCCAAATTTGCATCCTCAGCCAGATCAATGTATTCATCTCTGAAAGTAAGAATAGCAGATGGTTCAATTCCAATCAAAGGAATATCTGCTGTAATAATATTTTTAAGCAATTTAATATTCTTATTCGCAATCTTTTTTCCATCACGTACCAATCCTTTTGATAAATGGGCTCTTCCACTTTCTTCATGTTCAGGAATGGTTACTTCATAACCTAATTTCTCTAATAATAAAATAGCTTTAATTCCAATCTCCGCATCATTATAATTAGTGAATTCATCACAAAAAAGAAATATTTTTTTCTGACGACTGATGACTGAGGACTGATGACTGTGGTACCATCTCTTCAACGTAGTCTTATACAACATAGGCATGGAGCGCTTTTGCGCAAATCCTGCAAAACTTTTTACCAGTGAACTAATGCCCGGTGCCGTTGCTGCAAAATTGTATAAACCCGGAATGATACTTGTCAATTTAGATGACTTATTAAAGTTGGCAATTAATTTAGAACGAAAAGGAACTCCATTAGCATCATAATAATGTTGCATGAACTCTGCTTTTAACTTTGCCATATCAACATTAGAAGGGCATTCGGATTTACACGCTTTGCAACTAAGACAAAGATCCATCACTTCATAAATTTCTTTATGATCAAATCGATTTGCTTTATCCGAATTGGTCAAGAACTCCCTTAAAATATTAGCTCTTGCACGGGTGGTGTCTTTTTCATTTCGTGTAGCCATAAACGAAGGGCACATAGTACCACCACTCAATTCTGTTTTTCTGCAATCTCCCGAACCATTACATTGCTCTGCATGTTGCAATACATCCTGGTTATAAAAACGAAAAACGGTATTAAACTTTGGTGTTTGTTGCCCGGGAGTATATCGCAGCATACTATTCATAGAAGGTGTATCAACAACTTTATGCGGATTAAAAATATTTTCCGGGTCCCAGGTGTATTTTATTTGTTTTAGTAATTCATAATTTTTTTCACCCACCATTTGTTTAATGAATTCTCCACGCAATCTCCCATCACCATGTTCGCCACTTAAAGAACCATTATATTTTTTTACCAACGTAGCAATTTCTTCCGCAATCGTTCTGAAAAGTTCATTGCCTTCTTTTGTTTTTAAATTAATGATAGGGCGTAAATGTATTTCGCCACTACCAGCATGAGCATAATGAACAGAATATAAATTATGCTTCTTTAATATCTCATTGAATTCACGGATGTAAGCAGGAAGGTCATTCACATCCACGGCTGTATCTTCAATTACAGGCACCGCTTTTTCATCTCCCGGAAGATTGGCAAGCAAGCCCAATCCGGCTTTTCGCAATGTCCAAATCTTTTTTGTATCGTCACCAAACAATAACGGGAAATGATATCCCAAACCATGACTTCGCATATCATCCTCAACTTGTTTGGCAATAGAAATTATTTCATCACGATTAGCACCCGAATATTCAATCACTAAAATAGCTCCGGGATCCCCCTGAACAAAAAAACGATTTTTCATTTGTTCAGGATTTGCTTTTGTGCATTCTAAAATATAATGATCTATTAATTCACTGGCTCTTGGTTTATATTTTAATGCAATAAGGTTCGCTCTTAATGATTCATCAATTGAATTAAAATGAACGCATAACAAACCCATCTCTTTTGGTGGGAGAGGAACAACATTTAATTTTATCTCAGTGATAAATGCCAATGTTCCTTCCGAGCCTGCAATCAGTTTACAAAAATTAAAATCTTCAGTGCCTGCAGTAAAAGGAGCTGTATCTAATAATACATCAATTGCATAACCGGTATTTCTTCTTTCAACTGTTTTTTTAGGAAACTCTTTTCTTATCTCTAACTGATTATCATAGTTGCTAAGTAATGAACGGATATTTTTATAAATCGTTCCTTCTAAATTATCAACTTCACATTTATTATGAAACTCATCAATATTCAATGTATTAAAAGTTGCTTCACTTCCATCACTCAACAATGTTTTTACTTCTAATAAATGTTCTCTTGTACTTCTGTAAATAACAGAATTAGAACCGCAGGAATTATTACCAACCATTCCACCCATCATAGCACGGTTGGCAGTAGAAGTTTCCGGGCCAAAGAATAATCCATGTGGTTTTAAAAACATATTCAGCTCATCACGAATAACACCCGGTTGTACACGAACCCAGTTCTCTTCTTTATTTAATTCAAGTATTTGTGTAAAATTTTTAGAGACGTCTACAATGATGCCATTGCCCACAACCTGACCTGCCAGTGAAGTCCCGGCTGTTCTTGGTATCAAGGATGTTTTATTGGCACGAGCAAATGCAATCAGTTTTTTTATATCATTGCTTGATTTTGGAATAACAACCGCCAGCGGCATTTCACGATACGCAGATGCATCGGTGGCATATAAGGTACGCATCGTAACATCATCAAATAATTCTCCTTCCAATTCAAGGGCTAATTGCTGTAAGCTTTCCTTCATGTGTTCTTTTCTTTTGGATTCCGTAAAAGGAAGTGCAAATTTAATTCATTTGAACGTATGAAGCAGTATCAATAAATAAGAAACGGCCCCAATAATGAGGCCGCCTTACCACTTAACGTGATATTTCCTAAGTCAGACTTATTTGGGCATTAACACGTGGTCAATTACATGTATTACTCCGTTACTTTGATTAACATCTTTAATAGTGATATAAGCCCATCCACCTTTTTCATCTTTTACTACCAGTTTCTTTCCTTTCATCATAAACCAAAGCGTACCGCCTTGTACTGTTTTTAATGAAGCTGTTCCGTTGCCATCTTTTATTAATTTCATAATGTCAACGGCATTGTATTTTCCGGCAACTACATGATATGTTAAAATAGAAGTTAAGGTTGCTTTGTTTTCTGGTTTTACTAAATTATCTACTGTACCTGCGGGCAATAAATTAAATGCTTCGTTAGTTGGTGCAAATACGGTAAACGGGCCTGCGCCTTCAAGGGTTTCTACCAGGCCGGCAGCTTTTACAGCAGCTACCAATGTGGTGTGGTCTTTACTGTTCACGGCGTTTTCAATAATGTTTTTGCTGGGGTACATGGCGGCTCCGCCAACCATCACTGTTTTGTCCATCGACATTTTGTCCATGGTTTGTGCAAATGTGCTGATGCCTAATAATGTTGAAGCAGCCAGCAACAATAAGGTTCTTAACTTTTTCATCTTTTTAAGTTTTATTTTTTGTAATTAAATGTTTCAATCATTTACGGCAGATGAAGAAACTTGGATTTGGCAGGCGAAGATTTTTTTTGGAACGGGCATTTGTTCTTTGAGCAACATCGTTGTGTCACTCACTTTTACTGCATACCTTTATTGAGCTAAGTGTAAGTTGTCGGTGAAAACACCAACTATGTCTAAAATTTAATTCTATGTTTTATAAAGTGTCTATTTTGCTTTTTTGTTTAATACTCGTTAAATGTAATAATTGTCAAAGTCAGGATAATTCTATACTTTATCTCCAATGTTATTATAAAATTCTACAATTAGATAAACCTGATTCACTTATTTTAAAAAATAAGGTGAAAGAAGTTAATATTTATAAAGTAAACTATTGGAATAAGAGCCAGCTATTGGTAACAAAAAAATATAATAAAAATGGCTTATTAGAGAAAAGAGTTGAATATTATGCCGGAGCAAAAAGTGATAGCTTAGTTTACTTTATAGATAGACTTAACAAAAATTCAATCCGTGTTCAAATTATTTTAGGAGAGAACGCCATTAACGAAGTAGATGATGATTGGTTTGATGATGATATATATTATGGGTTTAAAAATTGGAAAAGATTTGCTTTTATTCTTACCCCCTCCCGGATTTATAAGAAAGATACAATTGACATTCAATATCGATTAGATAATTATTTAAATTATACCGTTTTAACTTATATAAATAAATTATTGTTTGACAGTACTTATTGGGAAATTGGATGTTGTCCTGATACTTCCATAAAAGTATCAAAAGATACCTCATTTTCAAAAGACACAATGATTGTGCGAACTGCTGTTCCAATAGACACAACTTTAGGTACCTATCAGGAATATTACCTTAATAATTTACTTGTAAAACATGAACTTTATATACACTATAACACTTTAAGCAATATGCAAACATATAATTATGATAAAAAAAATAGATTAATAGAATACTTTTCTTATAAGCATTCTTATGGCAAGTTTATAAAAGATACAAGTGAACAAATTAAATATAATGATAGCGCTGGGACAAGAACTGAAATTGATTCTGTATGGTATACTTTTCCTAGTTCAATTGATTACATATCTACTAGATCCTTTGATAGTTCAAATCACTTAGTAGAATCTGAAATTCACAGTTATCATGATACTGCTTATGATGATCCTCATATGCCGAAGGAAACCATAAGTCAATATGAAACAATATATAATAAAGAAGGGCTTTGTGTATCTGAAGTGCGGTTTCTAAATGATTTTTTAAAAAACACAAGAAGATACGAGTATAAATTTTGGTAATGCCTTTTCCGTTGTTATTCTTTGTGCTGCTGGCTTAGCAGCTTAGCTATCACTTATTACTTTATAAATTAAAGTTTTTATTTCAATAAAAGCAGGCTTACTATATTCACTTTCTGAATATCGGTTTTATTTTATTGAAGTCATCTTCCTGCAGTCTTAAATGAGTAATGCCGTAGGTTTCAAACTCCTTGACATATTTCTTTTGTATAGTAAAATAAATTTCTTTTAATTTAGGATCGTTAAACATTGCTTCGGATTCCATTTCACCATATTGCTCCGTAAAGTCACGATGAGCAAGCATATAAGGCACATGCTCGTTTACCGCTCTGTCTTTATACAATTCTATTAAAGGTTCACACTCAGTATCCATATCAAGACTAACTCCATATTCAGTATAATCATCTTCTCTATTTTTCCTGAAAGCCTCTGTTTCGGGAGCATTTTTAAAACCCTCCTCACATACATAGTTATAAATACTATCTGCAAACTCCATTTCATCATATTCAACTCCCGTTACAAAACCTGCTATATAAAGTTGTTTGGCAAGTTCTCTTAATTCTTCAGGTGTAAAAGAAAGTGTAATTTTTTCCATAAGTAATTTGTTTTCTCGCCATTGTTGGTGTTCGTGCTGTTGGCTTAGCAGCATACCTATCATCAACGACTTATTACTTTATAAATGTAAAGGTTTTTATTCCAATAGTTTTATTCCTCTAAACCTCAATTCGCTCACTCCGAACCTCAATTCGCTCACTCCGAACCTCATTGCGCACTCCCGAACCCCATTGCGTTCACTTGGAACCTCATTGTGTTCACTCGGAACCCCATTGCGCAGCCCCTGAACCTCATTGCGTTCACTCGGAACCCCATTGTGCAGCCCCTGAACCTTATTGCGCAATCCCCGAACCTCATTGCACTCACTCGGAACCCCATTGCGCTCACTCGGAACCGCATTGCGTTCACTCGGAACCCCATTGCGCAGCCCCTGAACCTTATTGCGCAATCCCCGAACCTCAATGTTTGTTCTCCGAACCTCAATGCTTGTTATATTTGGCATCTTATTATGGAAAAGAAAAACACTCTATATTTTAATAATCAAAAATTACTGGTCTTCTTTACCTGTATATGTTGGCTGTCAGCCAAATTAATTAGTTGGAAAGTATGGGGAAAAGAAAGGTTGTTCCCAACTTTGCCGGTGTCTGATCTTCTATATATTATTCCCGCCTGGTTTCATACATTATTATTTTTTGTTTCTATTGCAATGCTTGTTATGATAATGTTCTATCCAAAGAAGAGAACACTTTTGATAATTCTATTAATTTCAGAATTAGCTGCTTGTTTATTAGATCAAAACCGCTGGCAGCCATGGGAATATCAATACATTTTTACTATTTCTGTTTTTATTTTTTGCAAGGATCGGGAACAAATAAAAGCGCTGCTATCTTTTATATTAATAGCAACATATTTTTTCAGTGGCCTGCATAAACTGAACAATGGCTTTCTTTATAATATGTGGGATAAAATGATACTCTCTTCATTTTTTAATTTAAATGATCAGGTAATACATCATCAACCAGCTATTTATTACTTTGGGTATCTTTTAGGATCAGTTGAATGTATCTCGGGTTTTTTATTATTGTTTAAGAGAACCAGAAAAGTAGTAGTGTATGTTTTAATTGTAATGCACCTTTTTATTTTATTCATTTTAGGACCATTCGGCTTAAATTATAATAAAGTGGTGTTGCCATGGAACATGCTAATGATTGGATGGCTTTATGTTCTATATATAAGGGAAATAACAATTGATATGTCATTTTCTTTTTTATGGAAAGGATGGGGTAAAATGGTCATACTTGCCTGGGGGATATTTCCTTTACTTAGTTTTTTTGGATATTGGGATAATTTTTTATCAGGAAGTATCTATTCAGGCAACTCTCCATTTCTTTCTATTTGTATAAAAGATGATAGCAAGATACCTGAACTACAACCTTATTTGGAAAGGATAGATTATAATAAGATCTGCGATGGGGATAGGCTTTTATATGTACAAAATTGGGGTATGCAGGAGATGCAAATTGTATCTTATCCCGAAATGAGAGCGTATAAAAAATTTAAAGAACAATGGATAAAAAAATATCCTTTGGTTAATGCCCGTTTTTATTTGATCTATTTTACTGATTCTACAAATAATAAAATAGAATTACCTTCAGGAAAATGAATTGGGTTATAGTTATAGATTAGTAATTACATTTTCCCCATCACCACCATTTGGTTCATAGTAGGTGTGGGGCTGCCGCCTTCTTTTTCTATTGTAATAGCAAATGCATCTGCCTTACCAAATGACCTCATTTTTTGTATACGGTATTTATCTCCCTTCTTTGAAGTAAGCAACATACCGGCATCAACAGGTTTGCCATTAACAATGGCCCACACCTGGAACTGTTTACCTTGCGGCACATCGGGCAAATTACTTGGGTCAACATACACATCGCCGGTATTCTTCATCCAGAATATTTTTGCAGCAGCATCAGGAGCAACGCCCATTCCATGTAAAGCAACGGGTTCACTATACTTGCTTTGCACTACACTCATATCTTCTTTCATGTTCTTATTGCTGTCGGTAACATTTGCCAATTGTTGCTGCGTTTGTTGCAGGTTGGTATTAGCTTCATCATATTTACCATAGAACATTATATTCAATGCAATGCTTCCTAATAATAATAAAACAGATGCAGCAGCTACCCATTTCCAGTAAGATGCAATGCCAACCAACTTTGCCGTTGTGCCTTCAACATTTACAGGAATAGCAGTTAAAGATTTATTTCTATTAATGCGTTCAAATATCTTATCCTTTACAGATTCGCCTGGTTCAATAGAACGGGAACGAGCATACGCTTCAACACTTGCCTGAATTTCTTCAAGCTCTTTAGCAACTTCAGGAAATTGTTTTGCCCATTGCGCTATCTTTTCACTCTCTTCTTTTGAAGTGAGTCCTGCAGCGTAAAGCTCCAATAAACCAGATGATATGATATCCTGTGCGTTCACTTTATGTGTATTGTAATATTTTTCTTAATTCAATGATCGCCGATCGCAATCTTGTTTTTACTGTACCTAATGGTATGCCGGTTTCTTTGGCAATCTCATCCTGAGTAAAGCCATTAAAATAAGCCAGCTCTATCAATGTTTGCTGTTCGGGTTTCAGGTTTGATAGTTGGTTTCTGAGGCCAATGGTATCAAACTTTTCTGCACTATTACCATTGTCCGATAAATTACTTACGGAATTTTCGTCTGCTGAGATTTTACTTTGTTTCTTATAACCCTTGCTTCGTAAAGTATCAATCGTAATATTCTTTGTTAAATTAAGCAGCCAGGTAAACAAGCGTCCCTTGCTGCTATCGTAGCTCGAAAAATTATTCCATATTTTAACAAATGTATCCTGCAAAATATCTTCCGCAAGGCCGGTATCTTCAACCATTCTAAAAATTATTCCATTCAAAGCGGGAGCATAATTATCATACAGATACGAAAAAGCCTGCTGATCTTTTTGTCGTAACAAAAAAACCAATTCTTCTTCGCTATATTTTTTAGTTGATTGCAAGCGCTTTATTAAGATTCAGTAATCGAAAATAGATATTTTTACAGATATTGTATAGTAATACCTGCAAAACTTTTAATATGATACAGAAAGCTATTCCATTAATGCCTGCATTAAATATAAATAAGACAATAGATTTTTATGAATACAAATTAGGGTTCACTTCTTACAATTATGGTAATTACCTGATGCTTCGTTATAAGACTGTAGAGCTTCATTTTTATTATACAAAAGATAAAACCCTTTTTGGGAAAGGGAATTGTTATTTGCAAGTAAAAAATATCGAAGACCTTTATGCAGGGTTTTCCGCAAAAGAAATTATTAACCCGGAGCGAAGATTACAGGATATGCCATGGGGCACAAAGGAATTTTCTATTGTAGATAATAATGGTAATGTGATACGGTTTGGTGAGAAGAAATAAAATTATAAAGTATGCACTTCGTACACCGGACTAAATAAATATACTTTACCTGTCTTTACTTCAATACAGCGTATGCGCTTGCGTATCTTTTCTTCTTTTTTAAATATTCTTCCACCTTTTATTTTAAACAGAGCGCCTGTTGGTAATGCTTCTATTAAATGAACACCTTCTTTTTGTTCATCATATTTATGTAATACTCTTAATAAAGAATCATCTGCACAACTGCTGGCAGCAGGGTTTTGCAGGGTTTTCATCAATGCCTTTTGTATATCATTCGGGAATATTTTTTTTAACAGGAATTGCGCCAGCACTTTGCTGTATTCATTCTTCCATTCATTTCCATGCGCCTGTACCCGATGTCCAAAACGTTCGTAAGTAAAAAGATGAGCCAGTTCGTGGAGAAGTGTTATTAAGAAAGCATAGGAATTTAAATTTCCATTTACACTGATTCTATGATTTTTGTCTGCATGAGAATGGCGGTAATCGCCCAATACAGTTTTTCGTTCACGGGTTATCGTTAGTTGCACTTTGTAATGCCGAATATAATGCATCACATCCTCAAAACATCCTTCCGGTAAATAGGATTTTAATTGATGTAAAGGGGCTTCCTGTTTAGCCATTCGATTGTTTGTTCAGCTTCATGATGGCACTTACTTCTGTGACCATATAAATAATGTATTGACCAAGAAATATAAATACAACTATCTTATTGAAATGTTCTTTGCCTGCAAGTACGTAAACAAGTACTGCTACAGCACAAACAAGCATCTTTATCATTGAGCCAGCCATCATGCTTCGTATAAAAACATTGGGATTGCTATGCTGCAGCGCTTTTCGTTGAAAAGAAAATATACCAATGGTTACAATAAATAATAACAGATTTCCTGAAAGCAAAATAGTTGTATCTATATTCCATTCTGCCAATATTGGTTTGGCTGCAATAAAAAAAATACTGAACACTAAAAAAATTGAAACGATTATCAGTACAAACCTTCGGTATAAATTCATCCGTATTATTTTCTTTTGTTAGAGGTATCTTTTATAATTTTTAATATCAGTGCAATAAAAGCGATAAGCGGCAACAACCATGTTAATAATGGAAAAGAAAGTTTAAGCCATTTGTCTAATTTTATACCTGCCCATAAAGTTACAGCTATCAATACAAGCAATTGTGTTGCTAGTCCGCTGTATTGTAATAGTAATTTGCTGTTGCTTTTATCCGCTGATGACATTTCCCATCTCTGCATTCAGTTCAACAATATTAGCTCCCATGTGGCATTGGCCATTGAAAGTAGCAGATGGGTCAATCTGTAATTTACCGGCATAGATATCACCTTTTACATTGGACTTACCATTTAGTTGCAGTAATTCTGTTACTTTTAATTTACCAGTTATTTTGCCTGCTACATCAGCCTGCTGACATTTAATATCGCCGGTTACCGAACCTTCGGTGCCAATTAATATTTTTGTTTTGGAAGTAATATTTCCTATCAATGAACCGTCAATCCTGATGTCGTTATTACTTTCAATGTTACCATTAATAACAGTGCCTACACCAATAATGGTAGTACTTCCAAGAGGAACTTCACTCAATGGAGCTTTTGTTTTTGCGTTAAACATATTATTAATTTTGAGGTTAATGTTTTTATATTGACGATTGATTTTTATTCATCTATATTATCTGGCCTGGGTAAATTCAGTTTGGATGTATCTAATTTTGGAACATTTCCCTGCAATACTTTTTTAATATCATCTAAATAACGTTGTTGATCCTGCAAAGCATTTTCCATTGAGTCAGTTCGAAACTTAAGTAGTTTATTTTCTTTTATTTGCTTTTCATCGCCATAACCTACACCAGGCAAATAATATTTTACAGGAGTAAATATAATTAAGGCAACAGTAAAAATAGTTAGTAGCACAAATAAAGTACTTAACGCTACATAAACACTCAATCGGCTTAATCTGAATTTCACCACTTCTTCATAAGTATCCTCATTCATTACTACTAATCTATAACGATTTCGTAAGCGTTTCAGTGTATTATCGGCATCAATTTTGACCATGATTAATTTATCGGATGTTAAAATTAATAAACTCAGCCCATTATATCCTTATTAATTGCTAAAAAAAACCGATATTGAGCCTTATTTTTTGTAACCTTTTTGATGCATGCTGAAGCGGATCTCCTTTATAATCACATTATCCTGTTTATTTATCTTATTCGTAAATAAGGTTGTAGCACAACCAGCCTGGTCAATCCGTTTGCGGGACAGCGTTGACAACAAACCTGCAAAATTTGAAGATCATAAATTAGGCTCTGAAGTTGCAACGGAGAAAAAGTTTACCACCTTCCGTCGTTTTAAACAAAATGTAGTAACTCATTACAATTATTATTACAATGCTAATAATAAAGTAAAGGCAATAGTTGAAAAAGCCGAAATAGCACAAAAAGATAATTACGATAAGTTACTTTCCTTTTATCCTTATTCTTTAGATAATACAGCTTCACAAAAAAAAGATCTGGATTCGGTTATACTAAAATGCACTGCAGGTATTTTATTACATGATCTGCGAAATGACTGGATAGATAATATGTATCTGCTGATAGGGGAAGCATATTTTTTTAGAAAAGATTTTGATTCTGCTGCAGGCACTTTTCAGTTTATTAATTACAATCTTTTTCCAAGACAAAAAGATGAAGATGATAATCGTGTTGTTGGTACTAATAGTGATGCGAGTAAAAGCACTATCAGTATTGCTAATCCGGAAAAACAAAATTTTGTTCAGAAAATAGTTTCTCAACCACCCAGCCGGAATGATGCATTGCTTTGGATGATACGAACATTGATCGAACAAAATGAATACGGAGAATCCAGCGGGCTGATCAACACCTTACAAACTGATCCAAACCTTCCACCACGTTTGCGGGATGACCTTGAAGAAGTAGATGCCTATTGGTTCTTCCGGCAGCAAATTTATGATAGCGCTGCTACACACCTTGAAAAAGCATTGACAAATGCAGATTCAAAAGAAGATAAAGCAAGGTCGGAATATTTATTAGCACAGTTGTATGAAATGGAACATCAGTTTAGCAAGGCTTCACAATATTATGACATAGCCTCTAAAAATACAACTGATCCATTAATGGATATTCATGCACAATTGAACAATGCAAAAATGCTAAGAACTGATAAGCCTGAAGAGTTGGATATAGCGATCAATAATCTGTTGCATATGGCTAATAAAGATAAATTTGAAATGTATAAGGGCATTTTGTTTTATTCAGCTGCACAATTGGCAATGCAAAAACCTGATACTACCGCAGCTATTTTATATGATAAGAAATGTATTGCAAGTAGTGCGAATGATATAATTACTAAGAACAAAGCATTTATACAATTGGGTGATATTGCGTATGATCGTAAACAATATAAAGAATCATTTTCAGATTATGATAGCCTTCAATCTGGAGATACAACGTTGGGTGACAGGTTGCAACAAATACAGGCAAGAAGAAATTCTCTTTCCAAAATTGTTGAGAAAATAAATATTATTGATAGAGAAGATAGTTTGCAAATGGTTGCAGAAATGCCGGAAGCTGAAAGAGACGCATTTGTAAAAAAACTTTCAAGAGAATTACTTAAACAAAAAGGGTCGGCAGATGATGACAATAGTACTGGCCTTGCTGATGACAATCCTTTTGCTACAAAAAATCAATCACCTGTTTTGTTTAATGATAACACCAGTGGCGATTGGTATTTTTATAATACATCATTACGAACAAAAGGCTTTACTGATTTTAAAACCAAATGGGGCAAAAGAACAAATGCTGATAATTGGAGTAGGGCTTCGGCAGTAGCGGCACCAACTGTTGTTGCAGATATTTCTCCGTCAAGCATGAATCCAGATGCGATAGATACAACGACAAGTGTAGATTCTGCAGGAAAGATGGCAGCAATTCAGGCAATAGATCAGCCAAAGGATCTTACTTTTGTTGGCCTCATGTCTGGATTGCCATTAACGCAGAAAAAATTAGATGAAAGTAATTCACTAATTGCGATTAATTTATTTGAGCTGGCAAATCTTTATAAAGATGATTTGGAAGATTACGAGCAGGCACTTGTTACTTACCGTCAATCGTTGTTACGTTTTCCTGACAGCTTATATGATGGCCAGCTTTATTTAGGATTATATTATTGTTATAGCAAGTTGGGAGATACAGTATGGACCGGGTATTATAAAAATCTTTTAATTGTACAATTCCCAAAGAGCCATTCTACAGAGGTACTCACTAACCCTGAATTGCTAAGTGTAAAAGATACAATAGCTACCAAACGTTATGAGAATATTTATAATCTTTTCATTGAAGGAGAATTTGATCAGGCAGTAGAAGAAAAGAAAAAGGCAGATAGTTTATATGGCAATAGTTATTGGAGCCCGCAATTGCTTTATATAGAGGCGGTGTATTATATTAAAGTATGTACTGATGACAGTACGGCAAAAGTTGTTTTAAAAAATCTTATTAGATTATATCCGTCATCACCGATGAAGCCAAAGGCACAGCGGATGATCGAAGTATTGAACAGAAGAGCCTCTATCGAAGCATATCTTACTAAACTAAAAGTAACCCGTGCAAAGGATGATGAGGTAGTAGTAACACATGATGAACCAACAGTAACGCAAAATCTTTTAATAATTACTAAGCCTGCAAAAACTGACAGCAGTAAAATGGCAAATAAAAATGCAATTGATTCAGTTAGAAAAATAACTAACTCTGTTGGTGTTGTAAGAGGGCCGTATACATTCGATTCTACTCAAATGCAAAATGTTGTTATGTGGCTTAATAAAGTTGATCCAACTTATGTAAATGAAGCGGTCAATGCACTCAAACGCTATAATGGTGAAAATTATAGCGGACAACAATTTTTAATTTCAAAAGCCCCATTTGATAGTGGTCAGGTATTATTGGTGATATCTATATTTGCTAATGATAATGCTGCGTTACAGTATTATTATAAATTTAAAAAGGCAGCCTCAACTGAAGTATCATGGTTGCCAGCCAATAAATATTCTTTCTTGATCATCAGTAATGATAACCTGCAAATATTAAAAACCAATAAGGATCTGAATGGGTATAAAAAATTATTGAATTTGCAGTATCCAAATAAATTTTAAGTTAATAGTTCAGGGTTAATAATTTTATTAAACATCCCCATCAACGATGAAGCATTCAAAAAAAGATGAATCAATAAAACCATCAGTAAAAATTTTGTGGAGAGTATTCTTTGGCGGTTTATTGTTTTTTGTTATCCTTTTATTGTGTGCCAACTTTGGTTTGTTTGGCTCAATGCCGTCTTTACAAAAATTAGAAAACCCTGATGCGGATATCGCAAGTGAAGTTTATAGCAGCGATGGAAAACTAATGGGAAAATATTATGCAGAGAATAGGAGTGAAGTAAAGTACAATGAAATCTCTCCCAATATTATTAATGCTTTAATTGCAACAGAAGATGCAAGATTTGAAGACCATTCTGGTATTGATGCTAAAGCCATAGCCCGTGCGGTTTTCACGTTGGGTTTGAAAGGTGGGGGAAGCACTATTACACAGCAATTGGCCAAAATGATGTTGAACCAGGGTCAGGGGAATATTTTTAAACGGAGTATTCAAAAATTAAAGGAATGGATAATAGCTGTAAAATTAGAACGGAATTTTACCAAAGAAGAGATCATTACCTTATATCTTAACAGGGCATCCTGGGGAAATAATTATGGAATACGCAATGCTTCAAGAACTTATTTTCAAAAAGAACCCGCCGATCTTACTATCAATGAAGCTGCCGTATTGGTTGGTATGTTAAGAGGATTTATTTATGACCCGGTGCGACATCCCAAACGATCATTGCAAAGAAGAAACACTGTGATAGATCAATTGGAAGATGCAGGATATATTACCTCTGATTCAGCTACTCAGCTAAAAGCTATTCCTATTGACATCAGTAAATATAAAAAGTTAGATGAAAATCTTGGCATAGCTCCTTACTTCCGGATGGTGATCGGCGATAAATTAAAAGATTGGTGTAAAGCACATAAAAATCCTAAAACAAAAGATAACTACGATCTATACAGAGACGGTCTAAAAATTTATACGACCATCAATTCGGTAATGCAGCAATATGCAGAAGAATCTGTTACTACCCAGATGCCTATCATTCAAAAAAAATTAAATAGCTTATTAAAAATAAACGGCAACAGGATGTGGAAGGATCATGAAAATGTTATAGAAGCAGCTATGCGTATGAGTGAGCGATGGAAAGCCATGAAAGAAGATAGTGTAGGCGAAGATGAAATAAGAGCTTCATTTGATGTGCCTGTAAAAATGAAAGTGTTTGCATGGAATGCCAATCATGAAAAAGATACAATAATGACGCCGCATGATTCTATCCGTTATCAAAAACAATTATTACAAACATCTTTTGTTGCAATGGATCCTAAAACAGGAGAAGTAAAATGTTGGGTAGGTGGTATTGATTTCAACTGGTTCAAGTTTGATCATGTAACAGATCAGCGTCAGGTGGGCTCTACATTTAAACCGATACTGTATACGTTGGCTGTGCAGGATGCAGGATATACACCGGAAACATATATTCCTGGCGGCCCATTAACATTGGATGGAAAAACAATTAATACTGCCGGTGGTACAATGGCATATTGCCTTGCAAAATCATTGAATGGCGCTGCATGGCATATCATGTCTGTAATTGGTGTAAACAGAACATTGGAGTTTGCAAAGCAATGTGGCATCAAAACAAAATTGCCTCCTTATCCTTCCATTGCATTAGGCTCTGCAGAAATTCCTTTGCTTGAAATGTTGCAATCGTATACCATGTTCCCAAATAAAGGATATAATACCGAACCTATATTCATTACAAGAATAGAAGATAAAAATGGCAACGTATTACAAGAATTTGAACCGGAAACAAAACAGGTCATTAGCGAAACAGATGCATACACGATGATAACGTTGATGAAAGGTGTTGTTCGTTCTGGTACTGCACACTCATTGAATAACTATAATATACCTGCAGAAAAAGCCGGAAAGACCGGTACTACCAATAATAATACCGATGGATGGTTTATTGGATATACGCCTGAATTGCTTGCCGGCACATGGGTTGGTTGCGATGATCCTTTTTTAAGGATATACTCTGGTACATCTGGAGGTAATGAAATGGCATTGCCTAAATGGGGTTATTTTATGAGTAAGGTTTATGCAGATAAAACATTGCCTTATGGAAGACAAATGGTATTTAAAGAACCTGTTCAGTTAATTAATAACCCGATCTATGCAGATGAGAATATTGATAAATATGTATTAGAAGGAGATAGCACGAGCAATGCCAATGACCAGGGAAATGGCAATGCAGGTGATTATGATGAACCGGCTAATGATAAAACTGCTGCACCTGCAGATGATAAAAATAAAAAAACAACCAAAGTAGAAAAAACAAAAGCTACAGATGATTATTAAGTATGTAATTTTTTTGTAACCAACATTTATTCTTTACTTAGCATTGTTGTGTCACCCACTTGTATGGAATACCTTTATTGAGCTTGTATATAAATAAATTAAAACAATATTTTTATATTTAATTTTCTAACGTAGAATTAATATCAATAATAAAATAATAATGATAATAGCACCAACAGAAAGATAAACTCCATTATGAGCCATAACTGCTGTTGCCATATTATAAGTTTTTGCCTCTTTTAGTATTTGTTTTAATTCATGACGCAATTTTTTTTTTCAATAGGAGATAGATCTTGAAAATTCATATTTTGTATTTGCAAAACAGGTTGCTCTAGTTGTAGCATTTTAAGACTACCCTCGTTTATAGAATTTGTTACGTGGTTAGGAATTAATTTTATAGTGCTGCACCTTACGTTATATGATGTGATTAAAATACAAGAAAAGATGACAAATTTTTTTAAGAAGGTCTTGATATTCATGATCCTAAATTTAATTTCATAATTGTTATTGATACACTATGTGATATTATCAAATTAGATGCCTTTCTTAAAAATTTGCTAAAATGATTTAATGATTTTTACATAAAATAATAAAGGGTCTTGGTGTAAACCAAAACCCCTTTTATTCTTTATTCCCGTTTTTCGGGTTTATCCGTTTTTGGTTTTTTATAGAAATGTCCCCGGATTTCTCTTTAACACTTTCCATTAGGGAACTACTAATTAATTTCAAAAGCTATACCAAATGATTCTATTTTATGATTAGTTGAAAAATAAAATAAGTTAATTGTTTTTTACTTTTAATCGTGATAAATGGCTCTATATTTTATTAGATAGGAATAATAGAAAGAGTAATAAGTAAACGGGCAGATTAAAAAAATAAATTATCTTAAGAAGGGTTTCTGTAAACCGTTTACAAAGAAGTTTACATATGGCACAAGAGGATTACAATATATTGGTCATTGATGATAATGAAGATATTCTCTTCATGCTAAAATCAATGTTAAAATATAAAGGATATAGAGTTTCAATAAAAGAAAATGTAGAAAATATTGAATCCAGGATTGAAGCCTTATCACCTGATATTATTTTAATGGATATGTTGTTGTCAGGAATAGACGGATGTGACATATGTAAACAGATCAGGAAGGATGTTTCATTAATTATTCCAATCATAATGATCTCAGTTTACCCGAACGCAGAAAAAAAATGTCTTGAAGCAGGTGCTAATGGTTTTCTTTGCAAACCCTTTGAGATGAATAACCTTTTAAAACAATTTCAAAGATGCTGACAAAAACGTGATTAAAAGGTTATATAAATTCAACAATAGTTGCTTATTCAAGATTTTTTCTTCTCTGACGATTAACTTATATGTTTGCTGTTATAATTCAAACAATAATTGCTGTTCATGGTTTGTTTGAGGAATGCGTCGTATAAAATTATTATAACCTTCTTCATTATCATGATCGCTATAAACTCCATAAGAATCTATACTATAGCCAATTAAACCATCATTTGCTTTTATTATATAAAGAATGCTCATATCTGCAGGATCAGTCATCCCTTCAAAGCGATATATCTTTACAATTGAAAGTTCTTCTGGCTGATATATTTTCCCTTTCCCAGCAGTGAAACCTTCTGATGTCCATCTAAATTCATTATCAAAATTTTTAATTCTAAGTTGTTCTAAAACTTCTGATAATGTTGTCATTTGATGTGATGTTTCCATAAAAATGTATTTAAAATAAATTTGCCAAATTCATACTACTATTGTTAGAAGTTATATTAATTCTTCTGTCAGGCCTTCATTTGGATCAGCACTCAATAACTACCTACTACTAATACTGGCGGACAATGTATTTCCATTCAAATCATTATAATCAGTTTTGTATTGTCCATTATTTGTTAATACACGTATAACATACTGCACTTGACCAGAAGTACCCAAAATTGTAGTTATATCGTATAATGCGTCCCCATATTTTGTTTTCATACTATTAATAATTTCAGAAGGGACATAAGTTTCTAAAACAGGAAGTGCCGCAAATGTAGTGGCAGTAATACCTGTATTCCCTTTATTATTCATTGTTGTGTTTTCTGTTTGTGCTATCAGATAATAAGTACTACTTAGCAAAAACGTTAACAGAATTATCTTTTTCATATTATTCATTTTTAAAATTAAAAGAAGTAATATTTTAATGAGGTTAATACAAATGCCCTGCCATTTTAAATGCTAAATCAACTGTCATTTAGCCTTTTTAATTGGTATGTTTTTTGAAATTTATTCTTTAAACATTAATTATGGATTTAATACTTTTTCTTATTTCAATTTTAACAGTTAAAAGCATGGAGGTAACAAGCCCCTCCTTTAAGAATGGAGGTTTTATTCCTTTAATTTATACCTGTGAGGGGGAAAATATTAATCCTGCAATTTCCATTGATAATTTTCCGAGTGAAACAAAAAGTTTTGCATTGATAGTAGAGGATCCCGATGCTGTTAAAGGTACCTTTGACCATTGGCTAATTTGGAATTTAGAACCAGGAAAGAACATTTCTGAAAATAGTGCACCAGGAGTTGAAGGCAAGAATGGGTTAGGAAAAACGGGTTATTTAGGTCCTTGCCCGCCGCCAGGTACTGGGGTACATCATTATCATTTTAAAGTCTACGCATTGAATAAAAAACTTTCATTGGGAACGGGTGCTGATAAAAAGCAATTATTAGAAACCATGAAGGGAAACATTCTAACTCAAGGAGAAATGATAGGATTATATACTAAAAGTGTTAAGTAAATTATTATTATTTATTTAATACTAACATATCTTCAATAGAATAATTACCCGTAGCAAGTGTAAAATTTATAGAACTACAATAACTAAATAAAGAATTCGCTTTTAATGTAGTGATCTTAAATTTTTTTACTGGTATTTTGGAAACATCATATTTATCAACTTCCTGCTTCAGTTTATCCAATGCATAGATTGTTATGACTGTTTCATTGCCTACAAAAAGACGTATGGCAATTGCTTCAAAACGATCACGGTTATAATTTTCTATATGCTCAGCGCAAAAATCATCCAGTGTTTGTCCATTAGCAAGTTTTATTGCAATTGAACCAGAGATATTACCGTGATTGTTAACTAATGTATGTTCCATAATATTTCATTTAGTATTTATTCATTTTTATTTCTAGTAGGAACGATAAAGAGTGGGATTAATGTTTTATTCAATACATTTTCTGTAACACCTCCCATTAATATTTTATCCAGCCATCTGCGGCTGTGAGAACCTATTACAATAATATCGGCATTTATTTCTTTTGCCGTTTTCATTATTGCATCTGCAGTGCTACCTTCGAATACTACTGTCTTTATTGATTCATCACCCAGGTGTTTTTTTGATTTATAAAGAAAATGTTGTGCATGAGTTTTGAGGTCTTCTGTTGTATTGTCTAAGCTAATTGCATTAAAACCACTGAATCCCATAATGGGCGAGTAATCTAGTGAGGAATAATAGGAAGCATCATAAATAACATGCAGCAGGGTTATCTGTGCATTCATTGATTTGGCTAATACAGCGCCTATCTCAGCTATTTTTTTTGCTGTTGGATCATAGTCTAATGCTATAAGTATATTTTTCATTTAATTAATTATTTATACTAAATACTAAGCCAACAAATATGCCAATTGAACTAGGAAAAGCGAGGTTTATTGAGTTTTTAAATCTACATAACACGTAGAATAATTTCCTCAACAATTAAAATTAGTTGGTTAAAAGTTTATCCTTTTAGGATTAACCAAAAAGGCATAAGATTTTATTATAACTATTATTAGAGTAAATTATTTAGTTAAAAATAATTCTGAAATCAGAATTTATGAGTAAAGCCATTAAATATTACTTTCTATTTTGTTTAAAATACAGGTCTTTAATAGCAATCGTATCAAGTTTTTTATTATTGATTTCCTGCACACCAGATGATAAGAGTTTAGATATTACTCAATCTTACGAATTTATTTATTCTTCATTTCAATTAAGTAAAAATGCGCAAGAAAAATTTATGGAGAGCTGCTCAAAATTTCTTGATTCAATTAAATTTAATGAAGCTGCAAAAGTTGATACAAAGCGATTGACAGTTTTGTTGGACAGTGCAAAATATACCAATCAAAATTCCCTGTATTTTATTAGTCTTACAAAGGAAATTGATATTATGAAATATAAATCAATAGCGATTAAGTATATCAATCTTCTCAATAGTCTTTATAGTAACGAGTTTAAAGAATTTATACATATTTTAAATACACAATCAAATGATAGATATATAAAAGCTGACCAATTATTGACATCCCAGCAGCCTGAATTAAAAAAACTTAGTGACGAATTTCGAGGTGCTGCTAAAGTAGTAGAGGAGAAATATCATATTCAAAATATTGTTGATAGTCTTCATAATTTTTAAATAATGGTAGAACAAATTGATTATTTTTTTAATAGCAATAATTTTAATGGGTTTAATATTAAAATTTCTCAATAAAAAATGAAAAAAATAATGTTTGCTTTTATTTTAAGCAGTGGGATTATTGCTTGTAGTAATAATGGTTCATCTACATCAACAGGGAGTACCGATACATCAAAAATGAATACAGATACATCGAATAAAATGAATGCCGATACTTCTAAAATGATAACATCGGATACTTCTAATAAAAAATATTAAAAATAGATACAAGTAGTCTGTTTGATAAAGTTTTTATAAGTGTCCCTTAGAAATGTTAGGGGCGGCATTGCAATTTGACAGTTGATATTGTAGCATAAAATATACAAGAGATTTAGTGCTAATAGAGAGTTGAATAGGAGGGCTTATAATTTGTAAAATATTGTAAAGAGAAGATTATAAATTAATAATCTTTAAGACTGTTTGTTTCAGGGACGTTAAAAAATAGAGCAGAAAAGAAAAACTGAAAATAAATCAAATTAATGATTAAAAGCGAAAAATTTATCCTTATAGTCTCTATATCTATTCTTCTGATTATTTCTGGATTCTGTGGATATAAAGTCCACACATTGTCTGTACAAGAAAAACAAGTAAAAACTGATTACAGTATTGTTAATAATATATCATTTGGACTGCTTTCAGTAAGTCAATGGAGAGATCAAGTTGTTTCAATAGTTTCAGATCAAATTGAAAAATTTGAATTTACGAATTCACAAGAAGCAGACCTTCAAAAAGAAATTGAACAAATCCTTAATTCATTAATAAGTAAAGCCATTGGTATAATTAATAAGCCTCAAAGATCATTTGGAGGAAAGTTAAAGAAATTTGTGTTTAAGACTTTTGTTGACACAACGGACTTACGTGAACAAGTTCCTGTATTTGCTAAGCAGATAATTGAACAAATAAAAAAACCCGCTAATAAAGAAAAAATAAAAAATATTGCTCAGGATAAATTACAGGAATTGGGGCAGCAAACATATGATAGTTCGGCCCATGAGATACAATCTGTTACTGATTCAATATTTAATAAATATCATGTTCAGGATTCAGGCTCTTTTGAAAAAGCAACAACTGATTTATTAACTATTTTAAGACGACAAACTTATAATTATGCTTTTAGTATGATTGCAAGTACTATTGTTATTTTAATTCTCTGGTGGGTATTGAGAGAAAAACCAGAGTTACATAGAACACTTTATATTTTTTCTGTTCTATCGGCACTGATCTTGTTATTAGTAGGCCTTACTACCACGATGATTGAGCTGGATGCTCGAATTAAATTTATTGATTTTCGATTAATAGGAGCAACAATTTCATTTAAGAACCAGGTACTTTTTTTTCAAAGCAAAAGCATTATTGATGTTGTTAGAGTATTAATCGATACCGGAAAATGGGATATGATCATTGTAGGCATTCTTATACTCTGCTTTAGTGTATTTTTTCCATTTGCGAAATTAATCTCTGCCTGCATTCATTTACTTGGTAATAAAAAATATGCAACAAATAAGTTTATAAGTTTTTTTGCTTTTAAATCAGGGAAATGGAGTATGGCAGATGTAATGGTGGTTGCAATTATGATGACATATATAGGCTTTAATGGTGTAGTAGAAAGTCAGCTTTCAGATCTTAATATTCATAACGACACTATTACAAGCATCACCACTAATAACACTTCTCTGCAGCCTGGATATATTGTTTTTGTTGGTTTTGTAGTTTATGGATTAATTCTATCACAGATACTTAAAAAAATTACCAATAAAAGATCTGCGGCTCATTTGTAAACATGCTGTAACATTCTAAATTTTTTTATTTTGGCATGTTATATGTAAAAGAATTAATAAGACTTTTGAGGTAATTAGTCTTCTACCTAAAAAGACTATTATCGTCAAAATTCAGAGGGTCATTTACATTTAGGAGTGAGTGACCCTTTTTAATAATACGTTTTTATTCTTCTTTTTCCCAATATTCTAATCCCTTTCTTTTATTTTGGGACAAAAAATTCCAACATAATTTTCTTCAACTTCGGGAAGTTCGACATTATCTTTCATCACCTTTATTAATAATAAGGTGTAGCGCTTCATTATAAAAGTTAATAACATTTTATTTTTTGGCATGAGATTTTTGTCATATTATTTTTATTAATAAAAATTATGCAACTACAAAAAGTCATGGTTCAGACAATCAGACACATAAAAAGAACCAGAAAATTAAAAAACAACATCTGATATAAACACCGGGAAGGAATCCAATTCGTTTCATAGCATGGAAAGTGGAAAATCTGACAATTAAAGGAATAGGACTGGGTCTAAAAGAGAAATAGAGAATGAATTTGAATCTCAGGAAGATATGGTTCAAGAAGATCCATATTATTGAAAGCTTTGATTTTAACTAATCTGGTTCCTGAAAAAAATAATTCAACATAAAATGAATTATAACTATAAAGAACAAAAGTGCATCCTTCATCTTCTCTTTCCCCAACTACTATTCCTTGTTCCCATATAATATTTATTTTGGTTAGTCTTGGTAGTAATTTAAATTGATTAATTGTCATTGCAATTTATTTTGATTTAAATAATAATATCAAAGGGCATACCAGCAATAACTAAGGTTGACCAGAACAAATAGGAGCTTCTGTTGCTGATAAATTTCTACTATGATGGTATTCTTTTACCAATTTTTTTTATAATTATACAAACCGGTATGGTTTTTTAATTGTTTAAAGTAAAAACCATTATGAAAAAGAAATTAAAAGAAAATTCAGAAAATGTTAAAACAGATCTGAAACACGATACATTGGAATTTATTGAACCAATCGAAGAAACAAATAAACCAATTACAGATAAGGATATAAACAAAGAAGACGAAGAAGAGGATATAACTGCTGAAGAACTGGATATACTTGAAACTGATGATACAGATAGCCTGGCTTACGCATTGGATAGTGTAGAGACAGATGTGAAACAAGATGAAGATAATCTTCCTGATGAAGATTGGAGCGAAGACCTGCCAGATATTGATGCTAGTGATGACACTGATGATGAATACCATCGTAAATAAAAATATCTCAAAATGTTCCGGAAATATTTATGATAACAAACACTAAAACTTTTTCAGGCAACTGTTTTTAATCTCCATGTTTCTTTTCAGCCCTGATCTTGAGGGTTCATTAATAATAACAACATCGAATATCCGCTCTTTTATATTGATAAGATCATATTAATAATTATACTACGAATGGTTTTAAAATTATTCCAGTAAATTTTGGATAAAAGGCTCTATTAATTCGACAAATACGGGGAAGGTTTTCTACAATTACTTACCCTAATAATGGCAAGATTTATGTTATGTGATGAGATATAATAGAAAACAAAATTTTAAATTTTAAAACATGTCAAAATGAAAAAACTAATTGGGTTATTAATTGCAGCTATGATTTTTTCTGCAGTGTCTTTTGCACAAGATTCAACAGATATGACGATGCACCACCATAAAGATTGCATTAGAATGAAAAAAGGTAAAATGATGGTGATGAAAAGTGGACAATGGTGGGAATTGAGTCAGGATACAACACTAAATGGGACCACTGTGACAACTAGTGGAACTGTTAAAAAACAAGATGGCTCTACTATACAATTGAGTGAAGGAGAAGGTGTAGATATGAACGGGAATATGATGGCAAAGAAGAAAGGCATGAAGAAAAGTTCATAAAAAAGGTGAATAGTTATGGTGCTGCTTATAGCAAGCGGCACCATATTATTTTATCTTTATGCAAATGCAAAAAGCAGTAAATAAAAAAATATGCAACTTAGCTGAAGGGCTATTAAGGAATGCTAAACAAGTAAGCCCGCGATTCGATGAAAATATTATTCATCAATTACGTACTTCCTTTAAAAAATTGCGTGCCTTATTGCGTTGGCAAAATAACAATAAAAAAATACTTAAGCCGGTTAAAGAAATATATGATATAGCCGGGGAAATCCGAAATGCACAAATAGTATTAAAAAATACCATTGCGACAAAAAACGAATTGCCAGAGTTTTTTGCGTGGCTTGACTCTTCAATTAATCATTATAAAGGAGAATGGGGAAAAATATTCCAACCTAAGGTGTTAAATACATTACTAAAAAAGATCAAGAAGGTGAAAGTAAAAGAAGAGTTCAATAGATTTTTCTTTAGTAAACGAATTAAGAAAATAAAGAGACTTTTACAAGCATCTTTTATTTCTGATGATACTCTTCATGAGATTAGAAAAATGATCAAGGATATGCAGTATGTATCTGAGCTATTTCAAAAAATCAATAAAGAGAAAAATGGTTATTCAAAAAAAAATAAGGATATAAAATATTTAAGTGAAGTATTGGGGGAATACATTGATAAATATGTAGAACTTATTTTATTACAAACATATCGCATGAATGAAAAAAATAAAACGGTGTTGAAAAGAATAATTCAGGTGCAACAAAACTGGGAGCATGAAAAAGACGCTCAAAAAAAACAATTAGTAAAATTAGTGAAGGGTAAAATTACCTAGTGTAGTTGAGTGGAATTTTTGTATAAGTTAACGACAAGATGTTAGCTACATTTTTCCCGCTAACAAATGCAGCCTCTGCTGTTCCTGGATTTGGTCCATCATACAAACCTTCACCTGCAAAAAAATAATGTTTGTTGAACAGGCGTATTTAATAATTTCTTTGCAAGCTTAGATTCAGTTGTTTCAAAACTATAGGCTCCTAAACTAAATACATCAGTGAACCGCCGAAGTTTTTATTGCAATAAATGCCAGAAACTATATGTGTGAACCAATAATTAAGCTATCATTTTTTTGAAGTTTTTTTAGGGACTTTTGCACCTCCTTCTCTTGCTTCTGATAGTCCAATAGCAATTGCCTGTTTAGAATTTGTAACTTTCTTTCCGTTTCTACCACTTTTAAGTATTCCTTCTTTCATTTCATGCATTGTTTTCTCCACTTTGTTTTGTGCTTCTTTCGAATATTTTGCCATGTTATTAAAGTTTTAAGTTTATTATTGATTAATAGATTTATAAAAATGTTTGCCATATGTATATAGTAAAGAATTTCGTCGGTTATTTAGGAGAACATTTTTAAAGTGATAATTAAGATCTGTTGAAATAAAAGCCAATTACACTAAAATACACTATTTAATAATTGAGGAGGATTGTAGAAACAACCCTCATTAAACTTTATTAAGCCTTGTCTATATGATAATAATAATGTAACAAATACTTTGCCATTAAATTTACTTTTTAATAATAATGTCAAGTGTGTAAATTTCTCAATATAGTTGTATAATAATTAGGTCTAGCAAAAGTACTTTTCAAAAAGTAAAATGCTTATAAGCATTTGAGAAAAATAATTCACCAAAAATATTTCGTATCGCTTCTTTAAATGAAGAAGAGAATATATGCTTGTTCTCAAAATATTCTGCTTTCAATATTTTAAGTTTAATAAGCACTATATTATAAGCAAAGTTATTTTTATCGATAGTAAATGGACCTATATCGTCTTCATCTTCTATAATAGTTGCGAGTCCACTGACACGCAAGTGATAATCGCTGTCCTTGTGATAATATTTTAAGGTAGCAAAAAAATTATTCTCACTAATGTCTTTTGCATACGTGCCATTGGATGATGTAAAGAACCATATATTACCATCGGTATCTACTTTTAAAGTAGTAATAATATTGTTAAAATTGGAACTATAGAATCGATGTTGGTACTAAACATAGCGATCTTTACCTCCTGTATTTTATTTTTTAGAAATTCGAGATTCTCATCGTTCGTTAGCATAATATTTATTTTAAAAAAAAATACAAATCATGTACCATGATGTTTTAATCTTCTAAGAAATTTTTAAAAAAATAGTTATGTAGAAAGTTTTTCTCAATGTGAGAAAAAAAGCTTTATAATAAGCATTTAAAAAAAGGCACAATAGTTTCATCACAGAAAATAAGGACAATAAATTTTAGCCAATAAAAATAAACGATCATGGAATTTATTGAAATATTATTTAACTACAGAGGCGCTTTGATTGAAGCTGAAATTCGCCCAGAAGAAGATTGTAAAGGGATGCTTTATCCTATTCATTTAAATGGAGGTTATTCTTTTACAATTTCTTATAATGAAGATGAAGAAGAATGGAGTATAATGAGAGAAAGTGATGGAACAATTCCCGCAGTTGAAGATGAATTGTTTAAAATAATATCAAAACAATTAAAGTGGGAGTTAATGCATGCCGTATGATTTAAATTATAATTATGAAACCAATATGGACAGGGCCATCGGGTTTGGCCTGGTAAATATTCCTGTAAAATTATTGAGTGCTGTTCAGGAAAGTGAATTGAACCTGGATATGCTTGATAAAAAAGATCACTCACATATTCGGTATTTAAGAGTGAATGAAAATAAAGGTAAAGAAGTAGAATGGGAAAACATTGCAAAAGGATACCTGCTTAATGATAAGTATGTTGTACTGGATGATAAGGATTTCCAATCGGCAAATGCGGTTAAAACAAAAGTTATAGAGATCAGTGATTTTGTAGATAAAAAGAAATTGACAGCATTTATTTTGAAATGCCTTATTACTTAGTGCCCGATAAATCAGGTGAAAGAGCTTACGCATTATTAAGAGAAGCACTCCAAAAAACAGGGAAGGTAGGAGTAGTTACATTTGTATTGCGAAATAAAGAAAGCCTTGCCATTTTAGAGCTACAGAAGACAAAAAATGAGTTCCAAAAATTTCTGAATGTTTTTTGATAATATATAGTGCATATTTGTAGCTTACTGAGGATATCCTAAATCTTACCAATAAAATTCTTTTATCAAAATGAAGATTTTGTTTTACGGGTTTTCAGCTGTTACCTCCTGTGCAGATCTTGCTTCATCGGATGTTTTCTCCAAATCTCTGTCCAATGAATATAAAGCATTGCTATTTATCTTTTCCCCACCAGCTATTTTCATCTTGTCCATTAAGTTCAGCGCAAGCGTTTCTTCTTCTATCTGTTCTTTCACAAACCATTGCATAAAATTCCATGTTGCCCAATCTTCTTCATTAAAACTCATTTTTACCAACTTATAAACGGCTTTTGTATTATCCACTTCATGCTCAAATATTTTTTCGAAACAATTATTTATACTTGCGGGGTTTTCATGAGGAGCAGGAATCGCTATCACTTTCACTTCTGCACCTCTTTTTAAAATGTACTCCAATAGCTTCATCATGTGATTGCGCTCTTCTTGTGCATGCCTGAAAAGAAAATTAGCTATACCACTGAATCCCTGCCTTTCAGCCCAGGCGGCATATGATAAATAAATTTGTGAAGCGTGAGCTTCTTTTGTCATTTGCGCATTCAATGCCGCTGTAATAGTTTTTGAAAGTCTGTTCGTATTCATTTTATTTTTTTTATTACTGTAGAGTGATTGCTAAAATATAAAGACTTCCGCATAAACAGAAATAAGCTTAAGGTATCAATTACATCAAAATCAGGCTTTCTGTATTATACCCAAAAGAACAGAGATTATAGCCAAAACAAGTAAAATATGTATTATTCCGCCTGCGGCATAACCTAGAAAGCCTACCATCCAGCCGATTACCAATAATACTGCAACAACATATAATATACTTCTCATAATATTTATATTTTAAAAGTTACGTTACGTTAATTGATGATTCTATTTTTTCTATATTTTCGATTCCTCTATCAGCTAATTCATTAGCTTCATCACGTGCGCCTTCAATAATATCTTTGAGATAATCAGATAGATCGCTAACTGATCTTGAAAACTTTTTTCTGGTTTCTGAACCTTTTGCAGGAGCAATTAGAACGCCTACAATAGTACCAACCAACAGACATGTAATAATTTTTGCTGAACTCATATTTATTTTGCTTTATAGTTAATAATTTTATAAAATAAAATCCTAAGGAATAAATTTTATAGAATTTGTTAAGACATAGAATGTTTTGAATCAGCTTTACTTCTATTTATTTTTTCTTTTCCTTTTTCCGTAAAATCCGTTGCTTGGCCTTTTATACTTTCGTATTGTTCTGTAATGTCCTCAACAAATTGATCTACTTTTTCTTGCAATGAATTTTTATAATCTGTTTTCTGTCTTAAAAGTTTTTTTCTTGTCTTTGAACCTTTATCAGGAGCAAATAGAATTCCTAGCGCAGCGCCTGCGGCAGCACTAATCAATACGCCTGTTATAATTTTTGTAATACTCATAATGGTAAAATTTTAATTAGTTAAAATAAATCTTTTTTACTAATACACTAAAATGCTGCCAATCTGTTTTTTAATCTTTTATTGGGTAAAAAGTAATTTTAAATTCATTTTATGAGTATTATTTTCCCCATGTTATTGGCAAACTTTTAAACACTATTGCAACATTGAATAAACCAAGCCTAGCAATCAAAATAATATTGCTTTAAACAAACAATAAGACTTCAATTACATGCTCTAGGAATAGATATTGGAGCATCTGCTATTACTTCGACGCTAATGATTTTTTCGGAAAACCGTTTTCAGATTAATGGTTTACTAAATAAGATTAAAAATTTTGTACCTAAAAATGACTTATGTAAACTACATCTCATAAAACTATACCGGTTTAGACTTTCTGCTATTCTCTCTTTTTATTAACCTAATGGCATAGATTTAGATTTAATGCAAGGATAAAATTATTCTAATGGATTGATATGTTTCAATCATCAGTTCATCATAAATAGAATTGGTCTGTCTTTTGCTTTTTATACAT
>Ga0207035_1021_pt1 | contig 50176 bp, 42 predicted proteins | sample Alteio_BWMinCont_77_FD_153272 | JGI IMG/M metagenome (GOLD analysis project Ga0207035, IMG submission 153272) | Enriched cells from forest soil in Barre Woods Harvard Forest LTER site, Petersham, Massachusetts, United States -... | ecosystem: Environmental > Terrestrial > Soil > Temperate forest >... | reverse complement strand
ATTTTCCTACTAATAAATATTTAAGGTTGGGATATTGTTTGATAAGATATTGCACTGCATCTATTACTTTATCATATCCTTTGTACCGATCAATTTCAGAAAGCCTTGATAATGTCATTAATACAAAATCATTATCTGTCAGATTATATTTGCTCAACAGATTCTGATCTTTTGCAGTTGTAGAAGATGGCTTTGGCAAAAAAGGGTCAAGACAATTATTTAAAATGATAAACTTAGCTGCATCAAAATGATTGAGCTCAATCATTTTGTCTTTGGTAAAATGACTAACAGATAATATCCGGTCAACATGCCGGAACATATATTTCTTCCATCCCGAAAATGTTTTCCATACTTCAATGCCATGTGCAAACAACAGCACTTTTGTTTTTGGTGAAAAAATTTTTATCAGAAACCCTACAAATAATAAATTAATATGGCTTAAGATCACTACATCCGTTTTTTTTCCCTCTTTAACACTTGCAATTACAAATTCTATTTTTTTTATTGAAAAGCCCCGAAATACCTCTGCAGGAAAATAATCAACATTAACATCGGCGGTATCACCATACATCGAATATACCTTCACGTTAGTTGTCGGAGCATCATTTAACTCATACAATGCTCTACCTGCAATACGGCACACTCTTTCAATGCCGCCAGCAGCCGAGAAAACTCTTAATGTAAGAAAAAGGACTTTTTTATTCAATGAGTACTATTTCGATAATAATAAAAGTGTAACCAATTGAGACCAATGCATTTTACCGGAAATAAATTGCTGATAACTTTCAGCATTTTTTCTTTCGCCAGCAATCATTTTATCTTTTACATAATTATTGCTGGTAAGCCATTCTTTAAAAGGAAAAGAGAACCCCATTTTTGGACGGTTCCAGATTGCTTCTGGTAAAATATCTTTAAATGAATCAATTAAAAGCTGCTTGCTGTTTGTACCGGAATACTTAACGGAAGATTTTATATGCAACAATAAATTCACAAAATCATTATCAAGGAATGGAACCCTTAGTTCCACTCCATGCGCCATGCTCATTACATCTGCATCGCGTAGCAATTGATTTCGCATATAAAGATTCATTTCTATCCAACTGGCCTGATTATGATCTGTTAAGTAGTCAATGTTACTCAATGTAGGTTCGTCTTGTAATATACTGAATATTTCCTTTTCGCTTGTACCAAGATGTTTTGCAATTTCTCCCGGTACAAATTGCCCCCTTAAAAAAAGATACCTTCCAACAGCCCCGGGTATTGTTAAATAAGATAACCGTTTTAATTTTTTAGACTGTGCATATTGTGCAGAGTTTAATAACTTATCAGGCAACTGTTGTAACAGTAATGTATATTTCATTCTTTCAAATGATGGATACCCTCCCAATAATTCATCCGCTCCAATGCCGGATAAAACAGCTTTTAAATTACTTTCTTTTGCATACTTACTGATGAACCATGTATTGATCCCATCGCAACTGGGCTGGTCCATCATATTTATTATGGAAGGAAAATAATTATCAAACTCTTCTTTATCTAAACAATGTTGATATTGAAGGCCTGTTAGTTTCTGCTTTACAATATCCTGGTATTTTTTTTCAGAATAGTTGGCATCATCAAAAAAAAGAGAAATAGTGGTTAAGTCTGATTGGCCATTATTACTTGCTAATAGTGCCAGTAAACTTGAATCAACCCCGCCACTTAAAAAAACTCCGATGGGGGCATCTGCAATCATGTGTCGCTTTACAGCTTTCTGAAAATTGTCTTTTACGAGGCCTATTGCTTCTTCTCTTGAACTTATTTTTTCTATGTAAGTATATTGTTTGAATACTTCCAACTCATAAGTTGAAGTAGCAACATGATACTGAAGAAAGGTTCCTTTAGGTAAGTATTTTACATGCTGAAGTGTAGTAACAGGTTCGGGTAAATGCCCGTAGGCCATCATATAAACCTGCCATTGATCATTTTTTTCCTGTAAATAAGATATGGGCTTAAATGCTTTTATTTCAGATGCAAATGCAAGGCCTTCTTTTGTAACAGCATAATAAAGAGGTTTTATACCAATAGGATCACGTACAAGATAAAGATCATTAGCCAGGTTATCCCAAAGAGCAAACGCAAACATTCCATTGAGCTTTGAAAAACAGTTGATACCCCATGCAGTAAATGATGCTAATATTACTTCTGTATCGCTTTTTGTTTTAAAAGAATATCCTTCGTTTATTAATTCGTTTCTTAGTTCAATATAGTTATATATCTCTCCGTTATAACTAATCACGTACCTGTCATCCGCATAGCTCATTGGCTGATGGCCACCAGTAGAAAGATCAATTAACGACAACCGCCTGTGGCCTAATGCCAGGTGATGCTTGTCTGAAAAATAAAAACCTTCATCATCCGGGCCTCCATGCTTAAGGATGTTGCACATTTCTTTAACGATCTCATTTAAAGAACCAGTAGATAATGATTGGTTAATTATTCCTGCAATTCTACACATAGATACTTATGAACAAATTGAAAAGGAAAGACCCCAATGATAGCAAATAGCAGTAATCTTATAATTATAAGTTGTCAGTCCGGAAAATGAGTATTGCAGAAATTATTTTTCATATTACATCCTGATCTTAAAATGAGAGAGGGTATATTTTAGCAATCGTTTCATTATTTATTTAAAAAGAAAGACAGGGCAACTACAAAAAATTTATTTTACTAAGTGTCAGCTCAAAACAAACTTGTTTTTTTGCATTGTATAATTATCATAATTATCAACAAAATCTTTGTAAGTGTTACGTATGCCATCTTTTAATTCGATAGAGGCCTCCCAACCCAACGCATTTATTTTATCAACGCTTAATAATTTTCTTAGTGTTCCGTCTGGCTTGGTATCATCAAAAATAAGCTGGCCTTTATAGGCTGTTACTCCTTTAACTAATAGTGCCAGTTCGGCAATTGTATTATCTTTTCCTACTCCTATATTGATTATATCCGGGTGCTCATACCGTTGCATCAGAAAAAGGCTCGCATTGGCTGCATCATCTACATGCAAGAACTCACGGCTAGGGGTACCTGTACCCCACACAATTACATTTTTTGCATCACTTATCTTAGCTTCATGAAATTTTCTTATAAGAGCCGGCAAAACATGCGAATTTTGCAGGTTATAATTGTCACCAGAACCGTAAAGGTTGGTAGGCATTGCACTGATGAACCTGCAACCATATTGTTTATGATAGAATTGACATAATTTAAGTCCTGCAATTTTTGCTATAGCGTATGCTTCATTGGTAGGTTCCAGTGGGCCGGTTAAAAGATATTCTTCCCTGATGGGTTGCAAAGCATTTTTTGGATAAATACAACTGCTTCCCAGGAACAATAATTTTTCTACTCCATTTTTATACGACTCATCAATAATATTATTCTGAATAGCAAGATTATCATAAATAAATTCTGCAGAGTAAGTATCATTGGCATATATGCCACCAACTTTTGCAGCAGCTAAAAAAACGTATTGAGGTTTTTCTTTTTGAAAAAATCCCCTAACTGCTGATTGTTCTCTTAAATCAAGTTCAGCAGAGGTTTTGGCAATAATATTTTTGTAGCCTTTTCGTAACAGTTCTCTTACAATGGCGCTCCCCATTAAACCACGGTGACCAGCTACATAAATTTTATCATTCGTATTCATCAAAAAAATTCTTTAATGCACCAACAACCCGGAAGCATGCATAACTTCAATATTATTTTTATCAAACAAGGCGCTGAGTTGCATACCCATACTTTCTATCTTAACTTTAGCACGATTACCTGAAACCTCTAGAATTATTCCATTGTAATTCATTAGTAAACCCTGTTTAATCCTTACTTTACTATTCACCTTAAGCTGGCTGGTTTCTATCTGTACATTAACAAACTCATTTAAAAATTTCCGGATGGTATTGATCTCTTCTTCACGTATATGAGCTGGTTTCCCTAACCAATGAACAAAATTTAAAATGCCATTGATCTTTTTTAATTCCCATTTTTTTTCTTCGGATACCTTAACAAAAACGTACGATTTAAAAACAGGTTCAAGCACAACTTTTTTACGATCACTCCATTGTTTGATTACTTTATTAAGCGGGCAATAATATTCTATCCCTTTCTCATCAAGAAGGCCTGCTACTTTTTTTTCCCAACGAGGTTTTGTGTATACAGCAAACCAATATGTTTTATTATCAAGCATAGCTTCGCTATTCCTCAGTCACATAGATTTTGACTAAAGAATTTTTGATGATACAAAATAGTATTACAGTTTACCGCTTCAAAAGTTTTTTAATCTTATCCAGAATTTCAGTTAACCAATCCGGTAACCCTAAATCCGGCTTATCAGCACCATTGCCATACCCATACCCATATCCATAACCATATCCATATCCATACCCATACCCATATCCATAGGCTTTGCCAAGCCCCCCGATAACAATACCCCTCTTTTTTACACCATTAAACACAATACACATATTGTTAAACTTTTTGCTTAGGTGGTACTCGTTAATCAACCGAACAAACTGCTTGGGTGTATGATCGTGCCTGACAACAAATAATGAAACATCAGCAACATCTTTTATAAGCAGCGCATCTGTAACCGGAGCCACAGGTGCTGTATCAATAATTATATAATCAAATATAGCTTTTAGCTCTTCTATCATATTTTTAATACCTGCTTTTGCTATCAACTCAGTAGGATTTGGCGGTATAGCACCTGCCGGTACGAGGTATAAATTAGTAATAGAAGTAGATTTAGTAATATCTTTTATAGTCGCATTTCCTGCAAGGTAGTTTGAGATACCCGGATCTCTTTCAACACCTAAAAGCCTGCTTAATTTTGGTTTACGTAGATCTAATTCAAGTAATGCAACTTTTTTACCCGTTAGTGTAAACCCTATAGCAAGATTAATTGCGGTAAAACTTTTTCCCTCTCCTGAAATGCTGGATGTTACCAAAAGAACTTTGTGTTGTTCGTTTAGCCCTATAAAATTAAGATTAGTCCTTATCGTTCTGAACTGCTCGGCAACAATACTTCTTTTTCCATCCTGTACAACAATTGTGTTTTTGGTATTGGCCTGTATCAATTCTCCAACCAATGGTACGGATGTTTTACTTTCAATATCATCTCTGAATAACACACTACTTTTAAACTGTTCTTTAAGCAAAACAATAAATACCGAAGATAAAATACCTATTATCAGCCCAGCCATATAATAACTGTTTGCAACTGGCCTTATTGGTCCCGAAATACTTGCCTGTTCCAATATCCTTAAGTCTGCGATGGTAGAAGCAGAAGAAAGCGCTGTTTCTTCCCGTTTTTGAAGTAGAAACGAATAAATATTTTCTTTGATTGCCTGTTGCCGGCTTATCTCTAATAATCCACGCTCTTTCTGCGGAACATTTTTCAAAAGTTCATTTTCTTCATTTAACTTTGATTCAATATCATTTTTTGATGTAATCAGATTGTTTTTAATATTCGCTATATTCTCTAATATATCCTTTTTATATTGAATCACTTTTTCTTCGGAAAGTACCAATGCATCACTTTGTTCTCCTGAAACACTTCTTAATTTCTCAACTTCAATTTCAGTTTGATACAACTGTGACAATAAATTTCCCAGTATAGGGTCTTCTAATAGCAACAAAGAAGGTACTGTTCCTGGTTTCTTACCTTTACTGAGAACATAATTCCTGATGTTTTCCAGCACATCTAATTTAAGATCTGCCTCACTACTTTCATTATCCAGAGCTGCTACCTGAGATAAAAATGATGCACTTTGTTCAGTAAGGTTATATATCTTTTCTCTTGATTTATATGACTCGATATTACCTTCTACGCTATCCAATTGACCAAGTACAATTTGAAGCCTGCCATCTATGAACTTTAGGGTTTTTGCAGCAATCAGGTTTTTATCATCAATTCCTTCCTGGTTATATAATGCAAATAATTCAGTAAGTACGTCTTTTCCTTCATCAGGGATAGCTGTTTCAAGTTTAACATCAAGAACGGTAGATTGCTGTGAAATAGCTGAAGCACGAAGCGCACCTGCCAAAGAACCGGCAATAGAGGCAATAGGGTTGATAAGAACATAATATTTTTTACCAATCAACTCCTGATTATAAGAAGGATTTATATCTAATTGAAAAGTAGTAGTACCCAGTACCAATGTTGAATCAAAAGATACATTTTTACCATCAATCCATATCAACCTCTTTTTCCAGTCAATATTAAAATAATATTTGCCATAGCCGTCAATATTATCTTTATCTATCGCCCTGAACTTAATTGGAGAGTTATCACCATAGAGTTCTTCCTGCCGCACTTTACCTTCGTTATAAACAGTTGTATAAAGATCGAGCTCTTTTACTACCTGCTGCATCAAGTCGGTTGATCTTAGCACCACGATTTCATTATCTACAATTTTTCTTTCGCTGAAGATATTCAATGCATCCAATACTTTTGAATCGCCTCCTCCTTTATTCGGGTCTTTCAATAATACTTTAGCACTTGCCACATAAATAGGAGTTTGTGTACGCAACAACACATAAGAAAAAACCAGTGCTATCGGTACAGTAAGTGCAAATAAAGGCCAAAAAGGCAGGTACTTTTGAAGTATTAGAACAAAGAAATTCGTTTCTTTAAATTGCTCATTTTGTAATTGCTGATCGGCCATGATTTTATAATACTGCTATTTTATAGATTCTTGATAAGTAATAATAATGTAATTGCGACTGTACTTAGAGAAAGAAGAAATGTTATTTTGTCCCGATTTTGATCTCTTTGCAATTTTTCAATATTCTGATTAACATAAACGATGTCATTGGGTTTAAGGTAATACCATTGTGACTTGAAAACAGACCCATCTTCCAGATTTATGTGTTTTAATTGTTTGCTGTTTGATGTATCTCTTATTATTATCAAATTTTTTGCCGTAGCATCTGGCAAATTCAAATCTCCACTCATTGCTAATGCATCTAATATTGTTAACCCTTCTTCAGGGATTGTTATAATATGTGGGCTTCTTACATCCCCTAAAATAGTAACCCTATGGTTGGCAAAACTTATTGTAACAATTGGGTCTTTCAAATAAGGTGTTAGAAGATCTTTTTCCAGTTTGGCTTTCAGGTCTTTCAATGTCATTCCTTCCACATGAATGGAACCAATTTTATGAATATAAATATTACCAAAAGTATCTACCCGGTAACCTATGGCAGTCGTCCCTGTACTACTGCTGGCGGAAGATTCTGTTGCACTACTGGATATATTTGTAACACTACTACTATTAGAGGAAGATGACGGCTGACTGAAAATAGCATCATCTAACCTGTTTAAGCTATTTACCTGAATAGATAACAAATCATTTTTTAGTATTTTTAAATCATTATCCTTATTCACAAAATTTGAAAGAGTAGTATCCTTTTTCAGTTCCTTAAAATAATAGGAATTTTTTACAGTCCCGCAAGAATCACATACAAACACAACTACTATTATAATTATTGAAAAAAGAAAAAATTGTCTGAATTTTCCCCCATAAGGCAAAGAGCCTTTTATTAATCTGATCATATTTAATTGTCGTTTCAGGGTATTTAGATTAAAAAAATTATTGTTAGCAAAAGCTTATATCTTTTCTGATTGAAACAAATTTTTTAAACCACTTTGCTGCAATTATAAAGATTATAAGATAATTGTGGGATTAAGAAGCAAAAATCGTTAAAATTAATTATAAAACCAACTGTAGTTTTTCAAGCCTTTCCTTAAAATCCGGAGTTAAAATGACACTGTATAAAGAGGCAAATTTTTTTATAAAAAACTGGCTAAGTGAATTAAATTAAAGGAGGAAACGTAAATATCCGCCACTTCATTCATTCAAAAAAAAGAATTATAAAAAACTAAATGAAAGGGGTAATTGCTTTTTTTTTAGTATCAAGCTTTGCTTTTATAATACCATACCCTATACCGGCAGCTATCAATAGCACTATACCTCCATCAAAAGGAGCATCCACATCACCTTCAGGATCTATATTTCCAATTGGGCCAGGTTGTGCGTGGCTAATAAATGGCAATAGGTTAAATAATATCAATAATACAATAGTTACAAGAATCCACTTGCTACATTTTTTCATGATCGATCGTTTGTATTTTGGTTAGGTTTAACTATAAAATCAAAGTGCTAATATACAAAGGTAATATTTGTTTTGGTATTTTAGGCCTAATTATTTCCAGATATTAAAGAGATAAGATAAAAAAAACAGGCAAAAATACCGGTAAATTCAAATTAATTTTCTTTAATACTTACCATAATTGCCGACCTTACAAAAAATTGTGATTTTATACTGAATATCAGATTAAGAAATCATTACATTTTCCGATAAAAGATGCTCCAAATGTAAAAATACTACAATTGTCAATAAACCAGCTACAGCCTTCCACTGAGACATTATCTTCTATTTTATCAGTAACAACATTTTCTCACATTTAAAAATAACAACCGGTCCCAGTGATTATATGGTTCTTTCTATAAAGATTCATAGAACAATTTATTCGTTGCCTGAAACATACATTTTTTAACCTGTTTTTATTAACCTGGTTTTATGTTTATTGTAACACTTGCTTTGATTTCTGAAAATAAACAAAAAGTTGTTACTTACCATTTCAAACCCTACTTTAGCGTCCAATTAAAATACATATAGTGTAGAGTAACACCCTATATTATCTGCGACCTGTTTAGACAATTTTTTATAAATTAAGCTTTTCGTTAAAAAATATAAAACACAAATTCGCCATCAAAAACATATCTATTGATTATATCCGTGAATTAAATGGATTGAGAGCTATTGCTGTATTTCTTGTAATAATATCCCATTGGTTACCATTTGAAAATCTTCCTTTAGGTGCTACAGGAGTAGATATATTTTTTGTTATTAGCGGATACTTAATTACTTCAATACTTTTGAAATACAAAGAACATATTTCAAAAACTACCTCACGGGCATATCTTCTAAAAATATTTTATCAAAGACGTTTTTTAAGAATTTTTCCAATTTATTATGGTCTTTTAATTTTTTCATTGATATTTATCATTGGAGGACAAAAAAGAAACTTAATTTGGTTCTTTTTGTATTTGTCAAATTTTCGTTTTTCATTATATGGTTGGTATAATTTCAAAAGTGTCTTTGGTTTTCCTATTGATTTAACTCATACCTGGTCTCTTGCAGTAGAAGAACAATTTTACTTAATTTGGCCACTGTTAGTGCTATTCGTTCCTACAAAAAGATTAATAGTACTTTTTTTCTCTTTCATTTTCATTGGATTATTATCACTCGCTTTTATAAATTATTTTCCAAATATTCCGCTGAAGATTTTATTAACCCCTTTTCGTTTCGCTGATTTTGGATTAGGCGCTATTGCTTCTTATTTTGTAAGATATGTTTTCAAATCCTTTCCAAAAAACGGCTACTTGAATATTTTATTAATATCCATAATACCTATAACAATATTATTAAGCATATATAAAAGCCGATTCTATCTATTTACTATTTCCATTATAACAGTATTAATGATTTTGAAATTCTTATCGCAACAAGACTCAAGGTTTAAAGCGTTTTTTAGGTCTAGATTCTTAAATTTTTGTGGGAAAATCAGTTATGGGATTTACTTATACCACTTAATTGTATGGGATATTTCAAACTATCTTTTTAGAAAACTTTTTTCTTTAGATTCTCACAAGTTTATTTGGGTTCTATTTCCTGTTTCTTTTAGTATTGTAATTTTAATATCCTACCTGTCTTGGATTTATATTGAATCTCCTTTACTTAAATTAAAGCCTGATCTAAAAAAACAAATGAAACACGCTGTTGTTTGAAAAGACGTTAGTCTAAAAGATATGTTGTTTATTATATAATTATTTTGAAAGCATTATACTTCATCTACACTTCTTAAACTTATAACATTCTTACATCGTTGTCGGATTTTTTATACTTATAATTTTTGCTTTATTTTACATAATTACAAATTTCCTACGCACATTAATCAATTGCCATGAGCAAAATGAAGAAGAGCTTTGTTACTATTACAAAAAAAGCTATCTCTGCACCAACTCCTCTCCTTGATCGTTTTGAAAAACAAACCATCTGGCATATTGCTTTACTGGTATTGCTACCATTCTTTGTATACATTAAGGTTGTTGATTTTGAGTTTATTAATATGGATGATGCTTCCATTATCGTTAACAATTTTGACGTACTTACCAATTTTCATAATGTAGGTTTAGCTTTTAAAACAGATGCTTTTATAGCGCTTCATGGTGATTTTTACAGGCCCGTCCAAACTGTTTCATTTTTTGTTGATGCTTTTTTTGGTGGCGAAAAACCATGGATATATCATTTCAGTAACCTGATCCTTCACATCTGTACCGTTATTTCTTTTTATTTTTTATTACGAACACTTCTTATAAAAAATCTTACGGCATTCTTCTTTGCATTGATTTTTTCAATTCATCCTTTATTATCTGCCGCCGTATCCTGGGTACCTGCACGAGGCGACCTCTTGATGGCTTTATTTGGCATGCTATCATTTATCACTTTTATTAATTATTGCAGGGTAAAAGAGATTCGATGGAAAGTAATTTATTTTCTGCTTCATACATTACTTTTTATACTTACTATATTTTCTAAAGAAGTATCGCTGGTTTTTCCGGCATTACTATTATTTTATTATTTTTTTATATACAGTGAAAAGATAAATTTAAAGGAATTCCTACCACCCGTTATTATATGGGGTTTAATAATTGCATTCTTTTTTATATTAAGAAATAAAGTAGTCATCGGAACTCCCCCTCCTTTTATTCTTGGTATTACACCATTCTTTCAGGATCTGCCAGCTATCCCAATTATACTTGCCAAGCTCTTTATTCCTGCCAACTTATCTACAATGCCTTTGTTTGAAAGCATTTTTACTATTGGAGGATCTATACTGCTTATTTTGTTTGTTTTTATCATTGTGAGATCGGCTTTTAAAAAACAATGGGTTGCTGTAATGGGATTTGTATGGTTTATACTATTTGTTACACCTCCATTGTTCTTTAAAATATTTTATAGTCATTTTTTGATAGAATATTTTGAACATCGTGCTTATTTTCCGGTAGCTGGAATACTTATTTTACTGGCATTCTTTTTAAATAATAAAATATTCAGGAATACTAACCGGCTGCTTAACTTCCTTCCGATATTGGTAATTATTTTATTTGCTTTCCTGTCTTCCTTAAACGGTGATCATTTTAAAGACTCAATTGCTTTTTTCAGTCGTGCTACCGACCTTGGTAACGCCGGCGCCTGTACGAAAAGAGGAGAAATGTATTTTGAACAAAGAGATTTTCAAAATGCCTTAAATGATTTTAATAAAGCTATTGACCTTTCGGATAATGAGTACCCGCCTGCATTTTACGATCGAGGAAAAGTAGAATCTTCCACCAGGAAGGATGATAGCGCTCATATTGCTGCTGAGCAGGATTTTACACAAACCATTGCGCTTGACTCAACTTATATTGATGCATATATTGAAAGGGCTAATGAAAGAATATTCACTAAAAATGTTGCAGGAGCTTTTGCTGATCTTGATAAAGCCAAACAATTAGACAGTTCTAATTCAAGAATATATTTTACATTGGGTAGCGTATATGTAAATACAAGCGACTTTAGAAATGCCGTTACCGGGTTTTCTAAAGCGATTTCTTTAAATAATGGCGATGCAGAAGCATATAACGACAGGGCCTATGCGCTTTACCGCCTGCAGGATTATGACAGTGCTTTGCATGATTGCCAGAGGGCGATTGGCTTATTCCCGCAGTTCATGAATGCTTATTATAATAAAGGAATGATTTATCTCCAGTTGAATAAACCAGATGTAGCCGTTAAAACATTTGATACTGCATTGGCACTCACTAATAATTTTTATTTTGGATATTTTTATCGTGGTATGGCAAAAAAACAATTAAAAGATATGAAAGGGGCTTGTGATGACTGGCAACAAGCTGTTAAACTCGGCTTTACTATGGCGCAGGATACAATAAACAAGTACTGCAAATAAAAGTATTCAATATCAAAAAGTAAAATGCAAAACAACCCCACTCCTAAAACTTCTTTTAAAAGCTGGCTTATTCAGCATCCTGCTCTGTGGCGGATAGGCCTGATTATTTTATTGCCTGCAATCATTTATTTTCAATCCATAAAATTTGATTATACCAATTTTGATGACAATGGGATCATCTTACAGAAATTTGATATTGTAGGTAATATTCATAAAATAGATACCACCTTTAAAACAGATGCATTCTTTAATCCGACAGGCGACTTCTACCGGCCAATGCAGAATATTTCATTTATGCTTGATGCACAGGTAAGCCATCAAAAATTGTGGATGTTTCATATTACCAACATCCTTATCCATATCCTTACCTGTATTTCTTTATATTATTTTCTTATGTTTCTTAATTTAAAAAGAAATACAGCATTTGCATTGGCGTTGTTGTTTGCTGTACATCCCCTTTTTGCTTCCGGCGTAGGATGGATCCCATCGAGAGGGGATATAATGATAGGCTTATTCGGCTTATTACTCTTTATGACCTTTGGTAATTATTTTAAAACAGGAAAAATAATTTACCTGATATTGCATGTATTGCTTTTCTTCATTACACTATTCACTAAAGAAACAACCATACTTTTCCCTTTCTTCCTGATGTATTATTATTTCCTGATCCTACATAAGAAGTTCAACTTTAAAAAACTGCTCCCGTTCGCAATAACCTGGACGGCTATCTATATTTTCTTTTTTATTTTGAGAAGAAAAGTAGTACTCAATACAGGTGCTACAGTGGATGTGCTGGGGGTTATTCCATTCTTTAAAAATAACCCGGTTATACCAACGTTGATTGGCAAATTTTTTGTGCCACTCAATCTATCTACCTTACCATTATATGATAACCTTTCAACTATTATCGGGCTGATATTTTTATTGGTAATAATTTACCTAACGTTCGAGTATACACGAGAAAAAAAATGGGCAGCGTTAATGGGATTTTTATGGTTCCTGTTATTTGCTATTCCTCCTACTATTTACAGGTTGCAAAATGCTGATACTTTCTTTAATTATTTAGAGCACCGCAGTTATCTTCCAATGATAGGCGTTGTAATTATCCTCGGGTTTTTGTTAGATCATTATGTTACATCCGCAGTTTTTATCAAACGTTTTATATGGTTTTATGTCGCTCTCATCATCACTTTTGGAGTATTGGCATGGATACATTGTGGAGACTATAAAAACAACTTTACACTTTCGATGAAGGCTGCCAGTATGAATAACCCATCAGGTTTTGCAATGAGGGCAAATGATTATCTTTCCAAAGGTGATACTACCAATGCTTTATCTGATATGAATAGAGCTATCGAGTTAAGCCCTGATGCTAGTATGTATTTTCAGCGTGGTAAAATAAGAGCAAGGATGTTGGATCATGTCAATGCAGAACAGGATTTTTCTTTAGCTTTAAACCTGCAACCAAGGTTAGTTGATGCTTTAATGGCACGTTCAGCAGAACGCCGTGCCCTTAAAAAATACGAAAGTGCTTTTCGGGACATTTATGCAGCGCTCAAAATTGATTCCACCAATCCAAGATTATATTTCTCATTTGGCAATTTGTTTACAGCAGTTAATGATTATAATAATGCACTTGCTACTTATTCAAAAGCAATAAGTCTGCAACCTGCATATGCCGAGGCGTATAATAACAGGGCATATGTAAAAATACTGATAGGTAATGATATAAGCGCTATTACTGATTGCCGCAAAGCGCTTACATTAATGCATGACAAACCCAACCCTATTATATTTAATAATCTGGGAAGGGCTTATCGCGAATTAAACCAACCTGATTCAGCATTTAAATATTTTAATAAAGCTATTGAAATGAATAATAGCTTTGCTGAAGCATATTTTGAAAGAGGAAAAGCCTACCAAAAAAATAATAATTTGGACGGCGCCTGCAAAGACTGGAAACAAGCTGCAATTCTCGGCTATAAAGATTCTACAGGAATGATAGACAAATACTGCAGGTTATCTTATATTAAATAGAAAAAAACTTGTTCAATTTAAAATGGTAAGAAATAAAAAAATAGTTGTTGTAATGCCGGCATATAATGCTGCTAAAACACTAATAACTACTTATAGAGAAATCCCTTTTGATATAATTGATGAAGTGTTGTTAGTCGACGACGCCAGTACGGATGAAACAAAAATAATTGCTGCCGAATTGAATGTAACCGTAATCGTTCATCCAAAAAACCTTGGCTATGGTGGTAATCAGAAAACCTGTTATAATGCAGCGCTAAAAGCAAATGCAGACATAATAATAATGCTGCATCCCGATTATCAATATACTCCAAAACTTATAAGTGCCATGGCATATTTATTAGAGAGCGGCGAATTTGATATCGTATTAGGATCCCGAATCCTTGGAGGCAAAGCAATTGCAGGCGGTATGCCACGTTATAAATATTTATTCAATCGAATACTTACTTTACTGCAAAATACATTGATGAGAGCAAAACTATCCGAATATCATACCGGCTATAGAGCATACACCAGGAAAGTGCTTGAAACAATTCCCTTTCAAAAAAATTCAGATGATTTTGTATTTGATAATGAATTTTTGTCTCAGGCTATTTTTGCCGATTTCAGGATTGCAGAAATTACCTGCCCTACCCGTTATTTTAAAGAAGCTTCTTCTATCAACTTTGCCCGTAGTACAAAATATGGTATTGGATGTTTAAAAAATGCCTTGTTGTTTCGCCTTCATAAAATGGGCATTTACAAATCAAAACTTTTTTCTTCATTAACTATCATGTCTAACGTTTAGACATTTAATATTTTGTTATCAGCATTTATTCTTTAATCATCATTGTTGTGTCACTCACTTGTACGCCATACCGTTAGTGAGCTTTTATTATAGCATCATTTTTGTTTATCTCCTCTGTTTTTAAACCCTAATTGATATTAAAAGAAAATGCAGGCTTTTATGCCTGCATTTTTTATCGAATAATTCGTAAGGTAGATTCTCTCAATTCAACACACTTATCACTGTCTTGTTGTTATCAGGATGAACTACTTCGAGGTGATAGATACCTTTTGCAAAGCTCTTGTTCAATAATATACTTTGTGTAGCTGTACCGCCGGCATGATAAATACTTGTTATTAAAATTTCCTGCCCGATATTATCTACTAAGCGTACAATATAGTTCCCTTTTGGCATATTGGTTAATTGTAAACCAATTACTCCATTGGTGATTGTTGTTGGATATACTTCAATACCTGAAGCACTGCTTCCCATCATAACCTTTACAATTGCACTATATTCTATCTGACCGTTGGAACCAATACTGCGAATACGATAGTAATTAGCCCCATTCACAGGATTGATATCCAACCAGTTGTAGCTTGTTAATGATGATCCCTTACCAATTGCTTCTTTTGTAGCAACATCCGTAAAGGTTTTACCATCAACAGATTTTTCAACTACATATTGTTTGATGTTGATCTCATTCTCAACATTCCATTGAACAGCAATATCATTACCCTGCTGAACTGCTTTTACACTATTAAATGTTACAGGTAGTATACCTGAAGAAACAAAAACAACGGTAAACCGGGTTTTTACCTGTGACGCGGCAGTCGAATCAATATTAAAGTTTATAGTAGTTGCCCCATTCAAATCAATTGGTGTAGAAGAACCTGTATAGCTATCTAATACGAATCCTGTTAAACCCGGATGATCAAGATTAGTAGAGGTAAATACAAACCGGTAACTACGTTGAGTTGTATTGGTCAATTTCAGGTATACTGTATCAGTTACATTTATAATGGGTCTTCTTTCAATTGCAAGTGGTGACCCGCTTCTTAATGAACTGATTGATTCATTTGTATTACTAAGTTTAAGAGCATCCATCCAATCAACAGCAGCGCTGAAACTATTATCATATTGCACTACAAAACCATCAGCCAATAAGGTAGAACTATCTGCATTTAATAAGTACAGGCTGGTTCTGAAAGATTGAGTATTAGAAGCAGGCCTGAATACATAATTATTATTCACGGATGATTTGTTACTTTCATTAATAGTTAATGTACATGGGCTTCCCGCAGCCAGATCTTCTACAAAGAAGGCCTGACCTGACTGGATATTATTGTCTTGAGTCGTAGAACCTCCTCCTGAAGTTGACACAAGATATGAACCTGTATTACCGGCATCATCTAAAGCAACATATGCACCTACTGTGTTTAATGTTGGATCCCATGTATAGAACCTGTTTATGATATTTGTCCTGCCTACATGAGTGAAATCAATTGGTGATGCGTATGGATTACCCACCAACATGTATCTGCGTGTACTCGTAAACGTTGGAAGCGAGAAAGTTTGTGTTCCTGTCTGTAATTCACCCGTTGCACTTAAGGTAGTACTATCAACAGGTATACCTCCAAAAGTAGGATTACCAATAGTAGTCGGATTTCTATCGCCTCGTATGAATATGAAGTATCCCGTATTATCGGCATTACTATTAGTACCCGCAGAAACAGGAATATAAGTATTGGCTACTGCAGTCAATGCCTGGGTTGTAAGGTTAAATGTTTTTAATGAAGATGCATTACTAACTGCATCAATACCCGTACCAGTAATGTTTCCAGTATTAGTAATCAATGTTCCAACGCCTTGTGTTGTTGGGTCACTTGCATTATAAGCGATGCCTCCATTCTGCCATGAATTATAAATACTGTTAGAAGATGTTAAAGGTGCTGTAATTAATCTCCATGCACGATGAGCCGGGTAATAACGCTGAACAGTTACATTGCCCGTAATAGACGCGCCGCTACCTACCGGGCCTACTATTGCTGTATTATATTTATCTGATACCAAAGTTAGCCCATTTGACGTAGCCAATGTAGCACTGCTACCTACTGATAAAGTAGCAGAAGTTCCATTATTAGCTGCCGCTATATTTAAAGGAGTACCTAATGTTGCAGAAGCATTGCTATTTAAAGTCAAATTGAATAGAGTATCATAACCACTGGTAAAATAAAGTGTGCCAGTTGCACCTCCAAGTACAAGATTTGAGATAGAAGAGCCGCTTAAGGTAGCAGTACTACTACCATTAAATGCTGCATTTATAGTAAGAGTATTACTGTTGATTGTAACGCCTGATGTTCCATTCAATGTAAGGTTATGTACTGACCCGTTACCTGATAATGTAACATTTACTCCATTTGGAATAATTACATCAGTAGTACTGCTGGGTACACCACATGACCAGTTACCTGCAGTATTCCAATCTGTAGTACTTGCCCTACCTGTCCAGGTATTTGTTTGTATAGATACTAATGTAGTAGTACTATACAAAGAACATCCTCCTCCTGCTGCAACTGTATAAGTTACAGTGTATTTTCCTGCTGTGCTGGCAGCGATATTAATATCTCCTGTTGTACCATCAATTGATAAACCAGTAGTAGAAGTATATGTACCTCCCGATGTTCCGGTAAATGACACACTTGCTGTTCCGGTGCTACTGCAGGGGTCAATGCTATAGCTGATAGTTGCACTTGGGGTAGCCGTAACCGTTAATGTTAGACTACTTGTTGCATTGCTGCAGGGTGAATTACCATTAGCCGTTAATGTTAGTGTTATAGCTCCCCCCAGTTGGTCACTGGTGCCGGGTGTATATATAGGGTGTAATAACGCAGCGTCATTAAATGTTCCATCCCCACTAGTTGTCCAGCTTAAAGAACTATAATTGGAAGCGCTTGATCCGCTTAAAGTATATGTTGAAGAAGAACAAATTGTAGCATTGCTTCCAGCACTTGCTGAAGCAGTTGCATTTACAGTTACTGTTGCACTGCCAGTCTTATCTCCTGATTGTGCAGTACAATGTGCATCACTTACTGATGTTACTGTATACGTCGTGGTTGCTGATGGACTAACTGTAAACGTATAAGGACTTGTAGTGATTCCGCTGACATTCACCGGTGTTGTTCCATCAGTATAGGTTATGCTCCATGGCTGGGTTCCGGTTAAGGAAACACTCAGGTTTGAAGACGTTGAACCGTTACATATTGTCTGCGTTCCTGTTATTACTGATGTTGGCCTTGCATTTACGCTTACTACCGCACTTCCTGTCATGTCCCCTGATTGTGCAGTACAATGTGCATCACTTACTGATGTTACTGTATACGTCGTGGTTGCTGATGGACTAACTGTAAACGTATAAGGACTTGTAGTGATTCCGTTAACATTCACCGGTGTTGTTCCATCAGTATAGGTTATGCTCCATGGCTGGCTTCCTGTTAAGGCAATACTCAGGTTTGAAGATGTTGAACCGTTACATATTGTCTGCATTCCTGTTATTACTGATGTTGGCCTTGCATTTACGCTTACTACTGCACTTCCTGTCATGTCCCCTGATTGTGCAGTACAATGTGCATCACTTACTGATGTTACTGTATATGTCGTGGTTGCTGATGGACTAACTGTAAACGTATAAGGACTTGTAGTGATTCCGTTAACATTCACCGGTGTTGTTCCATCAGTATAGGTTATGCTCCATGGCTGGCTTCCTGTTAAGGCAATACTCAGGTTTGAAGATGTTGAACCGTTACATATTGTCTGCGTTCCTGTTATTACTGATGTTGGCCTTGCATTTACGCTTACTACTGCACTTCCTGTTGTACTGCTGGTGCAACTGTGCGAATCCGAAACTGTAATATTAGAAGAACTATAAGTAGTAGTTGTGTTTGGTGATACAGTAACTATATAAGGACTTGAACCAGACTGCACGAACCCATTTATATAATAAGGGGCTGTACCGCCTGATATAGCAACTGAAATAGTTGTTGATGAACCATTACAAATAGTTGCACCGCCGCTAATCATTGCCGTTAGTAAGATCGGTTGAGCAAGTGTTATCACCTGGCAGGAGTTATCTACAAATTGTGTTACAGTAGCAAAAACAGAACCACACGGGCCACTGCCACTTGTAGTTAATGTTAGTGTTGCAGTTCCGGTATACGTTGAAGGTGGTGCCCAGGTAGTATTGTTAGGTGTAGTTCCCGAATTATTTGTAAAGGTTCCACCTGCACTCGAAGACCATACTGCACTGGTTGCTGAACCACTATACGACCCCCCTAAAGCTGATGTAGTGCTTCCCATACAGATATTGCTTAAAGATGATGGAACACTTACAATCTGTGATTGATTTACTGTAAATGAGCCATTATTATAAGTTGGGTTGTAATTATTTATATTGAATGTTCCGCCTGTTGCTGCTGAAATAAGAATAGGATATGGGCTACCTGCAGCCGTCGCGGAGCTAGGGGCTCCAGTACTTGTTAATGTTACTGTACCAATTGTTTCTCCATTTTGTAACCCAGACGAATTAAATTCTGTTCCGGCGAAAGTAAATGTTATTCCAGAACATTTGGTTTGGTTATTTGCTGTAATACCTAAAGATGCTTTCGTTATTGTTGCACTGAAAGTGGGTGCAGTAACTGTATAATTGCTGTTACCCATTCCTGTTAGTGATAGCCCACTTTCTGTTATCGTTGTTGCCGAAGCCACGGTTGCTGAATTGTAATTATAGGCGGCTGTTCCCGTTAAGCTCACAGCATCTACACTGTATGGTGTTCCATCTCCTGTAGTTCCTGCTCCTACTGCTTCTGTTGATTGTAGAGCTGCTGAACCGGAAGTTGGTGTCGCTGTTGTTGTTCCGTCGTATACTTTACTTGAAGGGAATACCAGTGTTCCAACAGCCGTTATTGTTTTGGGAGTAACCGTTCCGGTTAAACCTGTCTGTTGTGTCACCGTATAATTTCCTGAACCTGTTCCTGTCACTGTTACTCCCGTTATCGTTATACTTTTGCCTACGCCTACATCTTTTGTTGAAAAGGCTCCTGCTGCTGTGCCTCCGGCTGATACTGCATCTACACTATATGGTTTACCATCACTGGTGGTTCCTGAACCGGCTGTTTCTGTTGCTTGAAATGCAGGGGTGCCGCCCAGTGTAGCTACTGTAGTTCCATTATATACTTGTGATCCAGCTGTCGAACCTGATACTGTCAATGCCTTTGCTGATATGGTGGCTGTCACCGCTCCATTTTCTTCATCGGTAGATGACAAAACATAGTCTGAAGATTGTGCACCCGTTAAGCTATTACCCGTTACCGTTACTACAATACCAATCGCAACATTCTTACTGGAAAATGTTCCTGTAAACGCTGATGATGCTGTTGAAGTCAATGACACCAAATCTCCTGTATAAGGTTTGCCATCTGTGGTCGAACTACCAGTTGCTTCTAGAGCCAAAAGTGCTGCTGTACCGGAAAGTGTCGCTATTGTTGTTCCGTCATATGTTTTATTGCCTGCACTTAATCCTGATACATATAGTGTTTTGGCAGTAATGGTAACAGAACCACTAAGACCTGTAAGTGTATAATTGGATGCAGCACTACCGCCAAGAGTCAAGGTACCGACTGATATGGCTTCTGAACCCACATTTTTACTTGCTAATGTTCCATTACCCGATATTGTCAGATTTGATCCATCAAGATTATTACTTATTGTTAAGATTGATGAAGCTGCTGTTGTTGTTCCATCATATGTACGGCTACCGGAAAGAACAATAGACCTTGAAGAAATCGTTAATGTAGCCGTAGCTGTATGTCCACCACCACCGGTACCATCATTAACAGTTATTGTATATGTTCCAGCTGATGTAGCAGCAGTAGTAGTTATTGTAAGGGTTGTAGTTGGACTTGGAGTACCGTTACTGGCAGAAACTGATGTTGGAGAAAATGCTCCGGATGCGCCTGAAGGCAATCCAGCTGAAACGCTAAATGTTCCTGAACTTGCAGACCCACTTCCAGTCGTATTCCAGGTAACTACAAATGTAATACTACTGCTTGCAGTTCCGTATGTTGCAGTTCCGGATTGGGTGCCGACTGTCATTGATGAAAAAGTTCTAGCTGCCTGAGCACTAAAAGTAAATGCTGTGCATATAATCAGTATTAATATGCGTGCTGCATTTGTTTTTATATTATGTATATATTTTTTCATAAAAAAGTTCTTATTAGTAGGTGTATTATCACTTATAGTTTCCATATTATTTATAAAACTTAAATCATAGTTGCTACTTACTTCATCACTTGTGATGGAATTCTGAGAAAAGAAACAATCCTTGATTATTTCTTTTGCTATTTTAATAAGTTCTGTTTTCATTGTCGTAGTCTTTTTCATTTCAGAATTTAATTCCATCATCTATTAATGAACTAATGTTGAAGCACAACCATTACTGTCTTTCACTCTTATTTGATAAGCTTGGTTAGCTACAAGCCCGGTATATACATAAGGATTGCTTGAAGATGAAGTCCAGGTACTACCATTATTTACAGAATACGAATAAGGACTTGTACCTCCATTTCCTAATATTGTTATCGTTCCATCACTTCCTCCAGAACAAGATATATTCGATTGTGCACTAACAGATGCAGAGGGATTTGCATTTACTGTTACTATAGGTGAGTTTGTCATTGTTGCAGTACAACCACCTGAAGTATTGGTAGCTACTACTGTATAAGTACCTGCTGCATAAGCCGATGTTCCGAAATCTATTACACTGCCAGTTGTACCACCTACTGCACTGCCTACACTGGCACTTCCTACTTTTAATTGGTAGTTTACTCCTGTTTGTGAATTACTTAATTGTATATCTACTCCACTACCACCTGAACAATAGGATGCTGCTGTGGATGATCCGCCTGCTGTTAAATTATATGCTGTAGGAACTGTACATGCAACGTATGTAGCATATTCAGTCCAATTTTCCGCAGTAGCGGTTCCTCCGGTCCATGAGGACGGAAAAGACCCATAAGCCTGAATTATATAATTACCTGTTCCCGAACTTCCTGCTGTATAACTTGGCCCTAATGTGGGAGAACTTGTAGGTGACCATTGCCACGCCAGCCAATAAGTGCCGCTGCTTAAATTTGTTAATGTAGTTGGAGTTCCAGTACTTATATTTATAATATTAAGACCGGTTGAAGTAATAGTATTGTCACCACTCTCCCATAATTTTGTTGAAGGTGCGCCTGAACTGTTTGAATATATTCCTAAACGAACGTGACCTAAAGCGCTGGCATAAAAGCTCACAGATGTAATTGACGAAGCAAAAGCTGATAAAGTAGCTTGGGTTGCTTTCGCATAACCCTGTATTGGAACGCCTACAAAATATATCATATCCTCAGTTCCGGCGGCGGCAGTTGATAATGTAAGGCTTGTTGAAGCATTAGTAGGGAAAGCAGTTGAGAATGTGAATGAACCAGCCGTTGTAAACATACGCACGGCACCAGTTATACCGCTACTTTTAGTTACATAGTTAGTACTGGAACTGCTATTGTTCATGTTGAAGGCTAACCAATATTTACCTGGGGCCAGGTAAGTAAGTGGAATTGATATCGCTGAAGTACTGTTGGCAGTAACTGTTGCTGACACCTCAGTAAATTGTAAGGTTCCCGGTGAATTGCTTCCATTATCACTATAAATAGAGACCTTTATATTGTTTGTTCCGCTTGACACAGTTCCAAACGTGCCAATTGAAATAGCAGTAAGTGGAACCGTTGTTGTAAACTGATCGAATATAAGCGTGTTCCCGGCATTACTGCCTGGTGAAGCTGTTTGTGTGTTTCCAATATTTGTTTGTGGATAATTGGTTGTGCCCTGTGCTGTAAGGCCGAAGGTTTGTGCAAAGTTTTGCTTTGTAATTAGTAAAGAAAAAATTGTCAAAGCAATTATCATACTTAGTTGCTTAACAGAAAGCGACAATTTTTTAATGCCCCGATTGATAGCCAATCTATAATAACTAAAAATTTGTGAAATACTTTTATTGTACATAATAACAATAAAGCAAGCACTTAACAGAAAAGTAAAAAATTTCATGACCAAAGGTTTAATGGAGTTAGCCGTTACTGTTAGCTAACGCCGTTAGAGAATAATTTAAAACGCTTTGGTTTATTACAGGTATAAAGATTTAAAAAACATTCATTTTTAGGCAAAAAAGTAACTGTTGAGGTAGGTTCAAAGGATCAGGGATATAAATTCATAACAAATCTTACAACCAGCAAAAGCTGATGATGGAAATGAACTATTGTTGAAGGTTACAATAAATTCTTACAGAATAATTGGCTGAAAATGTTGATTATAGGAATCGGATAAGATGATTTGTAAGGAGAAGAATCGTCTAAGATTGCTTCATATAGATTCAGATTAATTACAAAATTAGTATTTATTTTGTCATATACAAATTTTTACAAGTGTTTTTTTATTTGATAATATAATCATATCGTTAACATTCATAAGTATTATCGGTTTTAGGGATAATAAAATTGACTTGATATTAAAAGCATTAACACTAAAAATATTTCGCTTTTTAATTTATTATATACAGGGTGCTTAAATTAACAGCCGCTTCTTATTAAAGAATATTGTTATCGAACAATCCGAGAATATTGACAAGTAACCCGAACACATTGACGAGAAACCCGAGGACATTAACAGTCTTTACGAAGGCATAGGTAATCTATTTGATTTATATATAAAGCAAATTACCATTTTACTCAATCATGGTTAAAATTAGTGCAATGGAACTTATAAAAGTTCAATAAAATTATTCCGTACAAGTGAGTGACACAACGATGATACACAAAGAACAAATGCCGGTAACAAAAAAAATCTAACGCTTATATAATGGTAAACCGGATGAGTTGGATACTTTTTGTGCAAGCCCTTCTCCTTGTTTACTAAAGGCCCAAACAAATAATGCTTTTATGGGATGGCCCTTTCGCATGCTTTCAATGGCTGCAAGGCTAAGCTGCTTGGCAATTCCTTTTCCGCGGTGTTCCGGCAATACGATTGCAGAACATAAATAGATGGCTTCGTATTTTATATTCAATGGAGTTAATTCATACAATTCTTTCTCTGAGATCTTATTTTTCAAAAATTGGTGCATCAATTCCAACGTAGTAGGAATAAGCAATATCCAAACGGCAGGGCCATTGCCATCATCATATTCAGATACCGTTGCAGGATGTAACTGGTGCAAACGTTCCAATACTTTCTCATCTATACTTAACTGGCTGTCATCAATCCTATTGGCAAAAGTATCTTTTGCCATTTCCATCATTCTTTCATAATTACTAAGTGCCATACATTAAAAGAAGTTAATTGAATGCAAAAGTACAACTGTTGGTTATAAAAGATCAACCTGCTAAAAGTATTATTGCATTTTACAAAAAAGAGTTGCATTGCTGCAACTCTTTTTAGATATACTAATACAAATATTGTTCTTATTGTATCGTCATAATACCCACCATATCTTTTGCAGAAGAAAATACGCCACCTAATTTTTGAGCATATAAACCTATCCGGTTCTTATCTATTTGCACGCACTCTCTTGTAGCAGTTGTCAATTTGTTGTCTTTATTTTTAAACAGCACATCTCTTGTTACATTACCCGCCTTATCAAAACTGCCCATTACAAAAACACTCTTATTAAATTTAGTGAATTCATCTGGTTTTTTATTAATGTCCCTGTTTATATTATCATCATCATCATTATAAAATACCAGTAGCTTATCGTTATAAGGAAGTATTTTAAAATTACTAAAAGCCCGTACGTCTATGGATTGCTGCATTTTTGGTATCCTTCCAATAATAACTTTACCATCTTTCTGAAGATTAATATCTATAATATCTCCATAATCATATAGCCAATAGGTATAGGTATAACTGAAAGCCCCATTGTAAGAGGTTGCTGTCATTAATTGTTCGCTGCTGTATTCCAAAATAAAATCTTTGGAGCCATTCGACCTCGTTTCTGTACCAGCCAGCTTGAACCATGCAGATAATCCCGGGTCTTTTTCTTTATCGCTTCCCTGTTTATCAGTTTTTATCTGTGTTACCAGATCATCCGGGAATTTATTAAGGTTGGTGATGCTGGTCTTATTGGTTTTCTTATCAAATGTTGCCGTAAAAAAACCTGAGATATAACCATTGTATCTTTCTTTGTACAATCCAAACAATACAATGTTTGCTGAATTGTCGCTTACTAACTGAAGTGAATGCACGAATTTATCATTCAGATCCAATACATACTCTGTAGGCTTTTCTATAGCCTGATCATATAGCAACATATTTGTTTTGTAAGCAGGTATTTTGTTGCCATCTACTTTAACCATTTCTTTCGTTACTTCCTGGTCATAATGTTTTAATATCACACCAACTCTGCCATCATTTGTTACCAACTCATCTTGCAGTGAGATATATTTATCAGCGTAAGGAAGTTCTACTGATTTGTCCCAGATCTTTTTCATATTGCTGTCAAGCACGGCTATATAATATTTTTGATTCGCATTCTTCTGATAGGGAGCTGTACCGAACATTAATATCTTGCTTGAATCGGCTGATAATTCAAAGTCTATAGAAGATTGTGAAGATTTTTTAACTGCATCATAAACTCCAAGGTTTATTATCTTTCCATCAGGATCAAGTGTTTGAATATTGATAGCCTGGGCAAAATAAGTTGTTGTCTTACTATCTTTATCATATTGGCTGGTAATTAAAAATATCTTTCCTTTTACACTAAACAAGGTGTTATAAGCAATACCTTCTTCATCTACGGTTATTGCTCTTTCGGCTTGTTCTTCTAACTTATCGTTATATCTTGTAAGTACCGGGGTAGTTTTCTTTCTTACAAGTTTAGTGTCAAAGCAAAGTTTTATCATATCAGTACCTTGCCCTTTTACAAAGTTGCCGAATGTTAACTCTCTCTTACCCTCTTCGCCCCAGGCAATGGATACCTTTTGGGCTGTAGCGGATGATGCAGCAATGAAGAGCATCGAATAAATGAATAATTTTTTCATAATCAGTTTAGTTTTAAGCGAAAATAAATACATTTGCCGCAATTCAAAATTAATTTGCATATAATGAGATATTTTTTTTCTGTAGCCTTGCTGGCTTTTTCGCTAACGCAAGCTAAGGCCCAGGTGTCTAAAAATTTAAGAGACAGTACCGTAGTGGTTATTTTTAATGGAAGCGGATCTATAGGAAGCAAGCATCAAACCAAAAAAACCGGAGAGGACAATATTATAAAAATTGCACCGCTTGGTTTTATCTCGGGTACCTTCCCCGTTTTTTTTGAAAAAAAGATAAATGATTTCTTTAGTGTACAGCTTGGAGCAGGGCTTACAGGATTCAACTACTTTAGAAATACTATTAATAATGCTGAAAATAGTTTAGTTCTTTCTTACCCATGGGGTAATAATAGTTCCAACACAGATGTAGTGGAACCAGTTTTTAGTTATAACGAAAGAAAAGCCGGTATGGGATATATGTTTTCTATCCAGCCAAGGCTCTACTTTGAAAGTGAAGCGCTTGAAGGAAGTTATATGGCAATATCATATGATAACTACCACTACACTTCAAATATTCCTGGTATTACTTCAGATGGTAGTGGTAATCCTGTTTATGATGGGCCTACTAAAGATGAACATGAAAATATAGGTGATATCATGGTGCATTTTGGTTACCAGACGATCTATGACCGCTTAACTATGGAGTACTCTACTGGTATAGGCTTACGCAATGTTAATGGTACTAAATATGCTGGTTATATAGATTATAATACAAATGCTGTTGTTGATGGCTTTGCCACCTATAAACAAACTATTTTTAATTATAGTATTGGATTAAGGGTTGGATATCATTTTTAGTGAACAGTTAAGAAGGTCAACTATTACATTTCAAACCCTGTAATATTATTATTCTGCATTAAAAAATCATTCAACTCATCAAATTCTTTTTGTGTAGCTGAGAGCTTGTAAAAAACAACGACCTCATTATTGGTTTTAGATTGTTCGTCTCTTTTAAAACTTATTTTATACGATTCAAACTTTTTCTCCAGCACATCAAAGCCGCACTGTCCGGACATGAATGTTATCTTATAATATTTTACCTGGCGCAAACTATCAAAAAATGCTTCTAGTCTTGTCAGCAAAATAAGCGAGCCCAACATTAGTAGTGCTACACCAATTGCTAAATAAAAAGCTCCATACCCAACTGCCATTCCAACAGCAGCGGCGATCCAGATGGTAGCAGCAGTTGTCATACCACTTACTTTTAATCCTTCTTTAAAAATAACACCAGCACCTATAAAACCAATACCTGTAATAATGTTAGCAGCAATACGATCAGGTGCAATTGTAATCCGGTTGGATAAAATAGTAAAGAGTGTAGCCCCCACCGTTATGAGTATCATCGTGCGGAAACCTGCGGGCTTGTTGCGGTATTCACGTTCGATACCCAGCAAAGCGCCTAATGCAAAGGCGATAGCAATTTTTAATATTTCGTAATAAGCGTGATTCATTGTATCAACTAAGTTAAACCAATTTCATAATGACGTTCAGGAATTTCTACATCTGTAAATCCTTTTTTCAAGAGCCGTTGTTTAAAATCCAGTTGCACATTATATTCTCCATGTACTAAAAATAATTTCTTTACTTGCGATGCATCCTGGCAACCAAGAAACTGGCACAGGTCATTATAATCTCCGTGTGCACTAAGGCTGCGTATCTCGGCTATCTCTGCATTTACTTCATATTCCTGGCTGAATATATTTACATGATCTGGATGCAATTTTAATCTTCCACCTAATGAATGTGGCTCACAATAACCACAAAGCAAAATAGTATTGCGGCTGTTCTCAATATTATTGCTGATATGGTGCTTCACTCTTCCTGCTTCTGCCATTCCACTTGCAGAAATAATTACACATGGCCCTTTATAATAATTCAACGCTTTGGATTCATCAACACTTTTAATAAATTTTAATCCTTTAAAAGAAAACGGATCACTATCACTTTGCAATATTTTTTGAATCTTTTGATTAAAATACTGAGGATAATTTTTTACGATCATTGTTGCCTTTGTGCTTAACGGACTATCAACATAATAATCCAGCGGTGGCAAACGATTTTCCAGTTCGAGTTGATTCAATGAATATAATAGCTCCTGTGTTCGCCCAACACTAAACGCAGGAATTATCAACTTCCCTTTTTTCTGAAGACAAGTATGTGTTATCCAATGCAACAATGCATCCGGTGTTGGGTTAGCATCATCGTGCAAACTGTTACCATAAGTTGATTCGATCAAAATATAATCTGCCTGCGGAAATATTTTCGGTGAACGTAAGATGATATCACGGTAACGTCCAACATCCCCGCTAAACATTAATGTAGTTGTTTTACCATTTTCAGTTATACGCAAATTAACAACAGCACTGCCAATTATATGTCCTGCATCAGTATAGCAAAATTCTATTCCGTCTTCTATTTTATACCACGTATCATAATCAACATTTACAAATAATTTTTCTGCTTCTTTTGCATCTTCAATAGTGTATAAGGGCATTAAATACGGAAGCCCTTGCCTTGCCCGTTGCTTATTGGAAAATTCCAACCCGCTTTCCTGTATATCAGCAGAGTCTTCCATTAATATGGCCGCGAGGTCTGTTGTGGCAGGTGTTGCAAATATTTTTCCCTTGTAACCTTCTTTCACCAACTTTGGTATCAAACCACAATGATCTATATGCGCATGAGATAAGATGAGATAATCAATTTCGGTTGGATTGAAACCAAAGTCTCTGTTTAGAATATCTGTTTCTGCTCCCATTCCCTGGAACATTCCACAGTCCAATAAAATTTTTCGTCCGTTTTTTAATGTTAGTAAATGTTTGCTACCGGTTACTGTTCTTGCAGCTCCGTGAAATGCTATCTTCATTATTTAGAATTTATATGACCAATCGTTATTCTAAATTAAGAAGAAAGAATTAATTAATGCGATGATTTGGAAATTTGAGTAATGGATCTATTTGAATTTCTTTCAACCGATTTTCAAAAAATATGCCATCAACAATAAAACAAAAGGTAAAAAATATGAAACAATTAAATATATAGCACACAATTTACCATTATAAGATTTATACTTAACGATAAGCCTTTCATAACGATTTCCTCTAAATATTAGGATATAGTTTAGTAAAAGGGGAATCAAAAGATAGAGAACAAAAAAACTTAAAAATTGATTTAATTTCTCCTGAGAAAAAACAGTAAAGTGAATATCATAAAATGAACGCCTTATAATATTTCTTTGTAAAATTGCCATTACTAGAGCCAAATTAAAAGCCATAGCCATTGAGATAAATACTATAGCATAAAACTTCCATATACCTTTATTTTCCGGCCGAGAACGAAGTTTTGTTATTCCATCTACCCAAATTTTATAATAAGTTTTAATATCATTAAATTATTTCTGTTAGTTTAACAATACCCTCAATAGTAATTAGTTTTTTAGTAGGCTATCTGATTTCTTAATAAATCTTCAAATACATCTCTCTTACGAATAAGTTGTGCTTTGCCATCTTTCACTAATACTTCCGCAGGTTTAAATCTTGAATTAAAATTAGAAGACATTTCAAATCCATAAGCACCCGCATTATAAAAAACTATGTAATCACCTTCATGAACTTCATGTATTTTCCTATCCCATGCAAAAGTATCAGTCTCACAAATGTTTCCAACGATACTGTATTTTTTTTCAGCGCCATTTGGGTTGCTTATATTTTCGATATGATGATAAGCATCATAAAACATGGGGCGTATCAAATGATTGAAGCCACTGTTCACACTTACAAATGTGGTTGCACCGGTTTCTTTAATAACATTTACCTGCGTAATTAAATATCCTGCTGCACTTACTAAAAATTTTCCCGGCTCAAACCAAACCTGCAAATGCCTTTCGTTGGGATTGGGATGATTAGCAAATGCTTCATTTACTTTTTGTGCCAGTAAATTAATATCTGTTTCATGGTCACCTTTCTTGTACGGCACTTTAAAACCACCACCGAGATCAATTGAATCCAATTCATTGAATTTTGGAATGATATCAAACAACACTTCAATGCCTTTTACAAAAACATCTACATCTGTTATTTCACTTCCTGTATGAATATGAAGATTGCGAATAAATATATTGTGTTGACTAACTAATGATAAAATTTTATCCAATTGATCAACAGGTATCCCGAATTTACTTTTATCATGACCGGTAGAAATTTTAATATTGCCACCAGCTAAAATATTCGGCCTTAAACGGATACCAACCGGATAATTATGCCCGTATTTTATTCCAAATTTTTCAAGATTGTATAAACTATCAATATTAATATGTACACCTGAATTCACTGCTTCTTCTATCTCGCTAAAATCAATTCCATTGGATGTATATAAAATATCCGATGGCTGAAAGCCTGCTACCAAAACAAGTTTCACTTCATTGATAGAACTGCAATCCACACTTGCGCCAATACTTTTTACATGTTTTAATATATTGACATTGGTTAATGCTTTACATGCATAAAAGAACCTTGTATCTGTTTGTTCAAATGCATCGGTAAGTTTTTTATACTGTTCTGTTATGCGTTCTGCATGATATACATAAACGGGTGTGCCAAATTCATTGGCGATATCATTCAATTGTTCTTGTGATAAAATCTGTGACATATTTCTATTTATAAAAAAAGGCATGAATAAAATCTTCATACCTCGTTGAATTATTTTAGTATGACTATTGTTTAGGTTTCGGTTTGCTTTTCTATAACTTCTTCCGGAACATTTTCATTGATTGTTTCATCTATTTCCTGTTCTTCGCTAACATTTTCATTGGTTGTTTCAACGGCAACTGTTTCGTCTATCTCCTGTTCTTCTGTCTGCCCGTTAGTAATAACCGTTGCATTCACAAGCGACTCCATCATCACTTCACTAATCTTCGGCAAATCTTCGGGACTATTAATACCAAAATAATCCATGAAAGATTTAGAGGTATTATAAATTAGTGGCTTACCTACTGCGTCTTCATTTCTTCCGGCTATGATAACTAAATCTTTTTCTAATAATTTTTGTACTGCATAATCACAGTTAACTCCGCGAATTGCTTCAATCTCACTTTTAGTGATGGGTTGTTTATATGCAATGATAGCAAGTGTTTCCAATGATGCAACAGAAAGGCGTTTTAAAAATTTATCGCCGTTTAACTGTGCAACTGTTTTATGATATTCTTTTTTTGTAAGGAACTGCCATCCGCCGCCACTTTGTACTAATTCAAAAGAATAAAAATCACCGCTATATTTTTCACGGATACCATCAATCGCTGCTTCTACCTGGTCGAGCGAAGCCCTGTCTTCAATAAATGCCAATGCATTATTCAACAGTTCTACCAGTTCCATTGTTGTCAACGGTTTATCACTGGCAAAAACCAATGCTTCAATATGTGGTATTATCTGAGAAAGTTCCATACCCCAACCCCTAAAGGGGCTTTATCAAATTAAAATTAAAAATTCCCAATTCCCCCTTTAGGGGGCAAGGGGGTTTTATTATCCTTGTAATGCTGCAGCGCCACTAACAATTTCTGTCAACTCAGTTGTAATAGCTGCTTGTCTTGCTCTATTGTAACTAATCTTTAATGACTTTAATAATTCATTCGCATTTTCACTGGCCTTATCCATTGCCGTCATACGTGCACCATGTTCACTTGCATTAGCATCCAATACCGCTTTAAATAATTGTGTGTTCAATATCTTAGGCATCAACTCAGTTATCAAAGCCTCTTTACCGGGTTCATAAATAAAATCAGCTTTCTTCTGTCCTGCTTTTGGTTCAATTTTTTTAACCGGCAAAAATTGTTCATCAACAAATATCTGTGTACCTGCATTTTTAAATTCGCTATACACTAATTCAATGGCATCAAATTCTTTATTATCAAAAGCATCCATTGCATATTGCGATGCAGCTTGTACTTTTTCAAAACTAAGCCCTGTAAATATATCCCAATACTTATCTATTACGGTAAATTTATTTTTAGTAAAATGTTCATACCCTTTTTTACCAATCGGTAATATCTGAACATTTCCTTTATCTCTCTGACTGCTATATTTATCAGCAATTATTTGCTTGGCTAATTTTATCAGGTTACTATTATAACCACCGCAAAGTCCACGGTCGCTAGTAACTACTATTACCAATACTTTTTCAACTGGCCGTTGTGCAGCCAATGATACTGTTACATCGCCATCACTATTACTCACAATATTACTCAACACTTCCTGCAGCTTTTGTGCATACGGACGCATTTGTGTAATGGCATCCTGTGCCCTGCGCAATTTGGCAGCACTTACCATTTTCATTGCTTTGGTAATTTGCTGAGTACTTTGTACCGATTTAATACGATTACGAACCTCTTTTAAAGCACCACTCATGTTTATTAAGATTTATCTCTTTTCGGGGGGCAAAGGTAGGGCAAAATCAATTGATAATTTACAATTGGCAATTGATAATTTTTGAAGTGATTTTGTTACCAGCTTTGGTTCTCTGTAGCATCATTGTTGTGTCACTCATTTGTACTTTCATATCTTTATTGAACTTTTATTGAAGCATAAAAAATACAATTCTATATTATACTCTAAAAAAGTGAATTAATATCAAGAATAACTTCGTAGAATAGTAAAAGTGGATTGTCCTAACGACGATGCAAAGAACTGGTGAAAACAAATTATGGATAAGTTTCTATTATTGTTCCACAGGATACGTTTAAAGTATCTTGTTTAAGGTTACAACAATTACCCTGAATTTCAATAGTATAAACTCCAGCGGGGAGACCTGAAAAACTAAAAACTGAATCACTTGTTAAGTCGTGTGTTGATCGATTCCCATTTAACCAAACATCAAGTCCCCCATTTGTATGATTGATGATTTTTATAGTTCCGCAATTTAAAGTTTGAACTGAAATTTGTTGAATATTTAAATCCGAATCAATTATGCCCTTTGCAGTTAATCTTACATTAAAAGGACCTCCTACATATTCAGTAGCTGCAATTGTATAAATGTGAGTTGGATTTGCATCTGTTGAAGTACTATTATCTCCAAAATCCCAAAAATAACTTGTTGCATTAGTTGAACAATTAGCAAAATGAATAGTATCTGGAGCATAGTTTGTGTATTGTACTGTATCTGCAACTATTTTATACTCTGAGGGCGAATAAGTAAAACAAGCTGTCGTAGATTTTGATTGAGAGCCAGTAATTTCCTTACTACATTTTGTAAGAAAAAACAAAATAGTAAATAATAATAGCCATTTTCGGATAATCTTAAATTTCATATCCAAAGATAACAAATGGTAGATCTTATTAAAAGCATTTTGCTTAATAATTAGTTTGGCCATATAATATTTTTATTGTCAATAGATATACAATCTACAATATCTACTTGTGAATAATGCATGCCTTCTATCCTTGACATCTTTGATTTTCTACAATGAACCAATTTCAATTTACCCATATCAATGGCTCTTGGATGGATAGCAATATTTATTCCATTCGGATCCATGGCACTTGCATAAACAATTGCATCAACATTTTTTAATTCATTATCAATTGTGTTGTTCCATTTTTTATTAAAGACATAATTAGAGAATGCACTAGATATTTTGTATTTAGAAGAATCTCCATTTGCGTAGCATCGAGAGATGAAATCAAGAAATCTTATATGTGGGGCAGTCTTTTCATGTCCATATTGATTAGTATTTAAAGTAAATTCTAAACTCAATTTTTCGATTACTTCATTTTTACCCCTTATTGCATTATTGCTTAAGATAATGGCAGTATTTATCGGCTCATGAATTTCCCAAACGCCCATTGTTATAGTTTCAAATGGTAATAAATGATTATTTCGTATAATAGAACTTGTTTCAATAAAAGAGATTTCTTGTTTATCTGATGCATAAAAAATTCCTTGAGCAGGCTCATTCGCCCTCCCAAAGACCTTAATATTCATAATATCTCTTCGATAAGATATATCCTCAATTTTATAAAAAAACTTTTCATTTTGTAGGTGAAGTCGGCACCGGCAAAATTTCATTCCTTGTTTTAAAGGTATTACTGGATATGGAATAGTAAGCGAGAATAAAATATTTTTGATAAAAGAATATGAAGTATGGGAATTTGTTGCATCAATTTGTTCTAATTGAGCAATAAATTTTTCTACTTCATCTATTGTCGAAATAGGTCTCATTTTTGTTTTAATATTGCGAAACTCCGTAGGCGCAGGATTCTATCCTGTGTCTACACGTTACCAAACTACAATTAAAAATATTACAAAAAATAAAAATGCTTAGTAACAAAGCATCAATTAACTAATTCTACCGCTATACAATTGGTCAACAGGAAAAATTAAATCCCAATTTTTTCCCCAAACGATGTTACCATCTTCAATTTTAAATCGTTTAAACCTGGAAGAATTTTTATATTTAGAGAGAGCTTCTTTATTATTGGTTGTTATAAATTTTGAAAAATCTATAATCTTATTCTTACCATCAGTAAAAGCAACACGAAGCCTGAACCCATCTAAATAGGTAGCATCTTTAACTTCTATGTTCTTTACTTTATTCATTATTTTATGGTAGTTATTTTATCAAAATTAGGACTTTTCCCATAAATGAAAAACAGTGTCCACTTCTCAACAATTTGTTTATGATGCTTGCGTATAAACGATTCAATATTATCTAAATCTTTCCCTTCAAACTTTGTTTTGCCTTTAACTTTTAGGAATTTAACAAGTAGTTTCCCTTCATTATATTGGAGTTCAGCTTTTATTTCTCTTTCTCCTTTTTTAACATGACAATGAATAGGTAAATGTTCATTTGAATAAAAGAAAAAAATAAACCCGATATACTCATATATTTTTGGCATAATGCTAAGATACATTAAAGCAATAAAAGTTGAATAAAGAAATAATAGTTCAAGTGAGTGACACAACGATGTTGAATGAAGAACCCCTGCTGGTATCATAATATCAACAAGCTGTTAAATAGTAAATGCCCAAAATCCGTAAACATTCAAAATCATTACCTTTGCTGTCCTGTCAATTTGGCTCTAAACTATTTTAAGCACCATATTTGACTAATTACAAATCACGATTTAATTATTTAAGCATAATACCCAACAACACAGAATTTTATGATAGGCTTTTTATCCAAAATATTTGGCGGTAATAAAAGTGAAAAAGATATTAAACATATCACACCTCAAGTTGAAATAATCAACCAGCATTTTATTGCTTACCAATCGCTCTCAAATGATGAACTTCGGAATAAAACACAGGAATTCAAACAACGTATTAAAGAACACCTGGCTGTTATTGATGAAGAGATAAACAATAAAAAACAGGAAGCTGAAAATTTACCGGTGGATGATATCAATGGAAAGGATACCCTTTACCGTGAGATTGATGAACTGAAAAAAGACAGGGATAAACAGATTGAAGTAATCCTTGACGAGTTATTGCCGGAAGCATTTGCAGTAGTTAAAGAAACAAGCCGCCGTTTTAAAGAAAATACTACGCTTGAAAGTACTGCAACTGAACTCGACAAAACACTGTCTGCAAAAAAAGAACATATCCGTATTGAAGGCGATAAATCTATTTATAATAATACATGGATAGCAGGCGGCGGAAAGGTTAACTGGAACATGGTGCATTATGATGTGCAATTGATTGGTGGTATGGTTTTGCACTCTGGTAAAATTGCTGAAATGGCTACCGGTGAAGGTAAAACGCTGGTAAGTACATTGCCTGCTTATCTGAATGCGTTGGTTGGCGAAGGTGTACATATTGTAACTGTAAATGATTATTTAGCCCGTCGTGATAGTGAATGGAACGGCCCTATTTATGAATGGCTCGGAATAACAGTTGATTGTATTGACAAACACGAACCCAATAGTGATGCCCGCAGAAATGCTTACAATGCAGATATTACTTATGGTACCAACAATGAATTTGGTTTTGATTATTTGCGTGATAACATGGTGCACAATCCGGATGAAATGGTGCAACGCAAGCACCATTATGCAATGGTGGATGAAGTAGATAGTGTATTGATTGATGATGCAAGGACTCCGTTAATTATCAGTGGGCCTGTCGGACATAGTGATAACACACAACAATTTTTCGATCTTAAACCTCGTATTGAAAAATTAGTTGATGCTCAGAAAAAAGCAACCAATCAATTTTTAATAGAAGCGAAAAAGAAAATTGCGGATGGTAATGATGACCCTAAAGATGGGGGCATGGCATTGGTAAGAGCCAATCGTGGTTTACCGAAAAACAGTGCATTGATAAAATTTTTAAGTGAACCGGGTATAAGAGTAAAATTGCAGAAGAGCGAAAATTATTATCTCGCCGACCAGCAAAAGGAAATGCATAGAGTAGATGAAGAATTATATTTTTATATTGATGAAAAAAATAACCAGGTTGATTTGACAGATAAAGGTATTAACCTGATAACAAGAGCCGGTGAAGACACTGAATTTTTTATACTCCCCGATATTTCTACTAAGCTGGCTGATATTGATAAAAGTAGTTTAGGCACAGATGAAAAATTACAACAGAAAGAAACATTATTAAATGAATATTCTTTAAAAGCAGACCGTATTCATACCGTACAACAATTATTGAAAGCGTATACATTGTTTGATAAGGATATAGAATATGTTGTAATGGATGGCGAAGTAAAAATAGTAGATGAACAAACGGGCCGTATCCTTGATGGGCGTAGGTATAGTGATGGGTTGCACCAGGCCATTGAAGCAAAAGAAAATGTAAAAATAGAAGCCTCTACACAAACGTATGCTACCGTTACCTTGCAGAATTATTTTCGTATGTACCACAAATTATGTGGTATGACAGGTACTGCTGAAACAGAAGCTGCAGAATTATGGGACATCTATAAATTAGATGTAGTAACCGTTCCTACCAATGTAACTGCCATTCGTAAAGATGAACAGGATCTTGTTTATAAAACCAAGAGAGAAAAATACAAATTCGTAATTGATGAAATAGAGCGTTTACGCCTTGCCGGTAGGCCTGCATTGGTGGGTACTACTTCGGTTGAAGTAAGTGAACTGCTTAGCAGGATGCTGAAACAAAAAGGAATTCCGCACAATGTATTAAATGCCAAACAACATGCAAAAGAAGCGCAGGTAGTTGCAGAAGCTGGTTTTGCCGGAGCCGTTACTATTGCCACCAATATGGCTGGTCGTGGTACAGATATTAAACTCGGGCCCGGTGTAAAAGAAGCAGGCGGGTTGGCGATTGTAGGTACTGAAAGACATGAAAGCCGTCGTGTGGACAGGCAGTTGCGTGGACGTGCAGGTAGACAAGGCGACCCCGGTACTACACAATTCTTTGTTTCATTGGAAGATGACCTGATGCGTATGTTTGGCAGCGAACGTATTGCTTCATTGATGGACAGGATGGGTTATAAAGAAGGTGAAGTGATACAGCATAGCATGATATCCAAGTCCATTGAGCGTGCTCAAAAGAAAGTTGAAGAAAATAACTTTGGTATACGGAAACGCCTACTCGAATATGATGATGTAATGAATAAGCAACGTAATGTTGTTTATAGCAAACGTAACCATGCATTGTTTGGAGAAAGATTGGCATTAGATTTAGATAATGCATTTTATTCTGTTGCAGAAGGATTGATAAATTCTTTTAAAGAAGGGAATGACCATGAAGGATTCAAATTAGCGGTTATTGTAAATTTTGGAATTGATACAACCATTACAGCAGAAGAATTAGATAAAGGAGATGTTCCAATTGTTGCTGAAAAATTATACAACGAAGCCAAATCAAATTATAACAGTAAGGTACAAACGCAGAGTCAGCGTAGTTACCCTGTTATTAAAAATATACGTAAAGAACAAGGCGCTCATATTGAAAGTGTGGTCATACCGTTTACGGATGGACGAAAATCTATACAGGTATTAGCAAATCTTGATAAAACAATTGCTACCGAAGGGGCCGAACTATCGAATGCGCTGGAACGCAGTATCACACTGGCTTTAATTGATGATGCATGGAAAGAACACCTGCGTACAATGGATGACCTCCGCCATAGTGTACAAACAGCAGGATACGAACAAAAAGACCCATTGGTTATTTATAAGATAGAAGCATTTGAAGCATTCAGGCAAATGAACGACCAGGTAAATAAAGACATTGTAAGTTTCCTTTGTCATTGTACCATTCCTGTTGAAACAAATAATCCTTCGCAGATAAAAGAAGGAAGAGAACAAAAAACAGACATGAGCAAGATGCGCCAACGCAAAGAAGAATTTGCAGGTGCAACATCTTCCACTGGTGGACCAGAATACCTTTCACAGGAAAATGAATACAATGATCCTTCAGCACCAATAAAACATGAACCGATAAGAGTAGAAAAAACTCCAGGCAGAAATGACCTTTGTCCTTGTGGTAGTGGCAAGAAGTATAAGCATTGTCATGGTAAGGATGCATAATCCAACAATAAGATATTTTTGTACTAAGCTTCAATACTACTATTAAGCATTGTTGTGTCACTCACTTGTACGGCATACCTTTATTGAACGTTTTTAATGTTTATCGAAGCTTACAAACCTTATTTCATATTTATCGTACTTTTATCCAATGCAAATAGCATCTTATATAGATCATACTATATTAAAACCAACTACAACTATTGCTGATATTGAAAAACTCTGCACCGAAGCAAAAGAATATAAATTTGCAGCAGTTTGTGTGCCTCCATTATTTGTAAAAAAAGCAAAAGAATTAATTCGAGACAGTAACGTAAAAGTTGCAACAGTAATTGGTTTTCCTTTTGGTTATTCTGCGGTGGAAGCAAAAATTGCAGAAATTATTTTAGCTATTGTAGATGGGGCAGATGAACTGGATGTGGTAATTAATATCTCCGCAATAAAAAATAACGATTGGCAGTTCCTGGCAAATGAAATCAACAACATTATGCCAGTTATAAAAAATAAGAATAAAATAATTAAAGTCATTATCGAAAGCGGAATATTAACCAATGAAGAAATTATTAAGTGCTGTGATATTTACGGAGCCGCCGGAATAGATTTTATGAAAACCTCCACAGGTTATGCCGAAAAGAGCGCTACCATTGAGGCGGTACAATTAATGAGATTACATTTAGCAGATAATATACAGATCAAAGCAAGTGGCGGCATAAAAACCTATAATTTTGCAAAACAATTGATTGATGCCGGTGCAACAAGATTGGGTTGCAGCGGCAGTATCGCAATTGTTAAAGAATCACTTCAGCAAAACTAAACGAAATAGTTTTTGCAAAAATGATACAATGAAAAATTTATTTTTATCAATAGCATTTTTGTTTGGATGTACTTTATCGTATGCACAAAATACGGTCGTTTCCGATTCAACAAAAAACAGTAATGTTATTATTAATAAAGACCCACGGCTAGATGTGTTGGCAAAAAAAGAATCGGAATTCAATGATGCCAATATGGTATTATCGGGAGGTAAGTATGTTAGAGGTTATCGTTTAATATTGCTCAGTACCAGCGACAGAGCCCTTGCTTTAAAGATACGTTCAAAATTATTACAAAATTTCCCTGACCAGAAAGTATATATGAGTTTTCAGCCTCCTTATATCAAATTGAAGTTTGGAGATTTTTTGGATAAAGATGAAGCAGATAAATATAAAACGGATATCAGCAATGCAGAAATAATATCAGGCAATATTTATATTGTGCCAGACCTTGTAGAGAATAAACAAGATAAAACCAAACAAACAACTTCACCTTAAACAATCAATATAACTTCTGCAATGCAGATAGTTTTTATAAAATATTAACTGTGAGTGATTCATTATTATTACCGATAAAAAAATTAGCCAATCAATACGCTGCAGAATTCATTGCTGTTCGTCATCATTTGCATTCTCATCCTGAGCTGAGTTACAAAGAATTTGAAACATCTAAATTCATTCAGCAAAAATTAACCGAGTTCAACATTCCTTTTGAAATAAAAGCAACGACCGGCGTAGTTGGATTAATCAAAGGAAAAAATCCTGATAAAAGAATTATTGCACTCCGTGCAGATATGGATGCATTGCCCATTACAGAAGAAAATAATGTCACATATAAATCTGTCAACAATGGTATTATGCATGCCTGCGGGCATGATGTACATACTTCCTGTTTATTAGGTGCAGCTAAAATATTAAATGAATTAAAAGATAAATGGGAAGGAACAGTAAAACTGATCTTTCAACCGGGGGAAGAAAAAAATCCGGGAGGTGCCAGCTTATTGATAAATGAAGGTGTATTAAAAGATCCTGCACCACAAGGGATCTTTGCATTACATGTACATCCTTCAATAGAAACTGGAAGACTTAGTTTTAGAAGTGGAATGGTAATGGCGAGCGCTGACGAAATATATATAACGGTTAAGGGTAAAGGAGGTCATGCAGCTTCACCACAAACTACTATTGATCCTATTTTGATCGCATCGCATTTAATTATAAGTCTACAGCAAATTGTAAGTAGGAATAATAGTCCTTTTAATCCAAGCGTGTTATCAATAACTGCTATTAACGGTGGTTTTACTACAAATGTAATCCCTTCAGAAGTGAAGCTGATGGGCACTTTTAGGGCAATGAATGAAGAGTGGAGATTTAAAGCACATGAACTGATCATTAAACAGGCAACTGAATTAGTACATAGCATGGGCGGTGAAATAGATATTAAAATTGATGTAGGTTATTCTTTTGTATTGAATAACCCAAAGCTGAATGAAACTGCAAAGAAAATAGGAGAAGAATTTGTTGGTAAGAATAATGTAGAAGAAACTGAATTAAGAATGGGTGCTGAAGATTTTGCTTATTATACACATCTTATTCCGGGATGTTTTTTCAGGCTAGGTACAGGTAATAAAGCAAAAGGAATTACCATTGGTGTACATACTCCCACATTTAATATAGATGAAAGCGCTATTGAAATTGGAATAGGTATGATGGCGCTGTTGGGTGCAGAAGCAAAAGTTGAATAAAGATATTCATTACAAGTGAGTGACACAACGATGACGAATAGACGTAGAATGCTTGTCACAAAATAAATGCAAAACATGGCAACAGAATTAAGAAAGCAACAAGCATTGGAATATCATTCCAAAGGAAGACCTGGAAAAATTGAAGTAGTTCCCACCAAAGAAACCAAAACACAACGTGATCTTTCCTTAGCATATTCTCCTGGCGTAGCAGAACCTTGTTTGGAAATTGCTGCCAATCCGGAAGATGTTTATAAATATACATCCAAGGGAAACCTTGTTGGTGTCATCAGTAATTGCACGGCTGTACTGGGTTTAGGCAATATCGGCCCTGAAGCAGGTAAGCCTGTAATGGAAGGCAAAGCAGTACTATTTAAAATTTTTGCAGATATAGATGTATTTGATATAGAGATCAATGAAAAAGACCCGGAGAAGTTTGTACAGATAGTAAAAGCATTAGAACCAACCTTTGGTGGTATCAATTTAGAAGACATCAAAGCACCGGAATGTTTTTATATCGAACAAAGACTAAAAGAGCTGCTACACATTCCCGTTATGCATGATGACCAGCATGGCACTGCTATTATTTCTTCAGCGGCTTTATTGAATGCATTAGAAATTCAGAAAAAGAAAATTGATAAAGTACATTTCGTAGTAAATGGTGCTGGAGCCGCTGCTATGGCCTGTATGCAACTATATGAATCATTGGGAGCAAAACACAACAACTTTATGGTATTTGATAGAAAAGGTATTATACATAAAGAAAGAGGTGATGTAGATGAGTTGAAACAAAAATACGCAACAAATGCTAAGTATAAGGATTATGATCTTACAAAAGCGTTAAAGGATGCCGATGTTTTTATAGGATTGAGTGCAGGAAATATACTCACTGCTGAAATGATAAAAGGGATGGCAAAAAATCCAATTGTATTTGCAATGGCCAACCCTGACCCTGAAATTATGTACGATGTAGCAACAGCTGCACGCAAAGATCTTATCATGGCCACAGGCAGAAGCGATTATCCTAACCAGGTAAATAATGTATTGGGCTTCCCTTATATTTTTAGAGGAGCATTGGATGTAAGAGCTACTACCATTAATGAAGCAATGAAACTGGCTGCAGTAAAAGCTTTGGCAAATCTTGCCAAAACTACTGTACCCGAAATGGTAAACCTTGCTTACAATGATAAGAATATTTCTTTCGGCCCTGAATATATTATTCCAAAACCTTTAGATCCTCGTCTACTTGCGACCGTTGCCCCTGCTGTTGCCAGAGCTGCAATGGAAAGTGGTGTGGCCAAGCATCCAATTACAGACTGGGATGTATATGGATTAGAGTTGAATAAACGTCTGGGTCTGGATAACCAGTTAAGCAGAGTTATTGGGAATAAAGCAAAGAGCGATCCCAAACGGGTGATATTTGCAGACGCAGAAAACATCAAGATTCTCAAAGTGGCGCAGATGATACAAGAAGAGGCTGTAGGGTACCCGGTACTGTTAGGTGATGAATATATAATCCGGAAAATAGCCGCTGAAAATAAAATTGATATTGAAGGTATGCCTATCATTAATCCTAAAGATGATAGCCATGAACAACTCAGGCAACAATTTGGAGATATCTTTTTTGTAAAACGTCAACGTAGAGGTATTAATAAACATGAAGCATATAAAGCAATGAAAGATCGCAATTTTTTTGGTTGTATGATGCTGGAAACTGGTGAAGCAGATTGCATGATTAGTGGATTGACAAGAAATTACCCCGACACTATTAAACCTGCGCTGCAAACCATAGGTACTGAAGAAGGTGTAAAAAAGATTGCCGGCATGTACATCATGTTCACTAAACGTGGGCCGTTATTTCTTGCTGATACAACTATTAACTTCAATCCTACTGCGGAAGAACTTGCGGAAATAACATTATTAGTTGCTAAAGAAGTACGCCAGTTCAATATTACACCAAGGATAGCAATGCTTTCCTATTCCAACTTTGGCAGCAGCAATTCACCGGAAGCTAATCTGGTACGTAATGCAAGGGAGATAGTAAAGACAAAAGAACCTTCATTGATATGTGATGGTGAAGTGCAGGGAATACTGGCATTCAATAAAGAAGTTTTAAAGGATAATTATCCATTTACCGAATTGCTGGACGGAGAAGTGAACACATTGATCTTCCCTAATCTTGCTGCTGGTAATATTGCTTATAATTTGTTGCAGGAATTAGGGGGAGCAGATTGTATTGGCCCAATTTTATTAGGATTAAAAAAACCGGTGCATGTTTTACAATTAGGAAGTTCGGTGCGTTCTATTTTTAATATGGTATTAATAGCAGTAGTAGATGCGCAGATAAAATGTAAAACAGATACAAAGGAAGCCATTAAAAAAAGCAGATGGTGAAACAAGCCCCAAGAGGCTTCTTTATAAAAAAATATTCCTGTTACACTGTTTATAAAATGTTTCATTTAATTTAGTTGGCAAATCAGACATCAAAAAATTACATGGTTTTCTTTACACATTTCGGCCGTTATCTTCTAATGCTTAAAGGCATGTTCTCCAAACCAGAGAATATGAAAATGTATTGGAAAGAATTCATGCATCAATGTTCCGAAATAGGAATTGGTTCTCTCGGCATAGTAGTTATCATTTCTCTTTTCATGGGTGCAGTGAGCACATTGCAAACTGCTTATCAGTTAATAAGCCCATTAATTCCCACTTCCACCATTGCACAGATAGTACGCGACACCGTTATATTGGAATTTGCTCCCACACTGGTTTGTATCGTTTTGGCAGGTGTAGTAGGAAGTAAAATTGCCAGTGAATTGGGCAACATGAGAGTAAGCGAACAAATAGATGCATTGGAAATTATGGGCATCAACACCAAAGCATATTTAGTACTGCCAAAAATCCTTGCGGCATTAGTAACTATTCCAATGTTGGTAATTCTTTCAATGGTATTAGGTATCTGGGGCGGACGATTTGCAGGTGCTGCTTCGCATGTAGTTTCAACGGATGCATTTGATAAAGGATTGATTCAAAATTTTGTACCATACAATGTTCAGTTTGCAATGTACAAAGCATATACGTTTGCTTTTATCATCAGCAGCATACCTGCTTATTATGGTTATAATGTAACAGGCGGTGCATTGGAAATTGGCAGAAGTAGCACTAAAAGCGTAGTAGTAAGTTGTGTTATGATATTGTTTGCAGATTATATATTGGCGCAGTTATTATTATCAACTTAATTGTTGTCCGGGCATTTGTTCTTTATTCAACATCGTTGTGTCACTCACTTGTACGGCATACCAATGTTCATCAATATTAGTAGTACTTTATGATCGAATTCAATAACATAAAAAAATCTTTTGGCGAAAAGCTGGTACTCGATAACGTTAGTCACGTTATGGAAACTGGTAAATGTAATCTCATCATTGGTACCAGCGGAAGTGGGAAAACAGTTTTGCAAAAATGCCTCGTTGGTTTATTTGAACCCGATAGTGGAGAAATAAGTTACGATGGCACCAGCTTTACTGGAATGACTGAAGAGTATCGGAAATTATTACGCCAGCAAATAGGAATGCTTTTTCAGGGTTCTGCATTATTTGATAGCATGACAGTGGAACAAAACGTAATGTTTCCGCTGGATATGTTTTCAAAGATGAACCCTTTGGATAAACAGCAACGGGTAAATGAAGTTTTAGCAAGAGTAAATCTTGTGGATGCCAATAAAAAATTTCCTGCCGAGATTAGTGGTGGTATGAAAAAAAGAGTTGGTATTGCAAGAGCCATTGTATTAAATCCAAAATATTTATTTTGCGATGAACCTAATTCAGGCCTTGATCCGCAAACATCCATGGTAATTGATAAACTTATTCATGCCATTACCAAAGAGTTCAACATGACTACGGTAATTAATACGCATGACATGAACAGCGTAATGGAAATTGGTGAAAATATTTTGTATTTATACGAAGGCAAAAAAGAATGGACCGGCAATAATAAAGAAATCATCTTCAGCAAAAGTGAACGATTAAATAATTTCATATTTGCTTCTGAATTTTTGCAGGATGCTAAAGATATGCGTATGCTTGAAGCGGAAGGGAAAATTAAAAATAACAGAAATGGAGATACGCAGAAATAGAAACAAATCTTACGGCAACGTTGCCAGTATTAATTTCCCCTTCTTTTTATTTCAATCAGTTTAAATACTATTTTTGCCAACTGTTAAAATTATTCATTATTAATTTTTAATTATTAATTACGAATGTCAGTTCTTGTCAATAAAAATTCAAAAATCATCGTTCAAGGTTTTACAGGTACCGAAGGTACTTTCCATGCAACTCAAATGATTGAATACGGTACTAATGTTGTCGGTGGTGTTACTCCCGGTAAAGGTGGTAGTAAACATTTAGATAAACCCGTTTTTAATACAGTAGCCGATGCTGTAAAAACAACTAGTGCTAATGTTAGTATCATATTTGTACCACCAGCTTTTGCTGCTGATGCGATATTGGAATCTGCAGATGCAGGAATTGCTTTAGTTATCTGCATCACGGAAGGTATACCTGTACAGGATATGGTGAAAGTAAAAAATTATTTAACTGGAACGAATACACGATTGATAGGCCCTAATTGTCCCGGTGTTATTACAGCAGATGAATCAAAGGTTGGCATTATGCCGGGATTTATTTTCAAAAAAGGAAAAGTAGGAATTGTTTCCAAATCAGGAACATTAACTTATGAAGCAGCAGACCAGGTTGCAAAAGCAGGCCTTGGTATTTCAACTGCAATCGGTATTGGAGGTGATCCAATCATTGGCACTACTACTAAAGAAGCAGTTGAATTATTTATGAATGATCCGGAAACAGATGCGATCGTAATGATCGGTGAAATTGGTGGTGGAATGGAAGCGGAAGCCGCAAACTATATTAAATCGACTGGCAATAAAAAACCTGTTGTTGGTTTTATTGCCGGACAAACTGCTCCTCCCGGTCGCCGTATGGGACATGCAGGTGCTATTGTTGGTGGTGCAGATGATACTGCTGCTGCAAAGATGAAAATAATGGCAGAGTGTGGTATTTATGTAGTGGCAAGCCCTGCAGATATTGGTAAAACAATGGCTGAGGTTTTAAAGAGAAAATAATTATACTATTTATATATAATGGAGATAACGAACTCTGCTAATGCAGAGTTTTTTTATAAGAGTTATTTTAGTTGCTGTCATTATAACAAAAAGTTGAAATGAGTGACACAACGATGCTGACATGAAAACCCAATGCTGGTAACAAAATCCTCCTAAAAATTATCCTTTATTAATTACTAATTATTAATTAGATTTTACCTATCTTTGCCGCCCGTTTTAAACGGGATAAACAATTTTTTAAACATAAATCAGGGAAATGAACAATTACGAATTGATGGTGATTTTTACCCCTGTGCTGTCTGAAGAGGAATATAAAACCGCTCAGAGAAAATTTGCTTCGTTGGTTACTGAAAACGGCGGAGAAGTAGTGCACACAAAACCTTGGGGACTAAAATCACTGGCCTATCCAATTGCCAAAAAGACCACCGGTCTTTATTGGGTGTTGGAATTTACAGCGCCATCCAGCTTCAATGAAAAGTTGAAAATTCAACTTTTACGTGACGAACAGGTTCTTCGTCACATGATCACTGTTCTCGATAAATACGCCGTCGAGTACAATATTAAAAAGAGAAGTGGTGTACGTTCTGAAACAACTCAAAAAGCAGAAGCATAATCATGGCAAAACCAAATGAGATTAAATATCTGACAGCTATTAAAGCTGAAAAGCGCCCAAAGAAATATTGCCGCTTTAAAAAAATGGGTATTCATTATATTGATTATAAGGATGCTGATTTTTTGAAAAAATTTCTGAACGAACAGGGTAAATTATTGCCACGCCGTCTTACTGGTAACTCGTTAAAGTTCCAGCGTAAAGTAGGCGATGCAGTTAAGAAAGCCCGTCAAATGGCGATATTGCCTTACGTAACGGATTTGTTAAAATAAGGAGGTAAGCCATGCAAGTAATATTAATACAAGATGTAAATAACCTGGGCGGTGCTAATGAATTGATCACAGTAAAAAATGGTTATGGCCGTAATTTTTTGATTCCACAAAAATTAGCAATAGAAGCTAATCCTTCTAATCTAAAACAACTGGAAGAAAAAATTAAACAACAGACAAAAAAAGAAGCCAAACTATTAGCTGAGATAAATATAGTAATTGCCAAATTGCAGGAAGCTCCATTAAAATTGGGTGCTAAAACCGGTACCAGCGGTAAAATTTTTGGTAGCGTAACATCTGTTCAAATTGCCCGTGCAATACGTGAGCAAAAAGGTTACGAAATCGACCGTCGTCGTATTCACATCATTGATGATATAAAAGAACTTGGTACTTATAAAGCAAAAGTTGATTTTTCTAATGGTATTGAAACGACTGTTGACTTTGAAGTAACTGCTGAATAATTTTATAGTTTTCCATATTATTGAATCCGCTTTATTTTTATAGGGCGGATTTTTTTGTAACCAACATATTGCCAAAAGCAACGGCTGTGGCAGAGTTTATCCTGAGTAAGCGAAAGATTCGTTCAACATTAGTAATTCTTATCATCAGTTTTAAAATTGTCTTTTCTTTATCAATATCGTTGCTTATTTTTATTATTCTAATTTTTAAACTTTAATTAAAAGAACTACTCTAATATTTTTTATATTTAATTATTAAAACAAAAGCCAAATGAAAAAAATAATTTTTACAGCATTTGCAATGAATGTATTTTTTATTGCAGCAAATGCACAAACCCCAGCAGATGCAAAATCTTCAAAAGAAGATAAGGCTATGATGAAAGCCAAGATGGATGAGCAAGTAAATGACGCAATTAAAGAACTTGGACTTACCGATGACCAAGGTAACCAGGTAAAAGATGTAATGAAAGATGCAGCTAAAAGAAGTAATGAATTAAAAAAGGACACAACATTAAATGATGATGCCAAAGCTGCAAAGAAGGAAGATATCAACAGTGAAAAAAATGATAAACTGAAACAAATAATGGGTGCAGATAAATTTAAACAATGGAACGCTATTCGCAAAAGGCAAAAAGAACAAAACATGCCAGCGACTCCTCCTACACCTGTAGCACCACCTGCTAACGGAAACGATAAACCTATGTAAAAAAACGATTTTTAAGATTTTTTCGCTATTTGAAAGAAAATATTATCTTTACATTGCTTTAATGGTTTTAGTTTTTCGTTGTTAGCTGATAAAAGCTTTTAGTTTTAAGTCCTATTCAGTTCGTTGTATCAACTAAGTCATTATGGTTATTTATTTTTTAAATTAAACGTTTTTACAATGAACATTTATGTAGGTAATCTTAGTTGGACAATGACCGATGACGATTTAAGTAATCTCTTTACCCAGTACGGCAGCGTAACCAGCGCTAAAATTCTTAAAGACAAAATGAACGGCCGCAGCAAAGGCTTTGGTTTCGTTGAAATGGAAGACGATGAAGCAGCAAAAACTGCAATCGCTGCCCTTAACGAAAATGAAGTATTAGGTCGTAAATTAATCGTTAATGAATCTCAACCACGCCAGGAAGGCGGCGGTGGCGGCGGCTACAAGAAAAGTGGCGGTGGTGGCTACGGCGGCGGTGGAAGAAGCAGCGGCGGCGGCGGTGGATACAATAGAAATTATTAATCAACCTCTCGGTAATAAATTTTATTTAAATCCTTCACAATGTGAGGGATTTTTTTGTAATATACATAGGGTCTATTTTTTACATAATTTCTTTTTAAAAGGAATACAATTGTAGAATCATTCAACGTAGAATCATTCAACGTAGAATAAAACTTTCTAGGACTAATTCAAACAAGCATAATTAAGATAGTGTTTTCATTCAGGTTTTTGGTAGTGGGTCATTTTGAAATTATATAATTATTAATGCTTGTTCGTGTAAGCATTTCTTTTTTATATCTTTGTCCTATGGCAAAGAAAATTAAATTACCAGCAGATGTAAACAAAAGAGCTAAAGCTATTGTTGATGCTCTTACCAGTGAAGATAAAGATACAACAGACGCTGAAATAAAAGCTGCGGCTGCGGCATTAGGACGTAAAGGCGGCTTAAAAGGTGGCGTTGCAAGAGCAAAAGCACTTTCTGCTAAAAGACGTACCGAAATTGCTAAAAAAGGTGCTGCTGCAAGATGGGGTAATAAGAAAAGTTAGGTTGACGCTAATATAAAATGGATGATAGCATACAATATTAGTAATAAAAACACTATAAAAAGGACTTCCCCTACCGATATATAATTAATGCACTTTATTATATTTATAGTAAATGAAAATGATTTGTAGACTTTTTCTTTTAATTTGTTACCATATAAATACAATAAATCAGAAAGTATCCATACTCCTAAAGTAATACCTACTCCCAAATCTATTTGCTGCCAGATATAACGCCTGAATGTTAACCTATCGAATGGGTTAAATAATATTGCTGCTGCTACTGCTAAAACAATTCCTAAATAACTAAGAATATTTTTTGTTTTGCTTTCTAAATATGCAATTGCTGTAAACCCTACAAAACAACTAAATCTTACTAATTGGTAATAGTTATCTGGCATCCTACGTAAACAACCTACCAACAATGCAGCTAAAATTATTTTTATTATTATTTTCATACTAATCATTTTATTATGGATATGGGTCTTCGTTCTCCTCGTGGTCATCATTCTGATTATCTTCATTAGCGTGTGAAGATGTGTCTTTATAAACCGTATCTATACTCTTTCTCATTACGTATATACTATCATCAATATGTAATGTGTCATTCCTAAATCATCATCGTAGCGTGGATTGTTATCGGATAGAGAGTTAGTAACAGGTTGCTGTTTTGAATCGGCTTTTGTTGAAAACAATAAAATAATTCCAATTACTGCACCCCAACAAAACAATGCAAATAGTATATTACCTATGGTAGTTAATAAATCCCACATTTTTTGTGTCTTTAAACTGCTGCCAGTTCATAGTAAAACTATTATTGCTGTAGCTCCGGTCAG